>CAJDWS010000068.1_pt1 | contig 27174 bp, 25 predicted proteins | sample 7391661 | NCBI WGS metagenome assembly CAJDWS01 (sample SAMEA7055725, study PRJEB34461) | soil metagenome | biome: terrestrial ecosystem; feature: Peninsula; material: soil | place: Antarctica | collected 2016 | reverse complement strand
CCCGGACCGCGGAACCTGGCTTTGCTGATCACCCAGCGGCTGACCATGCGCGGCTTCATCGTCAACGACCATGAGGATCTGCGCGCCGACTTCGAACGTGAGGTCGCCGGGTGGATCGCTGCAGGGGAACTGCGCTGGCGAGAGACCGTGCACGACGGCATCGGGTCAACGTTCGACGCCTTCACCGCCATGATGCGTGGCGACAGCGTGGGCAAGGCCGTGGTTCGGATCGGCTGAGGCTGGACCCGCCGGCCCGACCACCTCCACGGTCGGCATCCATCGAGTTGCAGCGCATGCCAAGCTCACGGCGTGATGGCTGCCGAAATGTCAGGCTCACCGAACAACCGTCGCACCACGAGGTCGGCGATCGGCATGGCCGAGGTCGCCGCAGGCGAGGGTGCGTTACACACATGGAGCATCCGGTCGGTACGGTGCAGGAGAAAATCGTGCACCAACGTGCCGTCCCGGCGAACTGCCTGAGCCCGGATGCCGGCTGGCTCCGGCAACAAGTCATTGACGGTCAAGCTCGGGCAGTACCGGCGGACCAAGCTCAGGTAACCGCGCTTTGACAGCGAGTTCCACGCCTCGGTGGCGCCGGTCCGTAGGTGTGCCCGGGCCAGCGGCCAAAACCCAGGGAACCGCACCAAGTCGGCGATGTCGACACTGTTGAGTGACCACTTCGGATACCCTTCGCGGGCCAGTCCAAGGACGGCGTTCGGGCCGACAGTCACGCCGTCGTCCATCGTCAGCGTCAGGTGCACGCCCAAAAACGGCAAGGCCGGGTCCGGCACCGGGTAGATGAGCGTGTGGACCAGATCGCGGCGGTGCGCGGGCAACCGGTAGTACTCGCCGCGGAACGGAACAACCGCGAAGTCCGGCGGCAACCCGGCAAGCCGCGCCATCCGATCGGCCTGCGTGCCTGCGCACACCACGACCTGCCTTGCGTAGAGCCGCTCGGTCTCACTGTGGGCGACAAACGAATCACCGGGATCTGCTGCCGCCACGTCGAGGCTCACCTCGCTGAGCGACTCGTGAATCCCGACCACGGGGGCGCCCAACTGGATCCGCCCGCCGGCCCGCTCGATCGCTGCGCTCATCGCACGACACACCTCGCGGTAGTCGACGATGCCGGTCCCTGGCACGAATACCGCGCCGACACCGGTCACGTTCGGCTCACGGCGGCGCAGCTCAGCGGCGCCGAGATGCTCGACATCGAGTCCGTTGACCAGACCGCGCTCGTGCAACTCCTCAAGCCGTTGCAGCTGCGCTGCGCCGGTGGCAACGATGAGCTTGCCGGTGTCGCGATAGGCGATGCCGTGCTCGTCGCAGAACTGCCGGGTCCACGAAGCACCCGCTTTGCACAGCTGCGCCTTGAGGCTGCCCGGCTCGTAGTAGATCCCCGCGTGGATGACCCCGCTGTTGTGCCCGCTCTGGTGCACGCCGACATCGCGCTCTTTCTCAAGCACGACCACGCCGGCACCCGGGTGGCGTTGAATCAACGTCAGCGCGGTGGCCAACCCGACGATCCCGCCGCCCACGACAGCGAAGTCGAAGGCCTCAGCCACTCGCCGAGCCGACACTGCTGAACCAGCTCTCCGTCACGAGGTCCGGCCGGTGAGTTCGGCACACACCAGCTCGGCGATTTGAGCGGTGTTCAGCGCGGCGCCCTTGCGCAGGTTGTCACCACAGATGAACAGCTCGATGGTGTTGGGAAAGTCCAGTGCCTGACGCATCCGGCCGACGAACGTCGGGTCCAGGCCCACCACGTCCGCGGGGGTAGGCCATTCGCCGGTCGCGGGGTCGTCGAGCACCACGACGCTGGGCGCCTCAATGAGCGCCTGGCGGGCGGCCGCCACCGTGATCTCCTCGCGGAACGTTGCGTGGACCGCCAGGGCATGGGTGGTAACTACGGGGACGCGTACGCACGTCGCCGAGACCTTGAGGTCTGGGATGCCCAGGATTTTGCGGGACTCGTCGCGGACCTTGATCTCCTCGCTGCTCCAACCGTCGTCCTTGAGCGACCCCGCCCACGGGACGACGTTCAGCGCCAACGGTGCGGGGAACGGCGACTCGTCGCCCACCTTGTCGTGGATCAGCCGCCGGACATCCCCGACCCGGGACCCTACATCCTCGCCGGCCACCGCGCTGATCTCGGCGCGGAGTCGATCGACGCCAGGCTGGCCGGCCCCGGAGGCGGCCTGGTAGGAGGAGACCACCAGCGCGGTGAGCTCCCAGCCGGCGTGCAGCGCACCCATCGCATCCATCATGGTCAGTGTGGTACCAGCGGTACGTCCGGGTCCAGCCGGAACGCACCGGAGTTGTCGACCACAACGACCCCTCGAGCGACGGCGACCGGAGCCCATTTCTTGCTGACTTCGTCGGGGGTGTCGAACATCGCCACGTCGACACCATCGAAGACGTCCTCGGTCAGTTCTTCGACGATGACGTCCTCGCCGCGCACCTGCAACGACATCCCTGCCGAGCGCGCGGAGGCCACCAGTTTGATCCGGCCCCAGACGTCCTCGCGTTGCGACAGGATCCCCAACATCACTGTCCCGACAGCGCCTGTGGCGCCAACGACCGCAAGCGTGGGCTTGCCCTGTTCGTTCATACTCATCGCCCCGTCCCGCCGTAAACCACGGCCTCACCATCTGTCGTGTCCAGCCCAAAAGCGGTGTGTACCGCCCGGACCGCCGTGTCCAGCTGCTCGGCCCTGGTGACCACCGAGATGCGGATCTCACTGGTGGAGATCATCTCGATGTTCACTCCAGCCTCGGACAAGGATTTGAAAAACGTCGCCGACACCCCAGGGTTGGACCGCATACCCGCACCGACCAACGACAGCTTGCCGATCGAGTCGTCGAACCGCAGCGTTTCGAACCCGATGGCTTCGCGCACCTTGTCCAAGGCCTGGACAACGCGCTGACCGTCCGCGGTGGCCAACGTGAACGAGATGTCGGTCCGGCCGGTGGCCGCCGTCGACACGTTCTGCACGATCATGTCAATGTTCGCTTCGGCCTGCGCCACCGTAGCGAAAATCTGGGCGGCCATGCCCGGGCGGTCTGGCACGCCGACAACGGTTACTTTCGCCTCACTGCGGTCGTGCGTCACCCCCGCGATGATGGGTGCCTCCACGGCTTCTCCTTCGCCTACGTTGTCGATGATCAGGGTGCCCTCCCGCATGGAGAACGAGGAGCGCACGTGGATCGGGATCTGGAAGCGCCGGGCGTATTCGACGCACCTGACGTGCAAGATCTTCGCGCCGTTCGCCGCCATCTCGAGGGTCTCCTCGGTGGTCAGTCGCCGCAATCGCCGCGCATTTGGCACGATCCGCGGGTCCGCGGTGAACACGCCGTCGACGTCGGTGTAGATCTCGCAGACGTCGGCCTTCAGTGCCGCGGCAAGCGCCACCGCCGTGGTATCAGAGCCACCACGCCCAAGGGTGGTGATGTTCTTCGTCGTCTGGCTGACCCCTTGGAAGCCGGCCACGATCGCAACGTGGCCCTCGGCGATCGAACTCTGGATGCGGCCCGGAGTGACGTCGATGATTCGTGCCCTGCCGTGCGTCTCATCGGTGATGACCCCGGCCTGGGAACCGGTGAACGACTGCGCGGTGTGGCCCAGCGACTCGATCGCCATGGCCAACAGCGCCATTGAGATTCGCTCACCAGCGGTGAGGAGCATGTCGAGCTCGCGCACCGGCGGCAGCGGCGTCACTTCGGCAGCGAGTTCGATGAGCTCATCGGTGGTGTCGCCCATCGCGGAGACAACGACAACGACCTCGTTGCCGATGCGCTTGGTGTCGACGATCCGACGGGCGACGCGTTTAATGCTCTCGGCATCGGCGATCGAAGAACCACCGTACTTCTGGACAACCAGGCTCACATCTCACTCCGGCAGGAAGGACCGACTACGCAGTCAAAGGATCGGCCAGGACACGGGTCTGCGCCGACACCACCCATCGGACCAAGGACCCGGCCAAGCGTGCGGCGTTCGGCACGCCGACCCAAAACGCAGCACAGTCTAACCGCGCCAGTCGTAGCGCAGTAACGCCGACACAGCCAGGGCTTGTCTTCGCGCAGGTCTTGACTCATCCTCAGGGCCGGTCGCGCGCCTGACTTCAGCGATACTAATTGGTGCGCAGCGGTATTGGTGGCGACATAAAGGTGACTGAGGACTGGGCGCGTCGTTGGTCAAGGGGATCGACGGGCTGGGGAGCATGATGAGCGTGGCACTGGGAAGAGAGCCGTCGGCGGGCTTTGGTGAGAGCGTCGGCGCGGTGGGCATCAACGTGCAGGGGGTCGAGCGTAGCTTTGGCGCGGTCCGGGCACTGGATGGGTTGGACCTGGTCGCCCACCCGGGTGAGGTGACCGCGCTGGTTGGACCGAACGGCTCGGGCAAGACGACGTTGCTGCTCATGTTGGCCACCCTGTTGACACCAGACGCCGGTGAACTGCGCGTCGGGGGTCTGGACCCAGTGACCCATCCGCGCGACGTACGCCGGGTGATGGGTTGGATGCCGGACGGTTTCGGCAGCTGGGACGCCCTGAGCGTGCGTGAGGTGCTGCTTACTGTGGCGGCGGCGTACCGCCTTGCGGCAGCCAGCCGGCCCAAGCTGGTCGCGGAGCTGATGCACACCATGCACCTGGACGACCTGGCCGACCGGCCCGCCCGAGTCCTCTCGCGCGGGCAGAAGCAGCGGCTGGGCGTCGCCCGCGCTCTGATCCACTCCCCCAGCGTGCTGTTGCTGGATGAGCCCGCCTCCGGACTCGACCCGCGCAGCCGCATCGAGCTGCGAGACGTGCTGCGCGCGCTGGCCGCGCAGGGGACCACGGTGCTGGTCTCCAGTCACATCCTGGCCGAGCTGGAAGAGATGAGCGACCGCGCGGTCGTTGTGTCCGCAGGCAAGACGGTCGCCACTGAAGACCTGCGGCCAGGGGCGTGTTCATCGCCCTGGTGGCGGATCAGCGCGCTCGACGCGGCCGCGCTACGAGCCGCGCTTCACCGGCGTGACGTGGAGTACACCGCGGTCAGCAATCCCGAGGGCCACTGGTCGGCGCGAGGCGCCGTCGAGGTTCAACTGGCCGATGAGCAGTCCGCCGCACAACTGCTGGATTCGTTGGTCCGGGACGGTGTTGCGATCTTCGGATTCGCGCCGGGGCAGGGCCGTCTGGAGACGGCGTACCTTGCGGCGACGCAGGAGCGGCGATGAAGCGGCAGCGCACGGCGCCCGGCGATGCTCCGGTCGGTGCGGCCAAGCCAGGACCGGCGCCTGACCCCAGTGACCCCCAGCTCACCTGGGAGGGCGTGCGCACCGTGGCCGGTTTGGAGCTGCGCCAACGGATCCGCACCTCACGGTGGGTGGTGGTGCTGTCAGTCTGGGCCGTTGTGATCTACGGCGTCGCGCTGCTGTCCTGGCTGGCCACCTCCGGCATGACCGAACCGGATGCGAGTTCCCCGGCGCTGACTGCGACCCGGTCCGTCGTCCTGTACAGCGTCACGGTGTTCTTCGTACTCGGCTTGAGCATGCTGGTGGTGCCCTCGCTCACCGCGTCATCGGTGAACGGGGACCGCGAGCACGGCGTCCTGGCGACCTTGCAGATCACCTTGCTGTCACCGTGGGAGATCATCCTCGGCAAGCTGCTCGCCTCCTGGGTGCTCGCCGGCGTGTTCTTGGCCGTCGGGGTGCCCGTGATGGTCTTCTCGCTGATCGTGGGCGGGATCGGCTTCGGGACGCTGCTGGCTGCCCTCGGCTGCCTCGCCGTGGTGATCGCTTCGATCTGCGCCATCGGGTTGATGTTCTCGACCTTGACGGCCCGCCCAGTGACCTCTGTGGTGCTGACGTATCTGACCGTCGGGTTCCTGGTGTTCGGCACGCTCATTTTGGCCGCAGTGATCTCTCCGTTGCTGATCGAACGCGTCGATCGCGACGTGCGAATCACCCGCGTCGATGACGGGCAGGGCCGGTTGTCGCCGCCGGATCAGCAGTGCGTGTGGGTCAAGCAGGCGCGCGATGAAGTGCGCACCGACAAGATCTGGGGGCTCGTGGCCGTCAATCCTTTCGTGGTGGTGGCCGACGCGGCGCCAGGCCGTTCGGCGAGCCGACAGGCCTTCGAGCCCCTCGGTGGGATCAGCGATTCCGTGCGCAGCTTCCGGGCGGGTCCAGCCGTCCAACGGCTCGATGAGTGCTGGCTCGATCAGGTCAGGAGCTGGCCGGGCGAAGACACGGCGGACACCGGGCCGGTATGGCCGTATGGACTCGGCGTGCTCGCTGTGGCCGGGATCGGCGCCACCTGGCTCGCGGTCCGGCGGGTGCGCACACCGATCCGTAAGCTGCCCAAGGGGATCCGAATCACGTGAGGCAGATGGTCAGCCCTAGGACGGGTGGACCTCACTCGTGCCGCGCTGCGGCTCAGCGGTGCAGCGCGTCGAACTCAGCCTCAGCCACCACGTCCTCGTCGGCGTCCAGCCTGACGTGGGACAGAATCGACTGCAGCGCCTTGAGTGCGCTCGCGCCGCTGGCACCCCAAGAGTTGAGGAAACTGAACTGCCACCACCACAGGGCCTCGGTCACTTCACCGTCTGCGTGGTGGCGCAATCCGTGCAGCAACGCCTCAGCGACGTCGGCGAAGTCCGCCGAAATCTGACTCGTGGTCAACGCGGGCCCGACCAGTGGATCCACCACGTCGGCGTAGTCGTCGATGCCGATGAGTTGATTGGCTAGCCCATCGCGTAAGGAGACCACGTCCTGATCGGAGCCGAGATCCGGCTCGAACCGGCTGCGCGGAACAACATCACTGATCGCGCCAAGGCGCGCCCCGGTCACCAGAATCTGCGTCAGCGCCAGCAGCAGCATCGGCAGGGCAGTGTCCGGCGATTCGCCAGCGGCGATACCGCGGACGACCGTCAGGAATGCGCGTGCCTCTTGGGCTGTCTCATGACTGAGGACCTCCAGGTCGGGCTCGACCCGTTCACGGTGCGGCATTGAGCAGTCGCCTCCCTTCGAAGGCTCGTCCGAGGGTGATCTCGTCGGCGTACTCAAGGTCGCCACCGACCGGCAGCCCCGAGGCCAACCGGGTGACCCGGATATCAAGTGGCTGCAACAGGCGGGCCAGGTACGTCGCGGTGGCCTCGCCCTCGAGGTTGGGATCGGTCGCGATGATGACCTCTTTCACTGCACCGTCGGAGAGCCGGGCGAAGAGTTCAGTAAACCGCAACTCGCCGGGGCCGATGCCCTCGATCGGGCTGATCGCGCCCCCGAGCACGTGGTAGCGACCGCGGAATTCGCGGGTCCGCTCGACAGCAACGACGTCTTTGGACTCTTCGACCACGCAGATGGAGGACGATTCGCGGCGGGGATCCAAACAGATTCGACATTGCTCCGCTTCGGAGACGTTGCCGCAGATCGCGCAGAAGCGGACCCGCTCCTTGACCTGGATGAGCGCTTCGGCGAGCCGCCGGACGTCGACCTCTGGTGTCTGCAAGACGTGGAAGGCAATGCGCTGAGCGGACTTCGGACCGATGCCGGGCAGCCGCCCCAACTCGTCGATTAAGTCTTGAACCGCACCCTCGTACACCCAAGCAGCCTACGACCAGGCACCGACAATCGGTACCGGCGACCCATTCCGGCCCGATCGCGTCGCGCTTCAGGACGTGGCCGAGGGGCGGACGTTGTACACGCCGGCCGGTTCCTGACCTGACATCGCCCCGATCGCTGCCATCACGCGGTCCACGATCTGACGTCGTGCCCGTCCTGGTGCGACGTCGCTGAACTGGTCAAAGCGCATCGGTGCTCCGAACTCAACGCCCACCCGGGTCGGTCGGATGTGCCGCGCTCCAGGCGGTTGAATTCTCTCGGTACCGCACACGGCGACCGGCACAACAGGTGCTCGTGACTCGAGAACGAGGTGGCCAAGCCCGGAATGGCCGCGGTAGAGCCTGCCGTCCCGGGATCGAGTGCCCTCCGGGTAGATCCCGAACGCGCCGCCACGATCAAGAAGCTCCAGGGCCAGCTCCAGGGAGCGCCGGCCAGCGCGAGAGTCGTCGCGGTCGACCGGGATCATCCCGGTCGAGGTGAAGTACAGCCGGTTCGCCGCACCCCGCACGCCCGGTCCGGTGAAGTATTCAGCTTTGGCCAGAAAGGCCACTTGCCGGGGACAGAGCAGCGGGATCACCACGCTGTCGAAGAACGACCGGTGATTGCTGGCCAGGATCACTGGTCCGACCATCGGGATGTGGTGCCGCCCGACCACCGTCGGGCGGAAGAGGGCGTGCAGTAACGGCCCGCTGAGAACACGAGTCAGGTGATACATCCTCCAGACTCATTCCGTCCGGTCGTCGATGATGGTCCCCCCCAGCACGCTCGCGATCACCGGGGTCCCTACTTGTTCACGCCCGTCGATGTCCTCATCATCGACGCTCACGCCCGCATCCGCGGCGATCGCCGTCTCCTGCGGCGGAGGCGGGGTGTCATAGGGGTCCTCTGGTGGCTCGGGAAGGGGCTGCTCCGCCGTTGACGTGGGTGGCAGTGAGGTCACCGACGGTCGCCTTGCTCCTGTCCTACGGTCGTCCTGAGATGCCTCAGGCCCTGCGTCGCCTCGCGAAGCGGCCCCAGCCGCAGCGGTGCGGGGCGCAGCGGTGCGGGGCGCTGCCCCGGGGGGATCCGATACAGCGCCCCTGCGGCCATCCATGGCGGCTCGGCGGGCCTGGGCACGATCGGCATCAGTGGCCGGTGATGATTGCGGTTGGCCAGAGCGCGCCGAAGGACCGCTTTGTGCTGGTTGCGAGCCCCCACTGCGGCCCGCGCCGCGAGGCGTCGCAGACGGCGTCGGGGTGCCGCCGGGTGTGTGTGGCACCCCTTCGACCAAGACGTCGAGGCCGAGCGAGTCGATGAGCGCCTGGCGGACAACTTCGGCGTGCAGACCATTGCGGAACGTGGTGGCGAGACCGACGGTGGCGATCCCCAGGACCAGTCGCTGGCCGTCGTACTCCAGCACCTGGGCGTGCTCGGACAGGAATGTCCAGGTGACCCTGCGGATCGTAAAAATCTTGGCGAGCACATCGGGCCAGCTGCGCCGCAACGCATCGGTGTCAATCCCGGACGTGGGCTGCGGACCGTCCCCGGAACGTGCTGGGGTCTGGCTCGCAACGGCCGCATCGGCCGGAGGCGACGACGTCGGCGCGAGCTCCCGCGTCGGCCGAGCCGAGCGCGCCGGCTCGGCGGGCATGTCCGTGGACATCGGTGTTGTGGCCGCTTCTTCCAGCGAAGGCGCGGCAACGGACGCGGCTGGCCGCGGGATCGTCTCAGATGACGTCGGCGGCGGTGGGCCGGCCACCTCAAGGCGCCGCTCCAATCGGTCCAACCGGGCCGCGTAGCCTCGCTCCCCCACCGTCCCTGGGAGCAGCAGCCGCGCACAGATGAGCTCCAGGTGCAGCCGAGGCGAGGTGGCACCGGTCATCTCGGTCAGCCCCGCGTTGATCGTGTCCGCGGCATGGGACAACTGGCCCGGACCGAAGGAGGTGGCTTGCTGTCGCATCCGAGCCAGCTGGTCCTGCGGCAGGCCCCGCAGCACGGCGGACGGCCCCCCCGGGGTGTCCACACCCATCGCTGAGATGACGATCAAGTCTCGGAACCGTTCGAGCAGATCCTCGACGAAACGGCGAGGATCCTGGCCGGTCTCGACGACTCGGTCGATCTGCCGGAACACTGACGCGCCGTCGCCTGCCGCCAAGGCCTCGACCGTCGCGTCGAGCAGCTCGTCGGGCGTGAAACCGAGCAGCGAGGCCGCGCCGTCGTAGGTCAGTCCCTCCGGGCCGGACCCCGCCATCAGCTGATCCAACACCGAAAGGCTGTCCCGCACTGATCCGCCGCCGGCCCGCACCACAAACGAGAGCACCCCGGAGGCTACGGCGACATCTTCGGCCACACACAGCTGCTCGAGGTATTGGGTCAACCTGCTCGGAGGGACCAAGCGGAACGGGTAGTGGTGCGTACGCGAGCGGATGGTCCCGATGACCTTCTCTGGCTCAGTCGTGGCGAACACGAACTTCACGTGCTCGGGGGGCTCCTCGACAATCTTTAGCAGTGCGTTGAAGCCTTGCGGCGTGACCATGTGCGCCTCATCGATGATGTACACCTTGTAGCGCGACTGAGCTGGTCCGTACGACGCCTTCTCGCGCAGATCCCGGGCATCCTCGACGCCCCCGTGCGAGGCTGCGTCGATCTCGATGACGTCGACCGAACCAGGGCCGCCACGTGCCAGTGCGACGCACGATGGGCATTGCCCGCACGGCTCATCGGTCGGCCCACGCTCGCAGTTGAGGCAGCGCGCCAGGATTCGAGCCGAGGTGGTCTTTCCGCATCCGCGCGGTCCACTGAACAGGTAGGCGTGGCCCACCCGCCCGGTCCGCAGCGCCTGCCGCAATGGGTCGGTGACGTGTTCCTGCCCGATGACGTCGGCGAACGTCTGGGGTCGGTAGCGGCGGTAGAGCGCGACAGTCATCCGGCCGCCCCGACGCCGCATCGCCCCGACAACGGCGGACGGCCGACCGTTTGCGGGATGAGCCAGGGGGAGGTCACGGTTTCGACTTTAACCGTCGTAACGGACAGCGTCAGCCGACTCGGTCCAAAGGAACTGCTGCGGCTCGAGGACAACCCGGACATAGCAGGACCCCCCGCGCACCTGGAAGAGCTCACTTACCCTTGCTGCGTTCCCACCCTGGGGGAGTTCAGCGAGGTACCACCGCACGGAGGGCCTGGCGCCAGTGTAGGGCAAGCGCGTCGGACCGCTGCAGACACCATCGTGGCTCTAGCCACGCCTGCCAAGCCACCTGCCGGGTGTCGTCATTGGCTGGTAACGGCCGACGTCGGCTACCATCTGCGGCGGAGGATTCGCATAGTGGCCTAGTGCGCACGATTGGAAATCGTGTTGGGGATGAAACCCCTCGCGGGTTCAAATCCCGCATCCTCCGCTCAGCGTCGCGGAAGCCATCGGCGCCAGGCCGGCATCCAGGTGTGCCTGACCCTCGTCAGTCCCCCCGGTGGCTGCCGCGAGACGCCGATCTGGGCGACTCACCCGCGGCGGTTCTGACACACTCGACCAGTGGACTTCACGGGAGTGGACACACCTGCTCAATCGGAACAATCGGAACAATCGAAATCTCACGATCGAGCAGGTCGCCGCACTGAGAGGCTGAGCTGATGACCTACGTCAGGGCCTCGGGTCGATCCGCGAGCCGGCGGCGGGTGCGTCGCCGAGCGGCGATCACCTTGTCTGCCCTGTCGGCGCTGCTCCTGGTCGCCTTTGTCATCGCCTTGTCATATAGCCAAGGCTGGATTGGCGGGGGGTCGGTCCCGGCCCCAACCGACAATGCGGTGGCTGCCTGCACAACGATCCAGCCGGCCCAACCCTCGGACGTGATCGTGAACGTCTACAACGCCACCACACGTGATCGCCTCGCAACGAGCGCGGCCAAGGCGTTGCGAGACCAGAAGTTTCGCACCGCGTCCGTGACGAACGACCCTCTGCAGAAGTCGCTCGTCGGGGTCGGTGAGGTCCGCTATGGCACGACTGGCATCGAGGAGGCCACCGCAGTCCTCCTGCGAGTGCCTGGCGCCAAGAGCGTCAAAGACGCGATCATGGTGACCCATGGCCGGTCCGGTCCTGGCACTCTTGACCAGCCGATCGTGGCGATCCGGGTGGCTTCGACGGGATCTCCCAGTCGCGCCAACTCGGCGAGGAAGATGCCCAGGTGGGCAGAAAAGCAACGCTCCGACGCAGACTCGCACGAGTCTGCGAACTCCGGGGCGTCGAACCAGATCCCCCCGTCTGAACAAACCAGCCAACACCCTTCGGCGTGCGATCGCACCAGCATCATCGCCGACGGTGCGAGCGAGGCGAGCAGATCCATCGCCGCGTCACGCCGGTTCTCGGGCAGCGTGACCCCGGTGAGCAGCGCGAATTGCACATCGCTGAGGACCAGGATGTCGGCGCGTCGGATCACCGTGTCCAAGATTGCGTCCGGAATATCCGGCGCTAGCGAACCTGGCGCGAAGACCAACGTGGCCTCGCCGAGGCAATCGCCCGCGACCCAGTCCGCGATCGCTCCGCCAGCCTGGTCCGAGACCAGGTCAGAGCCCAACACGAGGACCGCGTCGTCCGACCCGATCGGGACACGTTCGATGTCTGCCCGGCTGAGCGTTGCTTCGACCCCAGCGACTTCGATCCGCGAAGCGTCTCCGTTGTTCTCGATGGCCACCATGGTGAACCCATGCTCGCCTGTGGTGCGAGGTCCCAACAGCTCGACGTCGACCCTGGCCAACGCCGCACGCAGCAGTTTGCCGATCGGGCTGTCGCCAACCCGGCCGACGAGCACGGCGGGCAAGCCTAACTGCCTGGCTGTCGCGACGGTGCGGAAGCAGCCGCCAGCCTGCACCACACTGCGTTGCGCCCGCACCGAGCCGCCCGGCTCGGGGTGATTGGGCACGTCAATGCGCAACTCGCCCACGACACTGCCTACAACGACCAGCCGGCGTACCGGATGCCTCACCGAACCTCCTGCTGTGTCACTCCCGTCGTGCAGGCGACGGCACGACGACCCGTCGAATCTCGAACGACCGTCCGAACTCATTGTGCCCGAAAGTGATTCAGCCGACTACTGCACTGATGGAGGCAGCCAAGCGCTGTGATCCGTCGTCCGAGTTTCGCCCGTCCGGGCGCTGCGGGTTCGCTGCGCAGGATCGGTGGCCAGAGCGCTTAGCTTCCTCGCATCCCTCCCGATGGGACATCGACAACGTCATCCCGATGGTGATCGAGGATTCGAGGCCGTTCCGCCGGCATGGCGACGACGGGTCGAAGCGGCAGGTCACGGGAGGGGTCAAGGAGGCGAAGCATGCAGGGGTTGCTCGGCATGCTTCTGCTCGGTATCGCAATCATCGTCCTGACCAGCCTTCATCAACGCCGGTCGACCGGTGCCGGTTCGGCCAGACCACAGCCCGCCGTGATCGCTGACGCGGCCCCCGTCATCACCATCGACGGCGGCTCGGCCACGATGCAGCCTCACGAACCGGCAGTCGGTGCGCCAGCGCTGAGCCACGATCCGATCCGTACCCGACCACGCGAGGGTGATCTGCTCACGTATGGCGCCTGTTCCGGCGACGGGCAGCCACACCTGGGCGGCTACGCCGCGCTCGCCATCCTGACCTCTGGGTACGCGCCGTTCAAGGACGCGATCGTGGAACTGGCGGTGGTCCGCACCGACGGCGACGGCCATTGCGTGCAGCGCTACGCCACTCTGGTCAGGCCGGATAGCCAAGAATCGGCGTCCGACACCCTCGGCACGATCGACACCGTAGACCTGCTCGCTGCCCCGACATTGACTGAACTCGCCCCGGTCCTGGCGCAGTTGCTGGCCGGGACGGTCGTGGTCACCCATCACGCGGGCCATGTCGGCCGTTTCCTGGCAGCCGGCTTCCTTCGAGCCGGCGTGCTTTCCGACGCGATGCCTGCGCTCAGCGTGGACAGGCTGGGAGCCGGCGTGTTCGGCACCCCGAACCTTCGCGCTGCCACGCTGGCCCGACACCTACGTCGGGCGTATCCGCTCCCGGCAACCGCGGCCGATCAGGCAGACCTCATCGCCGCCTGCCTGCCGCCGCTCCTGGCCCGGTTCGGTAGCGCGTTGCGCTATCCGTGCACGCCGACCGACCCCACGGATTGGCGCTGCGATGGTCTGGTCGTGCCGGCGGCATCTATCCTTCCAACGGGTTCCCGCCCACGTGGTGGGCGTGGCAGTTCCCCACGAACCACACCCGACACGCCGTTTCTTGCTGAACTGCTGACGCAGGCACCGATCAGCGTCCAGGAGCTGAATGATCCTGCCGTCGCGGCCTACCTGGAAGACGTCACCGCTCTGCTCACGCAGCAGCGCATCGTCAAGACCGAGATCGGCGATCTGGCGCAACGCCTGGCGAGAGCGGGCACCACGACCGAGCAGATCCGGGCCATCTCTGCGCGATTGCTGGAGTCGCTACGAGAGGCCGCCTTCGGCTGTCCCGGGCTGTCCCCCACCCAACTGAGGCACCTACGTGCCGCGGCAACCTCGCTAGGAAATCCCGGATATTTCGACGATCTGCTACCACCGCCGTCGCTGGCAGGGACCACGCCCAACTCCGGCTCGTTCGCACGGCCGATCCGCAAACCCCTGCCCAGCGCACCTCCCTCGAAGCAGCCTCGCTGCGGTTATTGCTTACGGGTCGGCCATTGGATCGCCGGCTGTCCGCTCCCCTGCCCCGGGCAGGTCGGGGCCATCGCACTCGGGGCCACCGCAGTGGTGGAATCCACCCATCGCATCGATACCATCCGCTCGATCGGGCCCGCTTGAACCGACCGCAACCACGACCTGGGCGCTGGTGCAAGGATGGCCGCGTCGGCAACAGTCGGCGCCGCCACGCACAAACGGAGGCTAGCGATGCAGTTGCGCTTGGGATACAAGGCCTCAGCCGAACAGTTCGGTCCGCGCGACTTGCTCGAGTACGCCGTGCTCGCCGAACAGTTGGGCTTGGACAGCGTGACGATGTCCGACCACTTCCAGCCGTGGCGTCATCACGGCGGACACGCACCGTTCTCGATCGCCTGGCTCGGTGCCCTGGCCGAACGCACTCAGCGAGTCCTCATCGGCACCTCCGTGCTCACCCCGACATTCCGCTATCAGCCGGCAATTGTCGCCCAAGCGTTCGGCACCCTCGGCTGCCTTGCCCCCGGTCGGGTGTTCCTTGGGCTCGGCACCGGTGAGGCACTGAACGAAGTTGCGGTCCAGGGCGAAGGATTCGTGTGGCCGGCGTTTAAGGAACGCTTCGCGCGGCTGCGCGAAGCCGTCGAGCTGATCCGCCAACTGTGGGAGCAGGAACGGGTCGACTTCCACGGGGAGTATTACCAGACTCACCGGGCAACGGTGTATGACCGACCGGAGCAGCCGGTTGGCGTGTACATCGCGGCGGGAGGCCCCGTCGTGGCACGGTACGCCGGCCGTGCGGCAGACGGCTTCATCTGCACCTCCGGGAAGGGTCCCGAACTGTACGCGGACACGCTTCAACCAGCCGTCGACGCGGGGCTGGACCAGGCAGGCAGGGACCGCGCCGCGATCGACCGGATGATCGAAATCAAGATCTCCTACGACCCGGACCCCGCGCTTGCGCTGGAGAACACGAGGTTTTGGGCGCCGCTTTCGTTAAGCGCGGAGCAGAAGCATTCCCTACCGGATCCGGTCCAGATGGAGGCGGCCGCGAACGCTCTGCCGATCGAGGAGGTCGCGGCCCGCTGGATCGTGGCCAGTACCCCCGATGCGGCCATGGAGCAGATTCAGCCGTATCTCGACTGGGGCTTCACGCACTTGATCTTCCACGGCCCGGGCTCCGACCAGGAGCGCTTCCTGACGGCCTTCTGCCGGGACGTCGTGCCCCGGTTACGCTCTGCCCGCTGAGGCACTCACGCCGCGTGACGGCGTACTTCGTGGCGGTGGCGGTGGGATTCGAACCCACGGTGGAGTTGCCCCCACACACGCTTTCGAGGCGTGCTCCTTTGGCCGCTCGGACACGCCACCGCGGGTCACGTTACTAGAGCCCTCGGCGCACTCGGTAATCCGTTCGCACCCAGACCAGACCGGCCCACCTGGACGATTCCCGCCTGCCCTGGAGCCGAGGCAGTCCGACGGCCAGGCATCATGAGGGAGTGCAGGACGACATCGAAGCTGACGTGCGCGCGTTGGCCAGTGCCCGTGACGTCTTCGCCGAGGAGGAGGCCCGAGCGACCCTGTCTCGGTACGGCGATGGCGTCGCTGCCTACCTTGCCGCCGAATACGACCGCGCCAACGCCGTCGAGGCCCGCGCCCAACTGGTCCATCACAGTATCTCGTTCGCCGCGCGCCGCCCCGAGTCCTACCGGCTCGGGCTGCGCGGTCTGCAGGACCTGGCCAAGCAGGTCCGACACGAGGCATGCGCACTGCTGGCCTATGCGCAGCGGCCTGAGGCCATGCCCGCACTCGAACAGCTGCTGGAGCACAAGGATCCGGACACCAGGGACGACGCCCTCGCCGCGCTGGTCGCGTTGGAGACCGGCAACCACCACTACTTTCGCGACCGGGACCGCACCGACCGGATCTTCTGGATCGTCAATCCCCACGATGCGCCGGCAGGAGATAGCCCGCCGTCGCCGGACCTGATCGACCGATTGACCGGGCGGTTTCTCGCGCCCGTCGGCTGGCTGCGGGAGCGACTGCTCGGCCGTGGCTGACGAGCGACCTGACCAGCAACGACGCCGGGCACCGGTGGCGCAGTCGACCCGCTAGTCGCCGACCCGGCGACGGCTGAAGAAATCCCCGAGGAGCGCTGCACAGTCGGGTTCACACACCCCCGCCACCACTTCGGGCCGGTGCAGGGTCTGACGGTCCCTGAGCACGTCCCAGACGGAGCCGCAGGCGCCCGCCTTCGGATCCCAGGCGCCGAAGACCAGTCGCTCGATCCGGGACTGGATGAGCGCTCCCGCGCACATCAGGCACGGCTCAAGCGTCACCACCAACGTGCAACCGGAAAGCCGCCAGCGGCCCACCGTGGCGGCCGCACGGCGCAGCGCAACCAACTCCGCGTGCGCCGTGGGATCTGCCTGAGCCTCACGCAGGTTCCAGCCACGCGCAAGGATCGTCCCATCGGCGTCCAAGACCACAGCGCCGACCGGAACGTCCCCGGACCCGGCACACAGCCCGGCGAGTCGCAGGGCTTCCCGCATCGCCGTGACCGGATCCCCAGCTACGAGCAATTCCGTTGGCGTAAAGTCACCCTCGCATGTTCGGCGGGGTGGTTCGAAAGGCTGGGGCGACGCGGTGCTCACACCGGTAAGTTTGCGCCATGCGTGTCCACGTGGCCGACCATCCCCTCATCAACCACAAACTCACCTACCTGCGGGACAAGCACACCGATTCCCCCACGTTCCGCCGCCTGGCCGAGGAACTGGTGACACTGCTTGCCTACGAGGCCACCCGCGACGTGCGCGTCGAGCCGTTGGACATCCAGACCCCTGTCGGGCCCGCCAGTGGGATCAAGCTGTCCCGGCCCAAGCCGCTGATCGTGCCGATCCTGCGGGCCGGGCTGGGCATGCTTGAGGGGATGACCCGGCTTCTGCCCAGCGCCGAGGTGGGGTTCTTGGGGATGGTTCGAAACGAGGAGACGCTCGAGGTCAGCACGTATGCGAACCGGCTCCCAGAGACGCTCATCGGCCGGCAGTGTTACGTGATCGACCCGATGCTGGCCACCGGCCACTCGCTGGGGATGGCGATCAGGTACCTGCTTGAACTGGGTGCGGACGACATCACCGCGGTCTGCCTGATCGCCGCCCCCGAGGGGATCGCCTACCTGGAGCGGGAGCTTGCGCCAAGCCGTATCCCGATCCACCTGGTGGTAGGCGCGATCGACGAGCGGTTGGACGAGCACGGGTACATCGTGCCGGGGCTCGGCGACGCCGGCGACCGGCTGTACGGCCTGGTTTGAACGGCCACGAAACGCGATGTGCTGCCCCTGTCAACGCCTTCACGGCGCAGCAAGAGCACCGTGAACTGGTCGCCGACGACGACGTGCGACGCTGCGGGATTCGCTGCCGATGCGCGGACCGGCTGGCTCGGAAAGCTGGCCCGACGAGCGGGCTAGTTCGTTGCGCTTGAGGCAAGCCCGTAGCCTGAGGCGCGACGCTGGCTTGCGCATCTTGTGTCATGATGGTGACGACTTCTTACACCGATGTGATTCTTACGATGTCATCCGCGAGACACCGGGGGCCTGATTATGGCGAGCTTCCGGGTCTGAGGCGATGGGGTCCCGATCGAGGAGCCGAGGATGCCCGCCGTGATCAAGAAGACACTGATCTGGCTCTTCTGGATCTTCCTCATCTACTCGGTCTTCACCACCCCGGACCGTGCTGCCGAGATTGTCCGCACCGCTTGGGACATCCTGGTCAGCGGCGCCCAGAACCTCGCACGGTTCTTCACCCAGTTGCTTAGTCGTTAGCGTGCTCCCATGTCCGGGTTGACCGCAGAGCAACGCATCGCGCTGACCTATCTGCTGCCCGGCGAACGGGTCGTGGTGTTTTCCCGTCGGCATTGGACGGTGATCTTCGAACCTTTGGCCAGCGCTGTCGCTGGGCTCATCCTGCTCGTCGCCGTTTCGGTCACAGCACCGAGTCAGTTGTCGAGCCAAGCGTCGGGCCGGGGCATCGACCTGCTCTGGTGGATCTGGTTTGCCGTGCTCGGCCGGGCCCTGTTCAAAGTGTGGGAGTGGCGGCGTGACCATTTCGTGGCCACCGACCGACGGCTGCTACTGATCTACGGATTCATCGTCCGCAAGGTGGCGATGATGCCGCTGAAAAAGGTCACCGACCTCAGCTACCACCGCAGCGTGTGGGGCCGACTGCTCGGTTACGGCACGTTCGTTCTCGAATCCGCCGGCCAGGACCAGGCGCTGCGTGAGCTGCACCGCATCAACCGCCCAGACGACACCTACCGCGCGATCATGGCCCAGATCTTCGTCCGGCCCGGGGACGACCAGTATGGCGAGGCCGAGGTGGTGACTATTCTTCCCGAAGACACCACGAAGGTCGGCTCGCTCGCCCGGATGCAGCGTCTCTGGCCGGCGCGGTCCAAGCGGTGGTGGGGGCCAGACCGGCAAAATGCCAGAGAGCACCCCGACACCGAGGATCCCCCCGGCCAATGGGGATCGATGGACTGGGCTGCTGACGAACACCCGGTGATACGAGATGGCCAGGGCAGGCCGCTGTTGGGTGGGCGATCGGTGTATTCCAGCCAGGACGCTGACCGTACCCCGCCGCCGGTATGGGTCGATCCGGATGACGACTAGCCCAACTCGGCCTGACGTTCCTGGTCGTGTCGGCGCTGCTGCGCCTCGGAAACGTGGCTGCTTGGGGAAAGCATCTGATAGAAGCCCAGTGCATTGCCCCAATGGTCGGAGAAGTTCGCAAACGCGACAACGTCGGGCAACGTGACCACCTCACCCATTGGGACCGCCGCGGCGTGCATCCGCGCGATGGCCCGGCCCAGATCTTCGACCTCGAAGCGCACCCGCGCGGTATTTGCCCCCGGACGCTCATGGCCAGTGGACAGCTGCAACCAGGTACCTGGACAGATTTGCCACTCTAAAAAATCATCCATCGGCGTCGTATCCGGGCCACGCTCGAAGACGCGGGTGTAAAAGTCGAGCACGGCCACGTCAGCGCCGACATTGAACGCGATCGTCATGCCCCGAATCTGGCTCATGGCCACTCAGGTCTGGAGAGCGCATTGCGTGACAGTGTGAATCCGGCCCTTGCCGCCTGTCTCTACTCACTCATCCTGATCGCTTCGGCATTTCTGATGGCGCGCCAGAGCGCAATCGGTTTGGGGCCGGACCGGCAGGTATCCCCCGACGGACTCACGTCGCCTTCGGTCCTGCGCGCCACCGCGATCGCACTGTGCCTCGTTGCCCTGCTGCTGCCCATGGCCCGGATCGTGGGCACCACGGCCATCGGCGAGCTGATGCTGCTCGGCGGAGCAATGGTCGCCGCCGGTGCGGCGATGGTGCAGCTGATGCGGGTCACCGCGGGTCCAGACGAACCCGCCGGGGTCAGCCGGGCGACCAGCTCACGAATGCAGAACCGACGGTACGACGATCGCCGGGCGGGCGAACGCGTCGTGTCACGGCCCGAGCCCGATGATGAACCCGGCGGTCCACAGGCGGTCGATTCGACATCCGACCGTGATGCCGAGCACGTTCCAGCAAGCGTGGCCGCCCTGGCCACCCGCACGTTGGAAGACGTCGAAGACGTCGTCGACGGTTACGTCCATCGGCTCGGGCTGATCCCCGACTCACGCGCGGCTGCCGATCAGCGCGGCGCGCCGGGCACCGACCGCGGGTCGAAGCCGTAGGGCAACTCCAATCGGTGGGCCGCCAACTGCGCCTCATCGGCCAGGAGTTCGGCTGTCGCCCCGTCGGCAACGATGCGCCCCTCATCCATCAGCACCGCGCGGCCGCACAACTGCAGCGCGTACGGCAGGTCGTGCGTCACCATCACCAGGGTCACCTCGAGCCCGAGCAGGATCTCGGCGAGCTCCCGACGGCTGGCAGGGTCGAGGTTGCTCGATGGCTCGTCGAGCACCAACACTTCGGGCTCCATGGCCAGCACCGTGGCCACTGCTACTCGACGACGTTCCCCGAACGAGAGATGGTGCGGCGCTCGGTCGCACGCGTAAGCCATCCCGACCGCCGCCAACGCTGCATCAACACGTTGGGTCAGTTCGGCACCACGCAACCCAAGGTTGGCGGGTCCGAATGCCACGTCGTCTCGTACTGTCGGCATGAAGAGCTGGTCGTCGGGATCTTGAAAGACGAGCCCGACCCGGCGGCGGACCTCCGGTAGCGTCTCCTCATTCAGCGGTAGCCCGCCGATCTGGATCCGACCCACCCCGCTACCCCCGACAACCGCGCCTAGGAGCCCGTTCAGGTGCAGCACGAACGTCGTCTTCCCTGCTCCGTTCGGCCCCAAGACGGCGACGCGTTCGCCCCGCTCGATGCGGATGTCGACGCCGTACAGCACCTGCCGGCCGTCGGGGTAAGCGAAGGCGACACCAGCTGCCAGGACAGCCGGCGCGGCCGCATCCACCACAGGCTGCCACCTGCGGGAGCGCGCACTCATCACCAGGCCGTCCCGACCTGGCCACTGGAGGCCAGCGCCGCCGTGATCAGCGAAGCGACCAGTGCCGCTGCAGGCAGCGCTAGGCACCAGGCTCGCGACGGCGCGGCCACCGGTTCCGCCAACTCGGTCAGCGTCGGCATCCGGCCGACGTACCCGCGGGCAGCCATCGCCCGTTGCACCCGTTCGCCGCGCTCGAAGCCACGAACGAACAGCCGACCCACCCCGCCGGCCACCGCCGTGAGCTGCCCGCGCCGCGAGCCACCCCGCGCCAACCGCGCCAACCGCAATCGATGCAGATCGTCCGCCATGATCACGATGTATCGCAGCATGAACGACAAGATCGCCACCAAGACGGCAGGAAGCCGCAGCCGTTCCAAGCCGACGAGCAGGTCCCGAGCCGGCGTGGTCGCCGCGAGGATCAGCGCGGCGAAGACGCCCAGCGTGGCTTTGGCCAACAGCGTTGCGGCTGAGACCAGACCAGGTTGCGAGAGCGAGAACCCCAGCACGTCGACCCGCGGGCCCACGGCCACGAACGGCAGGATCGCGACAAACACCAGCACGGGCAGTTCCACGATCCCGTGCCGCGCCAGCCAACCGGGGCGCAACCTTGCGATCGCGGCCACGCCGATCAGCAGCGTCGTGTCGATCAGGTACGCCGGCCACAGCCGCGCCGGCGTAGCCACCACCACGAGGGCGAAGACGACGAGGGCCAGGATCTTGGCCTCTGCCGGAAGCCGGTGTATCACCGTCGGCGCGCTGTCACGGCGGCCGGGCAACGGGGCGAGGAGGCGGACGGCTCCCAGATCGGTCACTGCAGTCCCGCGGAGGAGCCGACCTGTTCGACCGCCGACTCCGGCCTCGTCGCTCCGCCGTGACGGCGGCCCCGGGCCAGCGAAGCCAAGGCCAGGCCCACAGCGACCGTCACCAGCACACCGAGTAGTCCGGCCAACACTGCGCCCCACGGATGTGGCAAGCCGATCAGCGCATATCCGCTGAGCGGGGAACCCGCCACCGCCGATTCGGCCGCCGTTTGCGCGAACCCGGCTTGCTCAGCCACCCACTCCAGGCCGTCCGGATGGCTACTGGCCAAGAGCGAAAGCCCTCCGGCCACGATCAGCGATGCGAACCCCAACCAGGCCAGCACGCTTCGGTTCGAGGCTCGCCGGGCGGGCGACAACCCGTCGGCAGGTACGACGCGCGACTGTCCCTGTTCATCCATGAGGACCAGGTCGGCTCGTAGTCCGCGGCACGCGTGAACGACGTCAGGCCGAGCGACCACGATGGCCGCGAGCACCGCAGCAGTGATCACAGCCTCGCCGACCCCGATCAGCAGGTGCCAGCCGACCATCGCGGTGGCCAGCGCGGGCAAGGCGATCGGCGCGGTCCCCCCAATCGCGTACAAACCAACGAACAGCAGTGCGGCGACCGGGACCGACACCAGCCCGCCGATCGCCGCGGCGGGGACCACGGAGGAGGGACGCTTCGGCAGCACGGCCTTGAGCCCGCGAGTCACCAGGTATCCGGTGAGTACCGTCGTCACGCCCATGAGCAGCACGTTCGTGCCGAGTGCGGTGAGTCCGCCGTCAGCGAACAGCAGACCCTGAACGAGCAGAACACAGGTCAGGCACAGTACCGCCGTCCACGGCCCGACCAGGGCCGCGGCAAGCGCCCCACCCATCAGGTGGCCACTGGTTCCGGCGGCGACCGGGAAGTTCACCATCTGCACCGCGAAGACGAACGCCGCGGTCAATCCGGCCAACGCGGGGCCATGCAAGCGGACTTCAGGACCCGCCTTGCGCACCGCGAGGCCGACCACCCCAGCGGCGACCACAGCGGTGCCCACGCTCGTCGTCACATCGAGGAAGCCGTCAGGTACATGCATGGCGGCCATCCTCCTCCTTATTGCAAATCTTGTGCAACAAGATCTGAGCAAGCCAGCCAAGCTGAGCGTTCATCTGCGATGCGGGAGGATGCCCGATCGATTCCAGCTTCTTCGCCCCAGAAGTGACGCGACGGGCCTCGCGGGTAGTACCGTTCACCGGGCACACCATGTGAGCTAGCACACGGTCACGAGGCATAAATCGCAGTACCCGGACCAGTCAGTCGACAGACCGTCCCAGCGCAGGCCTGGCCTGGCCCTCGGCAGGTAAAGGAGCTCAAATGAGCTTGTTCCGAACGAAAACCATCGAGCAGTCGATCGCTGAGACAACTGAGGCCGAGTATCTCTTGAAGAAGCGGCTGACCGCGCTCGACCTGGTTGTCTTTGGCGTCGGTGTCATCATCGGTGCCGGAATCTTCACGCTCACCGGCCGCGCCGCCGCGACGGTGGCCGGACCGGCCGTGGTGTTCTCGTTCATCATCGCGGCCTTCTGCTGTAGCTTGGCCGCTTTGTGCTATGCCGAGTTCGCCTCGACTGTCCCGGTTTCAGGGTCGGCGTACACCTTCTCCTACGCCACCTTGGGAGAGTTCGTCGCTTGGATCATCGGCTGGGACCTGCTGCTGGAGATGCTGCTCGGCGCTTCCGTCGTGGCGCAGGGGTGGTCGGCGTACCTGCAAGCCCTCTTGGAGCGGCTTGGCGTCGAAATCCCTGCGGCGGTCGCCTATGGGTCTCACTTCGACCTGCCCGCGTTCGTCCTGGTCGCGACCCTGACCGTGCTCATTACGATCGGTATCAAGGAGTCGCTACGGGTCAACCTGGTCCTCGTCGCGGTCAAGTTGTTCGTCGTGCTGTTCGTCATCTTCGCCGGCCTGTCGTTCATCAACAAGGACAACTACCGCCCGTTCCTCCCGGAGGCGGTGGCGGCCGAAGGCGCGGCGGCGATCATGCAGGCACCGCTGGTGCAGGTGTTGTTCGGCTTCACCCCGACGACGTTCGGCTTGATGGGCGTGTTTGCCGGTGCCTCGCTGGTGTTCTTCGCCTACATCGGCTTCGACGTCGTCGCGACGACCGCCGAGGAAGCCAAGAACCCGGGCCGCGACCTGCCGATCGGCATCATCGGCTCGCTGATCATCTGCACCGTCTTGTACGTCGCCGTCACCCTGGTGATCACCGGCATGGTCAAGTACACCGACATTGAAAAGACGGCCGCCCTGGCCACCGCGTTTGAGAACGTCGGCAAACCCGGGTATGCCACGCTGATCGCCGCTGGCGCCGTCGCCGGACTGACCACTGTGGTGATGACGTTGCTGATCGGCGCGACCCGCGTCGTGTTCGCGATGAGCCGGGACTGGTTGCTGCCCGCGTCGTTGGCAAGGACCAACCCGAAGACCGGCACCCCCGTGAAAATCTCCATCGGGGTCGGCATCGTGGTGGCGTTGACCGCTGCCCTGACCCCGATCGGAAACCTGGAGTACATGGTGAACATCGGGACGCTGGCCGCGTTCACCTTGGTCAGCCTCGCGGTCCCCGTGCTGCGCAAGAAGCGGCCTGACCTGCCACGCGCCTTCTCGGTGCCGTTCAGCCCGTGGTTGCCCTGGCTGGCAGCCGCGATCTCGATCTACCTGATGCTCACCCTGCCGCTGGAAACCTGGATCCGGTTCCTCGTCTGGATGGCCATCGGGATCGCGATCTACTTCCTTTACTCCCGTCACCACAGCCGGTTGAACGTGCACGCGCAGTCGGCGACCGTCGAGGACGCCGTACACCACGAGCACCACGGCGGGAACCCAGCCGTTGGCGGGGACTTCTAGGCCGAATCTCTTATCGGTTCGGGCCGAACTAGGACGAACCGGACCCTACAACGCGCCGATCCCGGTCGCTCCCCCGCCAGTAGCGGGAAGCGCCGGGATCGGCGTACGTCGTCTCGAGCTGGGTGCCTCAAAGACCGTGGACGGAGCCCGCTTGCGGCGGCGCCATCCGGTGCACATCCGTGATGCCCCACGGCATGGCCCCGGCCGTGGCCAGCGCTTGCGGCGGCGCCATCCGGTGCACATCCGTGATGCCCCACGGCATGGCCCCGGCCGTGGCCAGCAGATGACGCAGTTCGTCCTGCTGGAACCTGGTCCCGATGTCCTCGATCGGAGACCCACCGCCGGGCCGGTTCACGGTCCAGCGCCATTTGCTGCCGACGGCATTCCTCACGTCCTCGTGTTCCTCTCCTACGGACTCGCGGCCCGGTCGCAGGAACCCACCCTGTGATGGTTCCTCTCGTTCACCTGCTCATCGGATACCGCAGACTCCACCTAAGCGAATCGGTCAATCGAGAGTTACCTGTTCCGCGGGTGGGACCGCGGAGCCACCGGATGGAGCCAATCGGGCGGATGCGTTCGCCGCCTGTGCTGGCCTTAGACAGACTCGATCAGCAGTGCAGCGCCTTGGCCGACGCCGACGCACATCGTCGCGATGGCTCGCTGAACGCCTCGGCCCCGCAGCTCCAACGCGGCGCTCAACGCCAGCCTGGCGCCGCTGGCTCCCAAAGGATGTCCCAGGGAGATCGCGCCGCCGTTGGGGTTCACCTGCTCAGCGTCCTCGGGCAGGCCCAGGCCGCGCAGCACCTGAATCGCCTGTGCGGCGAACGCCTCGTTGAGTTCGATGATGTCGATGTCCGCCACCTGTAACGAACACATGGCCAGCAGCTTGTCTACCGCCGGGTGTGGTCCGATGCCCATCACCCTGGGCTCGACGCCAACGGAAGCGCCGGACGTGATCCGGGCCAGTGGCTGCAACCCGTACTTGGCCACCGCCGCCTCTGAGGCCACCAGCACCGCGACCGATCCGTCGTTGACACCGGAAGAGTTACCGGCTGTCACTGATCCATTCGGGAAGATCGGGCGCAATCCGCCCAATATCTGCGGGGTGGTCGGACGCGGGTGCTCGTCCGTGTCGACCACGATCGGCTCGCCCCTCTTTATCGGCACGCTGATCGGAGCGATCTCTTTGGCTAGCCGTCCGTTCGCCTGTGCGGCGGCGGTCCGCTGCTGGGAACGCAACGCGAAGGCGTCCTGATCCTCGCGGGTGACGTTCCACCGGTCCGCGACGTTCTGCGCAGTCTGCGGCATCGAATCGACACCATGGTGGGACTCAATAGCCGGGTTGACGAAGCGCCAACCGATGGTGGTGTCGTAGATCTGCGCCGAGCGAGACCAGGCGGTCCCTGCCTTCGGCATGACGAACGGCGCGCGCGTCATGCTCTCCACGCCGCCGGCGACGACCAAGTCCATGTCACCACAGCGGACCGCGCGCGCGGCCAACATCACCGCGTCCAGGCCGGAGGCGCAGAGCCGGTTCACGGTCAGGCCGGGCACTTCGACAGGCAACCCAGACAACAGCACGGCCATCCTGGCCACGTTGCGGTTGTCCTCGCCGGCCTGGTTTGCACAGCCCAGGATCACCTCATCGAGTGCCGCCCAATCCACCGATGGGTACCGTTCCAGCAGTGCCCGCACCGAATGAGCGGCAAGGTCGTCGGTTCGCACGTTCGCCAACGCTCCGCCATACCGGCCGATGGGGCTCCGGACGCCGCCCACCAGGTACGCCGTTGAGCTTGTCGATGTTGACATCTGTCGATCGCCTCCGCCTTCGCCACCAGGGCCTCGCTGAACATGAACAACCTGACGGCCGCCAAACACCACAGCCACCATCTCGAGCCCGAGGGCAGCACTGCCGCCGGCAGGTCCGCGTGGATTCATCCCATCGCAGGCCCCCCACGTGGCCGTGGGTGCGCCCATCGGGCACACCCACGGTATCGACAGTGCGCCGGTGAACCGCTTACTGCATCGACGTCGGCTCGGGGTTCGCCTTGGACGCCTCGGACTTGGCGTCGACATCATCGATGTCAGGGAAGTCGCCCTTCTGGCCCGCCTGCACCGCTGCCTCGATCCTGGTGCCGACGTCTGGGTCGATGGACTTCCAATACCAGAAGGCCCGCTGCTGCACCTCATCGCTGACGTCCGCCTGCAACGCGGTGGCCACCGTTTGGACAAGCCGTTCCCGAGCGGCGTCGTCCATCACGTTGCGGGCCAGGTTGCCCGCTTGGGTGAAGTCGTCGTCATCGGTGCGCAGCGTGTACGCCTGGCGCACCATCTCACCGTCCACTTCCCACCCATCCTCGACTCGTCCCTCGAAGTCTGCGTAGGAGCGGCCGACGCTGTTCGGCGCGTAGGTCGCCTTCGGACCGTCCGCAGCCTGAGTGAAGTTCATCTGGCCGTCGAAGTTGTACACGTTGACCGGCACAATGGGCTGGTTCACTGGGAGCTGGTGGTGATTGGTGCCGAGCCGGGCGCGATGCGCGTCGGCATATGCGAACACCCGTGCGAGCAACATCTTGTCAGGACTGAACCCGATGCCAGGGACGGTATTGCTCGGCGCGAACGCCGCCTGCTCGATCTGGGCGAAATGGTTGACCGGGTTTTCGTTGAGGGTCATGGTGCCGACCTCGATCAACGGGTAGTCCGCGTGCGGCCACACCTTCGTCAGATCGAAGGGGTTCAGGTGGTAGTCCAGCGCGTCGGC
>CAJDWS010000065.1_pt1 | contig 27429 bp, 32 predicted proteins | sample 7391661 | NCBI WGS metagenome assembly CAJDWS01 (sample SAMEA7055725, study PRJEB34461) | soil metagenome | biome: terrestrial ecosystem; feature: Peninsula; material: soil | place: Antarctica | collected 2016 | reverse complement strand
CGGTATAGATGCGCATCCGCTCGCGAATCACGTCTTCGGTGTCGTCAGCACGACCCTCAGTCTCAGCGCGCTTGAGCAAGCGGTGGACGAGCTCATCGGTGTTGGCCGTCAATTCAAGGACGCAGTCAAGTTGCTGGCTCTTGCCGGCCAACACTTCTTCCAATGCGGTGACCTGGTCCAGCGTTCGGGGATAGCCGTCGAGCAGGAATCCATCGGCGGTGTCGGCTTGTTCGAGCCGATCTGCCACGATCGCGTTCGTCACGGAGTCGGGAACGAACTGCCCAGCGGCCAGGATCTCCTTGACCTGCGCGCCGAGGGCAGTTTCACCCTTGATATTGGCTCGGAAGATGTCCCCGGTGGAGATCGCGGGGATGCCGAAGGCGTCGGCAATTCGGATGGCTTGGGTACCCTTACCGGCGCCGGGGGGGCCGAGGAAGATCAGTCGCATCAGCGGAGGAACCCTTCGTAGTGGCGCTGCTGGAGCTGGGACTCGATCTGTTTCACGGTCTCAAGTCCCACACCGACGACGATCAGGATCGACGTTCCGCCGAAGGGGAAGTTCTGGTCGGCCCCGATCATCACCAGGGCGGCCAGCGGGATCAAGGACACCACCGTGAGGTACAACGCGCCCGGAACCGTGATGCGGTTCAGGACGTAGTTGAGGTACTCGGCAGTGGGCCGTCCCGCCCGGATACCCGGGATGAACCCACCGTACTTCTTCATGTTGTCTGCGACCTCAGTTGGATTGAACGTGATCGAGACGTAGAAGAAGGTGAAGAAGATGATCAGCGCTGCGTACATCAGCATGTAGCCGGGACTGTTCTGACTGGCCAGGTTGGCCTGAAGCCACTCGACCCAGGCCGGCGGGTTCGGATTCGACTGGTAGAACTGCGCAGCCAGCCCGGGCAACGCAAGCAGTGAACTGGCGAAGATCACCGGGATAACACCCGCCTGGTTGACCTTGAGCGGTATGTACGTCGACGTGCCGCCGTACATCCGACGCCCGATCATCCGCTTGGCGTACTGCACGGGTATCCGCCGCTGACACTGTTCGACGAAGACGACCGCCCCGATGATTCCGAAGCCGAGCAGGATGACGCCCAAGAACGTGGCCCAGCCTTGCGACTGCTGAATGGCCCACAGCGAGGCCGGGAACCCGGCGGCGATCGAGGTGAAAATTAGCAACGACATGCCATTGCCGATGCCGCGGGCGGTGATGAGTTCGCCGAGCCACATGATCAGGCCCGTCCCGGCGGTCATGGTCAGCACCATCATCGCCGCGGTAGCGAACGTGTCCTCGGTCATGATCGAGGTACAGGCGGGGTTGTTGAACAGCTGAGAAGGGTTGCGGGCGAAGGTGATGTACGTCGAGGACTGCAGCACCGCCAGCCCGATGGTCAGGTACCGGGTGTATTGGGTGAGCTTGGCCTGTCCGGTCTGACCCTCCTGCTTGAGCATCTCGAAGCGCGGGATCACGACGGTCAGCAACTGCACGATGATACTGGCGGTGATGTACGGCATGATCCCCAGCGCGAAGATCGAAAGCTGGAGCAGACCGCCACCGGAGAACAGATTCACCAGGCCGAGCAGTTGATTGCCCTGGCCGCCCGGGGCCCGGCATTTCTGCACCTCTACATAGCTGACCCCAGGCGACGGAACGAACGATCCGAGCCGAAAGATCGCCATGATGAGACCGGTAAACAGCAGCTTTTTACGCAAATCCGGCGTCTTGAACGCGCGGGCGAATGCGGTGAGCACGTAGCCTCCTCCAAGGCTGCCGACAGCGCGGCGTGGGGTTGGGCACCGGACCCGCCGTTCGGCGGTCACGCCCTCATCGTGGACGCAAACCCTTTGCGGACCTTAACATCTCGTGCTGCACTCGACCTCGTCCGCCGCCCCGCGTCAGTCCCCGGGTCAACCTTCAAGGCGTCACGAAACGCATTGGCGGACAAGGAAATCGGCGCCACAGGCCAACCATGGCCGGAGGCGCCGATCTCAATGCACAGCGAATCGGTGTCGGCTCAGAGGGTGGTGCAGGTCCCGCCGGCCGATTCGATCTTCTCCTTGGCACTGGTGGAGAACTTGTGAACGGTGATCTGGACCGGCACGCCGATCTCGCCGTCGCCGAGCACCTTGACAAGGCGGTTGCCTCTGACGGCGCCACGATCGGCCAGGTCCTCGGCGGTGACGGTCCCGCCGTCGGGATACAACTCGGCAAGCTTGTCGAGATTGACGACCTGGTACTCCACCCGAAATCGATTCGTGAAGCCGCGCTTCTTGGGCAGACGCATGTGCAGTGGCATCTGGCCACCCTCGAAGCGCGCGGGCACCTGGTTCCTGGCCTTCGTACCCTTGGTGCCGCGACCCGCGGTCTTGCCCTTGCTTCCATCACCACGCCCGACCCGCGTCTTCGCGGTCTTTGCGCCCGGTGCGGGCCGCAGGTGATGCACCTTGAGCACGTGCGTTTTTGGCGCCGTGGCATGCTCCCCCGCCGTGGGCGAGGTCGTCTGGTCAACGGCCATATCAGTCCACCTCCTCGACGCGGACCAGGTGGGACACCGTCCGCACCATGCCGCGGAACTCGGGTCGGTCATCTCGCACGACGGCGTCACCGATCCGGCGCAGCCCGAGAGTCCGCAGGGTTTCCTTGTGGTTACGCAGTCCGCCAATGGTGGACCGGGTCTGAGTCACCTTCAGGCGTGCCATCAGCGACTCACCCCTGTCGCCGCCCTGGTGCCTGCAGCACGGGCACGCAACAGCGCCGCTGGAGCAACGTCCTCCAGCGGCAAGCCACGCCGCGCCGCAACCTCCTCAGGGCGTTCCAGCATCTTCAGCGCGGTCACTGTGGCATGCACGATGTTGATCGCGTTGTGCGAACCCAACGACTTGCTCAGGACGTCGCTGATGCCGGCGCACTCCAACACGGCGCGCACCGGGCCGCCAGCAATGACACCAGTACCTGGGGCTGCCGGGCGCAACAGCACGACCCCAGCCGCGGCCTCCCCTTGCACCGGGTGAGGAATGGTGCCCTGAATCCGCGGCACCTTGAAGAACGACTTCTTAGCCTCTTCGACACCCTTGGCGATTGCCGCGGGCACCTCCTTGGCCTTCCCGTAGCCGACGCCGACGGTTCCATCTGCATCGCCGACGACGACCAGCGCGGTGAAACTGAACCGCCGGCCACCCTTAACGACCTTCGACACACGGTTGATCGTGACGACGCGCTCGAGGTACTGGCTGCGCGTGTCCTCACCGCGACGGTTGTCGCGATCACGACGGTCACGGCGGTCGCCGCGCTCCCCGCCCTGGCCGCGGTCGGTACCGGGGCCCCCGGCACCAGTACGGCGCTGTGATCCCACCATCAGACGAACCTCTCCTCGACTACGTACTCCGCTTGGATCGCGCTCAACCTCGCCGGCCTCACAGCGTCAACCCGGCCTCTCGCGCGCCCTGCGCGATCGCCGCGATCCTTCCGTGGTACTTGCTTCCGCCACGGTCGAACACCACAGTGCTGACGCCCGCCTCCTTGGCGCGTTGGGCGAGCAGCTTGCCGACCTCGAGAGCCTTGGCAGTCTTGTCGCCGTCCGACTCGCGCAGGTCGGCCTCCATCGTGGAGGCGCAGACCAGGGTCTTGCCAACGGTGTCATCGACGATCTGCACAAACACATGCCGACTCGACCGGCTGACGACCAGCCTCGGCTTGGCCGCGGTCCCACTCACGCGCTTACGCACGCGCAGGTGGCGGCGGCTACGGGCGGCGGTGCGGCCCTTGCCTCGCTTGACTGTCATCGCCATGGCTTACTTCCCAGCCTTTCCGACCTTGCGGCGGATGTTCTCCCCGGCATACCGCACGCCCTTGCCCTTATACGGGTCAGGCTTGCGCAGCTTGCGGATATTCGCGGCCACTTCGCCGACCAACTGCTTGTCGATGCCAGCCACGGTGAACCGGAGCGGCCCTTCGACGGCAAAGCTGATCCCAGAGGGCGGCTCGATGGTGATCGTGTGGCTGTACCCCAGCGAGAACTCCAAGTTGCTGCCCTTGGCCAGCACCCGGTATCCGGTGCCTTGGATCTCCATCTTCTTCTCAAATCCGGCAGTGACGCCGGTAACCATGTTGTTAATCAACGTCCGGGTCAACCCGTGCAGCGAGCGGGACTCCCGCTCGTCGTTGGGTCGCTGGACCTGGATCGTGCCATCCTGCCGGGTCACCATGATGGGCTCGCGAACGGTCAGCGCCAGCTCGCCCTTGGGGCCCTTGACAATGACGTCCTGGCCCTCGATCGTCACGTCGACGCCGGCGGGGACGGGAACGGGCAGTCTTCCGATACGGGACATCTCGTTACTCCTCCCTCACCAGACGTAGGCGAGCACTTCGCCGCCCACACCCCTGGTGGCGGCTTGCTTGTCGGTCAACAGACCCGAAGACGTGGAGATGATCGCTACCCCCAGGCCGCCGAGCACTTTGGGCAGGTTCGTCGACTTGGCGTACACCCGCAAACCAGGCTTGGAAACCCGGCGGACTCCCGCGATCGAGCGTTCCCGGTTCGGGCCGTATTTCAGCTCGATGGTCAAGGTCTTGCCGACCTCGGCCTCTTCCACGCGCCAGGTTCCGATATAGCCTTCGACCTGCAGGATCTGGGCGATGTGGGACTTCAACTTGCTGAACGGCATGCTCACCGAATCGTGATGCGCGCTGTTCGCGTTCCGTACACGGGTCAGCATGTCGGCGATCGGGTCGGTCATCGTCATTTGGGCTTCTGCCCTTCCTCACCGGGGTTTCAGCGGCCGGATGGCCGGCCGACCTACGGTGTGTCAGCTGTTGGGTGGCTGGTCGCGAGGTGACTCGCGGCTTTACCAGCTGCTCTTGGTGACGCCGGGAAGTTCCCCGCGGTGGGCCATCTCGCGAAGGCAGATCCGGCACAGGCCAAACTTGCGGTACACCGAGTGCGGTCGTCCGCATCGCTGGCACCGGGTGTATGCCCGGACCTTGAACTTCGCCTTCGCGTTGGCCTTGTTAACGAGCGCGGTCTTGGCCACGGTCAGTTCTCCTTGAACGGGAAGCCGAGGCGACGCAGGAGCGCCCGACCCTCGTCGTCGTTGGCGGCTGTGGTCACGACGGTGATGTCCATCCCGCGCACCCGGTCGATCCGGTCCTGATCGATCTCGTAGAACACCGACTGCTCGTTCAGACCAAAGGTGTAGTTCCCGCGGCCGTCGAATTGAGCGGGCGATAGACCGCGGAAGTCACGGATGCGAGGCAACGCCACCGACACCAGCCGGTCCAGAAACTCCCACATACGTTCGCCGCGCAACGTCGCATGCGCACCGATCGGCATTCCTTCACGCAGTTTGAACTGCGCGATTGACTTCCGCGCCTTGGTGACCAGCGGCTTTTGCCCGGTGATCGAGGTGAGGTCGCGGACCGCGCCATCGATGAGCTTGCTGTCCCGAGCGGCGTCGCCGACGCCCATGTTCACCACGACCTTCGTCACCCGCGGAACCTGCATCGGGTTGGCGTATCCGAACTGCTCGGTCAGCGCGGGCTTGATCTCTTCGGCGTAGCGCAGCTTCAACCGAGCCGGCACGTTCTCGGCAGACGCCACAACAGTGGTCGCAGTCTTGGCCATCACAGGTCCTTCCCGGAGCGCACGGCGACGCGGATCCGCTGCGCCTTCATACGTCCGTTGCGCTCAACCATCTCGATGCGGGTCTTAATCCGGGTCGGCTTCTTCGTCTCCGGGTCAACGATCGCCACGTTTGACACGTGGATCGGTGCTTCCTGGTGGACGATGCCGCCAGTGCGCGAGCCGCGGGCGCTCTGCCCCGCCTTGGTGTGCTTCGTGATCCGGTTGACACCCTCGACAAGGACCCGGCTCCGCTCCGGATACACCTCGATGACCTTGCCCTGCTTCCCGCGGTCACCGCCCTTGTCCTGCTTGCGACCGGTGATCACCTGGACGAGGTCGCCCTTCTTGATCTTCATCTTGGCCATGGCCTCACACCACCTCCGGGGCCAGCGAGATGATCTTCATGAACTTCTTCTCGCGCAACTCACGGCCGACCGGGCCGAAAATACGGGTCCCACGCGGGTCGCCGTCGGTTCGCAAAATCACCGCAGCGTTCTCATCGAACCGGATGTATGAGCCGTCCTGGCGACGGCGTTCCTTCTTCGTGCGAACGATGACCGCCTTGACGATGTCCCCCTTCTTGACGTTCCCGCCCGGGATGGCGTCTTTCACCGTGGCGACGATGACGTCGCCGATTCCGGCGTAGCGCCGTCCCGAGCCGCCGAGCACGCGTATGCACAGAATCTGCTTTGCACCGGTGTTGTCGGCGACGCGCACTCGCGACTCCTGCTGGATCACTTCTCACTCCTGTCGTCGCGCTGGTTCTGGTCCGGTCTCGCGCCGGACCAGCCTTGCCGAACTTGCTGGGGCCGAGGCCCCCGTCTTCGAAGGCTGTGGGCTGCGGCGGCACCGCGGCTCATACGCATTCCTGGGGTCGTCGGGGATCACCGCCCCCGAGGGTTACTTCGCTCGCTCGAGGACCGTCACGATGCGCCAGCGTTTGGTTGCTGACAACGGCCGCGTCTCCATGATCAGGACCCGGTCACCGACGCCGCACTCATTTGGCTCGTCGTGCACCTTGACCTTGCTGGTACGTCGGATGACCTTGCCGTAGAGCGGGTGCTTGACCCGATCCTCCACCTCGACCACCACGGTCTTGTCCATCTTGTCGCTGACCACGTAGCCCTGACGTGTCTTGCGGTGATTGCGCTCGGGCGTCGCCGGCTTCGCGTCGCCCGCCGGGGTTGTGCTCACAGGCGTCTCCTGGGTGGTCTGACTCGTCGGCTCACTCATGTGGCTGCTCCGGTGCAACACCGATCTTGAGCTCACGCTCACGCATCACGGTGTAGATACGAGCGATATCGCGGCGCACGGCCTTCAACCGACCGTGATTCTCCAGCTGGCCGGTGGCTGACTGGAAGCGCAGATTGAACAGCTCTTCCTTGGCCTTGCGCAGCTCATCGACGAGCTTGTCCTCGGACAGCTCGCGTAGTGATTCCGAGCCGAGATTCTTCGAACCGACAGCCATCAGTACTCACCACCCTCACGCTGGACGAATCGACACTTCATCGGCAGCTTGTGCATCGCCAGACGTAACGCCTCGCGCGCAACGTCCTCGGAGACACCGGACAGTTCGAACATCACCCGACCCGGCTTGACGTTGGCGATCCACCACTCCGGTGAGCCCTTACCAGAGCCCATCCGAGTCTCGGCCGGCTTCTTGGTCAGCGGGCGATCCGGGTAGATGTTGATCCACACCTTGCCGCCACGCTTGATGGACCTGGTCATCGCGATACGGGCTGACTCGATCTGCCGGTTCGTCACGTACGCCGGTTCCAGCGCCTGGATGCCGTAGTCGCCGAACGCGATCGCCGTACCGCCCTTGGCCATCCCAGACCGGCCGGGGTGGTGCTGTTTGCGGTGCTTGACTCGTCGTGGGATCAGCATCAGGTCTGCTCCCCCTGCGTCTGCGGCGCAGCGGCTGGCGGGCCCGAAGCACCCGAAGCACCGGCACTCACCGGAGCTTCGGTGCGCGGCGCACGCTCGGGGCGACGACCACGACCGGGACGGTCGCCACGGTCACCCCGGTCACTGCGCGGGCCTCGCGCGGGACGCCCGGGTGCAGCGGCCTGCGCGGCCGCCAACTCCTTGGCTGTCAGGTCGCCCTTGTAGATCCAGACTTTGACCCCGATCCGGCCGAACGTGGTACGAGCTTCATAGAAGCCGTAATCGATGTTCGCGCGGAGCGTGTGCAGCGGCACCCGCCCCTCCCGGTAGAACTCCGAACGGGACATCTCGGCGCCGCCAAGCCGACCCGAGCATTGCACCCGGATCCCCTTGGCGCCGGCCCGCAATGAGGACTGCATGCCCTTGCGCATGGCCCGCCGGAACGAGACGCGCGCGGACAGTTGCTCGGCGATGCCCTGGGCGACCAGCTGTGCATCCATCTCGGGGTTCTTGACCTCCAAGATGTTCAGCTGCACCTGCTTACCGGTCAACTTCTCCAGCTCGCTGCGGATGCGGTCCGCCTCGGCGCCACGACGCCCGATGACGATGCCTGGACGAGCCGTGTGGATGTCCACACGGACCCGGTCACGGGTGCGCTCGATATCGACGCGAGCGATCCCGGCCCGTTCCATGCCCTTGGACATGAGACGCCGGATCGCCACGTCTTCCTTGACGTAGTCGCGGTACCGCTGGCCTTCTTTGGTGCTGTCGGCGAACCACCGGCTCTTGTGTTCAGTGGTGATTCCCAGACGGAAGCCGTGCGGGTTGACCTTCTGACCCATTAGCGGGCCCCTCCCTTGCTCTGGGGCTGGCTGACGTAGACCGTGATGTGGCTCGTGCGCTTCAGGATCTTGAACGCGCGGCCTTGGGCCCGCGGCTGGATCCGCTTCATCGTCGCGCCCTCGTCGACGTACGCGGCCGAAACCACCAGGGTTCGTTCATCGAACGGCTTGTTCTGACGGTCGGCCGATACCCGCGCATTGGCGATGGCCGACGTCAGGACTTTCCGAACCGGCTCGCTGGCCGACTGAGGCGCGAACGTCAGCATCGCCAGCGCGTCGCTCACCTGTCGGCCCCGGACCAGGTCGACGATACGACGCGCCTTTGTTGGGGTGACCCGCACATGCTTAGCCTGCGCACGGGCCAGCGGTTCGAGTTCGTGCAGCCGGGACCGCGACTTCTTGGTCTTCGTGGCCATTAGCGACGACGTCCCTTCTTGTCGTCCTTCACATGGCCTCTGAAGGTTCGGGTCGGCGCGAATTCACCGAGCTTGTGCCCGACCATCGACTCGGTGATGAACACCGGCACGTGCTTGCGGCCGTCATGCACCGCGAACGTGTGGCCAAGGAAATCCGGAGCGACGACCGAGCGACGTGACCAGGTCTTGATCACGTTCTTGGTACCCTTCCCATTCTGCGCGTCCACCTTCTTCTGCAGGTGGTCGTCGATGAACGGGCCTTTCTTCAGGCTGCGTGGCATCTCTTATCCTCAACGCTTCTTGCCGGTACGACGACGACGGACGATCAGCTTGTCGCTGTCCTTCTTCGGACGGCGGGTCCGGCCCTCAGGCTTGCCCCACGGGCTCACCGGGTGACGACCCCCACTGGTGCGGCCCTCACCACCACCATGGGGGTGATCGACCGGGTTCATCACAACACCGCGCACCTTGGGTCGCTTACCCTTCCAGCGCATCCGACCGGCTTTGCCCCAGTTGATGTTGCTCTGTTCGGAGTTGCCCACCTCGCCGACGGTCGCGCGGCAGCGAACGTCGACGTTGCGGATTTCTCCCGAGGGCATCCGCAGCTGTGCATACGGGCCCTCCTTGGCGACCAGTTGGACACGGGCTCCGGCCGAGCGAGCGATCTTTGCGCCGCCGCCGGGCCGCAGCTCGATGGCGTGGATAACCGTGCCGACCGGGATGTTACGCAACGGCAGGCTGTTACCGGCCTTGATGTCTGCGGACGAACCGTTTTCGAGTTGGTCACCCTGGCGCAGTCGGTTCTGGTCACCCTGGCGCAGTCGGTTCGGCGCCAAGATGTAGCGCTTCTCACCATCGGCGTAGTGCAACAACGCGATCCGGGCTGTCCGGTTGGGGTCGTATTCGATGTGCGCGACCTTGGCCGGCACACCGTCTTTGTCGTGCCGACGGAAGTCGATCACCCGATAGGCACGCTTGTGCCCGCCGCCGATGTGGCGAGTGGTGATGCGCCCCTGGTTGTTCCGGCCACCAGTTTTGTTCAGCGGCCGGACCAGAGACTTTTCCGGCGTACTCCGGGTCACTTCGGCAAAGTCGGCGACACTCGAACCGCGGCGACCGGGCGTCGTCGGCTTGTACTTGCGGATTCCCATGCTGTCCTCAGTTCCTTACGTCTCGATCGTCGGCGTTCAGCGTCCGCCGCCGAAAATGTCGATCGAGCCTTCCTTGAGGGTGACAATCGCGCGCTTGGTGTCCTTGCGCCGACCGAGGCCGGAGCGAGTCCGGCGGGTCTTGCCCTGACGATTCAGGGTGTTCACCGAGGAGACCTTGACGCCGAAGATGGACTCGACCGCGATCTTGATCTCGGTCTTGTTGGCCCGCGGATCGACGACGAAGGTGTACTTCCCTTCGTCCATCAATCCATAGGACTTCTCCGAGACCACGGGCTTGATGAGAATGTCGCGCGGGTTCTTCTGAATAATCACTTCGCGACCTCCATCTGGTCCGTGTTGGCCTTGGCTCCGCGGCTGGCCGATTCGATGAGCGTCGTCAACGCGTCCTGCGTGAAGATCACGTCGTCCGCGCACATCACGTCATACGTGTTGAGCTGGTCCACGTACAAGGCATGTACCGCCACGATATTGCGGACGGACAGCATCGTCTGGTGGTCCTCTCGGCCCATCACGACCAGCAGATGTGGCCGGGAGCTGAGGTCGCCCAGTAACGCGGCGGCCGACTTCGTGGACGGGGCCTCACCCTTGGCGACTTCGCTGACAACTTGGATGCGTCCGTGGCGCGCACGGTCTGAAAGCGCGCCACGCAACGCGGCTGCCTTCATCTTCTTCGGTGTGCGCTGGCTGTAGTCGCGCGGGTGCGGGCCGTTCACCGAGCCACCACCGCTGAACTGTGGCGAGCGGATCGAGCCCTGCCGGGCGCGGCCGGTACCTTTTTGGCGGTACGGCTTGCGGCCACCACCGCGCACAGCGCCGCGAGTCTTGGTGGAGTGGGTGCCTTGGCGGGCTGCCGCCAGTTGGGCCACCACGACTTGATGGATCAGCGGAACGTTCGTCTGTACGTCGAAAATCTCCGCCGGAAGATCGACCGTCCCTGACTTCGCGCCGGTGGCATCGATGATGTCGAGCGTCGTCATGGCTCAGACCCCCTTGGTGGCGGAGCGGACGAGGACGATGCCCCCACGGGGGCCGGGCACCGCGCCCTTGACGAGCAGCAGACCCTTTTCGACGTCCACGGCGTGGACGGTGAGATTGAGGGTGGTTTGGCGGACCCCACCCATCCGGCCGGCCATTCGAATGCCCTTAAAGACGCGGCCTGGGGTCGCGCAAGCGCCGATTGAGCCGGGCTTGCGGTGGTTGCGGTGCGCACCGTGGGAGGCACCGACGCCGTGGAAACCGTGTCGCTTCATGACGCCGGCGAAGCCTTTGCCCTTGGTGGTGCCAGCGACGTCGACCAGTTGGCCGGCCTCGAAAGCATCGGCGGCGGGGGGTTACCCCGGCGTTGGCGAAGTGACCGGTCTCTGGCTTGTTCACCTTGCGAGGGTCGATCGCTCCGTAGCCGATCTGGACGGCCTCGTAGCCGTCCTTGGCGGTGGTGCGTACCTGAGTCACCACGCAGGGACCGGCTTGGATGACGGTCACCGGCACGAGTCGGTTGTCAGCGTCCCAGACCTGTGTCATGCCGAGCTTTTCACCCAGGACGCCGGTGACCGTTCGGGTGGCCCCGTCGGTCGCGGTGGTCGTTGCGGTAGTCATGAGTGTGCCGCCTGCCTCAGAGCTTGATCTCGATGTTGACGTCGGCCGGCAGGTCGAGACGCATCAGCGAGTCCACGGCCTTCGGCGTCGGGTCGACAATGTCGATCAGCCGCTTGTGGGTGCGCATCTCGAAGTGCTCGCGGCTGTCCTTGTACTTGTGGGGTGACCGGATGACGACGAAGACGTTCTTCTCCGTCGGCAACGGCACCGGTCCGACGACCGTGGCTCCGGCCCGGGTCACCGTGTCAACGATCTTGCGCGCCGAGCTGTCGATGACCTCATGGTCATACGACTTCAGCCGGATGCGGATCTTTTGTCCCGCCATCGCTTCGTCTGACTCTCTCTCGTCGTCCGTCTGCGTTCGTCCCGGTCTGGAAGCTCCGACCCCCGAGGTCGGGTGTGTCGCACCCGAATCTCTGGCTCGCCGAAATCCTGGATAAGGAGGTCAGCGGGCTTGGTCAGTTTCGCAGGAACCGGGGCTTGCGCATTTCCCCGAACCGGCGCCGTCGGTGGCGCCGCTACACAGGGGCGGTGGGCACATGCGTACTCACCGTGCGTCAAGCAACCGGTCCATAGTGCCAGAGGGGTTCCTTTCAGTCCAAATCGACTCGGCGCTCACGATGAACAGAGACGGCGATCGACCCCCTCTGTTCAGCCGACATCCGCAATCGCGCCCGGATTGCACCCAGCCAACACCGTATCGAGGTAGCCGACGTTTGGTCGGGACGGCTCAAGATACCAAGCACGTTTGTGCGCAGCGAATGTGGCGTGGCAACGGAACTGGTTGAACATGCCGGGTCGGTCGGCCTGCGGGACACGCGCCAGGACCTCCTGCCACGCTCGTTCGGCGTCCACCGATAGACCGCCTTCGCGCAGTTTCTCCGTCGGCACGACCCGCAGGGCGCGGACGTCGTCGCGCTGCACCCAGTCCAAGCTTTGAATCAACGCGTCCGTCCGGGCACTGCTGGCCCGCCCTGTGCCCGATGCCGTAGCTGGCCCTCCCGGCCCCGATGGGCCAGCACAGCCGGTCAACAGCCCGATCCCACCGCATACGCCAACGCTGACCCCGATGACCAAGAGCCATGTCGACAGCCCGCCGCGGGTCCGCCGATGCGACGACCGCGACGACCGCGACGACCGCGACGAATCAGGTCCACCCGCAGACGTCGCAGGGGTGGGATCCGGGCAACTGCCCGGATCCCACCCCAACGCCATTGACGCGGTTGAACTCAAATGCTCACTTGAGAATCTTCGTGACGCGACCGGCGCCGACCGTCCGGCCGCCTTCACGGATAGCGAACTTCAGCCCGTCCTCCATGGCGATGGGCTGGATCAGGTCGACCTTCATCTCGGTGTTGTCACCGGGCATGACCATCTCGATACCCTCGGGCAAGCTCACGACGCCCGTCACATCCGTGGTCCTGAAGTAGAACTGCGGACGGTAGTTGTCATAGAACGGCGTGTGCCGGCCACCTTCGTCCTTGGACAAGATGTACACGTTGGCTTCGAACTCGGTGTGTGGGGTGATGGACGCAGGCTTGACGACGACCTGGCCGCGTTCGACATCCTCACGCTTGGTGCCGCGCAGCAGCAGTCCGACGTTCTCGCCGGCCCGAGCGTCCTCAAGCGTCTTGCGGAACATCTCGATCGCCGTCACCGTGGTCTTCGAGATCTGCTCATGGATGCCCACGATCTCGACCTCTTGCATGGGCTTGAGTACGCCCCGCTCGACACGACCGGTAACGACCGTGCCACGACCAGTGATGGTGAAGACATCCTCAACCGGCATCAGGAACGGCTTGTCGATATCGCGCTCAGGCTGCGGGATCGACTCGTCCACGGCGTCCATCAGGTCCTGCACCGACTTGCTCCACACCGGGTCCCCCTCCAGCGCCTTCAGCGCCGAGACCCGAACCACCGGAAGGTCATCACCGGGGAACTCATAGGCGGACAGCAGTTCGCGGACCTCCATCTCGACCAGTTCGAGGATCTCCTCGTCGTCGACCATGTCGGTCTTGTTCAGCGCCACCACGATGTAGGGCACGCCGACCTGGCGGGCGAGCAGCACGTGCTCCTTGGTCTGCGGCATCGGACCATCGGTGGCGGCGACGACCAAGATCGCACCGTCCATCTGCGCAGCACCGGTGATCATGTTCTTGATGTAGTCCGCGTGACCCGGGCAGTCGACGTGCGCGTAGTGGCGCGACTCGGTCTGATACTCAACGTGGCTGATCGAGATCGTGATCCCGCGCTGCTTCTCCTCCGGCGCCTTGTCGATCTCGTCGAACGGCGTGAAGGGGTTCAGGTCCGGGTACCGGTCGTGCAAGACCTTGGTGATGGCCGCTGTCAGCGTCGTCTTCCCGTGGTCAATGTGACCGATGGTGCCGATGTTGACGTGCGGCTTGGTCCGCTCGAACTTCGCCTTCGCCACTTGGGTCCTCCTGTTGGACTTGGTGTTGAGTTACGCCGTACGACCGGGTGGACGTGGCGACGTGGTACTGGTGGCATTTCGTATGCCTACAAGAGCATCAGCGGGTGAGTGTACCCGCCTCACTCGCCTCGCATCTTCTTGACGATCTCCTCCGAGACGTTCCTGGGAACCTCTGCGTAGGAATCGAACTGCATGGTGTAGTTGGCCCTCCCCTGCGTCTTGCTCCGCAAGTCGCCCACGTAACCAAACATCTCCGACAGCGGCACCAGCGCACGGATAATCTTCGCCCCGCTGATGTCGTTCATGGCCTGGATCTGTCCACGTCGGGAATTCAGGTCGCCGATGACATCGCCCATGTATTCCTCCGGCGTGCGCACCTCGACCGACATCATCGGCTCAAGCAGCACCGGATCGGCCTTGCGCATGGCCTGCTTGGTGGCCATCGAACCGGCGATCTTAAAGGCCATCTCGGAGGAGTCGACGTCGTGATACGACCCGTCGAGCAGCGTTGCCTTGATCCCCACCAATGGATACCCAGCCAGCACGCCGACCTGCAGCGCGTCCTGAATGCCGTGGTCGACCGACGGTATGTACTCGCGCGGCACGCGACCGCCGGTGACCTTGTTCTGGAACTCGTACATCGCTCCGTCGGAGGAGTCCAGCGGCTCGTACGTCACCTGAATCTTGGCGTACTGGCCAGAGCCACCGGTCTGCTTCTTATGGGTGTAGTCGAATTTCTCGACCATCCTGCGGATCGTCTCGCGATAGGCGACCTGAGGCTTGCCGACGTTTGCCTCGACCTTGAATTCGCGCCGCATCCGGTCGACGAGAATGTCCAGGTGAAGCTCGCCCATTCCTTTGATGATGGTCTGACCGGTCTCCTGGTCGTGCTCGACCTGGAATGTCGGGTCTTCCTCGGCCAGCTTCTGGATGGCGGTACCGAGCTTCTCCTGGTCGCCCTTGGTCCTGGGCTCGATAGCCACGCTGATCACCGGCTCGGGGAACGTCATCGACTCCAGAAGGACGTGCTGCTGCATGTCGCACAAGGTGTCGCCGGTGGTGGTGTCCTTCAGGCCGATCATCGCGTAGATGTGCCCGGCGGCCACCGAGTTCACGGGGTTCTCCTTGTTGGCATGCATCTGGAAGAGCTTGCCGACGCGTTCCTTCTTGCCCTTCGTCGAGTTGTAGACGGGCTGACCGGAGTCGATCTTGCCGGAGTACACGCGCACATAGGTCAGCCGGCCGAAGAACGGGTGGCTGACCACCTTGAACGCCAACGCAGAGAAGGGCTCGGTCGCGTCGGCGTGCCGTTCGATGACCTTTTCTTCATCACGCGGGTCATGCCCCTCGATGGAAGCCACGTCCAGCGGCGAGGGGAGGAAGTCGACGACAGCGTCCAGAACGGGCTGCACGCCCTTGTTCTTGACCGCCGAACCGCAGAACACCGGGTAGACCTGCGAGGATACGGTCAACTTGCGGATGCCAGCCTTGAGTTCCTCGATGGTCAGTTCCTGGCCTGAGAGGTACTTCTCGGTGAGGATGTCATCGGACTCGGCGACCTTCTCGACCAGCTCACTGCGATAGGACTCGGCTTGCTCCTGCAGGTCTGCCGGAATGTCCTGGATGACGTAGTCATCGCCCTTGCTGGTCTCAGCCCCCCAAACGAAAGCCTTCATCGTGAGCAGGTCGACGACGCCGGTGAACGTCGTCTCAGCGCCGATCGGCAACTGCATGACCAACGGCGTCGCGCCCAACCGGTCCACGATGGTCTTCACCGTGTAGTAGAAGTCGGCGCCCATCTTGTCCATCTTGTTGATGAAACAGATGCGCGGCACATCGTACTTGTCGGCCTGGCGCCACACGGTCTCGGACTGGGGCTCAACGCCTTCCTTGCCGTCGAAGACCGCCACCGCACCATCGAGAACCCGCAAAGACCGCTCCACCTCGACGGTGAAGTCGACGTGCCCGGGTGTGTCGATGATATTGACCTGGTAACCCTTCCAGAAGGTCGTCGTCGCGGCGGAGGTAATGGTGATGCCGCGTTCCTGCTCCTGCGCCATCCAGTCCATCGTTGAGGCGCCGTCGTGCGTCTCGCCGATCTTGTAGTTGATGCCGGTGAAAAACAGGATCCGCTCAGTGACCGTGGTCTTGCCGGCGTCGATGTGCGCCATGATGCCGATGTTGCGAACCTTGGTCAGGTCCGTGAGGACATCGAGTGCCACTTGCTGTCTCGTCTCGTATCGGGGGCGGAATGCCTACGTCGTCGGCTTTGGGTCGGTCGGTGAAGGACACCTGGTCCGGTCTGGTTGGCCGGCCCGAGGCGGTTACCAGCGGTAGTGCGCGAACGCCTTGTTTGACTCGGCCATCTTGTGTGTGTCCTCACGACGTTTCACGGATGCACCCAGACCATTGCTGGCGTCCAGGATCTCGTTCATCAATCGATCGGTCATCGTCTTTTCACGGCGTTGCCGGGAGTACCCGACGAGCCAACGCAGCGAAAGCGTGGTCGCTCGGCCAGGCTTGACCTCGATCGGGACCTGATAGGTGGCCCCACCGACGCGACGGGACTTAACCTCCAGGGTTGGCCGAACGTTGTCCAATGCCCGCTTGAGCGTGACCACCGGGTCGGTGCCGGTCTTGTCGCGACACCCTTCCAGGGCGCCGTACACCGTCTTCTCAGCGATGGACTTCTTGCCATCCGTCAGGATCTTGTTCACCAGCTGGGTCACCAGGGGTGATCCAAACACGGGGTCGACGACGAGCGGCCGCTTTGGGGCCGGGCCCTTGCGCGGCACTACTTCTTCTCCATCTTCGCGCCATACCGGCTGCGAGCCTGCTTGCGGTTCCGCACGCCCTGGGTGTCCAGCGAGCCACGGATAATCTTGTACCGCACACCCGGCAGATCCTTCACCCGGCCACCGCGAACAAGCACGATGGAGTGCTCCTGCAGGTTGTGGCCCACCCCCGGGATGTAGGCAGTGACCTCCACCTGACTGGTCAGCTTGACTCGAGCGACCTTGCGCAGGGCTGAGTTCGGCTTCTTGGGCGTCGTGGTGTAGACGCGGGTGCACACACCCCGGCGCTGTGGGCTGCCCTTGAGCGCCGGTGTCTTAACCTTGCCGGACTTGTCCTGGCGGCCTTTGCGCACCAGCTGATTGATCGTGGGCACGTAATCTCCGAACTCGTCTCGTCTGGGCGCAACCCGCCGTGCTCATCGCACACCGGATGTCACCCGCCTTGTTGGTAAGCCCTCACCGCGACCGGATAGGGCGCTCTCCCCTGCACTTTCCGACCCCTAGCCCGGCGACACCAGTGTCACAAAACGCGGGTTGCGATCGAACTGCCCGGCGAGAGGGCAGCCTGAGCCAGCTGTGGGCCCAGAACATGCCCGATCAGCGTACCGGCTGCCCTCAGGGTCACCAAATCTTCCAGGCTGGATAGTCATTGCTGGCCGAGGCGCACTGGTCTGACGCACATCTTTGTGCGGTGCACACCCTCGAGCCACTCTCCGGCAGTGCAGGCCGTCCTGCGCCTTCCAGGACAACCGAGCGACCGTTTGGGTGGTGTCGGTCATCAACCGACGCCACCCAAACGGCCCACGTACAGTCCCGGTCATCGTGAAGAACGCGCGTTGCCGACCGGGTCAGTCTCGGTCCAGGCCGAGGGTTACGTCGTCGAGACGGACCGCCTCACCCGAGCCCACCCCGAACGTCTGGTAATCGAACTGCTGGTAGTCCGGCATCGAGTACATCGCTGCCTTGGCCTCTTCAGTCGGCTCCACCCGGACGTTGCGATACCGCGGGAGCCCGGTCCCCGCCGGTATGAGCTTGCCGAGGATCACGTTCTCCTTCAGCCCGCGCAGTGGGTCCGACTTGGCGTGGATAGCCGCGTCGGTGAGCACCCGGGTGGTCTCCTGGAACGAGGCGGCCGAAAGCCACGAATCGGTGGCCAAGCTCGCCTTGGTGATCCCCATGAGTTCCGGGCGACCCGAGGCCGGCTTGCCACCGTCGGCCACGACTCGACGGTTCTCGGTCTCAAATTGACCACGCTCAGCCATCGACCCCGGCAGCAGGTCGGCGTCGCCTTCCTCGATGATCGTCACCCGACGCAGCATCTGCCGAACAATCACCTCGATGTGCTTGTCATGGATCGAGACTCCCTGCTGGCGGTACACCTTTTGGACTTCGTCCACCAAGTGCATCTGTACGGCACGGGGACCAAGGATGCGCAGCACCTGCTTGGGGTCCACGTTGCCAACGACCAGCGGGGTACCGACCTCGATGTGTGCGCCGTCGGCGATCTGGACCCGCTGGTCTCCAATTTCGCCCTCAAAGAGACGGGCGCGCTTGGAGACCGGGTAAGCGTGCTCTTCGCTGCCGTCGTCCGGGGTCAGCACCAGGCGCCTCGCCTTGTCGCTGTCCTCGATCCGGACCCTTCCGGTGGCCTCGGCGATCGGGGCCACCCCCTTGGGGGTGCGGGCTTCGAAGAGTTCGACCACGCGCGGCAGGCCCTGGGTGATGTCCTGGTCACCCGATGAAACACCACCGGTGTGGAACGTCCGCATGGTCAACTGCGTGCCGGGCTCACCGATCGACTGAGCGGCGATGATTCCGACAGCCTCGCCGATGTCGACCAATGTGCCGGTGGCCAGCGAGCGGCCGTAGCACATCGCACAGGTACCGACGTGGCTGTCGCAAGTGAGCACTGAACGCACCCGCACCGACTCGATGCCGGCCGAGATCAGTGCGCCAATGACGACGTCACCCAAGTCGACGCCCGCCTTGACCAGGGTCTCGCCGTCCTTGACGACGTCTTCGGCCAGGGTCCGTGCGTACACGGCGTTCTCGACGTCGTCGTGCGGCACGAGGTTGCCGGACTCCAGACGCACCGCGATCGGCAGATTGAGGCCACGTTCGGTGCCGCAATCCTCCTCGCGGATGATGACGTCCTGAGACACATCGACAAGACGCCGAGTCAAATACCCGGAGTCCGCGGTGCGCAGGGCGGTATCCGCCAAGCCCTTCCGGGCGCCGTGGGTGGAGATGAAGAACTCGACCACCGACAAGCCCTCACGGAAGTTGGCCTTGATCGGCCGCGGGATGATCTCGCCCTTCGGGTTCGCCATCAGGCCACGCATGCCGGCGATCTGCCGCAACTGGAACCAGTTGCCTCGGGCGCCGGAGGCAACCATCCGATAGATCGGGTTGGTCCGAGGGAAGTGCGCCTGCATTTCGCGGGCGACCTCATTGGATCCTTGCGTCCAGATCTCGATGAGCTCTTGACGGCGCTCATCGTCGGTGATCCAACCTTTTTCATACTGCGTCTGAACCTTGTCGGCCTTCGCTTCGTACATTTCCAAGATCTCGGTCTTGCGCGGTGGGGTGACCACGTCGGAGATGGACACGGTGCTACCGGACCGGGTGGCCCAGTAGAAACCGGTCTCCTTGAGCGCATCCAGGCTGGCCGCTACCTGGACCTTCGAGTACCGCTCGGCCAGGTCGTTCACGATCAGCGACAACCGCTTCTTGTCCACAGTGACGTCAACGAACGGGTAGTCCAGCGGCAGCGTGGAATTGAAGATCGCCCGTCCCAGCGTGGTTTCGAACGTCAGCGAACGGACGGTCCCATCCGCATCAACCTGGGTGCCTTCCGGCAATGAATACCCCATTGGCGGGACGACGTCGTGCAATCTGACGTTAATCAGCGAACCGAGCTCGATCTGCCCCGCGTCGAAAGCCATGCGCGCCTCGGCGACGGTGCTGAACCCACGCAGCGGCGGCCTGCCATCGGCGTCCTTGGGTGCATCACCGCCCTCATCAGCGACCTCACCCCGACCCAAAACCGATGTGAGGTGGAACAGGCCGATGACCATGTCCTGGGTCGGCATCGTCACGGGGCGGCCGTCCGCCGGCTTGAGGATGTTGTTGCTGGACAGCATGAGGATCCGCGCCTCGGCCTGGGCCTCGGCCGACAACGGCACGTGGACGGCCATCTGATCACCGTCGAAGTCAGCGTTGAACGCCGAACAGACCAGTGGGTGGATCTGGATGGCCTTGCCCTCAACGAGCTGAGGCTCGAAAGCCTGGATACCGAGCCGGTGCAGCGTCGGAGCCCGGTTCAGCAGCACCGGGTGCTCGGTGATGACCTCTTCGAGGACGTCCCAGACCACAGGGCGGGCGCGCTCGACCATCCGCTTGGCGGACTTGATGTTCTGGGCGTGATCGAGGTCGACCAAGCGCTTCATCACGAACGGCTTGAAAAGCTCCAGCGCCATCTGCTTGGGCAGCCCACATTGATGCAACTTGAGTTGCGGGCCCACCACAATGACCGACCTGCCGGAGTAGTCCACGCGCTTGCCAAGCAGGTTCTGACGGAACCGGCCCTGTTTGCCCTTGAGCATGTCAGACAGCGACTTCAGCGGACGGTTGCCCGGACCAGTGACCGGACGACCGCGACGACCGTTGTCGAACAGCGCGTCGACAGCCTCCTGCAGCATCCGCTTCTCGTTGTTGACGATGATCTCGGGTGCGCCCAAATCGAGCAGCCGCTTGAGACGGTTGTTCCGGTTGATCACCCGGCGATACAGGTCGTTGAGATCGCTGGTCGCGAACCGGCCGCCGTCCAGCTGCACCATCGGGCGCAGGTCTGGCGGGATCACCGGCACGCAGTCCAACACCATGCCGATCGGATAGTTGCGAGTCGTCTGGAACGCAGTGACGACTCGTAGCCGCTTGATGGCTCGGGTCTTCTTCTGGCCCCGACCGGTGGCAATGATCTCGCGTAGAATCCCTGACTCGGCGTCCAGGTCGAACGTCTCCAGGCGCTTTTGCAGAGCCGCGGCACCCATACTGCCGGCGAAGTACAAACCAAAGCGATCCCGCATTTCGCGGTACAGCAGTTCGTCGCCTTCGAGGTCCTGCACCTTCAGGTTTTTGAAACGATCCCACACCAGGTCAAGACGTTCGATCTGGGCATCTCCTTGCGCTCGACGTCGATCTGCGCCTCAAGGGAGGGCAGGTCTCGGTGCCGACCGTCGGTGTCGACCCAGGTGATCATGTACGCCGCGAAGTAAATGACCTTCTCCAGGTCCTTCGGGGCCAAGTCGAGCAGGTACCCGAGCCGGCTCGGGACTCCCTTGAAGTACCAGATGTGGGTTACCGGGGCGGCCAGTTCGATGTGGCCCATCCGCTCGCGCCGTACGCCGGAGCGGGTCACTTCGACGCCACACCGCTCGCAGATAATGCCCTTGAACCGGACCCGCTTGTATTTTCCGCAGTAGCACTCCCAGTCCCGGGTAGGACCGAAGATCTTCTCGCAGAACAGGCCGTCCTTCTCTGGTTTGAGCGTCCGGTAGTTGATCGTCTCGGGCTTCTTCACCTCGCCGTGGCTCCAGGCGCGGATGTCCTCCGCCGTGGCCAGGCCGATGCGCAACTCGTCAAAGGAAGTGACGTCTAGCACCTCGTGCTACCTGCTCTCATTCGAGTTCGATTCTGTACTGGAAGCGTCTGTCAAGGGTCACTACACCTCTTCGACGCTGCTGGGTTCGCGACGGGAGAGATCGATGCCGAGCTCGTCTGCGGCGCGGAAGACCTCCTGGTCAGGTTCGCGAAGGTCGATGGACTGGCCGTCGGAGGACAGCACCTCAACGTTCAAGCACAGCGACTGCATCTCCTTGATGAGCACCTTGAAGGACTCGGGAATGCCCGGCTCGGGGATGTTCTCGCCCTTGACGATGGCCTCGTATACCTTCACCCGGCCGTTGACGTCGTCGGACTTGATGGTGAGCAGCTCCTGCAAGGCATACGCCGCCCCATAGGCCTCCAGCGCCCACACCTCCATCTCGCCGAATCGCTGACCACCGAACTGCGCCTTCCCGCCCAGCGGCTGCTGGGTGATCATCGAGTACGGGCCAGTCGAACGAGCGTGGATCTTGTCGTCGACCAAGTGGTGCAGCTTGAGGATGTACATGTAGCCCACCGAGACCGGGTCCGGGAACGGCTCACCAGAGCGACCGTCGAACAGCCGCGTCTTACCGCTGGCTCCGATCAGTCGCCGCCCGTCGCGGGCTGGGTAAGCATTCTCCAACAGGCCGGTGATCTCACCCTCGCTGGCGCCATCGAACACCGGTGAGGCCACCCGAGTTCCCGGGGCGGCCGTGCGGGCGTCGTCCGGCATGAACTGCGCCCAGTCGGGGTTACCGTCGATGTGCCAGCCGCGAGCCGCGGCCCAGCCGAGGTGGATCTCCAGGATCTGGCCGATATTCATTCGGCCGGGGACGCCGAGCGGATTGAGCACGACGTCCACTGGAGTGCCGTCCTCCAGGAACGGCATGTCCTCAATAGGCAGGATCTTGCTGATCACGCCCTTGTTGCCGTGCCGACCCGCGAGCTTGTCACCATCGGTGATCTTGCGCTTGTTCGCGACGTACACCCGCACCAACTGATTCACCCCAGGAGGCAGTTCATCGCCCTCCTCGCGGTCGAACACCATCACCCCGATGACGGTCCCGGTCTCGCCGTGCGGCACCTTCAGCGAGGTATCCCTGACCTCCCGTGCCTTCTCCCCGAAGATGGCGCGCAGCAGGCGCTCCTCGGGGGTTAGCTCGGTCTCGCCCTTGGGGGTGACTTTCCCGACCAGCAAGTCCCCGTCGCGGACCTCGGCACCGATCCGGATGATCCCTCGATCATCAAGGTCGGCCAGGACCTCTTCGGCGACGTTCGGGATGTCCCGAGTGATCTCCTCTGGGCCCAGCTTGGTGTCCCGGGCGTCGACTTCATGCTCTTCGATGTGAATCGAGGACAACACATCGTCTTGGACAAGCCGCTGGGACAGGATGATCGCGTCTTCGTAGTTGTGTCCCTCCCATGGCATGAATGCCACCAGCAGGTGTGTAGTGCGTTCCGTCGTCGTTGGCCACGATGACCAGTTCGGCGGAAACCGACTCGACGACACCAGCGGCCACCGCGCGCACCACGTCACCGGAGTCGAGCGCCGCCCGAAACTCCATGCCGGTGCCCACGAGCGGCGCCTCGGAGCGCACCAACGGCACCGCTTGACGCTGCATGTTGGCGCCCATCAACGCCCGGTTGGCATCGTCGTGTTCGAGGAAGGGGATCAGCGCAGTCGCGGCCGAGACCATCTGCCGGGCTGCGACGTCCATGTAGTCCACGTCGCCGCCACGCACATAGTCGACCTCACCGCCCTTGGTGCGGACCAGCACGCGGTCTTCAGCGAACTTGTTCTCCACGTCCAACGGGGCGTTGGCCTGCGCGATGACGAACTCGTCTTCCTCGTCGGCTGAGAGGTAGTGCACCTCATCACTGACCTCGCCGTCGACAACCTTGCGGTACGGCGTCTCGACAAACCCGAAAGGGTTGATCCGACCGTAGGACGCGAGCGAACCGATGAGGCCGATGTTGGGGCCTTCGGGCGTCTCAATCGGGCACATCCGGCCGTAGTGGCTGTGATGGACGTCGCGGACTTCCATACCCGCCCGGTCCCGGGACAAACCGCCAGGGCCGAGCGCGGACAAGCGACGCTTATGCGTCAAGCCGGCCAGCGGGTTGTTCTGATCCATGAACTGGGACAGCTGAGAAGTCCCGAAGAACTCCTTGATCGAGGCCACCACGGGTCGGATGTTGATCAACGTCTGTGGCGTGATCGCCTCGACGTCCTGCGTGGTCATCCGTTCGCGGACCACCCGCTCCATCCGGGACAGTCCGGTGCGCACCTGGTTTTGAATGAGCTCACCGACGTTGCGCAGGCGACGGTTGCCGAAGTGGTCGATGTCGTCCACCTCGACGCGAATCTCGACGTCCTTGCCCTCCTTGCGGCCGGGGATCGAAATTTGCTCGGCGTGCAACGCGACGATGTAGCGGATGGTGGCCACGACATCCTCAACGGTAAGCGTGGACTGAGACAACTCCGTCTCCAGGCCAAGCTTCTTGTCGATCTTGTACCGCCCGACCTTGGCAAGGTCGTACCGCTTCGGGTTGAAGTAGAGATTGTCGAGCAGGTTTTGAGCGGCTTCCTTGGTCGGCGGCTCTCCCGGGCGCAGCTTGCGGTAGATGTCCAGCAAGGCATCGTCCTGCCCCGTGGTGTGGTCCTTCTCCAGCGTGGCGCGCATCGACTCGTACTCGCCGAACTCCTCCAGAATCTGAGCGTCGGTCCATCCGAGTGCCTTCAACAGCACGGTGACGGACTGCTTGCGCTTGCGGTCGACGCGGACACCGACCATGTCCCGCTTGTCCACCTCGAACTCCAGCCAGGCGCCCCGGCTGGGAATCACCTTGGTGGAGTAAACGTCCTTGTCGGAGGTCTTGTCGACGGACCGCTCGAAATACACACCAGGGCTACGGACCAACTGGCTGACGACCACCCGTTCGGTGCCGTTGATGACAAACGTGCCACGCTCGGTCATCAAGGGGAAGTCGCCCATGAACACCGTCTGGCTCTTGATCTCACCAGTGTTCGTGTTCATGAACTCGGCCGTGACGAACAGCGGTGCGCTGTAGGTCATGTCGCGTTCCTTGCACTCCTCGATGGAGTACTTCTGCTCCTCGAACCGGTGATCGCGGAACGACAGGCTCATCGCGCCGGAGAAATCCTCGATCGGCGAGATCTCCTCGAAGATCTCCTCCAAGCCGGAACGCTCGGGGACATCTGAGCGGCCGGCCTCGATGGCTTGGGCCACCCTGGCCTGCCAGCGCTCGTTGCCGAGCAGCCAATCGAAACTTTCAGTCTGCAAAGCCAAGAGGTCGGGAACTTCCAGGGGCTCACGAATCTTGGCGAAGGAAACACGGCCGGAGGCCGTGATTGCGCTGGACATCTTCCGGATCGCAGTACGCGAGGCAGCCAACGAGGGTCCTTCCAAAGGCCTTTGGTTCGGCGGTCAGCACCTGCCTCGTCGCTGCTCGCGAAACCATGCCGCAGCGCAGCACGTCAGCGTGCTGAGCAGCGTCTGATGGGTACTTGCGCATCATCGCGAGAGGAACAGGGCAGCGCAAAGCGACAGCATACTCATGCTGGCCATCCCAGTCCAATTGGGTGTATCCTCGCGCGGCACATCGGTGGAAACCTGACATCATCGACGCCGCGGGCGCCGATCGGTTGCAGCCGACCAACGGAATGCTCTTTCATCGACGCTGCCCTACGTCGTGGTCCGAGCATGCCGCCGCAACAGCTTCCGGTCAAGAACCGACATCCCAGCCTGGGGAGATCTCCAAAAAGACCACCGAGACCAGGCTGCGGCTTCACGACGGACAAACGACAGGGGTGGGTCTTTCCCTGTTGGGAAGGACCCACCCCGCCTTCGCGGTGCACCGCGACTCGTGGTCTGCGATGTACCGCCGTCTTCGTAGACGTTCGTGCGTCATCGGGATCGTGGCTGACCCCGACAGCCGGCTACTTCAGCGTGACCGTGGCGCCGGCGCCCTCCAGGGCCGCCTTCGCCTTCTCCGCAGCGTCCTTGTTGACGGCCTCCAGAACAGCCTTGGGCGCGCCATCCACCAAGTCCTTGGCCTCCTTCAGGCCCAAGCTGGTCAGGGCGCGAACCTCCTTGATGACCTGGATCTTCTTCTCGCCAGCAGCCTCGAGAACGACGTCGAACTCGTCCTTCTCCTCCTCCACCGGAGCTGCGTCGCCACCGCCGGCAGACGCGGCTGCCATGGCGACAGGCGCTGCCGCTGTAACTTCGAACGTCTCCTCGAACTGCTTGACGAATTCGGAGAGCTCGATCAGGGTCATCTCCTTGAAGGCGTCAAGGAGCTCGTCAGTGCTGAGCTTTGCCATTGCGTGAACCTTTCGGTGTGGAGCCGTGAGTGGCTAGATTGACTGGCCGTGCCGCGAACGCGGTCAGGCCTGTTCGCCTCCCTCGGCGACGTCTTCGGTGGGAGTCTGCGCGGCTGCCGCGTCGGTGTCCGCCGCGACGCTGGGCTGTTCGGCAGATACATCCGGCTCGGCGGGGACAGTTGGCTGTCCCGCCTCGAGCTTTGCTCGCAGTGCGTCGACCGTTCGAACGGCCGCAGACAGCGGTGCCGCCAGAAGGTAGACCGTCTGGGACAGCGAGGCCTTCATGGCACCGGCCAACTTCGCTAGCAAGACCTCGCGCGATTCGAGGTCGGCGAGTTGGGCGAGCTCTTGTGCCGTCAGCGGCTTGCCGTCCAAAACACCAGACTTGATGACCAGCAGCGGGTGTGCCTTGCCGAAGTCGCGCAGATTCCGGGCGGCCTCAACCGGGTCCCCGGTGATGAACGCAATGGCTGACGGGCCATTCAACTGGCCCTCGAACGCGGTGACCCCGGCGTCTTTGGCCGCGATCTGCGTGAGCGTGTTCTTGACGATGGCATACGTGGCGATGCCCCGCAGCGAGACCCGCAGTTCCTTGAGCTGCTTGACGGTCAAGCCGCGGTATTCGGTGAGCACCACTGCGCCAGATTCTCGGAACCGGTCCGTGAGTTCGGCGATGGCAGCCTGCTTGGCGGGCGTCGCCATAGGGCCTCCTGGGCATGAGTCTTCGGCGAACCGCTGATCGAACTCAGCCCCGGAAACGGAAACGCCCCCGCGCTAGGCACGAGAGCGTCACGACATCGAAGGTCGGATCGTTCATCGCCTGCGCGGGTCGCCTCAGGAAAGGGCTTTCGGTCCATGGCTTCGGCGGTAAGGCCGGAACAACTTGGACGACCTGCGGTCAAAGGACAAAGGTGATACTACGACGAGCCGAGGTCGTAGCCAAATCAAAGACGCTGACGAGAGCCTGGGCATGCACCTGCGGGACACACTTGCAGGCCGGACCGGACGACAGGAGCAGGCCGCTCGCCGGAGATCTCGAACGCGATCGGCCCACCTCGGCGAGAGCGCCAGGTGGGCCGATCGTCTGCAAGGGTGAGGCTTACGCTTCGTCGTCGCTCATCAGGTTGCGCGTGCGGCTCTGGTCGACGGCGATACCAGGACCCATGGTCGTGGCCATCGTCGCCTTGAGCAGATAACGACCCTTCGAGGCGGACGGCTTCAACCGCATGATCTCTTCCATCGCGGCGGCATAGTTCTCGACCAGCGCCTCTACGCTGAACGACGTCTTGCCGATGATGAAGTGCAGGTTCGCATGCTTGTCGACGCGAAACTCGATCTTGCCGCCCTTGATGTCGGTGACGGCCTTCGCGACGTCCATGGTGACCGTGCCGGTCTTCGGGTTCGGCATGAGACCACGCGGGCCGAGCACCTTACCGAGCCGGCCAACCTTACCCATCATGTCTGGGGTGGCAACAACCGCGTCGAAGTCCAACCAACCCTTGGTGATCTTCTCAATCATGTCGTCAGCACCCACATAGTCGGCGCCAGCTCCAATGGCTGCCTCAGCGTTGGCGCCGGTGGCGAAGACCAGGACTCGCGCGGTCTTGCCGGTGCCGTGCGGCAGGTTGACCGTGCCACGTACCATTTGATCCGCCTTGCGCGGGTCCA
>CAJDWS010000028.1_pt1 | contig 28197 bp, 30 predicted proteins | sample 7391661 | NCBI WGS metagenome assembly CAJDWS01 (sample SAMEA7055725, study PRJEB34461) | soil metagenome | biome: terrestrial ecosystem; feature: Peninsula; material: soil | place: Antarctica | collected 2016 | reverse complement strand
CCTCGAACGGGCCGCCCTTGGTCAGCAGGTAGACGATCGAGAAATTGTTGAAGTTGAAGGCAAACGCGGCGATGAGCAGCGGCCCGACCGCCACGAGTAACAGCGGCATGGTGATCCGACGCAGTGTCTGCAGCCCCGTGGCGCCGTCCATTCGGGCTGCCTCTTGCACCTCGCCGGGGATCGATTGCAGAGCCCCAGTGCAGATCAAGAACATGTACGGGAAGCCCAGCCAAAGATTCGTGATCAGCAATGCCGCCCTGGCCCCCGCCGAGCTGCCCAGCCAGTCGACGTTCAACCCGCTCAACTGGTTGATCAGGCCGTAGTCCTGGTTGAACATGCCCCGCCAGACCAATGCCGTGATGAAGGCGGGCAACGCGTACGGCAGGATCAGCAACGAGCGGTACAGCCCACGCCCACGCAGCCGCGGGTCGTTGAACAGCAGCGCAATGAGCATCCCCAGTCCGAAGGTGCCGATCACGGTGAGCCCGGCGAATGCGATGTTCCAGATGAATGCGCCGATGAACCCGTTGCGCAGGCTCTCCTGCGTCAGCACTCGGGTGAAGTTGTTGAGCCCGACGCCCTCCAGCCAACCTTGCGGGAAACTGTCGCCGGACCCGTCAGTGGCAACGAAGCGCCCGTCGACGGCCTTGTACGAGCGGCCGGTCTCCGTGTCAGTGAGCATGTCGCTGGCCTTGTCGTAGCTGACGGTGGCCGCACCCTCAAACGCCTCGGAGAGCCCAGATGCCTTGATCCCCCGACCCTGGCCGACCGGTACGGCGAAGCTGCTCAGATCCTTCGAGCGTTGGTTCGCCTCACGGCTGGTCAGAATCTGGTAGCCAGGCGCGTTGATGATCCGTCCGGAGGCGGACCGCTCGACCTTCTCGCCGAGCTCTTCCAGTCCATCCTGGGTGCCCACCTGCACGGTGCTCGTGGGGTCCGCAAGCTTGGATAAGAGGAAGACGAGATCACCGGTCTGTATTGGCTGCCCTTTCGGTACCGCGACCGACAACGCATATCGAGTGGAGCCAGGCACCTCCCGCACCGAGTTCGCGGTGATGTACTGCACGGCCACGTCCTTGGAGAACAGATGCCCGTCGCCGTAGTTCGTGAACGCGATACCCGCGGTGAACACGATCGGCCAGACCTGGAGGCCGGCCAGCACCAGGATCCCGGGGAGCAGGTACTTCATCGGCACGGCGCGCTTGGTCCCGTAGATGAGCAGCACCGCCATTGCAAGCAACGCGGTCACGATCACCCCGAGCGTCCAGCCCTTGGCCGCCATCACGGTGGCCACCCAGAACAGCCCTCCTACGGCGAGGCCGATCGAGGTCCATTTCAGTGCCAGGTAGTGGCCCTTGGTCATCTCACACTTTCCGATCGCGTGCCACAGCCAGCGCAGGGGGTGCGCTGCCGACCACCTAGCCCTTGGCGATGGCTTTGACGATCTCGACCTGAGCCGCGTCAAGCCGCGTCTTCGGCTGCGCCTTGCCGGAGATGATGTCGGCGTTGGCCGCACCGAACGGCTTCCACACCGCGTTCATCGCCGGGATGTTGGGCATCAGCGAGCCCCCCTGGCCGGCCTCGAACCATGCCTTCACGTCGGGGTCGCTCGCGACGGCCTCGTGATAGGCCTCCGTCAGCGCAGGGGGCCGGTGACCGGCGTTGAACAGCGCGAGCTGCACGTCTTTCCTAGGCACCCACTTGGTGACGAACTCCTGCGCCATCGCGGCGTTCTTCGCCTTCGCGGAGACGTAGAACATCTGTACGCCCAACAATGGCTTCATCGAGCCGCCACCGGTCAGGGTTGGCAGGGCAGAGATGGCGTACTTGACGTTCGCTTTCTTGGCCTTCTCGATGCTCCACGGGCCGGTGATCATGAACGGCGCCGCACCACTGTCAAACAGTTCATCCATGTTCGTGTCGTCCACATTGGTCGTTAACACTTTGGCCGCACCGAGCTTGGCCAACACCTCACCTGCCTTGACCGAGCCGGGGCTGTTCACGATGACCTGCTTGGGGTCATAATCGCCGTTCGCTTTGACGCCGAAGATGCCGCCACCCGGAAAGGCCGAGAAGTACGGGTAGCTGTAGTAGGCGTTGCCGTCTTTGGACACAAACTGGACCAGGACCTGCTTGGCCTTCTTGGCCGCCACGAACTCCTGGCCCTTAGCGACCAGCTCGTCCATCGTCGTGGGTGCCTCTGGAGACAGCTCAGTGTTGCGCAGCAGGCCTAGGTTTTCCACCGCGTACGCGACCCCGTAGTTCTGGTTGTTGAACCTGGTGGCCTTGACCGCAGACTCGGCAAACTTCGACGACTCTTCGACGGAGAGCTGAACCGGGCTGACCACACCGTTCTGCACCAGCTCACCAAGCCAGTCATGGGCACCGACGACCACGTCAGGGCCCTTGTTGACCTTCGTAGCGTCCTTGAACTGTTGGCGGGTGTCGGTGGTGATCTGCACCTTCACCGTGATGCCGTGCTCTGTGCCGAAGTCGTCGGCGTACTTCTGGAGCGCCAGAGCTCGGTCACCATCGGCCCAGATCACCAGGTCGGCCTCGGCGTCGCGGGCCGGCTCCTTGGTGGACAGGGTCTGCGCCGAGGCTGCTGTGCTCGACGGACTCGACACGCTGGCACTGGCGCTCGTGGCACCGGCGTCACCCGAGCCGCCCCCGCACCCAGCGGTGAGGAGAGCGAAGGCACTGGTCGCAGCGACGGCGCCGTGAACACGCTTCGACATGTGCGGGTCTCCTTGGCAGGTGCGAGGTCAACGGCCACCCCGGAGAACGCGGATGCCCGGCTCCTCCCGGAATCGAGAGCCTAGACCGCGCCCTCACCTGCCGCCAGAAGCCGTCGCAATTTCTTGCGTCGCGTTCGGGTAACGATTGAAACGCCAATGGCATCAGTTCGACTGCATTGCAATGCAGTTGCTTATCACGTGGATCAGCGTCGCGCACCATCGGGTGTGCGGTTCGATGGGTCCGGCGCGCTTGCTCCCGCGAGGGTACGCTCGTGACGCGTGGTCGGCGGGACCGAAGCCGTCCACCACGAGTGATGACGCCTTTACAACGGATCGTCCGGCACGTTCCTGCCGGTGAAGGAAGGACGACGACGCCATGGCCACAGTCAAGTTCGAGGACGCGACGCGGATCTTTCCGGGCAACGACAAGCCCTCGGTCGACAAACTCAACATCGACATCACTGACGGGGAATTCCTCGTTCTGGTGGGCCCATCAGGTTGCGGAAAGTCCACCAGCCTGCGCATGCTCGCCGGCCTCGAAGAGGTCAACGGCGGTCGGATCTGGATCGGCGACCGAGACGTGACGAACCTGTCACCGAAAGACCGCGACGTCGCGATGGTGTTCCAGAATTACGCGTTGTACCCGCACATGACCGTGGCAGACAACATGGGGTTCGCCCTGAAGATCGCCGGGGTCGACAAGGCGGAGATCCGACGCCGCGTCGACGAGGCGGCCCGCATCCTCGACCTCGAGCCGTACCTGGAGCGCAAGCCCAAGGCGCTCTCCGGTGGCCAGCGGCAGCGCGTCGCGATGGGACGCGCCATCGTTCGTGAGCCCAAGGTGTTCTTGATGGATGAGCCGCTGTCCAACCTCGACGCCAAGCTGCGCGTGCAAACTCGCACCCAAATCGCTTCGCTGCAGCGTCGACTGGGCATCACGACTGTCTACGTCACGCACGACCAGGTCGAAGCCATGACGATGGGCGACCGCGTCGCGGTACTCAAGGACGGTCTGCTGCAACAGTGCGACGGTCCTCGCCGGATGTACGACCACCCCAACAACGTCTTCGTGGCTGGCTTCATCGGCTCGCCCGCCATGAATCTGTTCAATGTTCCGGTGGCCGACGGCGGCGTGAAGTTCGGTGACCAGGTTCATCCCGTCGAGCGGAGCTGGCTCACCAAGGCGGGCAGCCACGTGACCCTGGGCGTGCGACCCGAGGATCTACAGCTCGGCACCAGTGGCGGCCTGCCCGTCACCATCGACGTGGTGGAGGAGCTTGGAGCCGACGCGTACGTTTACGGCACCGTGGAGGGCGGCAGCGCCACCGACAAGCCGATCATCGCCCGCACTGATGGCCGTACGCCACCTGCCAAGGGCAGCGTCGTCCGACTCACCCCGAAGTTCGACCATGTGCACCTGTTCGATACGGACACCGGCCTGCGTCTAGGCGACTGAATCCAGGTCGGCGCGGGAGCTCCCGTGATCTGATCGCTTAGCGGCGGGCGATCCCGCGCAGCCGGGCCACCTCGTACAGCGCGATCCCAGCCGCCACCCCGGCGTTCAGCGACTCCATCTCCCCGCCCATTGGGATCGACACCACCTGATCGCAGGTCTCCTGCACCAGTCGAGACAGCCCCTTGCCCTCCGAACCGATCACCACCACCAGCGGCACATCGGTGAGCTGCAGATCCGGCAACGAGACGTTCCCGTCTGCGGCCAGCCCGACCACGAAGAACCCGGCGTCGCGGTACTGCTGCAGCGCTCGGGTCAAGTTCGTGGCCTGCGCTACCGGCACCCGGGCGGCCGCGCCCGCCGACGCCTTCCAGGCGGTGGCGGTGACCCCGACCGAGCGGCGGGCCGGCAGCACGACGCCGTGACCGCCGAAGGCAGCCACGCAGCGCAGTATGGCGCCCAGATTCCGCGGGTCGGTGACCCCATCAAGGGCCACCAGCAACGGCACCCCCGGCCGTTGGGGGTCGACCAGGTCACGAGGATCGAGGTAGCTGTACGGCGGAACTTGGATGGCGAGCCCCTGGTGCGGCGCTCCTTCGGTGAGGCGGTCCAGCTCACCCCGCGGCGTCTCCAGCACCGGGATGCTCTTGCGGGCGGCGTAACGCAGCGCCTCTCGGACCCGATCGTCCGGCTCGACCCGTCCGGCGACGTACATCGTGGTCACCGGGATGTTCGCTCGTAATGCCTCCACGACGGCGTTCCGGCCGACCACGAGCTCCCGGCTCCCAGTGGGCTTGGACTGGCGTCCAGACCCACCGCCGGCCGTCGCGCCTCGTCCGCCACCGGGGCCGCCGCGGGGAGTTTCCCGTTGCTTCTTGCCTTGATGGGCCTTGTGATTGACCCGGTCCTCGGCCTTGGGCGTCGGCCCCTTGCCTTCTAGTGCGCGACGACGGTGTCCACCGGTACCGACCATGGGGCCCTTTTTCCCGGTCGGGCGTCGAGTGGCGCCAGGACGCCGGGTGTTTCCAGCCACGGCTCAGCCCTCGCCGAGGTCGGAGCGGGCCAACAACCACCGAGCGCCGCTCGAGGTGTCCTCGACCGCGACACCGGCCTGCGTGAGCTGCTCGCGGATGGCATCGGCTGTCGCAAAATCGCGGCTCTGCCGGGCTGCGGCCCGTGCCTCCAACCGTTCCTCAACCAGAGTCGCAAGGGCTGCAAAGGCATCGGTGTCGCCAGCCGCCCCGTTGGACGCCCACGGCTCATCAAGCGGGTTCACCCCGAGCACCGAGGTCATCGCCGCCACCCGACGGGCCGCCAACCGCGCGCCATCGTCATCATCTTCGTCGTCGGCGGTGTTCCCCTCACGAACCGTCTCATGGACCACGGCCAGCGCCCCGGCCACATTGACGTCGTCGTCCATCGCCTCCCGGAACGGCGTCGGCAACAGCGCCCCCGTGGGGTCGCCGTCCGATCCCGGCACCGAATCTTGGCTGGCGCCGATAGTTCGACGCAGGAAACCCTCGATGCGGTCGACCGCGGCTCCGGCCTCGACCAGGGACGTCTGGCCGAACTCCAAGGTCGAGCGGTAGTGCGAGGCGCCCAAGTAATACCGCAGCGCGAGTGGCCGCGCGGTCTTGGTCACTTCGGCCACCGACATGCCGTTGCCCAGCGACTTGCTCATCTTCTCTCCGCTCGCCGTCAGCCAGGCGTTGTGCAGCCAGAACCGGGCGAAGCCCAACCCGGCCGCTCTGGACTGTGCCTGCTCGTTCTCGTGGTGGGGAAACCTCAGGTCGATACCCCCACCGTGAATGTCGAACGTGTCCCCGAGATACTTGCGAGCCATGGCCGAACACTCCAGGTGCCACCCGGGACGGGCTCGACCGTACGGCGTCGGCCAGCTCGCGGACACCGGCTCGTCTGCCTTGTGTCCTTTCCACAGCGCAAAGTCGCGAGGGTCGCGTTTGCCGTGGGGGTCGGCGTCCTGCGCGGCCTCCATGGCTTCGACGGGCTGCCGGGTCAGTTCGCCGTACGCCGGCCAGGACCGGACATCGAAATAGACATCGCCGCTGCCATCTGGTGCCGGATAGGCGTGCTTGCGCGCCACCAAGGATTGGGTCAACTCGACCATCTCGGTGATGTGTCCAGTGGCCCGCGGTTCATAGGTCGCTTTGAGCACCCCCAAGACGTCCAGCGCGTTCGTGGTCTCCACCTCGTGTCGGTAGGACCAGGCCCACCAGGGCGCTCCGGCCTCGGCGGACCGGTGCAGAATTTTGTCATCGATGTCAGTGACATTGCGGACAAACGTTACGTCGTACCCGTGACCGATGGTCAGCCACCGACGTAGCACGTCGAACGCGACGGCGAACCGCAGGTGGCCGATGTGCGGCGTCCCTTGAGTAGTGAGGCCACAGATGTAGACGCCGACCTTGCCCGGGTGAAGAGGGACGAAGTCGCGCAACTCACGTGCGGCGGTGTCGTACAAGCGCAAACCCACCAGGCAAGGGTACAAGCAGCGGGAGCACCCAAGCCGCGACCGGATCCCGGGGAGGTCCTAGCACCGATCCTGCTGATACCGCCGATCCCGCTGATCACCCATCGACCGGAACGACCAGGGCTGTCGCGATCGCGGCCAGACCTTCGCCGCGCCCGGTCAGGCCCAAGCCATCAGTGGTTGTCCCGCTAACCGACACCGACGCGCCGCAGGCGTTGGATAGCACCTCCTGCATCTCCTGACGCCGTCCCCCGATCCGCGGCCGGTTGCCGACCAATTGGACCGAGACATTGCCGATGATGAACCCGGCATCCCGCACCCGCTTCGCGGTCTCGGTCAGCAGCATCGCCCCTGAGGCATCGGCCCACTGCGGACGGCTCGTGCCGAAATGGTGTCCGAGATCGGCAAGGCCGGCGGCAGCGAATAGGGCGTCGCACGCTGCGTGCGCCACGACATCAGCGTCGGAGTGCCCCTGCAGGGCGGGCTCGCCGGGCCAAGCCACCCCGCCGAGCCACAGAGTGCGCGGTGGCTTCGTATCCAAGCCCGCGGTCGCTGTGTCATTCGGGGTCGCTGTGGCGTTCGAGGCGATCGTGGTGGTGGCGCCGATCGTCGTGGCTGCGTACGCGTGCACGTCGACGCCCACCCCGACCCGCGGGAGTCCAACCACTTGCTCCCTCATCGGGCCAGCGTCGTTTCGCAGTCGGGGTCCGAGTGCCGACCCGCATCGATTTCCGCACGACCCGATTGAGCCAGCTCCGATTCGGCCAGCTCCGCGACCAAGCGTTCGGCATTGCGCAGGTCCCGCACCGTGGTGATCTTCTGGGCCGACGGATCACCTGGGATGACGAGCACCGGGGCGCCGCTGGCTTCGACAAGAGCAGCATCGTCGGTCGCGTTGAGTCGGCTGTCACCAGCATGGACGTGCGCATCAACGAGCAGCTCGCGGACGAAACCCTGCGGTGTCTGGATCGCCCGTAACCGCGATCGGTCCAACGTGCGGACGACCCGGCCCGCGTCATCAATCTGCTTCATGGTGTCAGCTACCTCGACGCCTGGCACGACCGCATCATGGCCTGCCCTGATGGCGTGGACAACCCTGCTGAACAGTGCTGGCGGAGCCAAGCAACGGGCGGCATCATGCACGAGCACCACATCGTCAAGCTGCCGCACATGCGCCAACCCAAGCCGAACCGAATCGGTACGGTCAGCACCTCCGGGGACCACCAGCACGCGGTCCCGTTCGTGACCGGAGATCAGGTGCTGCGCCCTGGCCACCTCGGTAGCCGGCACGACCATGATGACTCGAGTGACTTCAGGACAAGCCAAGACGCGGTTCAATGCCCAGCGCACGATGGGCGTACCAGCGAGGCTGACAAACGCTTTCGGTTCCGTCGCGCCGAGCCTCGTGCCCGCTCCCGCGGCCACGAGGACGACCGCAACGCTCAGGAGGCCAACACCTCGTCGAGAATCGTCTCTGCCTTGTCTTCATCAGTCTTTTCGGCGAGCGCAAGCTCGGAAACCAAGATCTGGCGGGCCTTGGCCAGCATGCGCTTCTCACCAGCGGACAGACCGCGATCCTTGTCTCGACGCCATAGGTCGCGCACTACTTCAGCAACCTTGATCACGTCGCCCGAGGCCAACTTCTCCAGGTTCGCCTTGTAACGGCGAGACCAGTTGGTGGGCTCCTCGGCGTGCGCTGCGCGCAGCACTTGGAAGACCCGGTCAAGACCCTCCGGACCGACGACATCGCGCACACCCACGAGATCGCAGTTGTCGGCGGGGACTTCGATGGTCAGATCTCCCTGAGCGACCTTCAGAACGAGATAGAGTTTCTCCTCACCCTTGATCGTGCGTTTCTTGATCTGCTCGATGAGCGCCGCACCGTGATGCGGGTAGACCACCGTCTCGCCGACGTTGAAAGCCATATGCTCAGTTTCCCCTTTCGCAGCTATCAGGATAGCACGCTGCCCACCCTGTCGTCACTGCGCCTTTGGATATTTGCCCAGGTCAGAAGCCCAATACCCAGATTTCGTGTGGCTCTCAGCGACGCCTTGGAAGGTGAGCGACGGGACGAGATCTGTCCGCATGTGCCTGCCATCTGCCCTGCCGGTTCGTTTCGGTCACGTGTCACGCAACGCCCAACGACCATGAAAGGCCCGATAAGCTGACCACGTGAATCGTCGACTGCCACGCTCCGCACAGCGTTTCGCGCGCCCCCACCGTCGCCCGGTCGTCGCTGCCGCGATCAGCGTGGCGGCGGCCCTGACCCTGAGTGGCTGCCAGTACACCTCGACCATTCAGACCGATCAGCCCTATGCCCCGGCCGATGGCACCTCAGCGCAGATCGGTGACCTCCAGGTCCGTAACCTGCTGATCGTCTCCGGGCAGAAAGACGGCCCGGGCAACCTCGTCGGGTTGACCGCGAACCCGACCGACAAGGCGGGCCAGATCAGCTTCGCCGTCCAGGGCGGCCAGCCAGTCGAGCTCACCGTGCCGGCGCAGGGCTCGGTGCAACTCTCCACTCCGCAGAAGCTCGTGCCCGCCGGCATCATCAAGGTGATCCCAGGTGCCATGGTGCCGGTGCAGATCTCCTCAACATCAGGCGGTGCGACGGTCGTGCAGGTGCCGGTGGAGTACCCACAGGGCCCATACCAGTCGTACGCCCCGGAGGGTTGGACGCCCAAACCGAAGCCTGGTCCAAGCGCCACCGGCTGAGCCATCGCTGAAGCGGGGTAAACGCGCACGAGGCACCAGACTCCTCATCGCACCGTGGTCAGCACAACCTGGCGGCCTTATATCGCGTCGAATTTGTAGCCGAGCCCGCGGACCGTCACGATGTACTGCGGCTGAGCAGGGTTTGGCTCAATCTTCGCGCGCAAGCGTTTCACATGCACATCCAGCGTCTTGGTATCCCCGACATAGTCGCTGCCCCACACCCGGTCGATGAGCTGCATGCGGGTGAGCACCCGACCCGCATTCCGCAGCAGCGTCTCCAGCAGCTCAAACTCTTTCAGCGGCAGGGCCACCCGATCGCCGTTGACGGTGACCACATGACGCTCGACATCCAGCCGGACCGGGCCCGCCTCGACCGCGCTGGGCAACAGGTCGTCGGGCTCCTGACGGCGCCGCAGCACCGCTTTGATGCGGGCCAGCAGCTCCCGCGACGAGTACGGCTTGGTGACGTAGTCGTCAGCGCCAAGCTCCAGACCCACCACCTTGTCAATCTCGCTGTCCTTCGCCGTCAGCATGATGACCGGCACCGACGATCGCGTCCGCAAGGCCCGACACACGTCGATACCGGACAAGCCGGGGAGCATCAGGTCGAGCAGGACCAGATCGCTCCCGACCCGGTCGAAAGCTTCGAGTGCGGCAGGACCAGTTTCTGCCACGGTGACGTCGTACCCCTCTTTTTTGAGCAGGTAGGACAGCGGGTCCCAAAACGACTCCTCGTCCTCGACCACCAGGATCCGTGTCATTCGCTTCGCTCCGGTTCCCTTATCCGAGGTGCTGCCAGGACCGATGCGGCTGGGCCGGGTCGATGGGCTCAGGCAGCGGCAAGACGACGTCGTGGACGTCGCCCGGTGGCGCCTGCGGCCCCGCGGGCGCGCTGGGCAACAGCATGGTGAATGTTGACCCCTGGCCCTCACGGCTCCACACCGTGACTTCGCCGCCATGGTTGGTACAGATGTGTTTCACGATCGCCAAGCCGAGCCCGGTGCCCCCCGTGGCGCGAGAGCGGGCCGGGTCGATCCGATAGAACCGTTCGAAGATCCGCTCCTGCTCCGCGACCGCAATACCGCACCCCTGGTCGGACACGGTGATCTGTGCAATGTCGTCGGCCCGGCGAACCCCGACAGCCACCCGGGTGCCCTCTTGCGAGGAGTTGACCGCATTCGTGATGAGGTTACTGACGGCGGTAGTGAGCAGGTCGGCGTCGCCGTAGACGTACACGCCATCCTCTTCCCGGACATCAAGAGTGATTCGGCCGGCCTCGGCCAAGGTGGCGGTCTGCTCGACGGCGGCGCACACCACCCCCCTCAGGTCCGCCAGCAGCGCATCACTGGGCGCCGAAGAACCCTGCAACCTGGATAAATCCACGATCTCCTGCACCAACCGAGTCAGCCGGGTGCTCTCGCCCTGGATCCGTCGGGCAAAACGGGCCACCGCCTCCGGGTCGTCGCTGGCGTCCATGATCGCCTCGGCAAGCAGTGAGATCCCCCCGACCGGTGTCTTCAACTCGTGGCCGACATTGGCCACGAAGTCCCGCCGGACGTCTTCGACGCGCCGCTCCCGGGTACGGTCCTCGATGAACAGCACGACGTACCCGTTACCCAGCGGCGCACCCTTGGCCTCCACTTCAAGACGGCCACGACGCGTCGGCCCCTGGGGCAACACCAGCTCCAACGCCGGTGCCTGGGCCCCCCGACGGATCGCTCGCGCCAGCCCGCAGAGCTCGTCGTGCTCGAGTTCCCCGCCACGGACCAGGCCCAAGGCCAGGGCGCTTGGATTGGCGTGCACCACTGCATCCGCTGAGTCGACGATCACCGCCCCCGAGCGCAACACCGACAACGCCGTCGACAGGCTGCTCGAGACGACGCCGCGATGGTCCGAGCGGTATCGAGCCAGCGAGTCGGGAGCGAACGGCGCGCTGCGGCGTACCCTGGCGCGCCACCAGGTGGCCGCCACGGCAGAACCGACGAGCCCACCCGTGGCCAAGCACGCCAACACCACGAGCAGCAGTTCGATTGAGAACAAGCCCACGAACAGCAGCGTACGCATCCCGTTGACCAGGGGCGCCAGCTCGCCGCCCGCCGGCCCAGCAAGGACGGCCTACTGTTGACTCATAGAATCGGCGGCCTTCAGCGGCGCTGACACCATGACCGGCGCCATCGCGCAGGCAACCACCGACACAACTCCAGATGCGAGGACACTGACACCGATGCGCGACGCCTTCCACGAAAGCCTGGACCAGATCAGCGACCAATTGGTCGAGATGACCAGGCTTTCCGGCTCTGCCATGGCCCGCGCGACGACGGCGTTGCTGGATGCTGACCTCGCTTTGGCCGAGGGAGTCATCGATGCGGACGCACGCATCGATGCCATCCGCGACCAGCTCGAAGACCAAGCCGTCGAAATCCTCGCCCGCCAACAGCCGGTGGCAACCGACCTGCGGATGGTGGTGACCGCGTTGCACATGGCCGCGTCGTTGGAGCGGATGGGCGACCTGGCGGCCCACGTCGCCAAGGTCGCCCGGCTACGGTTTCCGCGCTCGGCCGTCCCGGCCGAACTGCGTGGCGTCATCGTCGAGGCCGATCAGGTGGCTGCCCGGATCGTGATGAAGGCCGGCTCGATCGTGGCCGCCAAAGACGTGACCGGCGCCGAGACGCTCAACGCTGACGACGATCAGATGGACCACTTGCACCGGGATGTGTTCCGGATCCTGGCCGCGGACGGCTGGCCGCACGGCGTCGAGACTGCTGTCGACATCACGCTGCTCGCGCGGTATTACGAGCGGTTCGCCGACCATGCCGTCTCGGTGGCCCGCAGTGTGGAGTACTTGGTCACCGGCATCTGGCACGGCAGGACGCCGTACGTCGACCACGGCTGACGTCCGAGCAAGGGCGGGAAACATGGCGTACACCCAAGTGCCGGCGCGCCGCGTGGGCGGCGCGCCGGCACGGACAGGGACGCCTGGGTTACTTCTTGCCTTGGTTCGCTACCGCCTGGATGGCTGCCTTGGCCGCTTGCGGATCCAGGTACTCCCCACCCTTGGTGACCGGCTTGAGGTCCTCGTCCAGGGTGTAGACCAGCGGGATACCGGTTGGGATGTTCAAGCCGGCGATGGCTTCGTCGCTGATCCCGTCGAGGTGCTTGACCAAGGCACGAAGGCTGTTGCCATGCGCGGCGAGGACCACGACCTTGCCGGCTTTGAGCTCGGGGACGATCTCAGACTCCCAGTACGGCAACAGCCGGACGACAACGTCCTTGAGGCATTCGGTGTCGGGCGCCGGTCCGTCGATCTCTTCATACCGCGGGTCATCGGATTGGCTGTACTCATCGTCGGCTGCAAGGGGCGGCGGCGGGGTGTCGTAGGAACGGCGCCAGAGCATGAACTGCTCCTCGCCGAATTGGTCCATGGTCTGCTTCTTGTCCTTGCCCTGCAGCGCGCCGTAGTGCCGTTCGTTGAGCCGCCAGGAGCGGTGCACCGGGATCCAGTGGCGGTCCGCGGCGTCCAGCGCCAAGTTTGCCGTCGAAATGGCCCGGCGCAACACCGAGGTGAACAAGACGTCTGGCAGCACGCCCTTCTCTTTGAGCAACTCCCCACCGCGCTTGGCCTCGGCGCGGCCCTTGTCGGACAGGTCCACATCGACCCAGCCGGTGAACAGGTTCTTCGCGTTCCACTGGCTCTCGCCGTGACGCAGCAGCACAAGGGTGTAGGTCATAGCGTCAATTCTAGTTCGCGCAGCGGTGCCGATAGGGGCGCAGGAGGGGCTCAGGAGTTCTCCAGCAGGTGCCGGAAGGCCTCCAGGTTTTGCAACGACTCACCCCGCTCGACACGCCAGGCCCATTCCTTCTTCATGGATTCCAAGAAACCCAGCACGAGCAACTCGTTGAACGGCGTGTCGCAGGCCTGCAGTACACCCCCGAAAAGCCGGTCGAGCATGTCTTCATCGACGCAGGCCAGCGAGATCTTGCCGGCGACATACACATCACCGAGCTTGTCGATCGCGTAGGCCAGCCCGGCGGTCCGCAGGTTGTGCCGCAGCAGGTAGCGATACACCTCCTCATGGTTTTCGTCAGGGTTGCGGATGACGAACGCTCGCAGCGACATCACGTGCTCGCCGAACAGCAGCGACACCACCGTCTTGAGCTTCTTTTCACCCGGCAGCGTGACCACCACTTCTCCGGGTCGGGTCCCCACATCACAGGGCAACTCGGCGTCAGCGCAGAATCGCTTGGTGAGGGTGATGAGTTCGGCCGACGTCCGGACAGCAGATTGGCTCATGGCCTTGAGGTTAACGCCCGACAGGGGATGCGGACACCAGGATCCGCGGGCCGTACACGCCAGGCGGATCGCAGGTCAGCCATGGGTCAACCCCGGGCGAAGTCATCCTCAAGACGTTCGATGTCGTCCTCGTCGAAATGGCCGAAGCCGACCTCGAGGATCCGCGCAGGCACAGTCCCGGTGTTACCGAGCCGGTGGATCGCCCCGACCGGGACCCAGACTTGTTCACCCTGGACGGCGCTCCAGGTGCGCCCGTCCACGGTGACGTCCAGCGGCGCTTCGTCGAGCACCTGCCACAGCTCAGCGCGCTCAGCGTGACGCTGCAAGGACAGCCGCTTGCCTGGTTCCACGGTGATGATCTTCACCGCTACGGGTTCGTTGGTGACGAAGCTCTCGAACCGCCCCCACGGTCGCTCCTCAACGAATCCATCACCGCGGCGATCCGGGATGTCTGCCGTCTGTCTCACTCGTTCCCCCCCTAGAGATCATACTCATCGACTCCACGTGAGTACGGAACGCCAATCGTTGCGCCCCTGACCACGATGACATTGCCAGCTGTGTTGCGCAGCCGTTGCAAGGATTTGAGTCCGTACCGCTGGCTACCAGGAACCGTACGGCCCGCGTCCGGTCGTTGTACCGCCTCGGGGCCGGTACTGACTCACGGCAGGCCGTACGTCGGCGAGATACACCCCGGCGGCCACCACCCCGAGCAGACCCACCAATGAGGTCGGGTTGAACAGCGAGACGAAGCCCACCGCGGACGCAACGGCGACCAGGATCAGCCAGAAGTTCTTGGTGCGCTTTTCGGCGTACTGGAAAGCCTGGGCCGGTCGACGCACGACGTCGACGAGCGCAAACAATTCCATCCCGAACGCGAGCACGCCCAGCACGAGCAGGATCGTGGATTGTACTGAATACACCGAGAGCACTCCCATGTCAGCATTCTACCGGCCGTTTCCTGACAGCCTGCTGACCTGCGTCTACACGCCGAATAGCAGACCGAGCCAGCACAAGCACCGCGATCAACTGTCGATGATCAACGTGAACGGCCCGTCGTTGACCAGTTCCACCTCCATCGCCGCTGCGAACCGGCCGGTGATCACCTCGACGCCCCTCGCCCGCAGCCCCGCGGTGACGGCCTCGATCAGCGGCTCAGCGATCGGCCCGGGCGCCGCCTGGCTCCAACTGGGGCGGCGGCCTTTGTGGGTCTGCCCATACAGCGTGAACTGGCTGATCACCATGACTGGGGCCCCCGCCGAGACCACTGACGCTTCGCCGGTCAGGATCCGCAACTCCGCGATCGCAACTCCGCGATCTTGCGGACCATCGTCGCCACCTGCTCGGGCCCGTCGCTGTGTGTCGCAGCCAGCAGCGCGACCACCCCAGGGCGAGGCAGCCGGTCGATCGTCTCGCCGTGCACCCGAACCGTTGCCCGGCTTGCCCGCTGGAGCACTGCACGCATCGCCCATACCCCGTTCTGCCCGCACTGCGCGAGCGTGATGGCCCACCCCGGCAACCGGGACGGGCCGACCGGATAGGACTGCCCCGGTGACCAGCTGGTCACCGGGGCAGTCCTATTCAGTGCTGTTTCAATTCTGGTTCAGTGCTGCTCGAGCACGACGTGCGGGTCATTCGGCGGCGGTCTCCGCCTTCACGTCAATGTCAACCTTCGGGGTAACCGGCGTCGCAGGTGCGGTGACCTTGGCGGTGACGCGCTTGCGGGGGGTCGTCGCCTTCTTGGCCGGGCCGGCCATCGGTGCGGTGGCACCCCTGGTGACGCTCGCGGTCCGCTTGGCCGGACGCGTGGCGCTTTCTTCAGTCGGCATCGGGACGCGACGACGACGCGGCGTGGGCTTGCTCGCCGTGGCGATCGGCGTCTTGTGGTTCTTCGCGTCTCCACGCTGAGTCGGGTGCGTCACGACGTCCCGGAGGTGGTCTGCCTCGGTACGGACCGTCTTGAGGACCCCACGCGCACGTTCGCGAGCGTCTTCGGTGGCCTTCTGTGCCATCTCGTTTGCCCGCTGGGCGGCGTCGTCAGCCTTGTGGCCCCAGTCACCGGTGTACTTCTCAGCGCGTTCCCTGGCCTCATCGACGATCTTCTCGGCCCGCTCCTTGGCCTCATCGACGTACTTCTCAGCCATCTCGCGGTAGTCATCGACATACTTTTCCGCCTTTTCGCGGTAGCCGTCGACAACCTTCTCGGCCTTCTTGGTCAGGTCGCCAGCCTTGTCGGCCAGCTCGCGGGTGCGCTCCTCGGTCTCATGGACCAAGTTGCTCGACTCACGCTGCTCCTTGACAATCTTGGCGCCGCGTTCGGCCAGGTCTTCGTACTGCTCATGCGCCCGCACCAGCGCGTCGAGCGTCTGGTTCAAAGCGACGCTCGGGACGCGTCGGACGCCGCGGACGACCTTGCCAGCGTCGCTGACGGCCCGGTCCTCGATGTCCTTGAACGCAGGTGCGTCTTGCGCGGCCTTGCTGCCGACGTCACGCAATTTCTCGACGACCAGGTCCGTGGCACCGACCACGGCGAACAGCGGACGGGGTTCCTTCAATGATTCCTGGAGGTCCTGCTTCAGGCTCATGCCTTGCTCCTGTTTCTCGGTTGCGGTCAGCGAAGATCTGACTCGACCGGGTCGGGCCCGGTGGCGAACGAGTCATAAAGGTCGATCATGATCCGGCGCTGGCGGTCGCTGAGCCGTCGGTCGGACATGAGCGCGGTTCGTGCGTCGGCCCCGGGCAGGGACGCCTCGACCGGTGCCTCAAGGAGGCCGGCCCGCACGTACAAAGACACAGCGGAGATCCGTAGTCCTAAGGCCAGAGCCTGGAGGATCTCTGCGCTGGGCTTCTTGAGACCGCGCTCGATCTGCGACAGATATGGATTGCTAATTCCTGCCGCAGCGGACAGCTGGCGCACCGACAGTTGAGCGTTTACCCGCTGTTCTCGCAGGTACTCACCTAGTCCGCGCACCCCTGAAAGTTGGGGAGCCAGCTTGTTCACAGTTCCCAGTGTGCTTGCTCGAGCAAGCACTTGCCAAATGACTTGGTACAAGTTCGAGGGTGATGTTGTTCACGTTCAAGCGCCGACCTGTGCGATCAGGGGTCGACTACCACCGTTTGTGCGGCCGACACCGGCCCGGATTCGGTGTCCACGAAGAGAGGGTCGCCGACGGGCACAGACCGCTTGACGACCGCCAGCGCGATGGGACCGAGTTCGTGATGACGAGCCACCGACGTGAGCCGCCCGACGGACCGCTCGCCAGCCCGCAGGATGGCCCCGCCTTGTGGCAACACATGTCCCGACCCGTCGAGGTGAAGGAACACCAACCTGCGCGGAGGCCGTCCCAAGTTCTGCACCCGGGCCACCGTCTCCTGACCGCGGTAGCAACCCTTGTGTAGATGGACGGCAGTGCGTAGCCAGTCGAGCTCATGCACCAAGGTCCGGTGATCCGTATCGAAGCCGACGCGTGGCCGCCAGGCTTCGACCCGCAACGCCTCGGCGGCCCACATGCCAGCGAGTTGTCGGCTCGCTAGCTCGTCGGCCAATTCGGCCCGCGGCACGATCACCTCGCGCCACGCTCGATCCGTCCCCGGGTGCGGGTCGGCAGCAGCGCACGCCGCCGTATCCGGCCCAAGCGTCGGCCACGGATCGACCCACGTCGGCGGCTCGGACGGGGCACCTGCGCGGTCGACCGGCTCACCGATCACGGCGTACTCGCTGGTGACGTCCGCCACCTCAACGCGCAGCATGAACCGCATCGCGTCAAGCCAGGCAAACACCGCCGTGGCCGCCCCGGGCTCGACGCTGAGCCAGCACGTGACGCCGTCATTCACGACGTGCAGCGCATGCTCGATATGACCCTTGGGCGAGAGCACCAACGTCTCGGCGCAGCCCCCTGCGGGCAGGTCGCTCAGATGCTGCGTCGTCAATGAGTGCAGCCAACTCAGCCGATCCGGTCCGGTCACCGTCACCACCCCACGGTGCGACAGGTCGACACAGGCCAAGCCCTCCACAAGGAGGCGTTGCTCGCGCATCGGATCGCCGTAGTGGGCAGCCACGCCGGCGTCGACACCTTCACCAGGCACCGCACCAGCTCTTCCCAGCGCCGGGCTGACCACCGGCGTCACATCATCGGTCCTGCTCATCCCTGAGCCTCCTGACTTGCTCCGCCTTCAGACGGGACGGCCTCGTCTCGCAGATCAGCCTCACACGCCCGACACCAGCCGTGAATCACCATGTGCCGGGCATCCACCATGAAACCGTGCCGCTGGGCGAGGGCCTCGGTCAGCCCGTCGGCCACCTCCATCTCGCTCTCGGCGATCGCTCCGCAGGCCAGGCACAACAGGTGGACATGGTTTGCGTGGTCGGTGAGGTGGTACGTCGGCGCGCGCTGGTCGAGGTGTGAATGCGACACCAGAGCGGCCCGTTCGAGTGTCTCGAGGTTGCGGTACACGGTGGATAACGACAGCGACGGCAGTTCAGAATGATTCACGGCTTCGGCGATCTCATCGGGCGTCGCGTGCCCCAGCCGCCACAGCGCGCTGGGATCATTTGGGGACGACGGCATCATGGAACGCTCAGTTTAACCCCTCCGTCACGCAGTCCAGCTGGTCTCACAGACCGGTTGACCGCCGCAGTTCAGAACACACTCCTTGGAGTGCGGCAACCGGCATCACCAGCAACTGTCCGAGGGTCGTTCGGATCTCCCAGACCAAGGAACTGTTCGGGTCCGGTCGCCCCTGAAAGCGGGCTCGCAAGGCGCTCAGAGGAATTCCCACAGCGTTGCCCCACATCATGGTGCGGGTGGCCACCAGGACGCATAGAGCCTGCTGCTCGCCGTACTGGTCGACGATGGCTTGCCACGCGCTCGGGTCAGGGTGCCCGCGCGTGTCCGCGTAATGCTGGCCGAACGCGATGGCCGGCAGTTGCGCGTCCGGGGCACCTTGCGTGATCCCGCCAAGCAGGTTTCGCACCTCGTCTCGGTCCATGCCTGCTTCAAGCGCGTACTTGGTGTGCGCATAGGAGCACAGTTCGCACCCGTTGACTTCAGTGACTGCCAATCTGATGCGTTGCGCGAACTCCTGATCGCACTGAGTGCCGGCCTTGGCCCTGCGCACGACCGTTCGCGTGGCCCGTTCGGTGATCCGATAGGTGTCGCGCACGGAGTAGTGATGACGAGCAACCATCTGCATACGTCACGATCGCATGATTGCGCGGCGTCATGCCTGATCAGAGGCATGCACCACCGCGCACTTGCTACGCTTCACCCGCGAACCGCCTTCTTGTCCAACAACTTCACCGTCGACAGGGCTGACCTCCCGACCAGCCAGGGGCTTTCGCAGCTACCAGGGCCGTCCACCCCACCCGCGGGGAACGCCGAGGACGGACACTGAACACGGACAACCGGAGGCGCTGATACTGCCTAGGGGGTATGCAGCGCGGGTCGGGTGAGGATCAAGGAGACACCATGAAGACCATCATCGTCGGCGGCGTGGCCGGTGGAATGTCTGCGGCAACCCGGCTGCGCCGGCTGGACGAAGCGGCCCAGATCATCGTGTTCGAGCGGGGCGCACACGTGTCGTACGCGAACTGTGGACTGCCCTATTACGTCGGTGGGGTGATCCCCAGACGTGAGGCGCTCCTGCTGCAGACCCCCGAGTCCCTGGCCGCACGGTTTTGTCTGGACGTTCGGGTTTGCCATGAGGTGACGGCCATCGACGGAGCAGCCAAGACGGTGACCGTCGCGGACCTCATCTCCGGCACCGAGTTCATCGAGTCCTACGACAACCTCATCTTGAGCCTGGGCGCCTCACCGTTCGTGCCACCGTTGCCCGGCGTGGAAAAGGCGCTCACCCTGCGCGACGTCAGCGACGTGGACCGGCTCGCCGCTGCGACCGACGCAGCCGTGAGCGCCGGCGCTCACGCCGTCGTCATCGGTGCCGGGTTTATCGGTGTCGAGGTCGCCGAAAACCTGGCCCACCGAGGCGTGCAGGTCACCGTCGTGGAACTGGCCGACCAGGTCCTCACCCCGCTCGATCCGGAGATGGCTTGGTATCTGGCGCAGGAGTTGCTGACCCAGGGGATCGCGCTGCGGCTGGGCACGCAGGTCACTCGAATCGATGACGGGCGGGTCTGGTTGTCCGACGACAGTGTGATCGAGGCCGACCTGGTGCTGTTGAGTATCGGGGTTCGACCGGAGGTCGGATTGGCTCGAGAGGCCGGCATCACCATCGGCGCCCGAGGCGGCGTCGTCGTCGACGAATCAATGCGGACCAACCTGCCCGCGGTCTATGCCGTGGGCGACATGGTCGAAAAGTCCGACCTGCTGACCGGTGCCCCGACCTTGGTTCCGCTGGCCAACGTGGCAAACAAGCAGGGCCGCCGGGCGGCGGACGCCATCGCCGGCCTACCGGTGAACCCGAGAAGCACCGCCGCGCTCGGTACCGCCGTGGTCAAGGTCTTCGACTTGACCGCCGCATCCACGGGGGCCAGCGCCAAGCGGCTGTGCGCCGAAGGACGCGCCCACGTGGGCGTGCGCGTCCACCCCGCTCACCACGCCGGCTACTACCCAGGTGCGGAACAGATGCACCTGTTGATGCTGATGGATCCCGTGACGGGCGCCATCCTGGGGGCTCAAGGGGTCGGCCCCGAAGGGGTCGAACGCCGTATCGATATCTTGGCCACCGCCATCGCCGGTGGCCTGTCCGCCAGCGATCTGATCGATCTCGAGCTGGCCTACGCCCCGCCGTACGGCTCCGCCAAGGACCCGATCAACATGCTCGGCTACCTAGCCGACAACATCTTGGCCGGTGAGCAGGTGGTCAGCTGGAACGACGTCGGAGCCGGCTCGGACCCGGAGCAAGGTGCCCGGGGTGGCTTGCTCATCGACGTACGCACCGCGCCGGAGTTCGCGAACGGCACCATCCCAGGGGCGGTCAACATTCCCCTCGATGAGCTGCGCCACCGCCATCACGAACTCCCGCCGGGGCCGAACACGGTGTTCTGCCAGGTCGGGCAGCGCGGCCACGTGGCCAGCCGGATGCTCGCACAGCTTGGGCACGACGTCGCGAACCTTTCCGGCGGGTGGTTGACCTGGTCGGCGGGGCAGCGGGCGCGCGCGCTGGCCGCCGGCCCCTTGACCCGAGCCTCGGTCGGGTCGCCTGGATGAGCCGGCTCAGCCGGTGACCTTCTTCAGCCTGGCCGACAGGTGGTTGGTCATCGGCTGGCCGACGGCTGCCATGTCCATGGTCCAGGCCAGGTCTGATTCGACGTAGCCGTAGAGCCGGAGCGCCGCGTTGTATTCCTGGGCGTGCGGGCTGCGCAGCACCGCATCGGTGCGCAACTGCACGTACGGTCGATCGACGTCCCGGGTGCCGACGAACATTTCGAGGATGCCGGTGTGGTGCACCAACAGCAGTTCGATGTCACCGTCCGGTCCGACCCGCCAGTAGCCCTGCTCACCGGCCGACAGGCGGACCTTGCGACCTTCCTCATCGAGCACCCAACTCTTGCTGCGATGCTGCAGGAACGGCCGGCCGTCATGGCTGATCTGCAATTCCTGGCCGAACCGTGCGTCGGTGATCGTGGGATAGCCGAACAAGCCCGACCCCTCCCAATGACCCACCAGCCAGGCCAACGGGGCCATCTGGGGGTGCAAGGTGGTATCGAGTTCAAAGGTCATGCCCGCCTCCTGGCGCACTCGCTGTCAATCGCAGTCACTCGCTGTCCATTGCGCGGCTCGGTCCTGCCGTCTTGGCGCCGCAACGACGTCCCGCGCCGGAGCTCACCAGATGTTCCCTAACCACGCCGCCACTTGGGCCAAGACCCCGAGCATGAGGACCGACCCGGCGCCGCTGGCGAACTGTGCCCGCCGGCCGTACAGGTAGGGCAGCACGGACTGGACCCGCCGGACCAGGTGGCCGGCGCTGCCAGCCAGGGCACCGACCGCCGCAGCCGACCCCACCGGCACGCCGCATGCAGGCAGCAGCGCGGCCCCCGCCCAGGCCGCCGCGGCACCGAGCCCGGCGGCCACCAACGCGCCCACCAGCGGTGGCGCTTCCCAGCGCACGGCCACGTCGGCGAGCGCGGCCACGGCCCCGGCCCCCATCACGATCGCCACGGTCTGTGCTCCGCCGGGGTCGCGCAACAACGGCAGCATGCAGACTCCCGAGGCCAAGACGGCGATTCCGGCAACGGTGGCGGACACCGACTCCACCAGCCGTGGCCGGCCGTCCCGACGGCCGAGCTGATGGCCGAACTCGGCGATCAGCGACAGCGCCATCGCGGCCGGCAGCCACGTCATCCCGTCACGGCCGGCGACCAGGACGACTCCGACCATCACCACCGCGGACGCGGCAAGCACCGAGGCTGTCCCCCGCGGCGTCGGCAGGTTGAGCAGAACGACCCACCCGTTGACCAAGAGGACGCTGGCCGCCATCACAACGATGGCAAACGGGACAACGCCGGCCAGCGCGCCACCGGCCAACAACGCGCTTACGCCGAACGTGGTGACGGTCACCAGCGGACGCCACGGCCGGGTGGGCAACGCGGGACGTCCGGTGGCGGGCGCGCCGATGGGCATGCCGCTCATCCTCCCATTCTCGGCGGCCTCACCCTCCCGCGAACGGTGGCAGGATCTCGACCGACGAGCCAGGCTCGACGTACGGTCCACCCAGCTCGCCGGCACAGGCGCGTGCGCCGGCTCCGGCCACCTGGCTCCCGTTCACGAAAATCGAGCAGCTACGAAGGATCACAACGATCGCCGGGTGCGCCGCCACCACGGCCGCCAACACCGCGCCCAGCCCCCCCGCGGGCACCTGTTCAACCTCGACACCGGCGGCGTCGCGAGCGGCCGCCCAGTAGTGAACGCGAACCCGTTCCTCTTGCTCGCCCTTGTCGCCCGTTACCGTTCTCACGTCTGCCCCTGGCACGTGCGCCCCTTCCCTGGAGAAACGCCTATTCTCGCCTGTGATGGCCCAGCTGCTGCTGATGACCCCGGCCCTGGCGGGCAGCGCCGCTGTGCTGCCCGCACTTGGCTTGCTGAGCCACCATCTTCGGGTGGTCGATCATGACCTGTCGGCGGCGATGAATGATCTTCCCTGCGATCTCATTCTGGTCGACGCCCGCCGCGACCTGGCCGCCGCCCGTTCACTGTGCCGGATGCTGCACACCGCCGGCAGCCGTGCCCCGGTGATCGTGGTGCTCACTGAGGGCGGACTCGCTGCGCTCACCCGGCAGTGGCAGGTCACCGACCTCCTCCTGGACAGTGCCGGCCCGGCCGAAGTCGAGACCCGGATCCGACTTGCGATCAGCGCCGCTGCGACCATCGATCACCCGTCAGCCCAGGACAGGCCGATCAGCCGGGGGGCGCTGCTGATCGACGAGTCGGCGTACACCGTGCGAGTTGGCGGCCGAGCGCTCGACCTGACCTATAAGGAGTTCGAGCTGCTCAAACGCCTGGCCCAACATCCTGGGCGGGTGGCTACCAGGGCTCAACTGCTCCAAGACGTGTGGGGGTATGACTACTACGGCGGCACCCGGACGGTCGACGTTCACGTCCGGCGGCTGCGGGCCAAACTCGGCGCGGAGTACGAGTCGATGATCGGCACGGTCCGCAATGTCGGTTACCGCTTCGTCGCCGACACCGCCGCAGGCTCTGGCGCGGCTATCGGCCAGAGCGAACCTGGACTCGACTGACTTCCCCAGTCGGCCCGCTCGCACCATGGATCGCCGCGACATGCTGGAATGGCGACGTGATGGTGCACGAAGTGCGTCGAATCGATGGCCGGCGGCGGACCGAACTGGAGCTGCTCGCTGACTCGGCAACGCTGGTAGACGGCGTGCGGCCGATCTCTGAGCAGGCGCTGCTCAACCTGGATGCCGAACATCCAGGGCAGCAGCTCCACGTCCTTGTCCTCGCCGGAGCTGACCGGAATACGGCGGACGACGCGGACGAGCCGGACCACGCGGACGAGCCGGACGACACGGACGACATGGTGATCGGCTACGCCCAGCTCGATCGGGGGGATGGCGCAACCGAGCTGGTCGTCCACCCCGAGCATCGGCGTCAAGGCGTCGCAACGGCGCTGCTCCAGGCCCTGCGAGCCGAGACCGATTCCGTTGAACCCCGGATTTGGGCACATGGTTTCATCGACGCGGCTCAAGCGTTCGCGTCCGCCCGTGGGCTGCGGGTCGTTCGGGAGCTGTGGCAGATGACGCTGCAGGTGACGCCGGCACCAGAGCCTGCGCAGTCGTCGTTGCCGCCGGGGTTTGTGGTCCGACCGTTCACCGTCGCGGACCTGGACGACTGGCTCGCCGTCAACGCCCGGGCCTTCGCCACCCATCCGGAGCAGGGCCGAATCACCGCGCCGGACGTGCGGGACCGGATGGCGCAACCGTGGTTCGATCCCCAAGGGTTTTTGCTCGTGCGCGATGCGAGTGCCGGCGAGGCAGACGGGGCAGGCGGGGCAGGCACAAACGGCCGGCTCGCGGCGTATCACTGGACCAAGATCGATCCGAGCGAGCAGCCCCCGACCGGCGAGGTGTACGTCGTCGGTATCGATCCGGACTACCAGGGCCGCGGCCTCGCCCGGCCGGTGACTGCTCTTGGGCTGCAGCACCTGATCTCCCAGGGCGTGGGCCGGATCACGCTGTACGTCGAGGGTGACAACGAACGGGCGATCGCGACGTACCTGGGTGCCGGGTTCGAACGCACCGCCTTGGACGTCATGCTCGCCGGCTGAGCCGCCCAAGACCGACCGGAAGGCACCCTCGGGCGCCTCACCCGTAGGTCATTGACCCCCGCAGGTGAGACCATGTGGGCCATGAACGCTCGTGCCGACCGACGCGAAGTACCCGCCCACACCGATGAGGACCGGGGCCCGCGTGAGGTGGCCGTGGCAGGTGACAGCCCGGACCCCAACGCGCCGACCACCATGTCGGCGTTAGCGCACGTCCGGGCGCGGGCCTCCGACGGGCGCTTTGTTCGACTTGAGCATGAACCTGCGCCGGTTAAGGGCGAGAAGTCCGACGTCCTGCCGACCGACCGGTTCCTGGACCGGGAGATCTCCTGGCTGCAGTTCAACGAGCGCGTCTTGCAGCTGGCCGAGGATCCAGAGCTGCACCTGCTCGAGCGCACCAGGTTTCTGGCCATCTTCGCCAGCAACCTGGACGAGTTCTTCATGGTCCGGGTGGCCGGGTTCAAACGACGCATCGCCACCGGGCTGGCGGTCCGCTCGGCGTCGGGGCTGGAGCCGCGCGAGCTGCTGGACCGGATCTTCTCGTTGTCGCAGAACTTGATGGCCACGCACGCGCGAGTGTTCCAGGAGCAGGTCCGGCCGGCCCTCGCCGAAGAAGGCATCGCACTCGTTCGCTGGGATGAGTTGTCGCAGCCCGAGCAGGAGCAGCTGGCCGACTGGTTCCGGCAACGGGTGTTCCCGGTCTTGACGCCGTTGGCCGTCGATCCGGCCCACCCCTTCCCGTACATCTCCGGTCTGTCGTTGAACCTGGCCGTGGTCTTGCAGAACGAGAAGACCGGGACCGAGCACTTCGCCCGCGTCAAGGTGCCGCCATTGCTCCCCCGACTGGTCGAGGTCGAGCAGCGCGACGCCGACGAGGACGACCTCTACCAGACCCGGTTCGTGCCGCTCGAACAGGTCATCGCAGCGAACCTGCACCAGCTCTTCCCGGGCATGGCGGTGCAGGAACACTTCACGTTCAGGGTCACCCGTAACGAGGATCTGGAGGTCGAGGAGGACGACGCCGAGAACTTGTTGACCGCCCTGGAAAAGGAGCTCATTCGACGCCGGTTCGGACCTCCGGTGCGCCTGGAGGTGGCCGAGGACATGGGCGACCACGTCATGGAGTTGCTGATGCGCGAGATGCAGATCAGCGCCCGTGAAGTGTTCCGGCTGCCTACCCCACTGGACCTGCGCGAACTCAACATCATCGCCGACCTGGACCGAACTGAGCTGAAGTATCCGTCGTTCGTCCCGCTCAATCACGCGGACCTGGCCCGGGTGGAAAGCTCCAAGGCCGCGAACATCATGGCCGCCGTCCGCGAAAAGGACGTGCTGCTCCAGCACCCGTACAATTCCTTCTCCACCTCGGTGCAGGCCTTCATCGAACAGGCCGCCACCGACCCAAGGGTGTTGGCGATCAAGCAGACGCTCTATCGAACCAGCGGGGATTCGCCGATCATCGACGCCCTGATCGATGCGGCCGAGGCCGGCAAGCAGGTGCTCGCCGTCATCGAGATCAAAGCCCGGTTCGATGAGCAGAACAACATCGTCTGGGCCCGCAAGCTGGAGCATTCCGGGGTCCACGTGGTGTACGGCGTGGTGGGCCTGAAGACGCACTGCAAACTGTCCCTGGTAGTCCGACAGGACCCGGACGGCCTGCGCCGATATTGCCACGTCGGCACCGGCAACTACCATCCCAAGACCGCCCGGCTCTACGAAGACATCGGCCTGATCACGTGTGATCCGCAAGTCGGTGAGGACCTGACCAAACTGTTCAACCAACTCTCCGGCTGGGCGCCGCGCAGCAGCTTCAAACGGCTCCTGGTGGCTCCGCGCTCGTTGCGCTCCGGACTGTTGGACCTGGTCGACGGACAGATCCGGCGGGCCGCGTCGGGCAAGGACGCGTACATCGGGATCAAGGTCAACTCCATCGTCGACGAACGGATCATCGACGCGCTGTATCGCGCCTCGCAGGCCGGGGTGCAGATTGACGTGTACGTACGCGGTATCTGCGCGTTGCGGCCAGGTCGGCCGGGGCTGAGCGAAAACATCCGGGTGCGCTCAATCCTTGGACGATTCCTCGAGCACAGCCGGGTCTTCGTGTTCGGCCGGGACGGCGATCAAGGAGTGCTCATCGGTAGCGCAGACATGATGCACCGCAACCTTGACCGCCGGGTCGAGGCGTTGCTGTTCATCACCGACCGGGGCCAGGTCACCGACCTGGTCAAGCTCATCCGATACGGGATGAGCGACAAGACCTCGAGCTGGCATCTGGACGACGACGGTCGGTGGACCCGGCACAGCCGCGACGCCTCCGGGCAACCGTTACGGGACATCCAAGCCGACCTCATCGTTGAGCACGCTGCGCGCCGAACCAGGAACCGAGGCCGGTGAGCGCCGAACCGGACTTCGGCACGCCGCCGCCTGGGGTGGCTGACGCGGTGGAGCGCCCCGATGCGCCGTTCTCAGCGACCGAACAACTGGCGACCGAACCATCAGCAACCGAGCAACTGGCGACCGAGCAGCCGGCGACCGACGGGTCGGTCGCCCCGATTCAGCGGGCGGCCGGGGCACTCGTGTGGCGGCGACACAACGGTCGATTGCTCGTCGCACTGATCCACCGCCAGCGCTACGACGACTGGTCGTGGCCAAAGGGCAAGCTCGATGAGGGTGAGGACTGGCCAGTCGCCGCCGTTCGCGAAGTCGCGGAGGAGACCGGCCTGCAAGTCCGGCTCGGCTCACCGCTTCCAGGCACGACGTACCCGATCATCGGACCCGATGGGCTCAGCGTCGTCAAACAGGTGCGGTACTGGAGCGCGGTCGTCACCGGCGGAGACGGGCGGTTGCGGCACGAGGTCGACAAGGTGGCCTGGCTGACCCCGGAGAAGGCTGCTCGGCGTCTTTCCTACAAACACGATCACCGGCAGCTGGCCGCGCTGCTGCAAGCCGACCGCGAGCGACGGCTGCGGACCTGGCCGTTGGCGCTCGTCCGGCACAGCAAGGCCGTGCCGCGTAAGCAGTGGTCCAAGGCCGACTGGCGACGCCCGCTAGACGAACGCGGCACCCGGCAGGCGGCGACGCTGGTGCCGTTGCTGGGGGCCTACGCCGTCCGCCGGGTGATGACGTCATCGGCCACCCGCTGCATCCTGACCGTCAAGCCGTACGCACGCAGCGCCAAGCTGAAGACACACTCGACCGCTGTCCTGTCCGAGGAAGGCTTCCAGGAGCATCCCAACGTGGTCTCCAAGCTGATGGCGGCGGCGTTCAAGCGCGGTCACGCCGGCGCGGTGTGCACCCACGGGCCGCTCCTACCTCACGTGCTCACGTGGTTGGCCAAGACGACCGATCCTGCGCTGCACGGCGTCCGAGCCGCCCTCGAGGCCGCCGCGCAAGAGAATCTAGAGAAGGGGGAGGTGCTGGTGGCTCATGTGGCCGGCACGGGCAAGTCGGCTCGGGTGGTCGCGGTTGAGCGCCACGCTCCGCTGAGCTGACGTCACCCGGTCTGGCTGAGCCCTCGGCCACGCCCGCGACGGCCGCAGTGTCGAGGGTGGAAGATCTGCGAGCGCAACGGTGTTGACACCATGGTGTGCCGGGCCGCGGTAGCCCCGGGTCCCAAAATACGCCGCCACGAGCGGCCGTGCGCCGTGAGGCGCTCCCGGTCCGGCACACCACTTTTTTACTTGGCGCCCGACGCCAGCGTGGTCCACAGACCACCTGGCAGATCAGCCGAACCGACCGGAAATGTAGTCCTCGGTCGCCTGCTCACCCGGAT
>CAJDWS010000003.1_pt1 | contig 28397 bp, 21 predicted proteins | sample 7391661 | NCBI WGS metagenome assembly CAJDWS01 (sample SAMEA7055725, study PRJEB34461) | soil metagenome | biome: terrestrial ecosystem; feature: Peninsula; material: soil | place: Antarctica | collected 2016 | reverse complement strand
GCAACTGCTCGGTGGCGAACCAGGCAAGGGTTTCTACCAGATGATGGACGGCGTCGAGGTGGGCCGAGTGAACGTCGCCGCCCGCGCATGCGGCGTCGCTCGCCGCGCGTTCGAGCTGGGAATCGGGTATGCCCAGCAACGGGAAACATTCGGCAAGAAGCTCATTGAGCACCAGGCGATCCTGTTCCGCATCGGTGACATGGCCTCCAAGGTCGAAGCGGCGCACCAGATGATGGTGTTTGCCGCCAAGCTCAAGGACTCTGGCAAGCGCAATGACGTCGAGGCTGGGATGGCCAAGTACCTCGCGGCTGAGTACTGCGCCGATGTCGTCGAGCAGTCTTTCCGGATCCACGGTGGCTACGGATACAGCAAGGAGTACGAGATCGAGCGTCTGTACCGAGAGGCGCCGATGCTGCTGATCGGAGAGGGCACCGCCGAGATCCAGAAGATGATCATCGGTCGGGCGATGCTCAAGGAGTTCAAGCTGCGCGGCTGACGACGAAGCGCGTAGCGAAGCGGAGTGTCAGGAGTCGGCCGCAAAAGTGGGCCGACGACGAAGCCGCCCTTGTGGCCGACGGTGCAGTCGTCGGACCCAAGGGCGGCCATCGCTGTCCAGTGTCCGTTCAGTGATCGCACAGTGCGGTGAGAGACAATGGTGTCCATGACGACGCAGCCTCGAGTCCCGATGGCCCGCCTGGCGTTGCAGTACCCGATGAGCTTGGCGATTTACCCCGACTATGAGCACGCCCAGCGTGCCGTCGACTACCTGTCCGACCACCAGTTCCCGGTGCAGAACTGCATGATCGTCGGTACGGACCTCAAGCAGGTCGAACGGGTCACCGGTCGGCTGACCCACGGCAAAGTGGTGATGGGCGGCGCGGCGTCGGGCATGTGGTTCGGCGCGCTCATCGGGTTTCTGATGATGGCGTTCACTCCGAACGCCACGGGTGCAATGTTCGTGACCGCGCTGCTGCTTGGGGCGTTCTTCGGAATCGTCTGGGCCTGGCTCGGCTATAAGTTGACGCGCGGTCGCCGCGACTTCACGTCGGTGAGCCAGGTCATCGCGACCCGGTATGAGGTCCTTGTCGAACACGCTCAACTGGTCGCCGCCAAAGAGTTGCTTGGGGGTGCCGGTGGTCCGGAGCGGGCCGGCATCTTCGCGGCGGCTAGTGGTTCGCTGCCCGCGGCCCACCACGGCGTTGAGTCGCAGGGTCCTCCGACTGGTATGCCTGGGTGGCCGCCGACCGGCCCGTACGGCGTCGAGCCTGGCCGCCCGTCCGCCGATCTTCCTGGCCCGACGACAGGCGCGACCGCCGTCCCGCGGCAGACTGAGCCGCCGCAGACTCCGCCGGAACACGCCGAATCCCCCGCGCAGCCGGAGGCACCGTACCGTACCTACGGCGAAGCCATCGATGCGCAAAAGCGCGCCGAGGAGGGGCAGCCTGACCACTGACCGAAGTGGCGCGCGACCGCGATCGTGGTGGCGAAGGAGGGGCGGCGAAGCGCCACCTGCTTTTTGAGGACGCGAACGAGGTGGGCATGGGGGATCGAACCCTTGGTGACGACGAGTCGCTCGAGGCCGCTGAGTCTGATGACACGGTGTTGCGCGCCGAGATGGAGTCACCGCCCACCGAGCAGGTGATCGTCGGCGCTGAACCGGCCTCGTATGTCGAGGACGCCGCGCTGGAGCGTCAACGCGACGAGCATGATCGGATTGTCGAGATCAATCGCCGGATCGATGAAGGACCGATCCCGCGTCTGCTCGTCATCGCGCTGGGGATGGCGGCGCTTGCCTTTGCGGTCATGTTCTTGCAAGAGCTGGCGGGTGTCATCGGACCCGTCTTCCTCGCATTAAATTTCATGATCGCCGCGCACCCGCTGCACATCTGGCTCGTCAATCATCGAGTTCACAGATTTATCGCGGCCACACTGACTGGCACCCTGGTGCTCCTGCTGCTCGGCGCATTCTTCTATTCCATCGTCTGGTCGGTGACGCAGCTGGTGGTGTCGCTGCCTGACTATTCAGCTCAATTCAACGACTTGTACCAGTCGGCACTGCACCAGTTGAACAGAGCTGGGGTCACCGAGAGCGGGATCCTTGATCAGCTAAGGTCTATTTCTCCCTCCAACGTGCTGAACTATGTTCGGCCCATCGTCTCGAACCTGGGCGGGATCGCTTCGCTGCTCCTGGTGCTGGTCACCGTCGTGTTCTTCCTGACCATGGATTCGGTGACGTTCAACGATCGGCTGGACCTGGCCCAGCGCTACCACCCGCGCTTCATCGGTGCGTTGCGGTCATTCGCGGTCGGGGTCCGCCGCTACTGGATCGTTTCGTCGGTGTTCGGCCTGATCGTGGCGGTGCTCGACGTCCTCGCTTTATGGATCATCGGTGTGCCGCTCGCACTGGTCTGGGGAATCCTGTCGTTCCTGACCAACTACATCCCGAACGTTGGGTTCGTCATCGGTTTGGTTCCACCCGCGTTGCTAGCGCTGCTCGCTCTGGGTCCGGCTGCTGCCATCGCTGTGGTCGTCACGTACAGCGTGCTCAACTTCATCATCCAATCGATCGTCATGCCGCGTTACACGGGCCAGGCTGTCGGAATTACGCCGACACTGACATTTTTCTCCCTATTGTTTTGGGCCTGGGCACTCGGCGTCATGGGGGCGTTGCTCGCAGTGCCGCTGACACTGCTGGCCAAGGCGCTGTTGGTGGATGCCGATCCGAAGGCACGCTGGGCCAACGCCTTGATCGCCAGTGATCCCCAAACGTGCATAGTGGAGGACGACGTCGCAAAGCCCATCATGAAACGCCCGCTGCCGCGGCTTCGACCCCCGGTGCTTTAGGTGTCGCCAACTCGTGGCTCGACGCTGCGAGCCCGCTGATCATGAACTTCAGCGCGGCAATCCCTGTGGCAGAAGTTTCGCCATCCACGTCTCGACCTCCGTCGACGCGCGCGGCAGCATCGCCGACAGCACCTCGCAACCGTCTTTGGTGATGAGAACATCGTCTTCGATGCGGATGCCGATGCCGCGTAGTTCGTGCGGTACCAACAGGTCGTCAGCCTTGAAATACAGTCCCGGTTCGACGGTGATCACCATGCCTTCGGCCAAGACCCCTTCGAGGTAGTCCTCCCGCAGCGCGAGTTGACAGTCATGCACGTCCAGCCCCAGGTGGTGGGAAGTTCCGTGAACCATCCAGCGACGGTGCCACTGGCCTTTCTCGGCGTCGAGCGTCTGCTCGATCCCCACCCCCTGCGGTAACAGCCCCCAGTCAAAAAGGGTCTCGGCGATCACCGCGATGGCTGCTGCATGCACGTCTTTGAAGGTGTTGCCGGGGCGGCATGCCTGGATGCCCGCGCTCTGGGCGGCGTACACCGCGTCGTAGACCCGGCGTTGGGGGTCGGTGAACCGGCCGCTGACCGGCAGGGTTCGAGTGACGTCGGCGGTGTACAGCGAGTCCATCTCGATGCCGGCGTCGATCAACACCAGGTCGCCGGAACGCAGGTCGCCGGTGTTCTTCACCCAGTGCAGCGTGTTTGCGTGGTCCCCGGCAGCGCAGATCGATTGGTAACCCACACCGTTGCCGCTGTGGCGGGCGTGCAGGCCGAACACGCCCTCGACCCATCGCTCGCCGCGTCCGCGTCTGACCGCCTCGGGGAACTGGGAGACCACCCCTTCGAACGCCCTCGCGGTCCCAGCGCAGGCTGCGCGCATTTGGTTGGCCTCCCAGGCATCCTTGACCATCCGCGCCGTCGACAAATATCTGGCCAGCTCGGCGTCAGAGGCCGTCGCGGCCTCGGCTGCGGCTTCGATATCCTGCTCTTCCACGGTCGCGCGCACTGCGGCCACCTGTCCGGCGATCTGGGTGTCGGCATCCCGGAGCACCCGCAACGACAGAGCGCCGACGTCTTTGCCAAGTGCCGAATCGAATTCGTCGATGTGCCGCGTGGGCAGATCGAGTTCGGCCTGCAGCGCCTCAAGGCTCGGGCGGGCGCCGACCCAGAACTCGCCGTACCTCGCATCCGCGAAGAATTCCTCGGACTCCCGCGGCCCGAGCGGCTTGAAGTACAGCCGGGCCTCGTGGCCGCCACCGTCCGCTTCGCAGAGCGGCTCCATCATCAGCACAGCATCGGGTTCCCGGTCTGCGCCTAAGCCGGTCAGGTAGGCAAACGCGCTGTGCGGACGAAAGTCGTAGTCGGTGTCGTTACTGCGAACCTTCAGCCCGCCCGCTGGGATGACGAGCCGCTCGCCAGGGAACTGGGCCGATAACGCTACCCGCCGGGCGGCGGCGTACGGTGCGACCGCGGCACGGGCCGGCAACGTCTCGTCCCGTGGTGCCCACCCCGTGGTGATGAACGCCTTGAAGGCGTCACTGGTGGGTCGGCTGCGGTGACTGGATTTGCCGGTCTGTGCTTCGCTCACCTGCTCATCGTGGCATGGGGCGCGGCCACCTACCTGACGTCAGCCACCTACCTGACGTCAGCCACCCCGACGTCGGTGAACTCGAACTCCAGGTTGTCCGCGCGAATGCCGACGGCACCCGCTGTGCGCAGGGGCTCGCCGCTGCTGCCCGAGTCGATCGTCTCCAACACCCGCCTGCCGTCGACGTCGAGCGTGAGCTCCACCCCGAGTCGCACCGTGCGGATCGTTGCGAGTGCCGTGTGCCATTCACCCATCGACAGCGGGGCGTTCGTGGACGTGAGCAACGTATACATGCCCCCGTTGTCACTGCCGCCCGGATCCTTGCGTTTGAACGTGGCCGTACCGTCCCGGCGCGCCACCGATGCGATGTACATCTGTGTCTGGTCGCGATAACGCAGCCAAAGGTGCAGGCCGTCCCAGTCATCCACAGGGCCGCCGGACCGGGCGAAGCCGATCATCCGGAAGCGTAGGGAGAACTGGACATCGTCGTATGTCCTTTGCTTGGTAAACAGACGAAAGACGGCGGAGTTCGTCGCCTTCGAGCTGGCGGCATCGACCTCGCCACGCTCTGCTCGGCCGGAGTAGGCAACCTTGTTTCGGACGAAGAGCGAACCGCTGGTCATCTCCCACTGACGTGACGTACGGGCATCCGGGGCGCCGGAATTCCAGTGTGCATACTCGTTCGTCACGAGGTGATCCTGATCACCGGGGGCGAAATCGCTTAACACCTGTCGTTGCTCACCCATGCTGGCCGAAGCACTCGGTCCGGTGGATGTGTCGGCCCGACGCGGCGCGACCTCCGCGCTGGAGCACGCGCCGAGCAGGCACGTTACGAGGGTGAAACCGACAAGCGCCGTCACGTGGCAGCGGAGTCGATCCAGGCGATCCACGGATTCTAGGTTGCCACAGGAGGACCTGACCCTGAAGACGGGATGGACTCTCGTCCAAGACGGTTGTTAAGCTCTGCCGCTAGATTGACTGACCTGACGGGGAATTCCCCGGACGGGGTTCATTGCACCGGTCGTGAAGGTCTCGGTCGTTGTCGCTGCCTAAGGGGCCCGCCATTGAATGCACTCTCCGTCGTCGAGCCGTCGGCTGGTCCCCTGGTTCGCGAGGGAGTGGTCTCGAAGGTCGCGGTCGTTGGGCTTGGGTATGTGGGGCTCCCGACCGCGCTGGCGCTGCTTGAAAGCGGTCGCCACGTGATCGGTGTCGATATTTCCCGCGACCGCCTCGAGCGGATCCATGCCAAGGATGTCGACCTCGTCCCTGCCGATCTGCGGCGGCTTGACCAGGCGATCAGTGACCCTGGTTTTCGATTGACGATCGATGCGCGCGCCCTGAGCAGCGCTGACGTGATCGTGCTGTGCGTGCCCACCCCGGTGGATGCCTACCAGGTGCCCGACCTGCGCGCTCTACGAGCGGCGTGCGCCGCGGTTGTGGATCGTTGCCGCCGAGGGCAGTTGCTCATCCTCACGTCGACGTCATATCCGGGAACGACCGACGACCTGCTCATCCAACCGCTGATCGACCGCGGCTTCGAGGTTGGCACGGATGTGCACGTAGCTTTCAGCCCAGAACGGATCAATCCTGGCGTCACCACCCATCCGCAGCACGCTGTCCCGCGTGTCGTCGGGGGTCACACGCCGGCGTGCGCCGCTGCTGCCGCCAAGGTGCTCGAACCAGTCTCCCAACGCATCCACCTGGTCAGCTCGCCGCGAGCCGCCGAACTCACCAAGTTGTACGAGAACACCTTCCGCGCAGTGAACATTTCGTTGGCCAATGAGTTCGCCACTGCGTGCCGTTCGCTGGGTGAAGATGTTTGCGAGATCCTCGACGCCGCAGCGACGAAACCCTTCGGCTTCATGCGGTTCAGCCCGGGGCCGGGGGCGGGTGGGCACTGCATCCCGTGCGACCCGCACTACCTGCTGTGGCATCTGCGAGCCAACCGGGTGCGGATGCCGCTCGTGGAGTCTGCCATGGAGGCGATCGAGCGGCGACCGGTTGAGGTCGTCGACCGGGTCAAGGAAGCACTTGCCGATTCCGGTGTACCGGCCCGTGGAGCGCGCGTGCTCATCGTCGGGGTGACCTACAAGTCGAACGTGGCCGACCTGCGCGAGTCACCGGCGTTGGAAATCGCCGCCCGGCTGATCGGTGGAGGAATCGCCGTGACGATCGCTGACTCGCTGGTTTCTACCGTGCGACTCAATGACGGCGCAGAACTGGTAAGTCGCCACCTGGCCGACCTCCACGTGACCGATTACGACCTGGTGCTTGTGCACACCCTCCACGACGGCCTCGACCTCGATGCTCTCTCCGGCGCCAAGCTCCTCATCGATGCGACGTACCGGCTGGGCGAGCTTGACAGCCTCGTCCTGTGACCGCTCAACTCGGCCACCGGGAACCGACGCTCCAGGACGGGCGCGCGCGCGCCGACCTGCGGACGGCAGAGCTGGACCCTGCTCGCGATACGCGCGCTCGTCGCGGACTGACACGCGCTGAGCAGGCACGGTTGTTGCCCCCGGGGTTGTCCGTTCATGAGCGCTGGACCCGCGTCGGCGCCGCCGCGATGGTGGTCCTGGTGTGTGCGCTGCTCCTCGTCGTGGCTTTCACGTATCTCGTCACTGAGCGGTGGGGCAACACCCTGATGGGGTTCTACACGCTCGTTGTGACGACGTATGTGTTGAGCAGGTTCGTGCTGGCGGCCGGCTACCGGCCACCGCCGGACCTGGGACATGAGCCAACCGTGGCGATCGTGGTCCCGGCGTTCAATGAGTCCAAGGCGGTACGTCGGACCATCGAAGCGTGTATCGGCGTCGACTACGACCCCGAGCGCCTGCAACTCATCGTGGTGAACGACGGGTCCACCGATGACACCTGGCAGCAGATGGTTCAGGCTGCGGCGGCATATCCGCAGGACCGGATCCGCTGTCTCGACCTGGGTGCCAACCAAGGCAAGCGGGCGGCGATGGCCGCCGGGATCCGGGCCACCGACGCGGAGATCCTGGTGTTCGTCGACTCCGACTCGATGCCTGCTCCCGAAGCCATCCGGCAGCTCGTCCAAGGGTTCGCCGACCCGCTGGTGGGGGCCATCTCCGGGGTGACCCATGTTCGCAACGCGACGAAGAACACCCTGACGCGTATGCAGATGGCCCGGTACTTCGTTTCGTTCCACCTGCTGAAGGCGGCTGAGTCAGTGGTCGGCGCGGTGGCGTGCTGCTCGGGGTGCTTCGCGGCGTACCGGACCAGCGCGGTGCGTGAGGTGCTGCCGGAGTGGGAGCGCCAGCGTTTCCTCGGTGTGGAGTGCACGTACGGCGACGATCGCGCGTTGACCAACATGTTGCTTCGCCGTCGGTGGCTGACCATCTTTGACTCCTCCGCAGAGGCTTGGACTGATGCGCCGGAGGGCTACCGACAGTTCTTCAGGCAGCAACTGCGCTGGAAGAAGTCGTGGGGCCGAGAAGGCCCCATTCTGCTGGGCCACATCTGGCGCACCCGCTTCCGGGCGTTCCCATTCGTGCTGATGGGGACGATCTCGGCGATTCTGAGCCCGATCGTGCTGTTGCTGAACCTTGCTCAGCCAGCGATCAGTGGTCAGCTCCCGCTGGTGTACCTTTTAGGGCTGTTTTTGGTAAGCATGGCGTACGCGCTGTTCTACCGCGCGCTGCGCGACGACGGGCTGTGGAGCTATGCCTGCTTGGGGACGTACTTCTACATCGCCTGTTCACCGCAACTGTGGTGGGCCTTGATCCGGATCCGAGACGGGTCGTGGGGTACTCGTCCGTCGCTGGTCGGTAGTACGTCAGCCCGCACGCGGGACGGCGCCGAATGAGCAGCGAATCCGCCCGCCCACCGTTTGCCCCGCGCGAGGCCGAGCGGGTCAAGGCGAGCCTGCTGGGCCGCGTTGTCGGGATCCTGCTGGTTCTTGGGGTTTTCGTGGCAGGTGTCGCCTGGATGGGGCGGATCTTCGTGCCCAAACCAGTCAATGCCGTCCGGACCTGGGACGAACCGGCGCCGCAGATCACCCTAAGCGCGGCTGAACGGGCTGCGGCGGCGGCGATGCCGGTCCACCCCGGCGCCGTTGTCGTGCTGACGTATCACGAGATCTCCTCTCGCACAGAGGCCGATGGTGCGGGCACGTACACCTTGGATACCGAATTGTTTGCCCGTCAGATGGCAGCGTTGAAACACGCCGGCTACGAGACGGTGTCCTCACAAGCAGTGCTCGACTTTGTCAAAGGCAAAGGCACGCTGCCCGATCGTGCCGTGCTGTTGACCTTCGACGACGGTCACGCCACTGACATCGGCGTGGCCGACAAGATCCTGAGCCAGCACGGGTTCAGCGCCGCCGCGCTCGTGATCACGGGCAGCGTGAAGCCGGCCGGCAGCTCGACGTACCACCTGAACGCTGACCAGCTGCAGCACCTGCGCACCTCCGGTCGTTGGGAGATCGGGAGTCACACCAGTGGTTCTCACTACCGCAAGCCGGCCGGAGCGTTGCCGAACGCGACCGCCCTGGATCACCGACTGACGAAGGCGAACGGCAAGCAAGAGACCCTGGCCCAGTGGCAGGCGAGGGTCGCCAAGGACCTGACCGACTCACAGCGGTACCTCACCAGTGCGCTCGGTGCTCCCGCGAAGCTGTTCGCCTATCCGTACGGCGCGTACTCCAGTGAGAAGTCCCCGCCGGCGCAGGCCCAGGAGATCCGCAGCATACTGCCGGCGTTGCTCAAAGGCGCCGGCTTCCAGATGGGCTTCGCCGGAGCGATCAGCACGCCGGAGCGGGCCGTCGTCGCCGGTGATGACCCCTACCGGATCCGCCGGCTGAGCGTGCACGCAGGGGTAGATGCCCTTGAGCTGATGCGCGTGATGAAGGGTGCCGTGCCCAGCCCTGTGGTGGCGCATCCGGTGTCGCTGCAATGGGTGGGCAAGGGCGCCCGCTGTGTTGTGGACCGGCGCACCGGCACGCTGACCATTTCCTCGCGTGCCTCCGGTGTCGCCGAATGCCGCCCGTTGGTGAACTCCTCGCAGTGGCAGGACTACACGGCGACGATGCGGGTACGCGGGGTCACCGACAAGGCTTGGGCGATCATCTCGCTGCGAGATGGCACGCAGTACTCCCAGCTTGGCCGCATCGAGATCTCGGTACGGCGCACGATGCTGTACGTCAAGGAGATCGGCCGCCAGGGGGGTCGCAAGCTCGGCGGGAAGTATCCGCTCGGCGCGGAGCCGCCCGGAGGCCACGTGATCCGGGTTCGTGCAGTCGGCAACCGCGTGTCGGTCTTTGTCGACGACCGGCACGTGGTGAGCAGGGTGACGAAGTCGGTCGCTGCCGGCGGCGTCACGCTCACTGTGGTGGCGCCCAAGGGAACGCCCGTCGCGTTCGACCAATTGGCGTTCGCGCAACAGCCTGTGCCAAGTCGGGGACGAGCTGACACGTCACTCAAGGCGGCACGTTCCCCAGCGTACGAGTTTGCTCCCGCACAGCCGACGAGGCGTGAGCCGTTCGTACAGCTTGGCTGACGAACGACGAGAACTGCGGCTCAACTGATTGACATAACTGCCGATAGGCGGAGGTTCCTCCTCCCGCCCGAAAGGCGCAGTTATGCCAGCTCTTGCGGTCCGATCCCGTTGGCTTGTCCGCTCCCTGTCCTTGATCGCGGCCTGTGCCACCGTCACCTCAGGGTGGGGGACCGGGATGCTCGCGATCACCCAGACACCCGCCTCCGCAGCGGCGCCGAAGCAGACGTTTGACGCTGATGCGGACCGTGACGGTGTGGCCAACTGCTGGTTCACCAACCCTTGGGGTCCGCAATCCAGTTCAGCGGGACTGACCGCCGGTCACAGCGGTCGGGCTCAAGCGATTTCCGGTGCGTGGTTCGCCCCGAACGCGTCACTACGGCTGGCCCAAGAGGGTCGATGCACGTTGCCGGTTCGGGCCGGCGAACAGGTTCGCTCCGAGGTGTGGTATCAGGCCAGCGGCCCGGCCGAGATGTGGATCGAGGCTCGTTCGCGCAGCGGTTCCTGGCGGATGATCACTCGCACGGTGCTTGCGCGTTCTGGCTCGTGGACTCGATCGAGGTCTCCCGTCGCGACCATGCCTGCCAACACGACAGCCGCACGAGTGCAGTTCCGCCTCAACGGCATCGGGCGCCTGATCGTCGACGATCTGAGTCTGGATACAGTCGCTCCCGGACGCGTCACGACGACGGTCACCGCCACGCCGACGCCGACAACGCCATCGGAGACGACGCCAACGTCGTCGGCTCAGCAGACGCTGCCAGGCCTGCTCTTGGCCCCGACCTTCGCTCGCTCCAACGGGCTGGTCACGAATGAGTTCGCGTTCTACGGCCAGGGTGGCACCTCAGCACTGCGCTCACCCGACTGGCGAGTCACCAGCGGATCGCTTTTCAGCCGTGACGGCACTGGCTGGAGCGGTGTTCCTGACGACCGCGAGCCAAACGCCACCTCTTCCAATGGCACTAATTCGGCGGTCTTTCGAGTGATTACGCAGCGGCTGACGGCCGCCGACGCCGACGTGCGGATGAAGCTGCGGGTCAACGACATGACGTCGACCGGCTCCACCCCGCCGGTTGCCTGGGACGGTGTCCACCTGTTCCTGCGCTATCAGAACGAACACAACTTGTACTCTGCGAGTGTGGCCCGCCGGGACGGTAGCGTCGTCTTGAAAAAGAAGTGTCAAGGCGGTGCGAGTAACGGCGGAACCTACTACACCCTCGCTAGCCGCTCCGGGTTCGCGGTCCCTCGGGGCTCCTGGGTCAGCGTCGGTGCTTCCGTGAAAAACAATGCCAACGGTTCAGTCAGGTTGTCCTTGCAGCACGGCGGCCGGACGATCCTCAGCGCGGTCGACGCAGGCGTCGGTTGCTCGACGATCCGGTCAACCGGATCACTCGGCGTCCGCGGTGACAACACCGACTTCCAGTTCGGCGACCTCGTCGCAATGGGCAACTGATCGTCATCGGCGCCGTACGAAGGCCCGATGCAGCGTGGGGTTTCTCCCTATCTACCAGGCTGAAACCCCACCCTGCGATTCGAGCGCGGCTCAGAAGTTGATCATGTGCCCGGCGATGCCGTGCACAGCCTCTTTGACGGCTTCGCCGAGCGTCGGGTGCGCGAAGATGGTCCGGGACACCTCATCGGCGGTCAGATCCCACTGCTTGGCCACGTTGAGCGCCGGCAGCAACTCAGTGACGTCTGGGCCGATCATGTGAGCGCCGAGGATTTCGTTGTACTTGGCATCAGCCACCACCTTGACGAACCCGGTGGCGTCCCCCATCCCCTGCGCCTTTCCGTTGGCCGAGAACGGGAAGGTCGCCGTCTTGACGTCATACCCTCGCTCCTTGGCCTGCTTCTCGGAGTAGCCCATCGAGCCGATCTGCGGCTGGCAAAATGTCGCCCGCGGAATGAAGTCGTAGTCGATGGCCATCGTCTCGGCACCGGCGAGCGTCTCGGCTGCCACGATCCCCATCGCCTCGGCGACGTGAGCCAGCATCAACCTGGCGGTGGCATCGCCGATCGCGTAGACACCTTCCACATTGGTGCGGCAGTACCCATCGACCTTGATCGCCCCGCGTTCAGTGAGCTCGACGCCGGTGGTGTCCAGGCCGAATCCCTCCACCCGTGGAGCGAACCCGATCGCCGAAAGCAATTTGCCCGCTTCGAGCATCGACGCGTCCCCACCGGCGGCGGGAGCGACCTGCACCTTCACGCCGGAGCCGGTGTCCTCCACCGACTCGACCTTGGTGCTGAGCAAGACCTTGACCCCGAGCTTCTTGTACTGCTTGAGCAACTCTGCGCTCACGTCTTCGTCCTCGGTCGGAACCATCCGATCGAGGAACTCAACAATCGTCACGTCGACACCGAAGTTCTTCATGATGTAAGCGAACTCGACGCCGATGGCACCGGAACCGGCGATGATGACTGAGTCGGGCAGATGCTCATCGAGGATCTGTTCTTCGTAGGTGACGACATTGGCGCTGACAGCCACCCCGGGCAGCATCTTCGTGACCGCGCCGGGCGCCAGGATCAGATGGTCGAAGCTCAGGTCGCGTACCGAGCCATCGGAGGCCTTGACCTCCATCGCCTTGGGACCCTTCAGCGTGCCCCACCCGTTCACCTCGCTGATCTTGTTCTTCTTCATCAGGAAATGGACGCCTTTGACGATCCCCGCGGAGACCTGTCGGCTGCGCTTGTGGGCCGAACCGTAGACCATGGTCGCGTCGCCCTCGATGCCGTACTTCGCCTTCTCGTGCGTCAACACGTGCGAGAGTTCGGCGTTCTTCAGCAGGGCTTTGGATGGGATACACCCGACATTGAGGCAGACACCGCCCCAGTACTTCTCCTCGACCACGGCCACGGACTTGCCCAGTTGGGCGGCCCGGATCGCTGAGACATATCCACCGGGGCCTGCGCCGAGCACGACGACGTCAAAGTGTTCTGGCATGCGGTCAGCCTAGTGGCCAGCGGCCGAAGGTGAGCGATGATAGGGATCGCTCAAGGTCGGTGCGTCCAGCCCCCCACGACTTCACGCGCTTTCAATCGCGCGGCATCGGCCGACTCATCATCGGGCATCTGCTGGCTCTCGCGCTCAGCCATCACCCGCTCCTGGTACAGCTCGATCTCGTGGGCCACATGTTCGGGGGACCAGCCCATCACCGAGCCCATGATGTGCGCGGCCGGGGTCGCAGCGGCTACCCCGCGGTCCCACGCTTCGATCGAGATCCGCGTACGTCGGGTCAGCACATCATCGAGGTGGCAGGCGCCCTCGGCTGCGGCGGCGTACGCGACCTCCGCCCCGATGTAGTCGTCCGCCTCCGGCAGCGGCTGGGCCAGTGTCGGGTCGGTCTGGATGAGGTCGAGCACCTCGACGGCGAGCGAGCCATACCGATTCAGCAGGTGGTCCACCCGGGCCACGTGGACGCCGTACCGCGCAGCCAGTTGCTTGCGTTGGTTGCGGGTGGCGGCGTACCCCTGGGCCCCGATCAGCGGCAGTGTTGCGGTCTCGCAGACCGGCACCTTGCGTCCCAGCGCGTACGTCGCGTGGTCGACCGCATGCTGGGCAACAACGCGGTACGTCGTGTACTTACCACCCGCCACAACCACCAAGCCCGGCGCGGTGTGCTTGACGATGTGTTCACGGGACAATCGCGAGGTTTGATCGGACTCACCAGAGAGCAGCGGCCGCAGCCCCGCGTACACGCCCTCGACGTCCGCTGGGGTCAGCGGGTTGATCAGGAACGTGTTCGCCCAGTGCAGGATGTATTCGATGTCTGCGCTGGTAGCTGCCGGATGGGACTTATCCAACTGCCAGTCGGTGTCGGTGGTGCCCAGAATCCAGTGCCGGCCCCACGGGATGATGAACAGCAAGGACTTGTCGGTCTTCATGGCCATGCCGACCTCGGCGTGGATCCGGTCGCGCGGAACGACGAGGTGCACACCTTTGGACGCCCGGACGTTGAACGATCCGCGCTCGTCAAGCATCCGTTGGGTGTCATCCGTCCATACCCCGGTGGCATTGATGACCTGCTCGGCTTGGATCTGGAAATCCCGGCTCGATTCCCGGTCGTGCACCCGCACGCCCACCACGCGTTCGCCCTGACGCACGAATCCCTTGACCTCGACCCGGTTGGCCACGAGCGCGCCGTACGACGCGGCGGTCCGGACGATTTCGACGACCAGGCGCGCATCGTCGACCTGCGCCTCGGAGAACAGCAACGCGCCGGTGATCGCGGACTTCTTCAGGCTGGGGAAGATCTTGACAGCCTGGCTGCGGGTCAGCTGACGCTGCATCGGCAGCCCACCACCCATTCCGTGCAGGTTCGCCATCGCGTCGTACAACGCGACGCCGGCGCCGAAGTAGAGCCGCTGCCACACGGGCTCGGTCAGCGGGGTGAGGAACCGGACCGGGCGGACCAGGTGCGGCGCGATGTGGTTCATCAACCGGCCACGCTCCTGCAGGGCCTCGTACACGAGTTTGAAATCGAGCATCTCCAAGTAGCGAATGCCGCCGTGAATGAGCTTGCTGGACCGCGAGCTCGTGCCGCTGGAGTAGTCGCGCATCTCGAGCAAGCCGGTGCGCAGCCCGCGAGTGACGGCATCAAGGGCTGCCCCGGCGCCGTTGATCCCGCCGCCGACGACCAAGACCTCCAAAGGCTCGCCGTGCTCCAGCTCGCGCAGGGCATCCGCACGAGCCTGCGGTGAGAGGGCAACCGGTTTCATGCCACGTTGCTCATGAATCGACATCGATCCAGTCAAGGGTTCGCTGCAGGGCTTTGCGCCAGCCCAGGTACCCGGCCTCACGTTGCGCCGGTGACCAGGTCGGTTCCCAGCGCCGATGCTCGTTCCAGTTCTCGCGTAACTCATCGGTGCTCGACCAGAATCCGGTGGCCAACCCGGCCGCGTACGCAGCACCAAGTGCGGTGGTCTCAGCCACGACGGGTCGGGACACCGGCACCCCGAGAATGTCGGCCTGCAGTTGCATACACAGGTCGTTGACCGTCACTCCGCCGTCGACCTTCAGGACGTCCAAGGTGACGCCGGAGTCGGCGGTCATAGCCTCGGTGACATCTCGGGTCTGATAGCAGATCGCCTCCAACGTGGCCCTGGCCAGGTGCGCCTTCGTGTTGAAACGGGACAGACCGACGATGGCGCCGCGGGCGTCCGAACGCCAGTACGGCGCGAAGAGGCCGGAGAACGCCGGCACAAAGTAGACACCGCCGTTGTCCGGGACCTGCCTGGCGAGGTGTTCGATCTCCGAGGCGCTCTGAATGAGTCCCATCTGGTCGCGCAGCCACTGGACCGCCGAGCCGGTCACCGCGATCGACCCCTCCAAGGCGTAGACGGGCAAGGCATCACCGAATTGGTAACAGACGGTGGTGATCAGCCCCGAGGTGCTGCGAACCAGCTCGTGGCCGGTGTTCAGCAGCATGAAGTTGCCGGTGCCGTACGTGTTCTTGCCCTGGCCGACGCCGAAACAGACCTGCCCGACGGTCGCCGCCTGTTGGTCGCCGAGCGCCCCGGTCAGCGGCACCCCAGCGACCGCTGGTAGGCCGATGACCTCACCGTATCCGTTCGGATCGGAGCTGGGCCGGATGGCCGGCAGCATGGCCCGAGGGACCCCGAAGACGCGCAGCAACTCCTGGTCCCAATCGAGCGTCGTCAAGTCCATCAACATGGTGCGGCTGGCGTTGGTGACGTCGGTGATGTGTTTGCCACCATCCGGGCCACCCGTCAGGTGCCAGATCAGCCAGCATTCGGTCGTTCCGAACAGCGCGTCGCCGGACTCGGCTTTTGCCCGGAGCCCGGGGGTGTGTTCGAGCAGCCAGGCCAGCTTGCCCGCCGAGAAGTAGGTGGCGATCGGTAGGCCGGTCCGTTCTTTGACCAGCGGTTCGTGGCCCTCTCGCTGCCATTGAGCGCAGAGCTGGTCGGTCCGGGTGTCTTGCCAGACGATGGCGTTGGCCAGCGGTCGGCCGGTGTGCCGGTCCCATACCACGGTGGTTTCCCGTTGATTGGTCAAGCCCAGCGCGGCCAAGTCCGTCGGCGCCAAGTCGAGTTGGGTCATAACGGTCTCGACGACGGTCCGGGTGCGGTCCCAGATCTCCTGCGCGTTGTGCTCGACCCATCCGGGCTGCGGCAGGATCTGTTGATGTTCGAGCTGGTGTCGCCCGATCTCCGTGCCGCCATGATCGAAGACCATGCAGCGGGTGGAGGTGGTGCCCTGATCGACGGCCGCGACGTACCTGCTCATCCCCGCTCCTGTCACCGTGCGGACCGCCCACCCAGGGTCGATCGTCGAGGTCAAGCTTGACAGACCCTGTCAGGGACGGCACCGATCGCCGCCGTGACGACGATCGGGAGCCGGCCGGTCGTGCCGCATACGTGCACCGTCATGCTTGGCGCCTAGGCTGAGAGCGTGCTTATCGATCTGCACACTCATAGTCGAAAATCCGACGGTACCCAGTCGCCGGCTGAGTTGGTCGCCGAGGCGGCCGCTTACGGCCTGGCAGTGCTCGGGCTGACCGATCACGACACCACGGCCGGTTGGGCGGAGGCGGCGGAGGCCGCGACCCGACTGGGGATCACTGTGGTCCGCGGGGTCGAGGTGTCCTGTGTGCACGACGGGATCAGCCTGCATGTGCTGTCCTACCTGCACGACCCGACCTACCAGCCGCTGTGTGATGAGTTGGCGGCGGCCCGAGACAGCCGCGGGCTGCGGGCCCAACGGATCACGCAGAAGCTGGCCCAGGACGTCGACCTCACGTTCGACGACGTACTGGCCCAGGTGTGCGAGGGCGCGACCGTGGGCCGCCCGCATATCGCCGATGCGATGGTGGCCAAGGGGATCGTGAGCGACCGGGACGCCGCTTTCCGTGACTACCTGTTCACGGGCTCGAAGTATCACGCCACTCACTACGCGCCAGACCCATGCACGGCCGTGCGGCTGATCCGTGAGGCGGGCGGAGTGCCGGTGATGGCACACCCGTTCGCCTCAGCGCGTGGCCAAGTGGTGTCCGAGGAGGTGATCGCGGCCATGGCTGCGGCCGGATTGGCGGGGCTTGAGGCCTACCACCCGGACCACACTCCCGAACAGGTCGCCCGGACCGTCAGCCTGGCCCGGGATCTTGGCATCTTCGTGTCCGGGGCCAGCGACTACCACGGCGCAGGCAAGTCGATCCGGCTCGCCCAGGAACTGACTCCGCCAGCGGCGTACGAGGCGATCGTGGCGCAGGCGACCGGAGTGGGTCTGGTCGGCGGACCACCGCGAAGGTGAGTCAGTCCAGGCCCGGCCAACCGGTGCAAGGTGAGTTTGTCGGCATGCCGCAGCGGCTGTACTCGGCCAGCGCGAGCCGGTTACTGACCTGGCAGTCCTGTCCACGCCTCTACCGATTGCGCTACCTGGAACGCCCCACACCGTCCAGGCGGCCGCCACGAGCCCACACCACGGTCGGCCTGGTCACTCACGCAGTGCTGCGAGGGTTTTGGGAGTTGCCGGCAGGCGAACGGACACCAACCGCCGTCGCCGATCTCGTCGAAGCGCACTGGAGCGGTCAGGGGTTTCGTGACGCTGATCAGGCCAAGCGCTGGAAGGACCGGGTGGGCAAGCAGGTTATCGAGTACCTGCGAACCGTCGATCGGACCGTCGAGCCGGTTGGGTTGGAACGGACCGTGTCGTTTCGAACGGACACGGCCAGCTTTCTGGGCCGCATCGACCGGCTCGATGACCGAGACGGTGACCTGGTGGTCATCGACTATAAGACCGGCCGGGTCCCCTCGACGTCGCAGGATGCCCAGACGTCGCTGCCCCTCGCGTTGTACCTGGTCGCCGTACGACGGATTTGGCGACGACCGGCGTCCCGGGTCGAACTCCACCACGTACCTACCGGCGTGGTCGCCGGATACGACCACGATGAGGACAGCCTGTCCCGCAAGCTTGACGAGGCGCACTCTCTGGTCGATGACCTGCGCCGCGCTGACGGGTCGTTCGAATCACAGGGGGCTGGCTCACGCTGGTTTGGACCTCGGATCAGCGCGCTGTGCGCCTGGTGCGACGTCCGGCAGCACTGTCCGGAGGGGAAAGCTTCGATGCCAGAGCGTCCGGATTGGGCGGGGTTGGTCGGAGAGGACGAGCGGGTCGTCCCTTCGAGGCCACCGGCCCAGGACCCGGCCTCAGGATCGTCCTACGGACCCGCACGAACTGACCTCCCGGCTCCGGATGCCTCGAGTGCGTCGGATGTGTCGGATGTGTCGGATGAAGGGACTCGTACGCCCCGGGCAGAGGGGAAGCCCGGGGCGCACGAGGGTCCTCGGCGCCCGGAGGGGTAGCGCCGGGTGACCGGGCGCCATCTCACAGAGGGGTGTGAGACGGATCGCCAAGTCCTCGGATCAGTCTCGCCGCAGGGCGGCGGACCGGACCGAGGAGGGGACAGGGCAGCAGCGTCCTTGGGAAAGAACAAAAGATGTGTTGGCCACGCCGAGAACGATCGACTGTCTCATTGACCGGTTCCTGTGCACCACATACCCCCCGCTGGCTTGAGATCCGCCACGTCGCTGTCCCCATTGCATGATCAGACCGGCTCACTGATTCCCCCTCAGCGCGCAAGCATGATCCTGGACGAGTGTATAGGAGTGCAGCGGGTAGATCTACCAGCATCCGATACTTGGCCGATCAGAGCGGGTCCCGGTAGGTCGCGACGTGTCGCTTTCGGGTGGGTCTCCGGTCCTGCCCGGCCGCTCCCTGAGACCGCTTCAGGGTCAGCGAGCCGATGCTGACTCAGTCGCCGGTCGGGGACCCCTCGACTGGCTTGCCGCCACGGGTTCGTCTGCGGCGTCGACCCGGCTGCGACGCCGCCCGGCCTACGTTGTCGCTGGCGCCGCCGCCGTCCCCGGACTGCACCCCAGTCCGGCCGGGGCGCGCACGCTCCCCGACCTCCCCGCCGCGTCCGGTGCCGCGCGGGCGCACGACTCGTCGATCGCCGCGTGGACCACGTCCAGTCTCGCCAAGATCCTCAATGTGCTCTGCCCCCAGCCCGGCACGGGTCCGGGCCGCCCTCGGCAGCGATCCTGTGATCGCTGGATCGATGTCCAGGTCGCTGTACAGGTGCGGGGATGAGGAGTAGGTCTCCAGCGGCTCGGGGATGCCCAGGTCCAGGCCCTTGTTGATAAGGCCCCACCGGGGCATGTCGTCCCAGTCGACCAGTGTGACGGCCACCCCGGTGTTGCCGGCCCGCCCAGTCCGCCCAGTGCGGTGCAGGTAGGTCTTCTCATCCTCGGGGCACTGGTAATTGATCACGTGGGTAACGTGTTCGACATCGATGCCGCGAGCCGCCACGTCAGTGGCAACCAGAATGTCTACCTTGCCCTTGCGGAACGCGCGCAGCGCCTGCTCCCGGGCGCCCTGACCAAGGTCACCGTGGATTGCCGCGGCGGCGAAACCTCGTTCGACCAAGTCCTCGACCACCCGGGCAGCGGTCCGCTTGGTGCGGCTGAAGATGATGGTCAGACCGCGCTCACGGGCCTGGAGGACCCTGGACAGCAACTCCACCTTGTCCATCGCATGCGCCCGGTAGACGAACTGTTCGATGGCTTTGACGGTGGCGCCCTCATCGCCCACGGCCATCGCCCGGATGTGCGTGGGCTGGCTCATGTAACGTCGGGCCAGCGCAACCACGGCGCCCGGCATCGTCGCCGAGAACAGCATCATCTGCCGGGTGTCCGGGGTCAGGGCGAGCAGACGCTCGACGTCAGGCAGGAAACCGAGGTCCAGCATCTCATCGGCCTCGTCGAGCACGACCGTGCCGACCGAGCCGAGCCGTAACTTGCCCTGCTGAGACAGGTCGAGCAAGCGGCCCGGGGTCCCGACAACCACCTCGACGCCGGTCGCCAATGCCTGGATCTGCGGTTCGAAGGCGCGTCCGCCGTAGATGGTCAGCACCCGGGCTCCCCGCCCTGCGCCAGCTCTGCCCAGGTCCTTGGAAACCTGGACGGCGAGCTCACGGGTAGGGACCACGACCAGCGCTTGAGGCCTGCCGGGATGATCCATTTGGTCAAAGTGCGAGTCGTCCGGGGTGATCACCTTGTCCAGAATGGGCACGCCGAAGCCCAGCGTCTTGCCGGTTCCCGTTTTTGCCTGCCCGATGATGTCATGCCCTGCCAGCGCCACCGGCAACGTCATCGCCTGGATCGGGAACGGCGTCAGGATTCCGATTTGCGCGAGGGCCTCCACGATCGAAGGATGGACACTGAAATCGGCGAAGGTGGGCAATTCCTCAGCAGCATCCGGACCTTCGTCCTCTGGGTCAAAGTCGTCCTCGACGTCGTCCGCTAGCTCGCTGTCCGCCTGGGGCTGGTCCGTTCGGTCGTCGGTGGCCCCCTCCTCGTCGATATCTGGGGTCCTTACCGACACGGGTTCTTCCTCGCGTCCGCTGTTCATCGCCGATACCTGCTTACTCGTGGTCATGTGGTCTCCCGGCGCAATCCGATGTCACGCCGACAGGCGTGGCCATGACGAGGGGCTGTTAGCCGGGCTCTTGTCCGATCGGCGGTTCGCTGCGGGGTGCATCTGGGCATAAACCCTCCTCGAGGGCGGATTCGCATCGGTGCTGAGGCGCAATCGTTGCGGACCCGGAGGTGGGACCGCCGCGTCCCCGCGACGTCTGCCGACAGGGTGAGGAGGCGGATGACACCAAATGCCTACGTCATATACCCGCGAGTGTACTCGGGCTCACTCCGGTTCCCCGCCAAGCGCCGGGACATGACCCCAACCGACAGCTGGGCAACGACGGAGGCGCTCGGGTTCGCCAACCAGTTTAGGTCCAGACATGGTGAAGGGGGGCCACCGATCTTCCGGAGGCCCCCCTGGGTGTTAGCGCTGCGTCATCGCACCGTCGTGCGGCGCCCCGTCATCGATCCGTAGAGCACGATGAGCAGCGCGGCGACGGCCACGCCGATGATCAGTGGAACCCAAGCGATCCCGCTGTTGTTGTTGTAGCCGAAAAACTGGACCGGGATCCATGACCCGAGAAAGGCGCCAACCGCACCCAGCAGGATGGTCATGACGATCGAGATGTTCTGGCGGCCCGGCAGAACAAGGCGAGCCAGCGCACCGATGATGAGGCCGATAACGATGGCCGAGATGATGGTTCCCATTGTAGGTAGCTCCTGATTCTTGAGGTCTAGGACCTCATGGTCTGTTTTCGGTGATCAACACAACGATCCCCTATTCAGTACCCCGGGTTTGACCAGGCACACTCCCGCGTAACAAAAACGTTATTTACAGCGAACCGAAACCCACGCCGGCACGCCGTGTCGCACCGATCTCGACATACGCGAGATTCCCCGTTGGAACCAAAACTCGCGAGCCATTCACGTCATCGATGCGTAGAAATCCTTCGGCGCCAGCCGCCTCAACCGCCTTTTCGATTGCCTCCGGCGTCTGGTTCGATTCGATCGTGAGCTCTCGGGGGCTATGCAGCACTCCCACCTTGATCTCCATTGGTCCACCTCTCTTTACGACGTCAGCACGCCGAACGGTCGAACGTCCAATTCCTACGTCCAGCAAGCAAGTCAGCGTCCGACGCCACGACGCGGGAAAGCACCGATACCTCGCCAGGCCAACGCCGCCACCAGGCGGGCCGCTTCGCCCAACGGTATCGCGCGTCCTTGTGCTAGCCAGAACCGCGCGGATGTCTGGGCCATTCCCGTGACGCCCTGGGCCACGAGCAGGGCGCGTTCGTCGGAGAGCCCGGTGTCCTGCCAGATCAACCTGGCGAGGGTTTCGGCGGTGCGCTTTTCGGCCTCCTGCACCCGTCTGGATACCTGCGGATCGTTGATCAGATCCGACTCGAAGACCAAACGGTAGGGGGCGCCTTCGCGAGAAACGAACTCGAAATACGCCTCCATCGTTGCGATGACCCGTTGCTTGTTGTCCTCGGTGGAAGACAGCGCCGCGACGACGGCGTCCATCATTTGCTCATTCGCCTGATCGAGCAACGCGAGATATAGGTCCAACTTTCCCGGGAAATGCTGGTACAGAACGGGTTTGGATACGCCTGCTCGATCTGCGATTTCGTCCATACCGGCGGCGTGATACCCGTGCTCGACGAAGACCTGTTGCGCGGCCTCCAAGAGCTGCGCCCGTCGTTCGGAGCGTGGGAGCCGGACACCCCGGCTTGTTCCGGGGAGGTCGGAGCGTGAGGAGTGATTCGGCACAGTGCCCTCCTGGCGCCCCCGAGGACGGGGGTTCGTTCTATCCGGATCACCGAGACTACTCGCTAGGCTGGGCGCCCATGAGCCGGCCTCGGCGAGTCGCAGCTGACCAAGGGTCGCCGGTCAACACCGTCGATCTGGGGGATTTGCCCCAGCACGTGGCGTTGCTCTTGGACCTGGTCGATTCCGTCCCGCCTGGCCGGGTCACCTCCTACGGGCGGTTGGCTGCCGCCCTGGAACGGGTCGGACCGCGTCACGTAGGTGCCCTGATGGCACGATATGGCCACTTGACCTGCTGGTGGCGGGTCGTCGATGCAAGCGGTCGACTGCCCGGTGCACTGGCCTGGAAGGCCGAGCCACACTGGCGCGCCGAGGCCACCCCGTTGGCGGATGGACGGACGCCTCGGGTGCTCATCGCTCGGGCCGCGTGGAATCCCCCTGTGCCCAGGTAAAGAGCATCGGGACGAGCCGGGCCGTCCCGACGAGCCAGGTGGTTGTCGGTGGCGGATGATCCGATGACCAGGTGACCCTCTCCGTGCATGCTCGCCCTCGAACTGGTCCGGACACCGCCTCGGTGCCCAGCAATCGCCGGGTCGTGCGCTCGGTGCCGCCCGTGGACCCTGCTCAACAGGCTGTCGTGGCTTTCGATGGGGTGGCGGCGCTGGTGTTAGGCGCGCCTGGCACTGGCAAGACGACGGTGGCGCTGGAGCTGGTGACCAGCCAGGTGGCCGCAGGGGCGCCGCCCGGTTCGTCTCTGGTGCTCGCCTCGTCGAGGGCCATTTCGGAGGGTTTGCGTGATCAACTCGTCCGTCGGCTGGGGGCAACGACCGTCGAACCGTTGAGCCGCACAGTGCCCGGGCTGGCTTTCGCGGTGTTGCGTGAGTCAGCGCTGCGCCATGGCGAGGCGATGCCGCAGCTGCTCAGCGGCGCGGAGCAGGACGTCGTCCTGCGGGAATTGCTCGCGGGGCACCGCGAAGGCGTCGGCCGAGTGCCACCCTGGCCTGACGATCTACGCGTAGCAGTGGGCACCAACGCGTTTCGATCCGCGTTACGAGAGCTGCTTCTGCGCGCCATGGAGCACCAGCTGACCCCCGGGGACTTGAAGGCTCTGGGCGAACGCACGCAGCGGCCTGCGTGGGCAGCGGCCGGAGCCGTGCTCCAGGAGTATCAGGAGGTGATGGCCCTTGCTCGACCCGGGGTAACGGACCCGGCCGGTTTGTGCGATCAGGCGGCGGAGTCGCTGGCGTCCGATCCGCAGCTGGCGGCCCGGTGGCGCCAGCGGTTGCGCTGCCTGATCGTCGACGACGCCCAGGAGCTCACGCGACCAGCGGCACGGCTGATCGGCGCTTTGGTGGGAGGTTCTACGCGACTGGTTGTGCTGGCCGACCCGGACGCAGCGACTCAGGGCTTCCGTGGGGCTGACCCGGGGCTGCCAGCCGAGCTCGTCAGCTCGGTGGACGAATCGGCGCCGACATTCGTCCTGGGTACGGCGTGGCGCCAGGCCGGGCTGTTGCGTGCCGTGACCGGGGCAGTGGCAGCCCGGATCGGTACCGTCGGCGGTGTCGCCCACCGTCGTGCTGAGCCCGTCGAGCCGCTGCTTCGACCGTGGGAGCCACGGCCGGCTCAGCCTGTCGCGGTTGTCGCCCAGACCTTCGACTCGGTGAGCGCGCAGGCCGACTTCGTGGCCGCCACCTTGCGCCGCGACCATCTGCTGGAGGGCGTGCCGTGGTCCGAGCTGGCGGTGATCACCCGGACCGCAGCTGCGGCAGACGAACTTCGGCTTTCGCTGAGCAGGCGAGGCGTGCCGGTGGTGGTGGCCGCCGAGCGGCCCCACCTGCCCGCTGAACCGGCCGTCCAGCCACTCCTGACCGTCCTGGGGGTCGCCGCTGACCTTGCTCGGGGACGCATCCAGGCGGTACCAGTGGAGCTGGTCGAGCCACTGCTGCGGTCGGCGTACGGCGGTCTTGACGCCCTTCAGTGGCATCGGCTGCTGCGCACTGCGGGCACCCTGACGCCGGGCGATCCCACGTCACCACCCGAACCGGTCTCTGATCCGTTGCGGGTGCTGGCCGGTTGGCTTGTCGCGGGGGTGCCGCGGCCGGTCGCTCGGCGCTACCCCGGCCTGGTCCGGATCGCCGCGATGATCACCGCAGCTCGGTCCGCGAGCAGGTGGGACTCGAAGCGACGGCGTTGGGACGACGGGATCAGCGTCGCCGGCGTGGTGTGGGCGGCCTGGTCCGCGGCCGACCTTGCGACGACCTGGCGGGAGCGGGCCCGGCGCCAGGGTGCCCGCGCAGCTGGTGCGGACCGGGACCTCGATGTGGTGCTTGCGTTGTTTGACGCCGCGCAATGGTTCGACGAGCACGGGGCCGACACCGGTCCGGAAGGCTTCGTTGACCGACTCAGGGGGTTGGACTTCACCGCCGAGCCGCTCAAGCGCCGGGGACGCCGGGAGTGCGTCGAGGTGCTGACGGTGCATCAAGCTGTTGGCCGGGCCTGGCGGCGGGTGACCGTGGTGGAGCTTCAGGACGGTATCTGGCCGAACCCGCGCTTGCCGGGTTCGCTGCTCGGCGCCGAGGAACTCCTCGACGCCCTGGCCGGCCGTCTGGGGGGAGCCCGCCCGGCGTGGGAGTCATTGCGGACGGATGAGATCCGGCTCTTTCACATCGCTGTCAGCCGGGCCGTGGAGGCGCTGCGGGTGACCGCCGTTGACACCGAGACAGACGCTCCGTCGGTGTTGTTCCGCTTGGTTGCCGCCATGCCGGGTGTGGCCGACGGAGGTCCGCAGATGCAGGGCGAGGGGAGCCTCCCGGCAAGGGAGTTGTCACTTGGCGACGTGACTGCGCGGTTGCGGCGCCTGACCGCTGCGCATCCCGACCCCCGGGTGCGTCATGGGGCAGCCCGCCGACTGGCTGCGTTGGCAGCTGAGCAGGTGCCCGGTGCTGACCCGGCGACCTGGTGGGAGCCGGCAGCGCCCAGCGACCGGCGAGTGCGGCGCGGAGCCGACGACCCCATTCGGGTCTCGCCCTCAGGTCTTGACGAGCTGGCCAGATGCCCGCTCCGGTGGTTGACCAGCGCAGCCGGGGGCCGCGGGTCGCGCCCAGGCGGTCCCGCGCGGATCGGTGAATTGGTGCACGAGATTCTGGCAACCACCATGGAGACGAGCGAGGAGGCTCTGCTGGCCCGTTTGGACCATCTCTGGCCAGAGCAACAGCTTGCGCCGAGTTGGCTCGAGCGGAGGGCGCGTGGCGAAGCTGGTGCCATGTTGACCCGGGCGGCCCGATACCTACACCAGGCGCAGGCGCAAGGTCGCCAGGAGATCGCCCGAGAGTTGCCGGTCACCGCGCTCATCGACGCATGCACGGTGACGGCTCGGTTTGACCGGGTCGAGGCCGAGCCGGACGGTCGACTGCGGATCGTCGACTTTAAAACGGGCGGGACGAAGCCGACTGCTGATGAAGTGCGTCGCTCCCCCCAACTCGGCGCGTATCAGGTGGCCCTCGCAACCCGCGGGCACGTGGCCGGTGCCACCTTGGTGCAGCTTGGGCGAGCGGCAAACCAGCAGGTCACCGTGCAGGAACAGGCTGGCCTTGCCGATTCGGACGACGGCCAGTGGGCAAACCGGATGATCGCGGACAGCGCCGCGACAATGTCCGGATCCCGATTCCCGGCCCGCAGCGGCCCATGGTGCCGGACCTGCCAGGTGCGTCCTTCCTGCCCAGCTGGAGAGCCACAGTGATCTCGGGGCCAGGCTCCGAGGCGGATCGGCGACCTCCCACGAGCGCAGTGGCTTCGGCTGCCGGTCAGGAGCCCTTCGCGGTGCCGATCCGTGGATCGGTGTCCGCACCGGAAGTGGCGTTTCGTCTTGGATTGCCAGCGCCGACGCCGGAGCAGCGGCGAGTGATCGAAGCGCCGTTGACGTCGATGCTGGTCGTTGCTGGTGCGGGATCAGGCAAGACCGAGACGATGGCTGCGCGGGTGGTGTGGCTGACCGTCAACGGGATGGTCGACCCGTCAGCGGTCCTCGGTCTGACGTTCACCCGGAAGGCTGCCGGGGAACTGCGTGAACGGATCACTCATCGACTGGCGGCATGGGGGGATCCCCTCCTCGGCCCGGTCCGTGGAGTTCGCAACGAAGACCCGCTCACGCCTGCGCCAGATGTGCAGACATACCACGCGTACGCCGCAGGACTGCTCGCCGAGTATGGGATGCTGGCTGGTCTGGAAACCGATGCGCGGCTGTTGTCGCCGGCTGGCTCCTGGCAACTCGCTCACGAGGTCGTGAGTAGCTACGACGGTCCAATGCACGACGTCGATCTGGCTCCTTCGACAGTGACCCGGGCGGTGCTCACCCTCGGCGACGAACTGTCGGAGCAGCTCTGCGACGTCCACCGAGCCGAATCGTGGTGTGCCGATCTGAGGACGTTCATCCAAGGATCGCCCACCGGGCGCGGGGGGCGCATTCCGGCGGGGGTCCGTCGGGTACTGGATCGCACGGCGGCCCGTCACCAGCTGCTCGGGCTGGTCGAGGCGTACCGGGAAGCCAAGCAGAACCGGGGGTGCCTTGACTTCTCCGACCAGCTGGCCCTGGCCGCGCGTCTGGTCACCGAGTACCCGTGGATCGGGGCGCGCGAACGAAGCCGGCGCGAGTTGGTGTTGCTGGATGAGTTCCAGGACACCTCAGCAGCTCAGCTGGCAATGTTGCGTGCGGTGTTTGGGCCGGGCGCTGGAACGAGCGGTCATCAAAGCGGTCCGGGCGTCGTTGCCAGTCCGCGCCAGGTGGCCCAAAGTGCACCGATACCGGTGATCGCGGTGGGGGATCCGCACCAATCCATCTACGGCTGGCGCGGGGCCGGTGCCGACACTCTCGGTCGGTTCGCCCAAGCGTTCGCTGCACCGGGGGCGCAGTTGCCCACCCAATGCCTATCGACGAGCTGGCGGAACGCTGAGCGGATCCTGACCGTGGCCAACCGGATCGGCGCACCGCTGATCGGCGTTGGAGAGGTCCGGGTGCGGCGGCTCGTGCCGGCCCCGGCGGCACCCGTTGGGCGGGTGGATCTGGCCAGGTGCATCGATGAGGCGGCGGAGGCGGACCTGGTGGCGCAGTGGATAGCAGCTCGTCGTGGCGTCTGGTCGGTGCGGCCTGGGACCGAGCACCCGGGGGAGCACATGCCGCTGCCGAGCGCTGCGGTGCTGTGTCGCCGCCGTGAGCAGATCCCCGTGCTCGCCGCCGCGCTGCGCGCGCGGGGCGTACCGGTGGAGGAGGTCGGGGTAGGTGGACTGATCAGCACCCCTGAGGTCGCGCACCTGATCGCGGCATTGACCGCCACCCACGATCCGAGTCGCAACGATGCGATGTTGCAGCTGCTGATGCGGGCCCCGATTCGGCTCGGTGCCGCAGACTTGGACGCCATCGGAGCTTGGGCCCGAGAACTGATCCAACGGCGGACCGCGAAGCGGGGAGCTGACGAGCCGAAGCTCGCCGCGCCGCGCCCGCAGGAGGCATCTCTGGCCGAGGCAGTCGCGACCCTACCGACGCGGGGCTGGCGTGGCCCGGAGGGGGAACGCCTCGGTGACGAGGCGCGCCGAAGACTGCGCCGGTTGGCAGCCACGTTGAGCCGACTGTCGTCCATCGACTCGTTGCCACTACCGGACCTGATGTACGCCGCCGAACGAATCCTCGGGTTGGACGTCGAGGTGTCGGCCCGACCCAGCGAGCAGGCTGCCGCAGGGGTTCGTCACCTGCGTCGTTTCGCTGAGGTGGCAGCTGACTTCGCTACTCGCGCGCCGTCGTCTTCGCTCGGGGCGCTGCTCGCCTGGCTGGAGGCGGCCCAGGAGGAGGAGGACGGCCTGCCCCTTGATCCAGGTCAGGTCGACCCGTCCTGCGTGCAGGTCTGCACCGTGCACGCAGCCAAGGGATTGGAATGGGACGTCGTCGCCGTCCCGGGGCTGATTGAAGGCTCTTTCCCGTCGGTGCGGGTGGGCGGTTCGAGGTACCGCGACGGTGCGTGGACGGTGCTGCCGCCGCGCGCTCCGGGCTGGACGACGCAGGCCGGCACGCTACCGTACGATCTGCGCGCCGACCGGGATGCCTTGCCGGCGCTGGCCTGGTGCCAGGCGCCGGACCTTTCCAGTTTGCGGATCGCACTTGAGGACTTCGGTGATCGCAATGCGCAGCACCAGCTGGAAGAAGAACGTCGCCTCATGTACGTGGCAACGACGCGGGCGCGGGATGCCTTGCTCTTGACGGCGCC
>CAJDWS010000011.1_pt1 | contig 28798 bp, 29 predicted proteins | sample 7391661 | NCBI WGS metagenome assembly CAJDWS01 (sample SAMEA7055725, study PRJEB34461) | soil metagenome | biome: terrestrial ecosystem; feature: Peninsula; material: soil | place: Antarctica | collected 2016 | reverse complement strand
ATCAACGCCACGTGGTCGCCGCGTCGGGCGAACTCTGTAACGGTGGCCCGACCGATTCCTGCGCTGGCTCCGGTCACTACGACGACGCGAGACATCTCTACTCCTTCACGGTTGCTCAGCTCTGTCGTTCAGCTCTGTCGTTCAGCTCTGGGGCAGCGCCTTGCCGGTGCTCGCCGCGACGCGCGACCAATGCGCGTTCGACCGGCGCGGGTACGGCGCCCAGCCAAGGCGGGTCGCGAGTGTGCTCGGTGACCTCCTCGTTCGAGGCTCCTGGGCCCCGGCCGCCGAGCAGGGTGGCGCGCAGCTCGGCTAGGCACTGGACCGGTGCCTCGTCGTGCGGACGTGTGCGGGCCTGGGAGCCTGTGTCCGTCGTCGTGTTCACACACATGATTGTCTCACAGATCGTTGCGGTAGCGCACTAATTGCGCTTGCGCTACGAAGTAATGTTCATTCGGGTCGCCTCGCCGGCCATCGACCTGAACAACTTCCGTGACTACCGCCTAAGCGTCGGTGGGCCCAGACGATCCTCGCACTGGAGATGAACGGGGCCCCCCTGCCCGTGGAGCACGGCGCCCCCGTACGCGTGCGACTGGAGACCCAGCTCGGGTTCAAGATGGTCAAGTGGGTCACGGGCATCGAGTTCGTCGCCGACGTCACCGACATCGGCCAAGGCATGGGTGGGTGGCGCGAAGACCAGCAGTACTACGCCAACGCCGCTGGGATCTAACCGATCGAACCTGGATCTAATTCTGTCCTGTGGATCCCTCGGAGCTAGCTGTGGGCCAGCCCAGCTTCCATGCCGACTCACTATGAGTCTCACCGGCCGCCTGAGCAAAAGAGAGCATGGCGCTGGCCAGGGTGCGTCGACGCGATTCCGGCATGCGCTCGAGGATGGTGGTTATAGTGGTGCGGCGGTGGCCGATGAGCTCGTCGATGAGCGCGAGCCCGTCACTGGTCAGCTCGAGCGTCAGGTTGCGACGATCGAGGGTGGACTCCGTTCGGCCCAGGAGGCCGGCCTCGACGAGCCGGTCGCAGGCCCGGCTGGCGTTGGACGGATGCACCCCCATTGCCTGGGCCAGGGCCCCCAGGTTCAGGCGGTCTCGAGTGGCGACCAGCATGAGGACGCGAAGCTGCGGCAGCGTCACCCGGTCCTCCACCTCCGCGACCCCTTGAGCAGCGACACCGACCAGGGCCTGGGCAGCAACCATCATTGCATCGAGCTGTTCACCTGTGACCGCTGCGTCTGCGGTCTTGCCCTCCACCGCCTTCATGCAGGCCAGTATGGCAGATGGTTGCGACAGCGCATGCATTAAGACTACCCTTGCGGTTACGCAATCATTGCTTCCGGACCGGTTCGTACCTGCAGGCTCCGGTTGTACAGCCGGCAGCGGACACCGAGAGGACCGACGATGACAGCAGCATCAGCAACCGCGGAGTTCACCGAGCCGGTCATTCATGGGATCGACCGCATGGTTCGCAACATCGAGACCGGCCGCTTCGAGCGCAGCCTGTCGGCGCTGACCGCGGTAGGAGCGTTGGTGACAGCAATAGAGATCTTCTTCGAGCACGACTCGGCGAGCTTCGGCAACAAGCTGATGTGGCTTCCGGTGGCGATGGGCCCGGTCGGGGCGGTCGCCGGCGTTGCCGGGTTCTACAGCCACCGGATGGCCAAGACCGCCCTGCCTATCGCGTCGGTCGCGATCTGCGCCAACGGCTTGCAGGGTTTCTACCTGCACGCGCGTGGCATCGCTCAGAAGCCGGGCGGTTGGCGCAACGCTCGGTACAACATGGAGATGGGGCCACCGTTGCTGGCGCCGCTGCTGGTCACGATGGTGGGCGGCATGGGGTTGTTGGCCGCTGTTCTGCGGCGCGAGAAGTGAGTCGCGACGTGGGTTCCGCGAGGCCCCGCAGCGCTGGCAGCCCACCCGTTCGTTTTCCCGGCTTCGACGTGCTCGACCAGAGCGGTCACTGGGATCCCGTGACGACAGGGGTGGTGCTCGAGCGAGTCGGGATGGCTCCCGACATCCGGTTCTTCACCCCCTGCGAGCAGGCCACCGCCACCGCGCTGTGTAATGCCTTGCTCGCCCAGGAAGACGAACCGGGCCTGGAGTCCCGGGTCGCGATCGTCAACCTCATCGATGCTCGTCTGGCCGAGCAGCAGACGGACGGCTGGCACTACCACGACATGCCAGCCGACGGGCAGGCCTGGCGCGATACCTTGGCCGCGCTCGACGCCGACGCGTACGAGCGGTTCGGTACCGGGTTCGCGGCCTGCCAAGGACGACACCAAGCAAGCCTGATCCAGAGGGTCCAAGACCTCGGGGCGGGCCAGTGGCACGACCTCAACGCCAAGCACGTCTGGAGCCTGTGGACCCGGTACGCGTGCACCGCGTTCTACTCCCACCCGTCGGCCTGGAACGAGATCGGCTTCCCCGGGCCGGCCTACCCCCGCGGCTACAAGAACGCCGGGGTCGACAAGCTCGAGCCGTTCGAGGTGCGCGACGCGAGACCGGCCGACGACCCACTGCGGAGCAAGCGATGAGTACCGTCCGGGATCGCAACGAATCGGCGTGGTTGCTGCCCGCCGATGGCAAACGTGTCAACCACCAGCTGCGCCAAGACATGCGCCGGTTCCACGACACCGACGAGGTCGACCTTCTCGTCGTCGGGTGCGGGGCGGGCGGCTCGACGATGATCCAGCGACTGGCCCGGGCCGGTTGGCGGGTCGTCGCCCTGGATGCGGGCCCTTTCTGGGACCCGGACACCGATTGGATCAGCGACGAAGCAGGCTCGCACCACCTCTACTGGACTGAACCGCGAGTCATCTCCGGGTCCGACCCGGTCCCGCTCGGTTCGAACAACTCCGGCCGCGGCGTTGGCGGGTCGATGGTGCACTACGCCGGCTACACCCCCCGGTTCCACCCAAGCGACTTCGAAACCTTCACCCGAGACGGCGTGGGCGCCGACTGGCCGATCGCCTACAACGACCTCAAGGCGTACTACGAGGCAATCGAAGAAGAGCTGCCGGTCGCTGGTGAGAAATGGCCCTGGGGCGACCCACACTCCTATCCCTACCGCCCGCACCCTGTCGGCGGCAACGGTGAGATCTTCCTTCGCGGTGCCGAACGGATGGGCCTGACGGCCAAGGTCGGGCCGGTGGCCATCGTCAACGGCCGCTTCGGCAACCGGGCCCACTGCATCTACCGCGGCTTCTGCCTACAGGGCTGCAAGGTCAACGCCAAGGCCTCACCGCTGATCACCCACATCCCCGACGCCCTGGCCCACGGCGCCGAAGTTCGCCCCAACTCGATGGTCACCAGGGTCGAGATCGACCAACGCACCGGCCGGGCAACCGGCGTGCACTACGTCCGCGACGGTGTCCCCCGGTTCCAGCGAGCCAACCTCGTGGCTATTGCCGGGTACTCCATCGAAACCCCGCGGCTGCTGCTGAACTCGGCCTGCGACCGCTTCCCCGACGGGCTGTGCAACGACTTCGACCAGGTCGGTCGCTACCTCATGGTGCAAGGAGCCCCCCAAACCGCGGGAAGATTCGACGCCGAAGTGCGCATGTACAAGGCGCCCCCGCCCGAGGTCAGCACTGAAGCGTTCTATGAGACCGACCGGTCCAAGCCGTACAAACGGGGGTTCTCCATCCAGACGGTCTCACCCCTACCCATCACCTGGGCCGAACACGTCGCGGCTCAGGGGCACTGGGGTGCCCAGTTGCGCGAGTACATGAGCGACTACGTCCACTGGTCCTGCCTCGGGGCGCTGTGCGAGTTCCTGGCCCAACCCGAGAACCGGGTGACCCTGGCGCAGGAGAACGACCGGCACGGCCTGCCGGTCGCGAACTTCTCCTACTCCCAGTGCGACAACGACACCGCGCTGATGGCGGCTGCCCAGTCGGTGATGGAGGACATCCTGCACGCAGCCGGAGCCGACGAGGTGATCACCATCGACCGCTTCGCCCACCTCGTTGGCGGAGCGCGGATGGCCGCCAACGAGCAGCACGGGGTCGTCGACTCGGACTGCCGCACCTTCGCCGTCCCCAACCTCTACATCACTGACGGCAGCGTGCTGCCCACCCAAGGCAGCGCCAACCCCGCCTTGACCATCATGGCCGTGGCCGCCCGAGCCGCCGAACGACTCATCACGACCGCAGGTCGCGGCGGCGCCCAGCTCTCGGGCGCACGCCACCGCTGACCCAAAAACCACAACCACCACCACAGAACACGGCCGGGTTCACGGACCGAGGAGAGAAGCCATGCCATCACAGAAGGTCTCGGACTACCTGATGCAGCGGCTACGCGACTGGGGCGGGCGACTCCTACCAGCAGGAGGTCGACCTGTTGAGCCTGTTCAAAGACGTGGCGAGCGAGTACCTGCAGAACCATGATCAGCGACAAGCTGGCCGGAATCGTGACCGGCCGTGCCTCGATGGACGTCGGTGGCAGTTTCACTGCGATGGTGAGGGCCGTGCGCAACGCGGGACGTCTTGATGCCGTCGGGTACGCCATCTCAGCGGTCGCGTGGCCTTGTGGGACCTGAAGGCTGGGCTGCTCGACCTTCCCTTGCAACACCTTCTCGGTGCAACGCGCAAGCACGTGCCGGTCTACGGAAGCGGCGGCTTCACGACGTACGACGAAGGACAGCTACGCCACCAGTTGGGCCACTGGGCGCTCGAGCAGCGAATCCCCAACCTGCGCCATCTCCAGTGGTTCCACGACCACGGGCGCATCGAGTCGATGCTCTTCGACGGCACCCTCGACCCCATCGGCGGCACCATCACCCCCGACTCCCAAGCGCCCGGGAACGGGCTCACGTTCAAAACCGTCGACGCCGAACCACACCTGGTCAGGTAAGCCTCCCGACCGGGTGGTCCAGCACATCAGCAGGAGGAATACCCGACCTGAGTCAGCTGTCCTGCCCTCGACGAGCCGCTCCTCTTACGAGCAGGATTGTTGGCAGCTGTTCGTTGACTTTTGAGGTCGTTGGGAGGTTGCGATGGACGTCGCCACCGTGCTCCAACCAGTGGTCCACGCCGCTATCGGCTCGGACCTACCAGTGCGAGTTGACTGCTGGGACGGCAGCTCGCTAGGTCCGCCGGACGCTGTGGTGGTGGTTCGCTTCGCTTCGCGGCGCGCCCTTCGCCGCCTGATCTGGGCCCCCAACGAGCTGGGGTTCGCTCGCGCCTACGTGTCCGGGGACGTCCAGATCGAGGGTGACCTGCTCGACGCGTTGACCCGACTCAACGCGCTCGCCGATCCTGAGCGGGGACCGGGCGTGCGCGTGGGGCGCGACACCATGGTCGCTGTCGCCAAGGCTGTCGTGCGTCTCGGCGCGCTGGGCCCGCCGCCGCGGCCGCCTGCTGAGGAAATCCGGCTCTCTGGTAAGAGGCACGCGCCTGGCAGGGATGCGAAGGCGGTCTCCCACCACTACGACGTGGGAAACGACTTTTACGCGCTCGTTCTGGGTCCCTCGATGGTTTACTCCTGCGCGAACTTCGAGCGGCCGCCCTCAGCTGCGTACACGTTGGAGGACGCACAGCGGGCCAAGCTCGACCTCGTGGCGCGAAAGTTGGGTCTTGCCCCGGGGATGCGCGTCCTGGACGTTGGGTGCGGGTGGGGGTCCTTTGCCATCCACGCCGCACGCGACTACGGAGTCAGGGCCGTGGGGGTCACCCTCTCGAGGGAGCAGGCCGTCTTCGCTCGCGCTGCCGTCGCGTCGCTGGGGCTCGCTGACCGGGTCGAGATCCGGGTCCAGGACTACCGCGACGTGGCCGACGGGCCGTACGACGCCATCGCCAGCATTGGGATGGCCGAGCACGTGGGCCTGTCCCAGATCGGTGAGTACGCCGCTCAGCTGCACACCCTCCTGGCTCCGGGGGGGCGGCTGCTCAACCACGCGATCTCGCGTCGGCCCGGACCGCCGGGTGACCCCAAGGCAGACAAGACCTCGTTTATCGACCGGTACGTCTTCCCCGATGGCGAGCTGCTTCCCCTGTCGATGATGGTCGACGTGCTGGAGTCGGCGGGGTTCGAGGTCCGTGACGTGGAGTCGCTGCGTGAGCACTACGCGGACACTCTGCGCGCGTGGGTGGCCAACCTCGAACGGCACTGGGACCAGGCGGTCAGGCTGTCCAGCGCCGGTCGGGCCCGGGTTTGGCGGCTGTACATGGCTGGTTCAGCACTCGGATTCGCGTCCAACCGACTCGGCGTCAACCAGGTGCTCGCCCTCAAGCCCGACCGCAGTGGAGCCAGCGGCTTCCCCCGGACCCGCAGGGAGCTGCTCGACATCTGCGAGCCGCGCGAACCGAATGACCGAAGCCGGACCGCGCCCGGACCGCGGCCGTGAACCCCGCCGCAAGGCCGCAGTCTTGAGGCGCCAGTCTTCGGCCAGGTAGCACCGCGAAGGCACCCACCCGCGGGTTCTGGGCCGACGTTACGTTTCCTGCTCGAATGAGGACTGGATTGAGAATGGACACTCATGGATACGGGCATCAAGGACAAGACCACGCTTGTCCAGGTACATCCGGGCTCGACTGCCAGACGCTCAACGACACGAGTCGTGCGCTAGCAGGTCGCGCGCGCTCCACGGTCGACCACCGATAGTGTCCCGACATGACAGCGCCGGCGGTGTCAGTGCGTTCTCTGGTCAAGACCTATGGCGACCTGGTCGCGGTCCGGGACGTGTCGCTGGAGGTCGCACGGGGAGAGATCGTCGGGATCCTCGGACCCAACGGGTCGGGCAAGACCACCACCGTGGAATGCCTCCAGGGGCTTCGGCGCCCGGATGCCGGTGACGTCTCGGTCCTCGGTCTTGACCCTCGAACGCAGCTGTCCGCGGTGCGGCGGCTTGTTGGCAGCCAGCTGCAGGACTCTGCACTGCCCGCACGCATGCGGGTCGAGGAATCGATCCGACTCTTCGCCTCGCTTGGTACGGCGGACTGCGACGTGGGTGCGGTGCTGCGCGACTGGGGACTGACTCATCGGGCCCGCGCGAGCTTTGCGAGCCTGTCCGGTGGGCAGCGGCAGCGGCTCTTCATCGCGTTGGCCGTGCTCAACCGCCCACCGCTGGTCTTCTTCGACGAGATGACGACCGGCCTGGACCCGGCCGCACGCCGCGAGACGTGGTCGCTGGTGGAGCAGGTGCGCGCCATGGGCACGACGGTGGTCCTGGTCACCCACTTCATGGACGAGGCGCAACGTCTGTGTGACAGGCTCATCGTGCTTCGCGGCGGGCTGGTGATCGCCACCGGCACACCGGCAGAGCTCGTGGCCGCTCACGGCGGGGGCACGACGGCGGCGTGGGCAGCGCCGAAAAGCGACGACGAGGCCCTCGCCGCGGTCCCTGGCGTTCGCTCGGTGTCCCGCCAGGGTGACACCGTCAGGGTCTGCGGGGAGGGTGCCTTTCTCATGCACCTTGGCCACCTGCTCGTCGAAAACGCACGCGTCCCGGCGCAGATGGAGATCACCCAGCCGTCCCTGGAGGATGCGTACTTTAACCTTGTCGGCACGCCCGACCAGGCCGGCACCGAAGCCGACACCGACGGAGCTGCGGCATGACCCGCCACATCGCGGTCGAATCGGTCAGAGCGGAATTCTTGCTGCAGTTGCGCGACCCCATCACGCTCGTGTTCACCCTGGCGCTGCCCGTACTCAATCTCATCGTGCTCGCTGGGGTGTTCGGCGATCAGCAGGACCCCACCGGGGAGCTCTTCCGGGGGGTCAGCGGCTCCACCTACTACACCCCTGCCTACGTGGCACTGGTCGGAGCCTCGGTCGGCTTGATCGCAGTCCCGACCCAGCTCGCTGGATACCGGGACCTCGGAGTGCTGCGCCGGTACCGCGCGGCCGGGATACCGGGATGGGCCGTCCTAGGGTCCCAGCTCATCGTCGGTCTGGTCCTCGCGACCGTCGGCGCGAGCCTGGTGGTCTCCCTGTCGTTCATCTTGTACGACCCGTTGACCCCCCAATCCATCGGCGGCGTCGTCACCGCGTTCCTTGTGGGAACGCTCGCCTTCCTGCTGCTGGGGCTGATGCTCGGCGCACTGCTACCCACCGCGCGTGCAGCCCAGGGCGCTGGGGTCTTGATCTGGTTTGTCGTCCTCCTCCTCGGAGGCGCCGGCCCTCCTCCCGAGGTCCTTCCCGCAGCTATGCGCACGATAGGGAACTTCACACCGCTGCACCCGATGGTCATAGCCCTTCAGGACCCGTGGTTCACCAACGACTGGAACCCTGCCATGCTCGCCGTCCTCGCCGTCATCGGCCTGATCTCGGGCACAGTCGCACTGCTGCGGTTATCGCGGGAGTGATCGCTCCGGGTGCGTGCACGCGCCTCGGCCGATGGGGTGGCTCAAGGGGCGGTCATGTCGACGACGCCTCGTAGATGGCGGCGATGGAGGCGTCCAGAGCCGCGTCGAACTCCTCATCAGTCAGCTGGGCGCTGAGTCCCTCGGTGAAGGCCCGCGAGAAGCTGGCGATAACACCGGGGTTCCTGCCGAGCCGGGCGACGGACTCCGCACGGGTGTATCCGCCGGAAAGCGCGGCCACCCGCAGGACGCGCGGGTGCTCGAGCACCTCGCTGTGGTAGCCGTCCTGCTCGGGCAGGGTCAGCTTGAGCATCACGTCCTGCCCCTCGCAGAGCCCGTCCAGCTGCTCGATCAGCGTGTTCCCGAGCAGCTTTTCCGCGGCAGCCTTCTGGGGGCTATGGATGTCCACCTCAGGCTCGATGATCGGCACCAGGCCCGTGGACAGGATCTGCCGGGCGATCTCGAACTGCTGGGAAACCACCGTCCTGATCCCCTCCGCGTCCGCGGTCAGCACCACCGAGCGCATCTTGGTGCCGAAGACACCGTGCTGCTTGGCCCGTGCCAAGACCTCATCGAGTCCGGGGATCGGCTTCATCAGCTGGGCACCATGGGCCTCGGCCTCAAGCCCCTTATCCACCTTGAGGAAGGGCACCACCTGCTTCGCGTTCCACAGGTACTCCGCGGAGCCTGTCTCGGCGATCTGCCGGTCCATGGTCTGCTCAAAGAGGATTGCCGCCAGGACGCGGTCCCCGCCGAACGCCGGGCTGGTGATGATGCGCGTACGCATCTGATGGACCAAGTCGAACATCGCCGCTTCATCGGCGTACGCCGAGTCCTCGATTCCATAAAGCCGCAGTGCCTTCGTGCCGGTCTTGATCTTGTCGAGCATGTCTGTATTCACGATGCGTCCTTCCCTGCGTCGTGGGCCCGCCACAGACGGACCCGTTGCGCGCCTGGTGTACGGCCACCAGACTCGCTGGTCTGTGAGCGATGCGAAAGAGGCCCTGGTCCCGACTTCACACTGGTCCGAGATCGACGTGATGTGCGAAATCAATGCAGCATCGGCACCGTCGACGGCGACGCGATCCGCCAAGCCACTGCCAAGACCTACGGCGAGCCCGTCAGCAACGACTTGCCCACCGCCCGACCCAGCGCAAGAATCAATCGAAACCCTCAAGTCAAACCAGAAGACCCCAATGTGGTCTGATTCATCGCCTCACGTGCGACGAAGACGCTGGACCAGGCCAGCCCACAACGGCCTTCAGGGTGCTGACGCCGCGACCAAGACATCAACGGCGGAGCCGATCGGGTAGGACGCGACCACGAAGCATCAGGAAAGGAACCCACAACATGAGCCTCAGCAAACGCCTCGCGATGATCTTCCGGGCCAAGGCCTCCCGGGCCTTGGATCGCGCGGAGGACCCCCGGGATACCCTTGATTACTCTTATCAGAAGCAGATGGAGATGGTGCAGCAGGTCCGTCGCGGTCTCGCCGACGTGGCCACCAGCCGCAAACGTCTCGAGCTGCAACGCCAGCAGTTGACCGCGAGCATGGGAAAGATGCAGCAGCAGGCAGCCGCCGCGATGGCCGCTGGGCGGGAGGACCTGGCCCGGGAGGCGCTGGTCCGCCGGGCGGCCGGGCAGCAGCAGCTTGTCGACCTGACCGAGCAGGAGAACGCCTTGCAGGCGCAGCAGGACAAGCTGGCTCTCTCGCTGCAGCGGCTGCAGGCCAAGGTCGAGGCCTTCCGCACGCGCAAGGAGACGATCAAGGCCACCTACACCGCCGCCGAAGCCGAGTCACGAATCGGCGAGGCAGTCTCGGGCATCAGCGAGGAGATGGGCGACATCGGGCTCGCCATGCAACGCGCTCAGGACAAGACGGCGCAAATGCAGGCGCGTGCCGGCGCGCTCGATGAATTGCTGTCCTCGGGCGCATTGGAGGACGCGACCGGCACGGCCAAGGACGACATCCAACTCGAGCTGGAGCGGATGTCATCCACCTCCGAAATCGAAGCGGAGCTGACCCAACTGCGGACCGCGCTGCCACCCGGCGCTCCCGAGCCGCGTGCGCTCACCTCGGGGCACGTCACCTCCCCGGAGGCGACGTCATGATCGTGCGTATCCTCGGCGAAGGCCAGCTCGACCTTGACGACGAGCACCTTGACGAGCTCAACACCATCGATGCGCAGGTGGCCGACGCGGTGGCCGCGGGCGACGAGGCCCGGTTCACGCTCGAGCTGGGCCGCCTGCTCGACAAGGTGCGGTCCGTGGGCGCCCGGCTACCGGAAGAGATGCTGAGCACCTCCGACCTGATCCTGCCGGGGCCCGACAGCAGCCTCGCCGAGGTGGCCTCGCTGCTCGGCGACGAGGGCCTGATCCCGGGATGACCCGATGAAAAGCCGATTTGCACCCGACCGTGGTCTGACCATCCGCATGCTGGTAACGACGTTCATGCTGGGCCTGCTCTATGTCGTGTTCATCGCGGCGCTCATCGTGCTCATCAAGAGCGCGGCGCTGGCGGTCGTCATCGCCGGCGCCCTCCTCTTCGCCCAGTACTGGTTCTCGGACCGGATCGCGCTCTACGCGATGCACGGCCGGATCGTCACCCCGCAGGAGGCTCCCGAGCTGCACGGAGTCATCGACCGGCTCTGCGCACTGGCCGACATGCCGAAGCCGGCGGTCGCAATCGCGGACGTCGACGTGCCCAACGCGTTCGCGACCGGACGCAGCCCAGACAGGGCCGTCGTCTGCGCGACGACCGGCATCCTGCGGCGCCTCGACCCAGAAGAACTCGAGGGCGTACTGGCGCATGAGCTCTCCCACATTGCGCACCGGGACGTGGCCGTGATGACGGTGGCTTCGTTCCTCGGCGTCCTCGCCGGCCTGATCACCCGCTTCGGGCTGTATGCCGGGTTCTATGGCGGCGGAAGAGGGCGGGGCAAGGACCAGGACAACACAGCCCTCGTGCTGCTGGCCGTTCTCGCGGTCTCCGCCGTCGTCTACGCGCTGTCGTTCCTGCTCACCCGTGCCCTGTCGCGTTACCGCGAGCTGTCCGCAGACCGAGCTGGGGCGCTGCTCACCGGGCGCCCCTCGGAACTCGCCTCGGCACTGACCAAGGTTTCGGGTGAGATGTCCCGCATCCCCACCAAGGACCTGCGCCAGGCCGAGGCGTTCAACGCCTTCTTCTTCGCTCCGGCCCTCGCGCCCGGCTTCAGCCTCACCTCATTGTTCGCCACCCATCCGCCACTGGACCGCCGCCTCGAACAGCTGGCCGGGCTGTCCCGTGAGCTCGGACAGGCGGTGTGACCGATGGGCTTCCTCGACGCGCTCCTCGGCCGGTCGAAGCCAGCCGCCCCCAACCTCGACCAACTCTTCGGATTGCCCGCCGCCGCGGTGACCCTCCAAGCCGGCACCCGGTTCCGCCCGACGGGGGTCGGATCGGTCTGCTTCAAGGCCGCCGAGGGGGCCGGGTTCACCGGGCTGCGCGAGCAGGTCGAGCAACTCCTTGCGCTCGACGCGGGCCGGTACCGCCTCGAGAACGACCAGTACGGCTTCACCTGGCTGGTGCGATCGACCACCCCCGACGACCTCGATGGTCTGGTCACCGACCTGCACGCCGTCAACAGCAGCCTCGTCGACGCCGGCTTCGGCACCGCCCTGCTCTGCACGCTCATCGCCTTCACCGACGACACTCAGCCCCTAGGCCTGATCTACCTGTACAAGCGCGGCAGCTGGTATCCCTTCGCGCCGACGGGAGCCGAGCGCCGCGACACGAGTCTGGAGCTGCAGATCAAGTCCGCGCTCGATCAGGACCTGCGCGTCGAGCCCGACCTGGCCCGCTGGTTCCCGGTGTACGGCGCTCCCGGGCTGTGACTCAGCCGCGGGCTCGGTGGATTAGGACCTGCTCGAGTGCGAGTTCGGTACGGCAAGGGAAAAGCGCTGCCGTGCCACGCATGAGGGTCAGTGCTCAACCAGGCCACTGGCATCAACCACATCGCGCTGTGGGCGAAAGCCCGACGCGAAGTCGACGACTCCATCAACGGCATCCGCTGGGAATTGGCCCACACTCCGAGAGTCCCGGGGCTTTGGCGTTCGTGCGATGGAGCCGGGCCCTGAAGCAGATCGGTTCCCGGCATCCCGAATGGCACAGGTCTGTCCAGCAGCAGGCGATGCGTTCACTGCCTGGCCGTCGCTGCCTGCGCTCGTGGGCCCCGCAGACCGCCACCGTGCAGGGGGGACACCGCCGGTCACCTTGGTTATATCTGGTGCACGACGGCTGGCACGACGGGCACGAGCAGACGGGACGGGTGATCGCCGCTCCAGTGCACGATGCCGCGACCACGGCGACTACGCACATAGTGCGTGGGGAAGTGGCCGAACAGAGGGTTGCGTGGTTCGAGGTAGCGCCCTGCCACCAGGAGGCGCAGATGGTCGCCTGCGCGGAAGAGCGTCGAAGAACCCGTGAGTGGAATCTGGAGGCGAACGAGCTCCCCGCGTGGGATCGGCTGGACAGTGCGGAAGGTGTGCTCTGGTTGGTGAGGCGCGGAGAGATCCTCGTCGAGTTCGCGCAGAGATATCCGCAACCGACCGGATGCGACGCGGTCGCGTCCGTACCCGTAGGAGCCCTCGAAGCCCTCCATGCGATCGCTTCTACGCTTTTCGACTCCGACGAAGACATTGGCGTCGTCAACACCCTTCAACGACATCCACACGTTCAGCTCCATCGGCCCAGTGAGTTCGACGTCTTCATCCACGATCCAAGTAAACGCCGCTGCCCCGTGCCTTAGATCAAATCCGGTGCTGCCCCGGTCGCCGACCTCCCTGCGCAACGTGTCTCCAAGGCCCAGGTGAAGCTCTGTCCAGACCGTGCGCGCGAGTGGCCACTCATGCTCATCACGCACATCGACGATCTTGGTCGCGCTCTCCCGGACCTCGAGCCGCAGCGGCGGGGGTTTGGGCACGTCATGCCCCTTCAGATAGCGGTCGAAGAACTGCAACTGCGCGGAGCGAGCGGTGACACCGTAGAACGTCGCCCACTTCGGTCCGCGATGTGTGTAGGCGAACCGATCCGTTGAGCCGACGCGCTGGAACGCACGCATCGATCCCGAGCTGTGCACGTTGTCGTCCGAGAAGCTCGTGCACACCAGCATCGGCACGGTGATTTCGGCGAGGTCTGGGGTGATGGCGTCCCACCACTCATCACGCAGCGGATGCGCGTTGCGCTCCTTGCCCAGATCGACAGTGAGCCGGGCAAGGCGCTTGGACATCGAGAGCCAGATCTTCGTGAAACCGTCCTCGACCACACCGCCAGGGGTCATGAAGTCGCGGTAGGCGTCCGTGAAGCCTTCCCACGGGCAGATCGCCTTCAGGCTGGGCGGGTGCAGTGCGGCGGCCTTGTACTGTGCGATCGCAAGGTAGGAGACGCCCAGCATTCCGACGCTCCCGGTCGACCAGGGCTGGACGCCGGCCCACTCGATCAGCTCGACGATGTCAGCGGCCTCCGCGTCGCTGAACAGCGAACCGACCCCGTCGGAGGTGCCCGCCCCCCGCAGATCCGCGTTGACCACGGCGTAGCCCCGCGCGACCCACCACACGGGGTCGGGGGCCTCCCAGCCGGTTTCACTCGAGATCTGGACTGGTTCGGACTGATTCATGATGCGGTACTGGAGATTCAGCGACCAGCCGCGACGCGTACGGTGCGGGTGATTGTCTTTGCCGTAGGGATGCGCCGACATGATCACGGGCGCCGGATCGTCCCCGCAGGGCCGATAGACGTTGACTCTCAGGAGCACGCCGTCCTTCATCGGCACGGCGACATCGCGGTCCACGCGCAGGTCGTCTGGAGCTGGCAGGACTGTGACCGGCGGTCGCACGAACGCAGCGAGACGCGCGCGCGCATACGCGATCCGACCCGGACGACGCCACGGAACGTTGAACGAAGAAGCCATGACCGTGCCTCCGTGATGGGTTGAGCGTGTCCCCAACTCACTTTGATGACACTGAATTCTATAAATGGGCCGGGCACCCCACCGGCGCCGCCGACGCCCACCATCCATCGACAAAACGATCGCTCCTACGAGCAGCCGCCATGGTGTCCCCGGCCCGGGTACCGCACCGTCGACGGGTCCGGTTTCGTCGTGCTGACTCTTGTCGCACCACTCATCGGGAGCATTTGCAGCGCTCTGAGCAGCAGAAAAGCCCCGCAGTTTCCTGAGGGGCGGTTTCTGAGCCGCTTGTCGGAATCGAACCGACGACCTATTCATTACGAGTGAATCGCTCTGGCCGACTGAGCTAAAGCGGCTGGCGTTCGCCGCGACAAGGTGGACACAAGGCCACGGGAACAGTTCCTTAGTATAGGGAACGCCTCGAGCAGGGTCGAACCAGCCACACCCCTGCGGTGCCAGAACTGCCGGTCAACACTTGGCGCCGTCCGCAGGCACCTTGCCTTCCAAGAAGTAGGCGTCGACGGTTTTGTCAATACACGAGTTGGACCGCATGTACGCCGTGTGTCCGTCGCCGTCCATGGTCAACAGATGGCCGCTGTCCAACTCCTGCGCGAGTTGCTGGGCCCACCGGTAGGGCGTGGCCGGATCGCGCGTCGTGCCGACCACCAGGATTGGTGCTGCGCCCTTGGCGGCGATTGGAGCCGGTTTGTCCGGACCCTGCACAGGCCAGTGTTCGCAGGTCACCGAGCCCCAGGCCATGTACCGCCCCCAGGTCGGCGCGGTCTTGGTGAACTCGGCGATCAACTGATCGCGCTGCGCCTGCGATACCGGTTTGGAGCCTCGATCCAGGCAGTTCACCGCGGCAATGACTTGGATCAGGTTGCTGACGTAGCGTCCGTCATCGAGCCGTCGCGCGTATTCGCGAGCCAGGCCGAACATATTCGACCCGTCGCCATCGACCATCGCACTACGCAGTGCCGGGGTCAGGAACTCCCATGAATCCTTGTCATACATCGCTTGCGCGAGCCCGAGCACACCCCAACCTTCGGTCAGTTTGGTGACCCTCACGTCGTTGCTGACCGGCAACGGGTTCGCGTCGAGTTTGACCAAGTAGTCGCGCAGCTTGGCCAGTCCGCCCTCCAGGTCTGTGCCCAACGGACACCCTCGCTGTTTGACACAATCCGCGACGTACGCCCTGGTCGCGGTCTCGAAGCCGTCGGCCTGTCCCTGGTTCATCTGGTCGTTGGTCAGCCCGACCGCGATCGCCCCGTCAAGGACGAACCGGCCCACCTTGTCGGGGAACAGCCCCGCGTACACCGTCCCGAGATAGGTGCCGTACGACTTGCCCAAATAGGTCATCTTGGCATCACCAACGGCCTGGCGGGCCACGTCCATATCCTTGGCCACGTCCTGCGTCGACAGATGTTTGATCAGACTGGGGTACTTCTGCTCGCAGGCCCGACCGAGTCGCTCGCTCTCCTTCACGAGTTCGTCCCGTTCCATCAGGTCGTCGGGGGTCGGGTCGGTCGACAGGTACGTGTCGGTCTGCGGTCCGTCCAGGCAGACCACCGGGTTGGATTGGCCGACGCCGCGCGGATCGACACCGACGACGTCGAACTTGGCCAAGATGTCACGGCTGACCACCTGGTCGGCGTACGACGCGTACTCCACCGCCGAGCCTCCGGGCCCACCTGGGTTCACGAACAGGGTTCCGGCCGGCTTGTCGGCGCTCGACCGCGCCTTGAGCATCCGCAACGTGATCGTGCTGCCGCTGGGGTTGGCGTAGTCCTCCGGGACCTCGAGCCAGGCACAAACCATCCGGCCACACGGCTTCCAGTCGGGCTTCTGCTGGTAGAACCGGGCCAGGCCTGCCCCGCCGGCGCTGGGCACCGATCCCGAGGCTGCGTCCGAAGACCCTGCGCTGGTAGGTGCCGGCTCACCGCCGGCGACCGAGCACCCCGCGGTCAGCAGCGCAAGCGCACCCACGAACGCCATGGACCTGAGCATTGAACTGCGCACCCACGCCACCTCTCTCAGCTTTAGCTCGACGGTACCTGTACGGAACTCGTTGCCGGACATCAAGGCTCGGTACGTCGCCAGCTGGGCACGCTCACCCTCGCGGCAGCCGGAGCGAGACCGCCATCGCCTCCAGCGCCAGCAGCGGCGAAACGTTCGCATCGATCCGTTCTCGGGCCGTGGTGATCGCGTCCATCGCGGCGAGTACCTGTTCGGCGGTCATCGCCTGGCTCAGCCGGGTCAGCTCAGCGGACAAATCCGCATTGACCAACTCCACCTCGGCGCCCAGCGCCAGCACCAAGGCGTCTCGGTAGACCGACAGCAGGTCCACCAGCGACCGGTCCACCACGTCGCGGGTGAACCGGGTGGCTCTGGCCTTCTGCTCCTTCTCCAAAGCGGCCAGTTGGGCCCGTACGTGCGGCGGCTGGGTGCGTGACGCCGGGTCGGCCCCCAACGTGGCCATCAGCCGCTCCCGATCCGTTCGGTCTCGTTCCGTGCCTGCGGCCGCGGACTCCTGCGCGGCGATGGCGTGCAGATCGGCGGCGGCGGCGACAGCATCCCCGACCGTTGCGATGCGCACTGGCAACGTCACCACTTGGTGCCGCCGGATCCGGGCACCCTCATCGCGGGCCAACCGGCGGGCCAAGCCGACGTGGCTCTGTGCGGCGCGGGCCGCGTACCGGGCCATCGCTTCGTCGACGCCATCCCTGCGGACCAACAGTTCAGCGACGTCGGTCGCCGGGGGGGTACGCAGCCGGACGTGGCGGGTCCGGCTGCGGATGGTGATGATGACGTCTTCGAGCGACGGCGCGCACAGCACCCACACAGTACGCTCGGCCGGCTCCTCGATAGCTTTGAGCAGGGCGTCTGCGGCCCGCTCAGTGAGCCGGTCGGCGTCCTCCACGACGATCACTCGCCAGACGCCGACGCAGGGACGTGTCGCTGACAGCGTCGCCAGCTCCCTGGCCTGCTCCACCCGGATCGACAAGCCCTCGGTCGCCAGGACGGTGACGTCTGCGTGACTACCGACCAGCGCGGTCCGGCACTCCTTACACGCATTGCAGCCACCGGACGGGCACAGCAACGCCGCCGCGAACGCCCGCGCCGCCGTGGACCGGCCGGAGCCAGGGGGCCCGGTGAACAGCCAGGCATGGGTCATCGCCGCCGGATCCTCGACGGCCTTGCGCAGCGTCGCGACCGCATCGGTCTGGCCGACCAGGTCGTCCCAGACGCTCACCGCGGCACCTGCATGAAGCTGACCGGCTGCGAGGGGGTGGGCAACAGGGGTTCGACACGGGCCAGAACCGCGGCAGCGACGTCGTCGGCCGGCAGCCCTGCGTCGATGACCAGATACCGGTCCGGCTCGCGACCTGCCAACCGCAGGAAATGGTCGCGCACTCGGGCGTGAAATGCCTCCGGTTCGGCTTCGACGCGGTCGGGCCGCTCGGATCGCCGGGAACGCCCCTGCGCGGGGGTGACGTCCAGGAGGACGGTGAGGTCAGGGCGCAGGCCCTGGGTCGCCCACAACGACAGCGCGAGGACCTCATCGCAGGCAAGGACCCGTCCGGCGCCCTGGTAGGCGACCGAGGAGTCGAGGTAACGGTCGGTGAGTACGACCTGACCGGCCAAGATGGCGGGCCGAACGACCGATTCGACGTGGTGGGCACGGTCGGCGGCAAACAGCAGCGCCTCGGCGCGCGCCGACAGGTCAGCCCCGTGCAGCAGCAGTTGGCGGATCTGCAGCCCGACAGCGGTGCCGCCCGGTTCACGCGTGACCAGCGGGGAATGCCCGCGCTCCCGCAACCGCAAGGTCAGGCGCTGGACTTGGGTGGTCTTCCCGCCGCCGTCCCCGCCCTCAAAGGCTACGAACAGGCCGGGTCCGGTTGATGACCCTGCACGATGAACGTCGGCACTGAAGGAGAGACCCACGAGGTGAGCCTAGGGCGCGTCTGGCGATGATGGCTGCGCTTCTCGGCGATCGTCCTCACACCAGACGCACACTGAGATGGCTGACGCAAAGTCGTCCTGGATCAGGCGTAGAGGTTGACGTTGGTCCCGACCCGACCGTCGGTAGCCACCGGCAACGTCAGCGAATCCAGCATCCTGGTGGCGATACTCGACTGCACATCCATGGTCTGCTTCAGCAACCCGACCTGAGCGTCCTGCATCGCACTCTGTGCCTTGGCATTCACCAACGTGACGGCCAGTGCGGCGACGTCCATATCCGGTCCTTTCCATGGGTGTGACTGTGTGACTGAGCTTCCGATCGGCGCCCGGTGCCCGCACCTGAGCCGCGCTCGCAACGAACCTCAGATCCCCCGGTCATCCGCCTGATCTCACTGCTCCGCCTGATGTCACTGCATCGTCTGACTGGATGGGCCGACTGGACGCTCTGACTGGCGGCAACCACCAACTCCCCCAGGTGCCGACCTGCTGGCGAAGGTCAGCACCAGCCAGCCGGGTCGACACCCCCGGGGATGTCGACATCGCGCTGATAGGGCCGACGGGTCAGACGGAACGACGCGACGTCCAGGTACGCCGGACCCGACCCCGCGCCATGGTCCTGGTCGTACACCGCCCGCAGCCGCTCGCCGTACCAATACCCACCGGTCACGCCCACCCAGTGCGGACCGTCGGGCTCAAACACCGTGACACTTGACGGATCGCTGGACTGGTACAAACGCAGGGTCGGCTCCCCGGTGGAGGCGCTTGCGAGCGTCACCGTCATCGGGATCGGCCCCCAATACCAGCTGCCGGCGAGGTCAGCGTCCAAGGCCTGGCCGGGGTGGCTGGGGCCGACAATGAAGCCGTCCTGCTCCGGTGGCGCCACCCGCGCCGCCGTGTCGAGCAACGCCCGCGCCGCATGATGCCCGTGGGTGGCGTTTCCGCAGACCGCGGCCACATCGCCGGTGTCGACGCTCAGCTTGAGGTCGGCCGTGAACCCGGGCACCGACCCCGTATGACCCACCCAGCGTCGACCACCCTCGTTCCAGATGGTCACCCCGCAACCTTGGGCAGCGGTCCACGGTGCGCCTGGGCTGTCCCACACGCTGACCGGCGTGACCATCCGGCGCCGCCAGACCGGGCCCAGCAGCAACGCGCCCGGGCCGTACCCCGACCAGCAATCGGCCAGCCGAAGCAGGTCCACCGGCGTCGACCAGATCTGGCCCGCCGGTCCCATCGCGGCATAGTCGGCGACCGGCTCGTGGTGGGTGACGTCGGCGAACGGGTGGACCGCCATGCCTTGCGCCGCGTTCGGTCCAGGTCCGGGCCCGGTGTCGAGCATGCCCAGCGGCACCCACACCAGGGTCCGCAGCGCCTCATGCCACGACGTGCCGGTCAGTGTCTCGAGCAACCTGCCCAGGACGGCGTATCCGACGTTGCTATACCGCACCGGACCTGCAGGCGGCACGACTCGCTCCGGCCGCTGGGCACACAGCTGTTCCCAGGTCGGCCCGCCCGCCCGCTCCCACCAGGCGCCGTCGGGTTCGGCCTGCAGCCCGCTGGTGTGACTCAGCAGCTGGGCTGCCGTGGCCGACCCCACCCACCAGTCGGGCAGCTTTCGGCAGACGGGCTCGTCCAGGTCGAATCCATGGTCCTGGGCAAGCCGCAGCAGGGCGAGCGCCACCATCGGCTTGGTGACCGAACCCACCCGGTACGCCGTCCGATCCGTCGGTGGCTGGCCGGTGTCACCGGGCTGACCAGGCCGGCCGCGACGTCCCACGGTGCCCGCCCACAGCAGATGACCGCGTCGGGAGATCGCCGCCGAGAGCGACGGCTGTCGGCATTCGCGCTGGAGCCGGGCCAACTCGACGGTCAGCGCACGCTGGACTTCCGGTGTCGCAGACGCAAGTCGTGCCGCATCGAGACCGGTGGGATGACGAACATCCGGGCTGCCGAACATGGCCGAACCCTAGCCGTCTGGATGCTGGTCAGGCTACGGGGAGGCCTTCCTCGGGGCACGTTTGACGGACCCATTCTTGGCTGGCGTCGTCGGGCTCTTGGCAGCAGTGGCTTTGGTCGTCTTCTTGGCAGGAGCCTTCGTCGCCTTCTTGGCCGTACGTTTTCGTGTCGTGGGACCCTTCGCCCGCTTGTCGGCAAGTAGCTCGAACGCGTGCTCCTGCGTCAATGCGGCCGGGTCGTCATCGCGGCGCAAGGTTGCATTGGTTTCGCCGTCTGTCACATAGGGGCCGAACCGTCCATCCTTGAGCGAAACCGGACGGCCGGACACCGGATCGTCACCGAACTGCGCCAGTGGCGGTTTGGCGGCAGCCCGGCCCCGGGTCTTCGGCTGGGCGTACACCGCCAAGGCCTCATCGAGCGTGATGGTCAGGAGTTGTCGTTCCGATTCCAGGGACCGCGAGTCGGTGCCGCACTTCAGGTACGGGCCGTAGCGGCCGTTCTGAGCGGTGATCTCAACGCCTTCGGCGTTGGCGCCAACCACTCGAGGCAGGCTGAGCAGCTGCAACGCGTCGTCAAGGGTGAGCGTGGCCAGGTCCATCTCCTTGAACAGGCTGGCCGTGTGTGCCTTGAGAGCCTTCGCGCCGCGCTTGGGCTTGGCCTCCCCGGCGGCATCAGGTTCCGGCAGCACCTCGGTGACATACGGACCGAAGCGGCCCGCCTTGGCCACGATTTCTCGCCCGGTCTGCGGGTCGGTGCCCAGCACTCGCCCGTCGTCGGCCGCCGAGTCCAGGAGCTCGCGTGCCTTGGCCGGCGTCATCTCATCCGGGGCGATGTCGTCAGTGATGCTGGCTCGGCGTGGTTGCCCGCCCTTCTCGTCATCTGCTCCGTCGGTGGCTTTCGGCGTTGCGCCGGCGTCGTCCTGCCCAGCGGGAGGATGTGCAACCCCTCCCGGTGACTGAAGCTCCTGGACATACGGGCCGTACCGGCCGACCCGCACCACCATGCCCTCACCCAGGTGGATCGTCGACACCTCCCGCGCGTCGATGTCGCCGAGGTCTTCAACCAGGTCTCGCAGGCCCTGCGTCGACGTCGCTTCATCGCCGAAGTAGAACCGTCGCAGCCATTCGATCCGACGCTGTTCCCCGCTCGCGATCTCGTCGAGGTCTTCTTCCATGCGCGCCGTGAACTCGTAGTCGACCAGCCTGGGGAAGTGCTCCTCCAGCAGTCTGGTCACCGCAAACGCCAGCCAGGTGGGGACCAGAGCCTGCCCACGGTTGTGCACGTATCCGCGGTCCTGAATGGTGGCCACCGTCGCGGCGTACGTGCTGGGCCGACCGATGCCGAGTTCCTCCATGGCCTTGATCAGACTCGCCTCGGTGTAGCGGGCGGGTGGGGCGGTTTCGTGCCCGCCGGGAGTCGCCTCCTCGGTGTCCAACTCAACGCCGACGCTCAGCTTGGGAAGCCGGCGATTCTCCTCGCGTCCTGCCGTTGCGCCGGCCCCCGACCTGCCGCCCTTGCCTGCGGCGGCAGACTCATCGTCGTCCCAGCCCTCTTGGTAGGCCGCGAGGAAGCCCGGGAAGGTGATCACGGTGCCGCTGGCGGAAAACTCTGCGGCCCGGTATCCAGCGGCGCCCTCAAGCGGCGCGGTGACCCGAAGCGTTGCCGTCGAACCCCGCGCGTCGGCCATCTGCGAGGCCACCGTGCGCTGCCAGATCAGCTCATAGACGGCGAACTCCTCGCCCCGCAACTGGCCGGCGACCTGAGCCGGCGTGCGGAATCGGTCACCCGCGGGGCGGATCGCCTCGTGCGCCTCCTGTGCGTTTTTGACCTTCTTGTCGTATTGACGCGGCTGGCTCGGGACGGACTCGGCACCGTACATGTCGCGGGCCTGGGCACGTGCTGCCGTCACGGCCGTCGCGGACAGCGCCGTAGAGTCGGTCCGCATATAGGTAATGAACCCATTTTCGTACAGCCGCTGAGCTACCCGCATCGCGTTGCGGCTGCTCAACCGCAGTTTGCGGCTGGCTTCCTGCTGCAACGTGGAGGTAGTGAACGGGGCTGCGGGACGCCGAGTGTAGGGCCGTTCCTGGACATCGCTGACCGTGGCCCGCTCGGCCGAGGTCACCGCCACGGCGATCGCTGTCGCCGCCGCTTGGTCGAGGTGGACCGCACCGGCGCTCTTGAGCTGCCCGTCGTCGCCGAAGTCACGGCCGGTCGCCACCCGGGCGCCATCGAGGGAGCTCAGCCGTGCCCGGAACGCTTCTGCGGGGGTGGCTGGCGGAGCGAACTGCGCCATGACGTCCCAGTACGCCGCGGAACGGAAGGCCATCCGAGCCCGCTCGCGTTCCACGATGATCCGGGTCGCGACGGACTGGACTCGGCCGGCTGAAAGCCCTTGACGGACTTTACGCCACAGCACCGGTGACACTTCGTAGCCGTAGAGCCGGTCCAGAATGCGCCGGGTTTCTTGCGCGTCGACCAGCCTGACGTCCAGATCGCGAGTGTTGCTGACAGCGTTTTGGATCGCTTCCTTGGTGATCTCATGGAACACCATCCGTTTGACCGGCACCTTCGGCTTGAGCACCTCGAGCAGGTGCCAAGCGATGGCCTCGCCCTCGCGGTCCTCGTCGGTGGCTAGGTAGAGCTCCGAGGCGTTCTTCAGGAGCCGTTTGAGCTCGGTCACGGTTCGCCGCTTGTCGGCGTCGACGATGTAGTAAGGGTCGAAGCCGTTGTCCACGTCAACGGCGAACTTGCCGTACGGCCCCTTTTTCATGTCGGTGGGCAAATCGGAGGGGTTGGGCAGGTCGCGGATATGACCGATCGACGCCTCGACGTCGTACCCGCTGCCCAGGTACCCAGCGATGGTCTTGGCTTTGGCGGGTGACTCGACGATCACCAGCCGGCGTTGCTCTGCTGTGGCCACTGCTCCTACTTCACTCAGCCTTCCTTGGGCTGCCTGCCCCCATACCCAGACGACAACCTGACGCCCCGATACGGTAACGCCTTCCCTACTGCCCCGCCGCCACGGGTTCACCGATCACTGTTCAGGCTCGCTCCGCAGTGGCGGCCACGAGCATGCCATCGGCAACCAGGTTTCGCAGCAGAGCGACGAGCCGCGGTCGCGCTTGCGTCGCGTCCTCACCGAGCAGCGCACAGACCGCGTTCAGCGCCGCCGCGGCGGTCATCGAGCCGTCACACACGCTGAGCACCGCTGCGCCTATGGTGTCCAACTGAACCGCACGGCGCAGGCCGCCGCCTTGCGTGAGCCGGATCACGGCTGGGTCAACAGCACCAGGGCGACCGTAGCGCTCTTCCAGCACGTCTGGGGCGCATCGCCAGGCGTAGTCCAGCACGTCATCCCCCGGATGGTCCGCCAGCCAGACCCTTGCCGCCAGTCCTGCAGCGACCGCGGGCCCCATCGGCTCGGCCACCGGGGTTCGCACCTCATCAAAGCACGCGTACGGCGCGCGCCGAACGATGCCGTCGCCCTGGTCGGGGCGCCGCAGTGTGATGATGCCGAAGCCGACGGCTTCCACACCGCGGTGTTCAAAATCGTTCAACCACGCCTGCGTGAGCTCGTTATACGCCGAGGTGCCAGGCTGTTGTCCACCGTCGCGGATCCAGGTGTGCGCATACTCCGAAGGGTCGGAGCGTTCCCGTTGAATCACCCACGCGTCCAGACCGGTTCCGTGCAACCATGCGGCCGGGCCATGCGACCAGACCTCACCGGCACCGATCTCCCAATTGCCCAAGAACTGCGCCACGCCACCGGGTGCGAGGTGTCCGGCGACCTGCTGGACCATCGTGGCCACCACGGTGTCACCGGCGAGCCCTCCGTCACGGTAGGTGTACCGCGGTACTGCGCGGTGGCGCGGGGTGATCACGAACGGTGGATTCGACACGACCAGGTCGAACTGCTCCCCTGCCACCGGCGCGAACAGATCGCCTCGTCGCAGGTCCCAAGTCTGCCCGGCCAGTGCAGCGGTGAACGCGGCGAAGGCCAGCGTGCGGGCGTCCACATCGGTGGCGACCACGTGGTCCGCGTGACCTGCCAGCGCCAACGCTTGCACGCCACATCCGGTGCCCAGGTCCAGTGCGCGGCCAACCGCGGCACGCGGGGTCCACGACGACAGCGTCATGGAGGCACCGCCGACGCCCAGCACGTGGTCAGGCGGGAGTGGGCCTGATGTCACCGGCTCGCCCCAGTCCGAACACAACCAGGCATCGAGGGTCACTGGCCCGGACGCGATGGCGTAGGGGCGTAGGTCGAACGTGGCCCGAATCAGTTCACCACGCGAGCTGATCAGGCCCAATGCCGCCAGACCAGCCAGCCCGGTCCGAGGCAGGGCGGTCGCGACATCGCGTGCCGGCACCGGGTCCCCAAGCGACCACAGCGTGACCAACACGGCCTGTGGGTCGCGCGCCCCACGCAAGACCCGGCGTACGACCACACCCCCGTCCCGGTTGATGGCGCCAGCAGCCATCGGGCCGAGCCGTCGGGCAACCCCCTCAACCGTGAATCCGGCAGCCTTGAGGTCCGCGCGCAGCGCCTCCACGTGCCGGAGTTTCAGCCGGGGAGCCGGGCGCGCTTGTGACACCGCAGTTTCGGTCCGCGCTGCTTAGGCCGGAAGCCTGCGGGAATCGACGACGTATTGGGCGACCGCTCGCAGCTTGATGTTCCGGTCCTGGGAGTATCGACGCAATACCGCGAAGGCCTGGTCGGGAGTTAGGTCGAGCCGCTCCATCAAGATCCCCTGGGCGAGCCCGATGACGTGTCGCCCGTCGATGGCGGTGCGCAGCCCCGACTCCGTTTTGGCGGACGCCAGCGCGATGGAAGCATGACCGGCGAAGATCGAGGCAACCGCGGCGTCGTCGAGGTCGAACTGACGCTTGCTCAAACTGTAAGCATTGATCGAGCCGATGGTGCCCGCCGTGGTGTGCAGCCGGATAGACAGCACACTGTGGATGCCCAGGCCGTACACCGCTTGGCACCATCGTTGCCAGCGGACTTCTCGGCTGGTGTCCTCGATGATGAACGTTGAGTGGGCCTCCATGGCTTCCAGGCACGGCCCCTCATCGAACTCACACTGCAAGCGATCGGCTTCGATGACGAGATCGTGCGTCACGACCGCCGTTTCAACGCGCCGCCCCCGGTGCACCAACATCACCCCGCACATATCAGCTTGCAGGGTCTGGACCGACAGCGCCACGACACTTTGGAGCGTCGCGCCGACGTCAGGCTCATCGTGCAGACGCATCGCGATGTCGGCGAACTCTCCGGCTTGCAGTGCGCTCACGGTGTGGTCCGCCTTCGGTATGGGTACGGCCCTTCATCAGGACCGACCTACGTCGGCCGAACCGGCGCTCGCCAATCTGATGACTGGCCACGAACCGATCCCATCTTGAGCGTACGTCGCCGATGGCCTCTGGGGTTGACCGCGGCGCTGCTGACACCACACACCGCCATCCGATGCCCCCAGCGCCCCGCAAACGAACTTGGTCCATACAAGTCGCTTGTGCCGGGGCTTTCGCGGCTACTTCAGCTGGCCCCGACCAGCTCTCGGTGCGCTCGATCGTGCGTAGTGTCCTCCAGTTCGGCCCGAAGAACGCCCAGGATGCGGTGCAGCAGACGGGAAACCTGCATTTGGCTCACCCCGATCTCCTTGCCGATCTGCTCCTGAGTCCAACCTCGGATGAATCTCAACAACAAGACTTGGCGGTCCCGTTCGCTGAGCTGGGCCAGCGCCGGCCGCAGCGCTAGCAGCGTGTCTACAGTGTCGAACTCATTGCGCTCGTCGACCAGCATGTCCGCCAGACTCAGGCTGCCTTCGCTGTGGCCCGGGGCGTCCAGGCTCATCGCGCTATAGCACCCGTCAGCCAGCACCGCCTCGTCCACCTCCGCGTGCTCCACCCCCAACGCATCGGCGACTTCGTCAGTGGTCGCCGAACGTCCTTTGGTTCGACTGAGGTCTGAATGAGCGGTGACGACCGCGCTGCGCAGCTCCTGGACGCGACGTGGCGGCCGCACCATCCAGCCAAAATCACGAAAGTGCCGCTTGATTTCCCCAGAAATGGTTGGAACGGCGTACGCCAAGAACCCAGGTCCTTCACCGACGCGGTACCCCTGGGCTGCTTTGACCAGCCCAAGGTAAGCCACTTGAACCAAGTCATCGGATTCGATGCCCTTGGCCCGGTAGCGGCTCGCGATGGCTTCGGCGACCGCGCCGTTCAGGAGTACGACTTCATCCAGACACGTCTGGCGATCCATAGCATCGGCGGCCTCCGCCGCGAGCTGGAGTAGCTCCACCGTGCGCTGCTCACGGACGTCCTGATTGATCTCACCGATATGTCGACCATGCAGCCAGGACGGCAGATGACGAGCAGCTTGGAACAATGATTGAGGCACAGTGCTCCCCACGAACGCTTTGTAGGTGGCGCCCTGCTGGACCACTCCAACGTCTTTCGGCGTGCTGAAAAATGTCGCAGCCGAACCGAATGGTGTGTCTGGCTTTGACCCCAGCACACCGCTTGATGCAACGGTGACTCCGGCACGCTTGTTCCTTGCGCGCTTGGAAGCTGGTCTTCAGCGGCGACGCGGCGGCCTGGGCTCCGGGACGCTCGCAGGTGAGGCGCTGATCACCCTCACGCGGTGTCCATCAGCCTGCACCGTTGCCGGCGACCTGGTCTTGCGCCCGTTCGAGTGCCTCTCCAGCGTCGGCGTACACCGAAAGCACCTGGTTTAGGCCAGTGATCTCGAACACCCGGAGGATGCGCGGCACGGTGCACACAAGGCGCAGTGAACCCTCCTGCAACCGAGTTCGTTTCAGCCGGCCGACGAGTACACCCAGACCCGTGGAGTCCATGAATGGAACCTGTTCCAGGTCGAGGACCAGGTGGTGGTGGCCGGTGACGATCAGGTGATCAAGGTGGTCCCGCAACCCGGGGGCCGTGTAGACATCCACGTCACCCCGGATGGTCACCAGCACCACGTCGCCGTGCTCATGGCTGTCGGTCACTTCCATCGGGTGGGCTCCCGGTGTCTAAGGGGGTCCGGGCTACTGACACAACTCTTGACACGTTCTGCCCGGGCATTGCCACCAAGCTACCTGGCGGCGGCGATGCAGGGGTAGTCGCCCAATCCACACCGCTACGGGCCGGTATAGACCGGCCCCGCCCGCGCGCTAGCCTGCGCCTTTCCGATGCCTGGCGTGACCGGGACCCAGGTGCCGAGGCCGACCTCACGGATGACCGTCACCTCGACGACAGAACCTCGAACCAGACACTCGCGCAACAGGGCCCCGTTGATAGCCGCCGCTGTCTGGGCCACAGCACAGGCGGCGGAAGGACCTCCGCCGACCTGGGCGCGTCGCGCCCCGGCAAGTGCAGCCAGGTCGGCGGCAGTCCGAGCGCGATGCGCAGCGATCGCCGCCGATCCGATCGCTAACAGCCCCATCAACAGCAGCAGTAGTGCGGTCAGCTGGCCGAGCGCGAGCACTGAGCCGCTTCCGCGCTCGCCGAGATGACGGTCCCTCGCCCCTCCAGGTGCGCCGCGAGGCTCCTGCGGGTCCACCCACGAAGTCACGGTGTCATGCCCTCTCGAAGGGCAGTGGCCTCGGCTGCAGGGTGAAGGGGCACCGGTAGCCATGCCGCCAAGGCGCGCGACGGGGCGGTCACCGTGACGGTGACCGTCCGATCGCCTCGTACGCTGACGGACGATCCCTGAGGGGCGGCTCGACGAGCGACCTGTTGGATCGATACCTGCGTGTCCCCCCGGGCGGCCGCTCGCGCACCGACGCGAGCGGCATCGACACATCGCAGCTGATCCGTGGCAGCCGCCAGCGCTCCCAGGGCCAAAGCCAGCACGATGATCACCGCTGGCAAGGCAACGGCGAATTCGGCCGTAACCATGCCGCTTTCGCTGCGACCTCGGTGACACGGACCAGCCTGGCCGTTGGCCGATGGCAAGGGGTGTGTCGCGCGGCGGCCGCCCAAGGGAATGCGCACTGCTACTTCCCCAGACCCAGCGCACTCACAATGAGACCAGTCAAGGCCGTCCGGATCTCCGGCGATCGCACGACGGCGATGAGCAGCGCGGCGAACGCGCACGCGGCGAGCGCTCCCTGACCTAGAGGTACTCAGCCCTGCCCTGGCACTGAACGAGATGAGTCGCGTGTGACCGTCCATAGCGTTGGTCTTCGATGGCCTTTTGTTCTTGTGAAGGCTCACACGAAGTCCGTGACCCAAGTGCGGGTCGCAATCGTCTTGCGCCCCGTGGACGATCCCCGGCTGCTGGACCGACTAGTGGCTAGCCTGCTCGATGAACGCCCTCTTGGGCGTCGAATTCTGCGTAGCGCCTCGTGAGCACCCCTCGGATCGCCACCTACTCCAGAGTGTCCACGGCTGAACAGGCGGCCACGGGGACATCCCTTGAAGATCAGCGGACACGACTCCGGGCCGCGGTGCAGGTGCGGGCCGGCGAGCACATCGGCCATTTCGAGGATGCGGGCGTCTCGGGTTCCTTGACCAGTAGGCCGGGGCTGGACGCTCTTCGCCAAGAAGTGTCGGCGGGCGGTGTCGACCTCGTCATCGCCACGAAGATCGACCGGGTTTCCAGGTCCGCGCT
>CAJDWS010000006.1_pt1 | contig 29287 bp, 25 predicted proteins | sample 7391661 | NCBI WGS metagenome assembly CAJDWS01 (sample SAMEA7055725, study PRJEB34461) | soil metagenome | biome: terrestrial ecosystem; feature: Peninsula; material: soil | place: Antarctica | collected 2016 | reverse complement strand
CCTTGGTAGTGTTGCGTCATGTCGAAAGTCATGCAGATTCGCGACGTGCCCGATGACGTTCACGAGGCGTTGGCACAAGCAGCGCAGGCGCAGGGGCTCTCGCTAACAAAGTACGTATTGCGGGAACTCAAGCACCTCGCGAGGCGGCCGCAGATCGTGCGGGACAACGCCATGACCATTCGACGGACCCAACAGAAGGTTCAGGGCCGGCCCGACCGTGCGACGATCCTGGCGATACTGCACGAGGGACGCGGGGAGTGAAGGTCATCGACGCCGGCGTCGTGGTGGAGTTGCTGGCCGGTGATCTCGATCCTGATCGGCTAGGCGAGGAGGAGCTCGCGGCCCCGCACCTGATCGACAGCGAGGTGACCCACGTGCTGCGAGGTCTGGTCTATCGTGGCGCGCTGAGCGAGGAGCAGGGCGAGCTGGCGCTAGAGGGATTCACCGAGCTGATGCTCACCAGGTTTCCGGCTGACTGGCTGCGGGAACGTATGTGGGCACTCCGGCACAATTTGAGCGCGTACGACGCCACGTACGTCGCCCTCGCCGAGATGACCGGCGCCACCGCCCTCCTCACCACTGATGCACGTCTGGCCCGGGCACCCGGCCCCCGATGCGATATCGAGCTGCTGTAAGGATCCGTCGTGGTTCGACGGGACGAAGTCCGCTGCATACCAGTTGCAGATGTCACCTGAACGGGATCCTGCGACGGCCGGGCGGCCGCAGGCCGTGCGGCGCCCGTCACGCAGCACGAGGGCGCACCCGTGGTGTCCGGTCAGGACCCCAGCGGGCACGCCCTCGATCGCAACAAACAGCTACTACGGCAGCATCCAGGAGAGCACCGGCGTCGACTGCAGCCCGATGAGGATGCACAGCAGGAACAACATGCCCACGCTCCACCAGACCACCTTGCGCAAGATGTCCGATTCCCGGCCGAGCAGACCGACCGCTGTAGCGGCGATGGTCAGGTTCTGCGGGCTGATCATCTTGCCGACCACGCCACCGGAGGTGTTGGCCGCCACCAGCAGCGTCGGGTCGATGCCCGCGCCCTTGGCCGCGGTCTGCTGCAACGTCGCGAACAGCGCGTTCGCGGAGGTGTCCGAGCCGGTCACCGCCGTACCGATCCAGCCCAGGATCGGTGAGAAGAACGCGAACGCCGCGCCCGTACCGGCGATCCAGGTGCCGATCGTGATCGTCTGGCCGGACAGGTTCATCACGTACGCCAATGCGAGCACGCTGCCCACCGTCAGGAACGAGTAACGCAGCTTGTACGCCGTCGCGCCGATCTCCTTGAAGAAGTCCGCGGCGCTCACCCGGTAGACCAGCGCAACGATCGCCGCACAGATCAGCAACGTCGTGCCGGGGTTGGAAAGCCACTGGAAGTTGTACACCGTCGTACCGTTCGGTTTACCGGCCAGCGTCAGCACGTTTCCGTCCAAACCCGGCCAGGGAACCTTGATATCAGTGGTGGTCAGCCAGTCCTTCACCGGGTCGTACAGCTTGGCCAGGGAGAATGCCGCGATCACCAGCAGGTAGGGGAACAAGGCCATGAAGATTTGGCCGCCCGACAGCCTCGTCGCCTCTCGCTTCGGAGGCTGGACCGGCTGCTGAGCCTGCTCGGATGGGGACAGCGAGTCCCACTCCTGCTTGTGCTGCATGCGCAGCGTCTCGCGAGCCTCATCCCGGCCCTGCGGCTGCCAGAACCGAAGCATGATCACGATCGCGGCGAGCCCGGCCAGCGAGGCGACGATGTCGGTCAACTCCATCGCCAGGTGGTTCGAGCTGAACCACTGCGCGATGCCGAAGACAACGCCGGTCACCAGGGCCACCGGCCAAACCTGCTTCACGCCGCGCTTGCCGTCGGTCAGGTAGCACAGGAACAGCGGGACCATGAACGCCAACAGCGGGGTCTGGTGACCGACGTACGCCCCAACCTCTTGCGGTGGGATACCGGTCAGCTTGCCAGCGGTCAGAATGGGGGTGCCGATCGCACCGAAGGCCACGGGCGCGGTGTTCGCCAGCAGCACGACTGCCGCGGCCCGCAGCGCGGAGAATCCCACCGCCATCAGCATGACGCCGGTGATCGCCACTGGCGCGCCGAACCCGGCCAGGGCCTCCATCAGCCCGCCGAAGCAGAACGCGATGACGATGGCCTGAATCCGCGGGTCGTCGCTGATCAGGTCGAACACGTCACGCAGATCCTCGAACCGACCGCTGACTACAGTGATCTGGTACAAGACGATCGCCATGAAGACGATCCACATGATCGGCACGAGGCCGAAGACGAACCCCTCGGTAGCCGAGAGCAGTGCCAGGTTGACCGGCATCTTCCAGAAGATGGCCGCCACCAGGATCGATACAGCCAGCGCGGTCAGGCCGGCGATGTGGGCCTTCCAACGCAACCAGCCCAGCGTGACGAAGACCGTGATGAGGGGTAGCAACCCGATTAAGGCGGAGAGCCACAGGGACCCGACCGGAGCGATGTCGGGTTGATAAGCGGTGATCACGTAGCGAACCTCCTGCGGCGGCGGCCAGGCCCGATCGCGACGTTCGTGGTGTCGGCCTGGACTGGCTGATCTATTGGTCGGACCATTCATTGTGGCGACTGAAAGCCACGCCTGACTAGACCCGTTGCCATTGTGTTGTACGTCTCAACTGATGCGCCGACGACGCGCGGCAGCAGGCTGAACCAGTTGTGCACGGCTGCGGCGGATCACCGCACGAACCGGACGCTGGGAAGTAACTTTGGTGGGTGCGGTGCGGCCTACGACATCCGTTCGTACGCCGGGATGGTCAAGAACTCTGCGAAGTCTTCGCCGGTGGCCACTGTCAGGAAGGTTTCGCGCGCCGCGGCGTACTGGTCGGCCGGACCGCCGAGCTTGTCGATTTCCTCCTGGACGATCCGCTCCACGAGTTCGGTGCTCACCACCTGGCCGTCATCCAGGGTGATCCGGTTGTGGATCCATTGCCACACTTGTGACCGGGAGATCTCGGCGGTCGCGGCATCCTCCATCAGGTTGAAGATTCCGACCGCGCCATTACCGCCAAGCCAGGCGTGCAGGTACTGGATGCCGACGCTGATGTTGTTGCGCAGCCCGGCCAGCGTGACCGAGCCGGGCGTGGACTTGACGTCGAGCAATTGTTCCGCGGTGACCTGGACATCCTCACGCAACCGGTGGAGTTGGTTGGGGCGGTCGCCGAGCACCTTGTCGAACGCTTCGGTGCAGGCAGCCACCATCCCGGGGTGGGCCACCCACGACCCGTCGAAGCCGTCGTTCGCCTCGCGGGTCTTGTCTTCGTCGAGCTTGGCGAACGCCGTCGCGTTCACATGCTCGTCCTTGCTGGGGATGAACGCCGCCATCCCGCCGATCGCATGGGCGCCCCGTTTGTGACAGGTCCGGACCAGCAACTCGGTGTAGGCCCTCATGAACGGCACGGTCATGCTGACCTGCACGCGATCCGGGAGCAGGAAGTCATGTCCTCGCGTGCGGAACTTCTTGATCACGCTGAAGATGTAGTCCCAGCGGCCGGCGTTCAAACCGGCGGAATGTTCCCGGAGTTCGTAGAGAATCTCCTCCATCTCGAACGCCGCTGGGTAGGTCTCGATCAGGCAGGTCGCCCGGATCGTTCCCCGCGCGATGCCAAGCGTCTCCTGAGCGTGGATGAACACGTCATTCCACAGCCTCGCCTCAAGATGTGACTCCATCTTCGGCAGGTAGAAGTACGGCCCCTGCCCGGCGTCGAGTTGGCGCTGCGCGCAATGGAAGAAGTAGAGCCCGAAGTCGACTAGCGACCCCGACATCCGCTCGCCGTCGACCTCAATGTGCTTTTCGCTTAGGTGCCATCCGCGCGGGCGGACCACGATCGTGGCCAGGTCGTCTGCCAGGACGTAGGTCTTGCCGTCCGGGTTCTGGAACGAAATGGTGCGCTCGACCGCATCGATGAGGTTCGCCTGCCCCGAGATCACATTGCCCCACGCGGGGGTGTTCGCGTCCTCCAAGTCGGCCAACCACACCCGCGCCCCGCAATTCAGCGCGTTGATGGTCATTTTGCGCTCGGTCCGATCGACCAGACCCGGCGCCGGTTCAGCGACCTTCCAGGCCCCCTCGCGCACCTGCGCCGTCTCCGGCAGGAAGCCGAGCGTTCCGCCAGCGGCCAGTTCGGCGTACCGGTCATCACGAGCTTCGAGCAACGCCCGTCGGCGTGCATCGAACGCCCGATGCAGTCCGGCCAGGAAGCTCAGCGACTCGGGCGACAGGATTTCGTCCTGGCGGTCCACGGTGGGACCCGTAACGATGGCAGGGGTCTGCTCGGCCATACGGTTCGTCTTCTTTCGTCGGTCATGTCTGGTCGTAGGGAGCGGCTCAGATCCGGGTTGTCAGCGGATACACCGCGGACTGGGATCGCGCTGCTCTGATCAAACGGCTGGAACAAAGAAGTACGTGATGTGCTCGCTGATCCGACCGGTGCCGTCGAAGGTGAAGAACGCGGCAAACCCGACAGTCGTCGGCGCGCCGCCGTCTTTGAGCTGGCCTTCGTAGACCCCGTGCGCGGCGACGTCCAGATCCTCGACGAGAATCCGCCGGACGACGTGTCGGCCTTGGGCGATCATCCGTTCGGAGGAGGAGTAGTAGTCACGCAACTGGTGCAGGCCGACCATGTCGACGTATCCAGGCCGCCGGTACAAGACGTCGCCGCTGAACGACGAAAGCACGGCCTCGATATCGTCTGCGTCCAGCGCGTCGTAATAGCCCTGAACGGCGGTGCGTAGGTCACGGGCTTCGGTGCTCATTCAGCCTCCTCGGGGAACCATCTTGGGCGCTCGGGCATGGCCGTGAGAGGACAACGTCTTCATCGATGTGCGGCGTTGCCTGCAATCTACGCCGCGGGGACCGTTCCGGACAGGCCCACCGCCGTCCGCCCTACTCGTCATCGCTGATGTGATCAGTGCGTCATCGGTACAAGTCGGGCGGTATTGGCACGGCGACGGCTCGCTGGCGGTGCACCACCATCGAGCCCTACTCCCATTCGATGGTGCCCGGCGGCTTGCTCGTCACATCGAGCACGACCCGGTTGACCTCGGCCACCTCGTTGGTGATCCGGGTCGAGATGGCCGACAGTACGTCGTAGGGGATCTTGGCCCAGTCGGCGGTCATCGCGTCCTCACTGATGACCGGGCGCAGGACCACCGGGTGGCCGTACGTTCGGCTGTCCCCCTGGACCCCCACCGAACGGATGTCGGCCAGCAGGACCACCGGACACTGCCAGACGTCTCGGTCCAACCCGGCGGCGGTCAGCTCAGCACGAACGATCGCGTCGGCAGCGCGCAATGTCTGCAGCCGGTCGGCGGTCACCGCACCGATGATCCGGATGGCCAAGCCTGGACCGGGGAACGGCTGGCGCCAGACGATCGAATCGGGCACCCCAAGTTCACGGCCGACCTCACGGACTTCGTCCTTGAACAAATCGCGCAACGGCTCGATCAGGGTGAACTGCAGATCCGCCGGCAACCCGCCAACGTTGTGGTGCGACTTGATATTCGCCGTTCCGGGGCCGGCGCCGGACTCGACCACGTCGGGGTACAGCGTGCCCTGCACGAGGAACTCGACCGGATGACCTACTCCGTCGGCATGCCCCACAACGTCTCGCGCGGCCTGCTCGAAGACCCGGATGAACTCGCGCCCGATGATCTTGCGCTTCTGCTCGGGATCGCTCACGTCGGCCAGGGCAGACAGGAAGCGATCGGCTGCCTCCACGGTCACCAGGTCGATCCCCGTGGCCGCGACGAAGTCGGTCTTGACCTGGTCGGCCTCCCCTGCTCGCAGCAGACCGTGGTCGACGAAGACGCAGGTCAGCTGGTCACCGACCGCGCGATGCACCAATGCTGCGGCGACCGAGGAGTCCACCCCACCGGACAGCGCGCACAACACATGAGCATCGCCGATGCGCTCCCGCAACCGATTGACCTGATCCTCGATGATGTTGCTCGGGGTCCAGTCCCCAGCTCGCCCGACCGCCCGGTGCAGGAAGTTCTCCAGCACCCGTTGCCCGAACGTGGAGTGCACCACCTCTGGGTGCCATTGCACGCCGTACAGCTTGCGTTCATCGTCCTCGAACGCAGCCACGGTCGCACCGGTCGTGGAGGCGCTGACCTTCATCCCCGGCGGTGCCTGCGTCACCGCGTCGCCGTGCGACATCCACACCGACTGCTCGCTGGGCTGGCCGTGAAACAGGGTGGTTGAGGTGTCCAGGATGCTTACCGACGTGGCGCCGTACTCGCGCAGCCCGGTCTTGGCGACGGTCCCGCCCAGCGCCGCAACCATGGCCTGGAAGCCGTAGCACATGCCAAACACTGGTACGCCGGCGCTCAACAGTTCGGGATCAAGGGCCGGTGCCCCCGGTTCGTAGACGGAGGCCGGCCCACCGGAGAGGATGATCGCTGCTGGGCGCCGAGCAAGCAGCTGCGCCGCCGGCGCGGTGTGCGGCACCACCTCGCTGAAAACCTTGGCCTCGCGCACTCGCCGAGCGATCAGCTGAGCGAACTGGGCGCCGAAGTCGACGACGAGAACAGGATGTTCGTGCGGGTCGGAACTCACGGCGCCACTCTAGTCGCGAGGTCTGCGCCCCGACGGCAGACGTCAGGCGTCGTCGAGCTGCCGCTGCACGCCCTGGGAGACCTTGTGCTCAACCCAGAAGGACAGCAGTGGGACGACACCGGCGAGCATCACCCCGACCATCTTGCCCAGCGACCAGCGGGCCGCAAATCCTAGGTTGGCCACCGCGCCCAGGTAGACCATGTAAAGGAAGCCATGCGGTATCTGCCACCAGGCCAGCACCGGGTTGTCGAAGCCGTACTTCAAGATGACTTCAGCAACCAGCAGCAGCAGCCCGAGTCCGACCAAGACCGCCATGACCCGGAAGATGGGCAGCGCCTTGCGCACCCGTTCGAAGTCCATCAGCACGCTCGGTTGGTCAGACCGCGCCTGCGTCATCAGCGGCTTGTCATCGGGCATCGGTATGAGCCTCCTGCAGAGTTGCGGCGTCCACGTTGTACGCATCGGGTTGGGCATCGGGCGGTTCATCAGGTGGACGGGGTCGACCTGGTGGACCCGTCGAGGTTCCCGGGGGACCCGCTGCTCCGTTGCCGAACTCGGCTTCCTCACCAGCCCTGCGGACGTCTTCGCGGACCATCCGCCACCACATGTACGCGGCGAAGAGCGCAAAGACCCACCACTGGGCGGCGTAGGAGAGGTTGCGCCAGTTGAGTTCGGTTGGGGCGGCGTCCGGCGGCGGGACGGCGGTCAACGCCGAGCCTGGACCCCAGCTGAGCGTTGGAGTCTCGACTGTCGCGAAGATGAAACCGTTGTACAGGTCCTCGGGCCAGCGATTCACGAGGTCACCAAGGTCGATCTGCTGCAATTGGTTGGCCGGGAGGGCTCGACGCTCGTCTGGCGGTCCCTCGTTGGGGGCCAACATCCCGGTCACGCTCACGGGCGTCGCGGGGGGCAAGCTCGCTCCATTGGGCTGCTCCACGAACCCGCGGAGCACCGACACCACGGCCCCGTCCTGGGTCTTCAATGGGGTGACCACCCAATACCCGTCCCGATCGCCCAACCTGCGGTCAGTGATCAGCAATTGTCGGCTCGCGTCGTAGGTCCCCTCAACAACGACCATCCGGGCGGAAGCGTCTTCGTTCATCGCCTGATGCGGCTTGAGCACCTGGTCGATGGGTACGACGGGCCGCGCTAGCGCTTCTGCTTGAGCCTCCTCGCGGCCGGCGTCCTGGGCGACGTTCATCTGCCACAGACCAAGCAGCCCAAAACTGTAGATCACCGCGAGGACCAGCGCCAGCAACGCCAACCAGCGCGGTTTGAGCATGGTCCGGGCAAACGTCGGGTGCGCGGGATCAGCCACGTCGCATCGCTCGCATCGCCTTCAGCCCACTACTCATCAATGAAGTATATCGCTGCGGCGAGACACCCGGCGGGACACCGAGACCGACCAGCCGTTGCACCGCCACCGTCTTGACCTGGGTGTATTTCAGGAGCCCTTCGCTGCCGTGCCGCCGGCCGACGCCAGAGGTCTTGACGCCACCCATCGGCGCGGCTGCCGAACCAAACGCAGCGGCGTAGCCGTCATTGACATTGACGGTGCCGGCCTGAATCAGGCCGGCGATGCGGCGAGCGCGTGCCACGTCTCGGGTCCACACGGCCGCGTTGAGTCCGTAGTCGCTGTCGTTGGCCATCCGAATCGCCTCGGCATCCCCGCCGACCCGGTACACGCTGACCACCGGGCCAAACGTCTCCTCGCGGCAGACCTCCATGTCGGGCGTGACCCCGTCCAGCACCGTCGGCTCATAGAACCAGGGGCCCACATCCGGACGATGACGGCCACCCGTGAGCACGGTCGCGCCCTTGGCCGTGGCGTCTTGCACATGTCGGGTCACCACCTCGAGCTGATCGGCCGACACCAGCGTGCCGAGGTCGGCATCAAAGGTCAGGTTCGGGCCCAGGCGCAGCGCGCGGACGGCCGGGATGAATCGGTCGAGGAAGGCTTCAGCAATGTCGCGGTGCAAGATCAACCGCTCGATCGCGACGCACATCTGTCCGGCCGAGGAGAAACATGCTCGGACCGCACCCTCCACGACCCGGTCGAGGTCGGCGTCATCAGCGACGTACATCGGGTTCTTCCCGCCCAGTTCCAGACTCATCGACTGCAGCCGGGCGCCGGCGTCCGCGGCGACGCGGCGACCGGTCGGGGTCGAGCCGGTGAAACAGATCGTGTCGGCGCCTGCCAACACGGCAGCCCCCACGGTGCTGCCCTGACCCAGCACCACTTGCAGGACCCGCTGCGGTAGCCCGGCCCGCTGGAACAACTCCGCGCACAACAGCGTGGTCAGCGAGGTCTGCAGGTCCGGGCGAAGAACCACTGCGTTGCCGGCGACCAGCGCCGGGATGGCGTCGGTGATTCCCATCGAGAGCGGATAGTTCCAGGGTGCGACGATGCCGACGACTCCCTTGGGCTGGCGCAGCTCCCACACCTGCGTCAGGACCGGCACGAGACCCGGGCGTCGGCGCGCGCGCAGATAGGAACGGGCTCGAACGGCGTAATGGCGAGCGACGTTGCAGGCGTCGACGATCTCCTCGAACGCATGCAGCCGCGCCTTGCCTGACTCCAACTGGATCAGGTCGAGCATTTCTACCTGGTGGGCCAGCAACAGATCGTGGAATCGCAGCAGGATCGCTGCCCGGCTCTCCATCGGCAGTTGGGCCCAGCTTCGCTGCGCCATCCGAGCCCCGCTCAGGCAGATCGCCACGTCTTCGACAGTGGACAGCGGGATCTCGGCCAGCGGCTTCCCGGTCATCGGGGTGAGTGTGACGCGACGTTCGGCGCGTGGCGAGACGACGGCGTACGAGCACAGCCGCCGCACCCAGGCCGGGTCCAGCGCCGTGGGCAGCGCGATGGGACCTGGCCCGGATTCGATGGTCGCGAGCGGCGGTGCCGTCATACCCTCTACGGTACGTCGGGTTCGAGGTGGTGGCCGTCCCCGGGAGCGGGCGGTCGGTCAGCCGCTCACCGTCGGTGTGACGACGACCTCAACGCGCTGGAACCCCTTGAGTTCGGAATACCCGGTGGTGGCCATGGCCCGACGCAACGCACCGGCCAGGTTGGTGCTGCCATCGGCGGCTTTGCCCGGTCCGTACAAGATCTCCCGCAGCGGGGCCACCGCGCCGACCAAGACTCGCTCACCGCGCGGCAACTGCGTGTGATGCGCCTCAGACCCCCAGTGATACCCACGTCCGGGCGCCTCGTGTGCCTTGGCCAACGCTGCACCCAACATCACCCCGTCGGCACCGCAGGCGATCGCTTTGACGATGTCGCCGGATCTACCGATGCTGCCGTCGGCGACCACGTGCACGTACCGGCCACCGGACTCATCGAGGTAGTCGCGTCGGGCCGCCGCGACATCTGCGACGGCGCTGGCCATCGGCACATGGATGCCCAAGGTCCCCCGGGTGGTGTGCGCCGCGCCGCCGCCAAACCCGACCAGGACCGCAGCAGCACCGGTACGCATCAGGTGCAGTGCCGCCGTGTACGTTGCGGCACCACCGACGATGACCGGCACGTCGAGTTCGTAGATGAACCGCTTGAGGTTCAGGGGCTCGGCGTGACTGGAGACGTGCTCGGCCGACACTGTGGTCCCGCGGATCACGAACAAGTCAACGCCCGCGTCGACAACGGTTTTCCAGTGCTCCTGAGTCCGCTGCGGCGACAACGCGCCGGCCACCACGATGCCAGCGTCGCGCATCTCTCGCAGCCGCGCGCTGATCAGCTCGCCCTTGATCGGCTCGGCGTAGATCTCTTGCATGCGAGCGGTCACCGTTGCGGCGTCCAGGGTGCTGATCTCCGTCAGGACCTGCGTCGGATCCTCATACCGGGTCCACACGCCCTCAAGGTCCAGCACGCCAAGGCCACCGAGTCGGCCGAACTCGATCGCCGTTTGCGGGGACATGACGGAGTCCATCGGGGCCGCGAGGAACGGCAACTGGAATTGGTAGGCGTCCAGTTGCCAGTGGGTTGAGACCTCTTCGGGGTCGCGGGTGCGCCGGGACGGCACGATCGCGACATCGTCAAAGGAATACGCCCGGCGGCCGCGTTTGCCACGGCCGATCTCGATCTCGGTCACCGGGCCAGGTTAGCGTCGCAGGCTTGGCAACGGGCAACGCTGAAAATGACCCAACACGCCAGGCGATCCGGGCAAGGGTGGGCGGCTTGGTCCACGATCTCACGTCAGCCTGAAAGGTTGGGCAGGCAAAGCCTCGCCGCAATCACTTTGGGCCAGGCAGAATAGGGGTCAAAGAGGACAGCGGAGCAGGCGCCCAGGACCGCGGACCCGCGAGCGCGTGGACCGATCACGGTAAGGCAGCGACTCCGTCGAGGACACGCGCGGGACGCGGAGTCTGCTGCGGCGGACTGTGAGGAGGACGAGCTATGACCAACCGAACCTTTGCGATCCCTTCTACACACGACGCGACCATCATCGCCGAGGAGATCCTGCCAGATCATGCCCCTCCCGAGGGGACCCCCACCGTGGTCCTGGCGCACGGGTGGTGCATGGCGCGAGAGAGTTGGCACAAGGTCATCGGCGAGTTGTTGACCCACCGGGACGTCCGCATCATCATCTATGACCAGCGTGGTCACGGTCAGTCCACGCTGGGGGATCTGGAAACGGCCTCGGTTCGCGTCCTTGGCGAGGACCTTTACCGCGTCATCGAGACGACCGCACCCGATGGCCCGCTGGTGCTCGCTGGGCACTCGATGGGTGGGATGTCGATCATGGCGTTTGCCGGCCTCCACCATCAGGACCTGGCGGCTCGGGTCCGCGGCACCGTGTTGGCCTCGACGGCCTCCTCGATCGAGGGTCGCGACCCCGTTCCGTTGGAGAGCCTGATCATGTTCGTTGCGGCGCGGGCGCCGCAGATCGCCCCACACCAACTGGTCCCGATCATCGCCCAGGGCCGGCTGATCTTCGGCCAGCGACCCAACAAAGACGACGTACGGCACGCTGTGCGGCAGATTCAACGCACGAAGATGCCGACCATCGGGAAGTTCTTCGCGGCGCTGGCCGACCACCAGGAGGTCGATGCGTTGGCCCACTTCGTGGACGTCCCCACGCACATCCTGACCGGTACGCGGGACCGGTTGATCCCGGTCGCCCACTCACAGGCACTCAAAGCAGAGATCCCCCACGCGGTGCTGACCGTGCTGCCAGGTCGTGGGCACATGCTGCCCTATGAGGCGGCCGAAGCGATCGCGGACGCGATCATCAGCCTCTTCGATGGCATCCTCGCGCCGCTGGGCCAGGACTACGGCCGGGCCGTGTAGTTCGGGGCCTCCAGCGTCATCTGAACGTCATGCGGGTGAGACTCTTTCAGCCCGGCCGCCGTGATCCGCACGAACCGCCCCTTCTCCTGCAGGTCCGGCACGGTGCGCGCGCCCACGTAGAACATCGACTGCCGCAGACCACCGATCAGCTGGTAAGCCACCACGCCCAGCGGACCGGTATACGCCACTTTGCCCTCGATGCCCTCCGGCACGACCTTCTCATCGTCGGCCACGTCCCCCTGGAAGTACCGGTCCTTGCTGTACGACGTTCCTCGGCCGCGAGATTGCATCGCTCCGAGCGAGCCCATCCCCCGGTAGGACTTGAATTGCTTGCCGTTGATGAATACCAGCTCCCCGGGGGCCTCCTCGCACCCGGCCAAGAGCGAGCCCACCATCACGCAATCCGCGCCGGCCACCAGCGCCTTGGCGATGTCGCCGGAAAACTGCAAGCCACCGTCGCCGATCACCGGTACGCCGGCCGGCCGGGCCGCGAGCGCCGCCTCGTAAATCGCGGTCACCTGGGGCACCCCGACGCCGGCCACGACTCGGGTGGTGCAGATCGACCCGGGACCGACACCCACCTTGACCCCATCCGCGCCCGCGTCGACCAGCGCCTGGGCACCCTGCCTGGTAGCCACGTTGCCACCGATGACGTCGACATGCGCGGCCGCCGGGTCGCCCTTGAGCCGTTTGATCATGTCGGTGACCCCGCGGGCGTGTCCGTTGGCGGTGTCCACGACCAATGCGTCCACACCGGCGTCGATGAGCGTCATGGCTCGATCCCAAGCGTCTCCCCAAAAGCCAACCGCGGCGCCGACCCGCAACCGGCCCGCTTCATCCTTCGTCGCCGCAGGGTACTGCTCGGTCTTGGTGAAATCCTTCACGGTGAAGAGGCCACGCAACCGTCCTTGTGCGTCGACTAACGGCAGCTTCTCGATCTTGTGCTTGGCCAGCAACGCTAGCGCCTCGTCCTTGCCGATCCCCACGTGCCCGGTCACCAGTGGCATGGGGGTCATCACCTCGGCCACGGCTCGGCGGTGGTCGGATTCGAAACGGATGTCTCGGTTGGTGATGATGCCGACCAGTTGGCCGTCGTCATCGATCACCGGCAGACCGGAGATACGAAATTGGCCGCAGGTGGCATCAACCTCGCCGATGGTGGCTCGCGGGGTGGTCGTGATCGGATCGGTGATCATCCCGAACTCCGACCGTTTGACGACGTCGACCTGGTGGGCCTGCTCCTGGATGGACAGGTTGCGGTGCAGGATGCCCAGTCCACCTTGCCGGGCCAGTGCGATCGCCATCCGGGACTCGGTAACGGTGTCCATCGCAGCCGACAACAGCGGGATCCGAACGCTGATCCGTCGGCTGATCCTGCTGGCGGTGTCCACGTTGCTCGGGACCACGTCCGTCTCTCCCGGCAACAGCAGGACGTCGTCGTAGGTGAGACCCAGAGGCACGAACGGCGACGGGACCTCACGGTCGTGTGGCGCGGTCGGCGTGATGCTCATGGCCGCAGTCTACGGTCGGGAACGGCTGCTAGGACGGGTGAGCGGTAGTCCCAGGGTCGACATCGTGAGTGCCTTGATCGATAGCCGTTGCCGGGGACACTGAAGGCCACGCCGGGCGGGCGTGACCTTCAGCTTCTTTGCAGATGGCGACAATTCGCCCTAGTCACGACCAGCCGGAACCACGGGTCCCGAGTGTCACGTTCGGCCAGGGCGCGTTGCGCTCTCCCGTGCTATCGCACTGAGGCTTCAGCCGCCGATGCGCCAAGGACCGAGGCCTCTGCGGCAGGGGCCGAGGCCGAGGCCGCAGCGCCCTTGGTCACCGTAGAGCTGGGACGCCGAGGCATCTTCCTATTGACGGGCTTCTTCACGCGTTGGCTGCTCGACGACGTCGACGTGCCGGTACTTGACGAGCCAGTGCTCGTCGACGCGGTGCTCGGAGAGACAGTGCCGGGCGACGCGGTGCTCGGCAAGCCGGTGCTCGGCGGGGTCGAGGACGGGACGGGAGTCGAGGTCGCGTCTGACGGGATGCTGCCCAACGTCGAGCTACTGCCAGGCTGCGTCGAGGGCTGCTGCGTGGACGTGGCCTGCTCTGGCGCTACCGGAGCGGTCGGCGAGGACGACGTGGTCATCACACTCGGCAACTCGGACGTAGTCGAGTTCTTCGTCAGTTTCGATGTTGCACTTGATGCCGCTGGCCGGGAGGTGGATGTTATCGACGCGTCTATCGTCGCGTTCTCGACCTCTACGCGAACCTTGACTAGTTGGCGCTTAGTGCCCGGGTCGGTGGCCCGCTCAGTGAGTGCAGTGATCTCCTGGATCGCTTTGGCCTTGGTTATCTTTTTTGCTTCAAACTCGGCCTTGACTGCATTGGCCAGGTGGACCACGTCTACAAAAACGCTCGTGCTCATGCCTGCGGGCGTCAACGGCTCGGACCCAGGCAGGTTGGGCAAGTTGACGAGCACGATCCCCAATGCGGCAGCGGCGACACCCGCGCCACCGAGGGTGGCCAGCAAGCGCGAGCCCCGGATTCGGATGGTCGTCGGCGGCTGCGCCATCTCGTAGACACCCGGAGTCGCTGAATGCTTGCGAATCAGTTCGGTCAGGTCCACATTGTGCAGCGCGGTGGCCGCCTCTGCGTCAACGTTGTTGGCCCACGCGCCGAGCGCCACCGCCAGCTCGTCGTGACCGGCGTACGATCGTGCAGCCAGCTGGTCCAGCATGCGCTCGTCAGCGTGCACCGCATCGATCGGCGTCTCTGGAGAGGTCATGCCAGCACCTCCCCCTCATGCATCAGTTTGCGCAGCCGGTTCAGTGCGCGGTGTTGGGCAACCCGGACGGCACCCGCGGTCATCCCGAGAGCCTCCGCAGTCTCCTGAGCGGACAGTCCGACCGCCACTCGTAACGTCAAAAGTTCCCGCTGCTGATCTGGCAACGTCGCGAGCAACGCCCAAGCCTGTTCGGCGGCGGCGGCGCGTAACGCCTCCTCTTCCGGCGTGGCTGCGTCGTCGGGACGGTCCGGCAGGTTGTCCGTCGGGATGGGCGTCCGGTAGGCCGCGCGCTGGATGTCCGCCACTTTCCGCGCACAGATCGAATACACGAAGCGCTCAAACGGCACTCCGCGCTCGTCGTACCCCGGCAGCGACTTCATCACCGCGATGCACACCTCCTGAGCAGCGTCTTCGGCGGCCCCTGCCGCAAGCGGAAACGAACTCAGTCGTGCGCGGGCATAACGAAAAGCACGCCCATGGACGTCAGCCATGAGACCGTGCAGCGCCTCGGAATCCCCACCGATGGCTCGAGCCGCAAGGTCACCGAGCCCGTACTGAGTGCGTTCTGACTGTTCCATCGCATCCGGGGCGTCGGGCGTTACTGATTCAGGCGACCTACTTGTTGCCGAGTCATGAAGTCTGCGGGCAGACGCCGTGGGCAGCCGACCTTCGGACGCCCGACGGATCACCCTCACGAGGCCCGCCCCCTGCACCACCGTCCATGTCCGGTCCAGCCGTGCACCGACAGAAGGCCTACGCCATCGGCTGCCGTGTCCCCGCAGGGACGCAGAGCACCGATCACCAAGCCACCGTCCTGTGCTGAATCATTCCAGAACCAAACAGTCCAACGCGTTTGAACCTGCACCGCCGCGGGTAAGAGCCGCGATACCAGCAACAGCGACGGACCAAGACATTGAACAAGTCAGACCGTGTTCAATGGCCCACTGTACGTCACCAGTTGTTAACCGGCGGTAGGACATCAAGGAGGCGGCGCTCGTGGCCGAGATTTCCCGGCTTCCCGGACCGGTCGCCGACCTATGGCAATGGCAGCTGGACGCGGCGTGCCGAAGCACCGGATCGGACATCTTCTTCCATCCCGAAGGTGAGCGCGGGCCCGCCCGACGCAACCGCGACCTGGCGGCCAAGGCGGTCTGTGCAAGCTGCCCCGTCGTGGCGCAGTGCCGTGCGCACGCCCTTGGCGTACGCGAGCCGTACGGCGTGTGGGGTGGGATGAGCGAGGCCGAGCGGGAGGAGTACTACCAGGCCCGGCGCATCCCCGCGGCGTCCTGACGCAGTGCCTCCAAGACGCGCTCGGCGCCAACCCCGGGCCACTCAACGATCGTCGACGGTCTCAGGGCTCGCTCCGCACAAGGTTCGCTGACGGCCAGCGCGTGGCCGAACGCGCACGAAGGAGTCGCCAGCGGGGATGGCGAAGGCCGGTCACCGTAATAGCGACCGGCCTTCGTCGCGGTTAGGAGTCAGCGACCCGCAACCGTTGCTACCTCAACTCATTGCCCAAACCCTTGCTCAGTGGCCGTGGCCGTGGCCGTGACCGCCCTCTGCCGCGGGCTGGGGCTCCTTCTTCTCCACCACCAGCGTGTCGGTGGACAGCACCATCGACGCGATCGACGCGGCGTTGCGCAGCGCTGATCGAGTCACCTTGACCGGATCGATGACACCGGCCTTGAACAGGTCCTCGTAAACGCCGGTCGCAGCGTTGAGACCGGACCCGCTCGGCAGCTCGCGCACCCGAGCCACGGCGACGTACCCCTCGATGCCGGCATTCTCAGCGATCCAGCGCAGCGGTTCGGCGACCGCCGTACGGATGATGTTCGCGCCGGTCGCCTCGTCACCTTCCAGGGACAGCTCGTCGAGCACGGTCGCTGCGTGAATCAAGGCCGAGCCGCCACCAGCGACAATGCCCTCTTCGATGGCCGCGCGGGTCGCTGAAATCGCGTCCTCGATACGGTGCTTCTTTTCCTTCAGCTCCACCTCGGTGTGCGCGCCGACCTTGATCACGCAGACACCGCCAGCCAGTTTCGCGAGCCGCTCTTGCAGCTTCTCCCGATCCCAGTCGGAGTCCGTCCGCTCGATCTCGGCCTTGATCTCCGAGATCCTGGCCTGCACCTCGGTTGCCTCGCCTGCGCCGTCGACCATCGTGGTCGTGTCCTTGGTGACCACGATCCGGCGGGCCGAGCCGAGCATCGACAGATCAGCCAGCTCCAGCTTGAGACCAACCTCTTCGCTGATCACCGTGCCGCCGGTCAGGATGGCCATGTCGGCGAGCATCGCCTTACGACGGTCACCGAACCCAGGTGCCTTGACCGCGATGACCTTCAGCACTTCGCGCATCCGGTTGACCACCAGCGTGGACAGCGCCTCACCATCGATGTCCTCGGCGATGACCAACAGTGGCTTCTTGGCCTGGGCAACCTTCTCCAGCAACGGCAGGATGTCCGTGATCGCGGAGATCTTCGAGGCGTTGAGCAGCACGTAGGCGTCTTCGAGCACGCCCTCCATCCGCTCCGGATCGGTGACGAAATACCCCGAGATGTAGCCCTTATCGAACTGCATGCCCTCGGTGAACTCGAGGTCGGTCGAGGCGGTCTGATTCTCCTCGACGGTGATCACGCCGTCCTTGCCGACCTTGTCGAAGGCTTGCGAGATCAGATCCCCGATCTCATCGTCCTGCGCCGAGAGCGAGGCCACCGCTGCGATGTCGGATTTGCCTTCGACCTCCTTGGCGGTTTCCAAGAGCCGGTCGGACAGGGCCTCCACAGCGCCGTCCATGCCGCGCTTCAGCGAGGACGGCGAGGCGCCAGCGGCAACGTTGCGCAGCCCCTCCCGGACCATGGCCTGGGCGAGGACGGTGGCCGTGGTCGTGCCGTCCCCGGCGATGTCGTTGGTCTTGGTGGCGACTTCCTTGGCGAGTTGGGCGCCAAGGTTTTCAAAGGGGTCCTCCAGCTCCACCTCGCGGGCGATCGTCACCCCATCGTTGGTGATGGTGGGAGCGCCCCAGGACTTGTCGATGACCACGTTGCGGCCCTTCGGGCCGAGGGTGACCTTGACGGCGTTCGCGAGGGCGTCGACGCCGTGCTCCAGGGACTTTCGTGCGGAATCGTCGAACTGCAGGGTCTTAGCCATGTGGGTCTGCGTTCCTTGTCGTGAACTTCTGGGGGTCCGGTACGGCGGATGGCCGAATTCCGGGCGAACGTCGGGTGCAACGGACCGCGCCCCGGCGCCTGCGGGAGTCGCGGGCCCGGGGCGGGTCGTTGATGCATATGCAATAGCTGGGAACGCCGGGCTTCGCTCGGGTCCTCAGCGGGCTGTCAGCGCTCACATACTCTTCGAGCACTTCCACGCCCGCCTCCGGGCCTCGCTTCGCTCGGGTCCTCAGCGGGCTGTCAGCGCTCGACGATGGCGAGGACGTCGCGGGCGGAAAGGATCAAGTAGTCCTCGCCCCCGTACTTGACCTCGGTGCCGCCGTACTTGCTGTAGATAATCCGGTCGCCGACCGTAATGTCGAGTGGGATGCGCTCGTCGCCCTCGTCATTCCAGCGGCCGGGACCGACGGCCAGGACCTCGCCCTCTTGGGGCTTCTCCTTGGCTGTGTCGGGGATGACCAGCCCGGAGGCGGTGGTCTGCTCGGCCTCGCTGGACTTGACGACGATGCGGTCCTCGAGCGGCTTGATGGAAACCGACACGCTAGGAACCTTTCGTTCCGGGATGCCCCGAATGGGGCATGTGTGGACAGTCTGGTGCGATCTCGTGGCCTCGTCCTGCCGCCGTCGCGGGGGTCGGCAGGGGCCTGGTGATCGCGATTTTCGGGCATGATCGGCGCGTCGCAGCGAGTCTTACGCGACAGCGTTTTAGCACTGTGGCACGCCGAGTGCTAAGACGAATCTAGGTGGCGGGTTAGCACTCGGTCAACTCGAGTGCCAACGTGAGGGCCAGTTGTCCGTTAGGGTCCCGCTCAGCGCGCAAAGCTTTTCCAGCACAGCACGCGAGATGGATCCACGAGTCCACCACGGAGAGGGCACGCTGAGCTATGCAAAACATCGAAATCGCGGAGATCGCCGCGGACAGACTCATCGGCGTCATCGGCCAAGAACGATTCGACGCCCTGCGAGAGTCAGCACAGTCGACGCGCGAGGCCCTGGCCGGGCACCGCGTCTGGAACATCAACGCGACGGCCCAGGGGGGCGGCGTCGCTGAAATGCTGCCGACGCTCTTGGGGTACGTTCGCTCGTCCGGCATCGATGCCCGCTGGCTGGTTCTGGACGGCGAACCAGTGTTCTTCGCACTCACCAAGCGACTGCACAACCTGCTGCACGGCGTGCCCGGCGACGGTCACGGCCTCGATGTGGCCGACCACAAGGCGTTCGACGCGGTGGCTCAGCAGAACTTCGATGACGTCAAGGATCAGATCCAGCCCGGCGACGTCGTGATCGTCCACGATCCCCAGCCCGCGGGCATGCTCCCATTGCTGCGCGAGCATGGTGCGATCACCGTCTGGCGCAGCCACATCGGACGCGACGAGCCAAACCAGTACACCGACCTGGGCTGGCACTTCCTTCAGCCCTACCTCGAGCACGCCGAGAAGATCGTGGTGACCCGGCCGACGTACGCGCCGCCGAAGTGTCCTGCGGACAAGCTGCTGTGCATCGCGCCCTCGATCGACCCGTTCTCGCCGAAGAACGCCGAGATCCCCTCCGACGACCTCGCCGCGGTGCTCACCCACGTCGGCATCCTGGCCGGCCACACGGAGGTCGCCGATGCCCCGGCGTTCCTGCGCTCTGACGGCAGCACGGGCCACGTTCGGAAGTTGGGCAACACCGTCATGGACAGCGGCCCGGTGCCGACGCACGTGCCGGTGGTGCTGCAGGTCAGCCGCTGGGATCGGCTCAAGGACATGGGTGGGGTGATGAAGGCGTTCTGCGATTACTCCAATCCCACGACGCACGACGCCCACCTGGTGTTGTGTGGTCCGGCCGTCGAGGGAGTCTCCGATGACCCCGAAGGCGCCGAGGTGCTGGCCCAGGTCCGCGCGATCTGGCAGACCCTCACCCCCGAGATGCAGGAGCGTGTGCATCTGGTCTGCGTCCCGATGGATGACACGGACGAGAATGCGCACATCGTCAACGCCCTGCAGCGGTATGCCGACATCGTGGTGCAGAAGTCGCTGCGCGAGGGGTTTGGCCTGACCGTCACCGAAGCGATGTGGAAGGGCCGCCCCGTGGTGGCCAGCAAGATCGGCGGGATCCAGGACCAGATCGACCACGACCGCGAAGGACTGTTGCTCGCTGACCCGACCGACCTGCCCGGGCTCGGCGTGCTCTTGAGCGAACTTCTGCAGTCGCCCACCAGGGCCGACCGACTCGGCGTCGCAGCCAAGGACAAGGTGCTCGCCCAGTTCCTCGGGGACCGTCACCTGCGGCAGTACGCCGACCTGATCCAGGATCTGATTCGAGCCCACGCGTCGGCGAGCTGACAGTTCGCTGGCCACGATGGCTGACCGGTGCCCCGGCCCGTTTCTTGGGTCGGGGCACCGGCATGTCTCGGCGCCGCAGTGGACGTCGCCTGCCCGCTCGAGCGACGGAGCAACCCTCGCCTACGGGACCGTGGCGCCGAGCTCATCGGCGAGGTAGCGCAGTACGAGGACACGTACCGGCTGTGCTCTATCCGCGGACCCGAGGGCATCATCGTCGCGTTGGCGCAGGAGCTGGACGGTCACTGCGCTGGGTGAGGATGGAGGCATGGATCTTGCGACGACGCAGCGCCTGCTGACCCCAACCGGGCGCAGCCTGCTCGACGCGTTACCGCCGTACGACGAGGGTGCCTCCCTCCGGCTCGGCGAGGAGTTGCGGGCGGCAGGGTACGACGCCGGGCTGGTGGCCGCGGCGCTGACCCAGTCCAGACTGCGGACCCGGGCGCGGCGCAAGCTGGGCGAGTTCGCGGACGGCATGGTGTTCACCCCGGACGGGCTGGAGCAGGCCACCAGGCTGCAACTGGCCGCTCGGCACGCGCACCGGTTCCACTCGGCCGGGGTCCGGCACGTGTTCGACCTGGGGTGCGGCATCGGCGCGGACGCGATGACGATCGCCGGGCTAGGCATGAAGGTCACGGCGGTCGAGACCGACCCGGTGACCGCGGCGCTGGCCGAGTACAACCTGCGACATTTCCCTGACGTGAACGTGTTGCGGGCGGACGCGCGCAGCGTGCTGCTGACCAGCGGCGACGGGGACCTGGCCGAGGTCGGTGCGTGGCTGGACCCAGCACGACGCATCCGAGGGCGGGCCGACGCCATGGGGCGGACCCGTCGGACCAGCTCGCTGGCCGACCTCTGCCCGAGCTGGGAATTCGTCAACGACGTCGCCGCCCAGATCCCCGCCACCGGTGCCAAGCTGTCCCCCGGCCTGCCACATGGCGCCGTGCCCGCGGGGACGGAGGCGACCTGGACGTCCTACGACGGCGAGGTGCTCGAGTGCGTCGTGTGGTGGGGGCCGCTGGTACGAACACTGGGCCGCTGCGCCGTAGTGGTCCACCGTGACCCCGGCACCCCGGACGTCGTCGTGACCGAGGCGGACGCCGACGGGGTCGGCCCAGTGGCTGCGCAGCTGCCGGTGGCCGGCGACTACCTGTACGAGCCGGACCGGGCGGTGCTGCGGGCCGGGTTGATCGGGGCGTTGACCGCTGCCACTGACGGCGCTGAACTCGCCCACGGGGTCGGCTACGTGACCGCCAAGAAGCCGGTGGTGGTCCCGTTCGCCCGCCGATACGTCGTCACGGCGGCGATGCCGCTGCAGGTCAAGTCGGTGCGGGCGTGGCTGCGCGGGCAGGACGTGGGCCGATTGACGATCAAGAAGCGCGGGGTGGACCTCGACCCGGACCTGCTCCGTCGCCAGCTCAAACTCGACGGCCGAGGTGACCAGTTGACCGTGGTCCTGACCCGCGTGGGGTCGCGGCAAGCGTTCCTCGTCGTCGAGCCAAGCTGACGGCGGTCGCCGGACGCGGTCGACGGCCGCGGCCGGGCACCGCAGGAGTCCAACAGTCCCTGGGAGCCTCCCCAGCCCGACCCCAGGCTCTACCGGCACCCGATGAGCCGGGCACACCTCGTCAATCGCCGCAGCCACCACTGCCGCCGGTCCGCCGTCGCAGTCATGGCAGCGACCGTCGCCGCATCCACGGCGACCGGACCGGGGCGCAGTACGCCTCCGACAGGGACCAGCGGAGGAGCTCCGACGTCCCGTTCCAGGAGCGCGACGGTCGCCAGGCCACAAGCGTGCTCGAGCCGGGGCAGCGAGGCCGCCAGCGCCACCCCCGCCGCGATCCCTACCGAGGTATCCAGCGCGGAGGAGACCACGGCGGGCAAACCGACGTGCTCGACGATCTCCAGAGCCGCTCGCACCCCACCCAGCGGCGCCGCCTTCACGACGATCAGGTCCGCCGCGTGCAGCTCCCGCACCCGCATCGGATCGTCGGCCTTGCGGATCGACTCGTCGGCGGCCACGGCGACGTCCACCCCGGCACGAGCCAGCGCGACACGCAGGGCCGCAAGGTCTTCGACAGCCGCACAAGGCTGCTCGGCGTACTCCAACTGGTACGGCGCGAGCGCGGTAATCGCGCGAACGGCCTCTTCCACGTCCCAGCCGCCGTTGGCGTCGACCCGGATCGAGGTGTCTGGCCCGGCGCTCTCCCGCACCGCAGCCACTCGGTCGAGGTCGTCGCGCAGGCTCTGCCCTGGCTCGGCGACCTTCACCTTGACCGTGCGACAGCCGTCGTACCGGGCCAAAATCCCGGGCACTGCCTCAGGAGGCACCGCTGGCACGGTCGCATTCACCAGCACCACGTCGCGAATTGGTGCCGGCCACCCGTGCCACCCTGCCTCGAGGGCACAGCTGAGCCACTGGGCTGCCTCGGGGTCTGCGTACTCGGGGAACGGCGCGAACTCCCCCCATCCGGTAGGTCCGTGTAGCAGCACCGCCTCGCGGACATCGACCCCACGAAACCGCACCCGCATCGGGATGGACACCACCTGCGCGGTGGATACCAGTTCAGCGACGCTGGGTCGATCCCGGCTACGCACGGCTAGGCACGCGGCGACAACACGCAGAACTCGTTGCCCTCTGGGTCGGCCAGGACGATCCAGGCCACCGTCTGCTCGTCCTGACCCACGTCGACCCGTCGAGCTCCGAGCGCGACCAGCCGTGCGACCTCAGCGGCGTGATCGTCGTCCTTGCCGGGAGCCAGATCGAGGTGCAGCCGGTTCTTGATCTGCTTGCCCTCTTGAACCGGCACGAACACCCACCCGATGGGCTGCTCCGACCAGACAAACTGCCGACCATTCTCGACGGCGTGGGGCGGGACGATCACCACCTCCTCGTCCGACTCGTAGACCGTCGTCCAGTCGAGCACCTTCGCCCACCAGCGGGCCTGTGCCTGTATGTCGTGGGCGTCGATCACCACCGAGTACCAGCGCACGCTCATGCGCGAAGGCTAGCCGGATCAACCGACAACGATGAGGTCCCCGCCCGCTGAGGGCAGTGCTCACGCCGGCGCTGGCACCGCCGCGAAGTCGTCGATCCGGGACCAGACGCCTCGCAGAGGGTCCTTACAGCGTCAGTGCGACTCGTGACAGGATCAGCCGTCATGGAGCGCCATCTACGGCCGCCGACTCGACCTCTGGCCGATCCCAGCAATGTCATCACCGGCGACCATTACCGCATCACCGTCCTGGACGCGGGTTTGTTGCGCGTGGAGTACAGCGACGACGGCGTCTTCGAGGACCGGGCCAGCCAGACCGTGTGGTTCCGTGACCTGCCGCCGGCCAGCTTCGACCTTGTCGAGGGACCGGACCTGCTGCAGGTGCACACCCACCGACTGCACCTGCGCTACGACAAGCGACGGTTCACCACCAGGGGGCTCTCGGTGCAGACGACCGGCGCCGCGCTGAGCTACCACCGCACCTGGCGGTACGGGCTGCCCTACGTCAACTTCGGCGGCACCGCTCGTACCCTGGACGAAGCCGACGGCGCGGTGCCGCTGGAGGACGGGGTATTGTCCCGGCACGGCATCGCCACCATCGACGATTCCGCGACCGCGCTGATCGAACCGGACGGCAGCTTCGCAGAACGCCGTCCCGGCAACGCCGACCTCTATCTGTTCGGTTACGGCCGCGACTACAAGGCGGCGCTGAAGGCCTTCTACGCGATCACCGGCCCACAACCGCTGCTTCCCCGGTACGCCCTCGGGAACTGGTGGAGCCGATACCACGCCTACTCGGCCCAGGAGTACCTGGCCCTGATGGACCGGTTCAGCCTCGAGGGAGTGCCGTTCTCGGTGGCCGTCCTCGACATGGATTGGCACGTCAGCGCGGTCGACCCGAAGTTCGGATCAGGCTGGACCGGGTACACCTGGAACCGCGACCTGTTTCCAGACCCCGAGGCGTTCCTGCGCGCCCTGCGAGCCCGCAACCTGCGGGTCACCCTCAACACCCATCCCGCAGACGGGATCCGCGCGTTCGAGGATGCCTACCCCGCAGTGGCAGCGAGGCTTGGGATCGACCCGGACAGCGGCCTGCCCGCGGTGTTCGATCCAACCGACCCAGCGTTCCTCTCGGCGTACTTGGAAGAAGTTCATCATCCGCTGGAAGCGCAGGGGGTCGACTTCTGGTGGCTGGACTGGCAGCAGGGAACCACCTCATCGGTCCCAGGCCTGGACCCCTTGTGGTTGCTCAACCACGTGCACTACCTCGATGCCGGTCGTCCGCGGACGACGAATCCCCCGGCGATCGCTGCACCGGAACCTGACGATGCTCCAGCCGCACCTGGCGACGCCCCAGCAGCATCTGGCGAGGCCCCAGCCGCAGCTGGCGACGCCCCAGCAGCATCTGGCGAGGCACTCCGTGCCGGCGCTCCACCTCCCCGACGGGCGCTTACGTTCAGCCGGTACGCCGGGCTGGGCAGCCACCGATACCCGGTGGGGTTCTCCGGCGACAGCGTGATCAGCTGGGAGTCGCTGGACTTCCAGCCGCACTTCACCGCAACGGCGAGCAACGCGGGCTACGGCTGGTGGAGCCACGACATCGGTGGGCACATGTACGGCGTCAAGGACGAGGAGTTGGCCACCCGCTGGGTGCAATTCGGGGTGTTCTCACCGATCATGCGGCTGCACTCGACCCGCAGTCCGTTCAACAGCAAGGAACCGTGGCGGTACGGCCCGGTGGCGGAGAAGGTGATGACCCACTGGCTGCGATTGCGGCACCGGCTGGTCCCCTACCTGGCGACCATGAACGTACGAGCGCATACCCAGGGCGAACCACTGATCCAACCGATGTACTACGACCACCCGTGGGAGCAAATCGCCTACGAAGTGCGCAACCAGTACCGCTTCGGCAGCGAACTGCTGGTGGCCGCGATCACCACGCCCGGGGACCGCGGCACCGGACTGGGCCGAGTAGGGACCTGGCTGCCCGAGGGCGTTTGGTTCGACGTGTTCACCGGCCTGGCCTACCGGGGCGGCCGGCCGGTCACGATGCACCGAAATCTGGAATCCATCCCCGTACTGATGCGCGCGGGCAGCGTGCTGCCGCTGGCCGGCGACGGCCAGGACCTGCTCCCGAACGGCGTCGCCCTGCCAACCACGCTGCACCTGAAAGTCTTCGGCGGCGCGGACGGACACTTCACGCTGGTCGAAGATGCCGACGACGGGGGCGATTGGGCACGTACTCGATTCGAGTTCTCCTCCTTCGCTGGCACCTTGCGGATCTGCCCGGTCGAAGGGGCTGTCGAGGCAGTCCCACTGCGACGGGACTACGTCATCGATCTCATCGGGTTCGCCCGGGTGAGTCGCGTCGAGTTGCTCAACGAGCAAGGACTTGCCAGCGAGGTCCCGACCCCGGAGCCTGGGCCCACGCCGGGCAGTCTGCGGGTGCGGGTGCCGGCTGTGGACGCTCGCCGCGGCGCCCGGCTACGGATCGTCGGTGACGGTTCGACGCGCGGAGACAATCAGGTGCGGCAACGACTGTTCCAGCTCCTGGACGCCGGGCAGATCAGGTTCGAGGACAAGGAACGGGTCTGGTCGGTGGTGAACCGGGTACGCGACCCACACGACGCCGCGCTGGCCGTCCATGCCTTGGACCTGTCGGAATCGCTGCTCGGCGCCGTGATCGAAATCCTTCTGGCGCGCTGACCACTGCTGGCTGGCGCGCTGACCGCGAGCTCGCGCAGTGACCGCCGCCACCGCGGCGCCACACCCGCTCCACGCTCAGCGCCACTCTCCTAAGCTCACCTGCGTGAGCACGCATTCACCGGCCAACCCCCCGGCGTCCCCCACCATCTCCGCGACGTTCGATCCGTCCGCCTGGGCGGTCGTACCCGGGTTCGACTTCACCGACATCACCTACCATCGGTGCACCCGACCAGGCCCGGTGCGCGGGCGGTCACTCGGCGTCGTACGGATCGCCTTCAACCGGCCGCAGGTGCTCAACGCATTCCGCCCGCACACCGTTGACGAGTTGTACCGGGCCCTTGACCACGCCCGGATGACCCCGGATGTCGGGACAGTACTCCTGACCGGCAACGGCCCCGGCCCTGACGGCACCGGTAGTGCCGGGAAGTGGGCCTTCTGCACCGGGGGCGACCAACGGATTCGGGGCCGGTCCGGGTACCAGTACGCGAGGGAGGGCGCCACCGAGACGGCCGATGGGGTGGATGAGGCGCGGGTCGCGGCGCAGGGCGGGCGGCTGCACATCCTGGAGGTGCAACGGCTGATCCGGACCATGCCGAAGATCGTCATCGCGGTGGTGAACGGCTGGGCAGCCGGCGGCGGACACTCACTGCACGTGGTGTGCGACCTGACGATGGCTTCGCGCGAACACGCCCGGTTCAAGCAGACCGACGCGGACGTGGGCTCGTTCGACGCCGGCTACGGCTCGGCGTACTTGGCCCGGATGGTCGGGCAGAAGTTCGCTCGGGAGATCTTCTTTCTCGGCCGCACGTACGACGCTTCGCAGATGCACCGGATGGGCGCGGTCAACTTCGTGGTCAACCACGAAACACTCGAGGCTGAAGCGCTCGAGGTGGCGGCCGAGATCATGGGCAAGTCCCCGCAGGCGCAACGGATGCTGAAGTTCGCCTTCAACCTCGTCGATGACGGGCTGATGGGCCAGCAGGTCTTCGCCGGGGAGGCCACCCGGCTGGCCTACCTGACCGACGAGGCGGTCGAGGGACGCGACCAGTTCTTGCAGAAACGGGAGCCGGACTGGTCACCCTTTCCTTGGTACTTCTGAATCGCGACGGAAGCCGCCGACCCACGCCACTTCCCGCCCACGGGCGGCTCGCGGACGCATCTACCCAGGTAGCCGCCACCACCTCCCGCCCACGGGCGGACCATGGGGACCGCCATGGCGATGGCTGAGTCGATGGCGGTCATTGCACTCAGTTCTTCGTCGTCGCTACGGTGAGGCGTGATCGTCGTCACTGGCCATCTGAGCGTCGATCCTGCCGACCGGCATCAGCTGCTAGCCGCCTCCCAATCAGCTGTACACGCTGCCCGCGGGGCCTCTGGTTGCCTGGATTTCGCCGTGAGTCCGGACCCGATCGACCCCGGCCGGGTCAATGTCGCGGAGCGGTGGGCTGACCGAACGGCGTTGCAAGCGTTCCGCGAGGCGGGCCCCGATGAAGCCGCCGACGCGCTGGTCACGCGGTACGACGTCGCTGAGTACGAGGTTCCCTGTCAGGCTCGCAAGGACAGCCCCGACCTTGGCAACGCCAACCAGGACAGCTCCGACCAGGACGGCGAATCGGCCATCGCCGCACTGGTGACCGCACGTGTCGCCGCGGTCGCAGCCAAGGACCTGGTACCCATCGCCGCCAGCTTGGCCGACGACGTTGAGTCGTTCAACGTGCTGCCCCCGCTTCGGCTGAGCGGTGCTGACGTCGTCATCGAGCAAACCCACGCTTGGTACGACGGGTACGCCTCGAACATCGGGTACGACGTCAGTGAACTTCGCATCACCGCCTCCGGTGCCGTCGGATTCGCTTCCTACACCTATCGCGTCACTGGCTTGGCTGTCGCCGTCGCCAAGGACGCTGGCTGATCACCCACGATCACGAGTCCGTGCCCTTCGATCCGGACACGCCCAACTCCGGGTAGGCCGCCCATGGGCCAGGACGAGGTCGTCTGCGGCTGCCGACTCCCTTCAGCTGGCTCAGTACACCAACACCTGCGTACCAATCTGGGCGAGCCGCATCCGCCACAGGTGGTCCATGGCTGCCACCGACAGCCGCGCGCAACCGTGCGAGGCCGGATATCCGGGGATCGACAGTGACCCATGCAGCGCGTACCCGCCGACGAAGAACTTCGGGCTGTACAGCATCCCTAGCGGCGCCCGGTGCCAACCGGTGATCTGTCGGCTGATCCGGAAGGAACCCCTGGGGGTGACCGCTCGTTCACGACCGCCCAGATTGGTCTGGTACCACTGACCGGAACCGGTGCTGGTGTTGAACACCGTGCTCACCACGCCACCGTCGACGACCATCAGCAGTTGCCGCTGTAGATCGACCTCCAGCACGTGCCCGGAAGTACTTCGCGGCGCAAGCCGAACTCCTCTGCGAAGCGCCGCGAGGGTCGACGGGTCAGCCACCCCGCTGCGGGACAACCCGCTGGCCTTTTGCAAGGCCATCACGGCCTGGCTGGTCGTCGGGCCGTAACTCCCGTCCGCCGTGCTCAGCCAAAAACCCAGCTGCGCCAGCCGCGTCTGCATCGTCTGCACGGCCGCTGAGCGCATCCCTGGCCGCAGCGTCGTGACGGCGACCGGTCGCGGCAGCTTCGGCGGTGGCGCCAGGGGGTTGGGTACCGGCTGAGGCAGCGTCGCGGGCTTCGTAGGCCGGTTACCGCCGTCCGGTGTCACGTTGGTCGGGGCTGGACGGGCTCGCTGGGGCCTGGGGTCGTCGCGGGTTACCAGCGCAGAGCCCGGCGCGGCGAAGGGGGCCGACCCGGCGGCAACAGCCGATCCGGGACCGCTGAGAACGCCGACCAACACCAGCGCCGCGACCGAGGCCAGCGACCCGCGCCGACTGCAGCTACCGATGGTCATCACGCGTCCCCTTCACGTCGTGCCGCGCTTTGCGGATCTGCGCGGCCCCCGAATCGGGGGATCCGTGGCCTCATCGTAGCCAGCACAACCACCCATCGTCCGATGGTTGTATGACCAGATCGGCTCAGCGCCGATCCGATTGACAGCGCCTGGCCGATCGACAGCGCCTGGCCGATTGACAGCGCAGGCGAGTGCCCATCGGTGGGCGCCGCGCACGTGCCTCCGTAGCCTGAACCCATGCCTACCAACGGCGCATCCGAGGACCTGCGGCGGCTGACGATTCCGGCTGGGCCAGCGGTGCAGCAGGTGCTGCCCGCACTGAGGGAGATGCTGGCTGGCCGTGGGCCGCTGATCCTGCCGATGGCACCCGGCGAACGGCTCGAACCGGCGACCCGGAGCCGGTATCTGCGCGACGTCACCGGACTGGCGGTCGGCACCTCCGGATCCACCGGCGCCAAGAAGCGCGCGGTGTTGCCGACGGCGGCGCTACGGGCCTCCATCGACGCCACCCATGACCGGCTTGG
>CAJDWS010000035.1_pt1 | contig 30203 bp, 25 predicted proteins | sample 7391661 | NCBI WGS metagenome assembly CAJDWS01 (sample SAMEA7055725, study PRJEB34461) | soil metagenome | biome: terrestrial ecosystem; feature: Peninsula; material: soil | place: Antarctica | collected 2016 | reverse complement strand
GATCGGGGTGCACGCGAGTCACCGACGCTCCGGCGATCACGGACCGGATACGGCGCGCGGCGTCCAGCGCGGCATCGACAGGATCGGTCTGCGCAAACACCGTCGCGATCACCGTACCGGCGGACTCTGACCACAACAGGTCGTCGAGACGCTGAGCAAGGGTGTCAAGAATGTCGACGGAGCACAGATCGACGCCGGAAACGACGAGGTTGACCACAATGGGTTCGGGGGACACGACTCGCTCCTCGTAAGTAGCTCCAGCACCTTTCAGACCCACCTTGTCACTTGACAAGGTGGGTCTGAAAGCGAAGATGAGCGGATCCGAATCGCTGCGGCTGGTGTGGGTGATCCAGCAGTGTCTACTACAACCCCATCCGCCGGTAGCGCTGGAACCGGGCCGCCATCCGGTCGTCGTCGCTCTGCTGGCGCAGCTCGACCAGTTGACGGTGGATGGCCCGTCCGATCCGGCGGCAGAACGCCAACGGTTCGTCCGCGGCGTCCGGCAACTCGGCGACCACCCAGTCGACGATCCCGTTGGCGTGCAGGTCCAGGGCTCGAACGCCCTGTTCGTGCGCCATCTGCGGAGCCTTGTCGACGGTGCGGTGGACGATCGCGCTGGCACCCTCCGGTGGCAGCGGGGACAGCCAGGCATGCTGCGCCGCGATGGTGTGGTCGGCCGGGATCAGCGCCAACGCCGCCCCGCCGCTGCCCTGGCCGAGCAGCACCGACAGGGTGGGTGCGGGCAGGGTGACCATGTCGTGCAGGCAGCGCGCGATCTCACCGGCCAGGCCGCCCTCCTCGGCAGCCTTCGATAACGCCGCCCCCGGGGTGTCGATCACGGTTACCAGCGGGAGGTGCAACTCGGCAGCCAACTGCATCCCCCGGCGGGCTTCTCGCAGCGCGGCCGGGCCGAGCGGGGCCTCCAGGGTCTGGCCGTGCCGATCCTGTGCGGCCACCACACACGACGAGGTCCCGAACCGCACCAACGCCAGCAGCATGGCGCTCTCGGTTTCCCCGGCCGTCGTCCCGGACAGGTACAGCACCTCGGTGGCGGCCTGTTCGAGCAGGTGCCGTACTCCGGGTCGGTCGGGGCGGCGGGAGCGTTCGATGGAGTGCCAGGCGTGCAAGTCCTTCGGCACCTCGGGGCCGACGACATCGTCGCTGGGCAGCACCAGCGCGTCGACCTCACCCTCTCCCGGTACGTCGTCGACGGCATCGGCGGCGATCTCGCCGGGGCGTGGCATCAACACGTGCAGCGCCCGCCGCAGCAGTTCACGCAACTCCTCGGGCGGGACCACCGCGTCCAGCAGGCCGATGTCGCGCAGGTTCTCGGCCAGCTGCACGCCCTCGGGGAACTTGGCACCGTAGAGCGCCTCGTAGACCCGCGGGCCGAGGAACCCCACGAGCGCCCCCGGCTCGGCCATGGTGATGTGCCCGAGCGAGCCCCACGAAGCGAAGACGCCACCAGTCGTGGGGTTCCGCAGGTACACCAGGTACGGCAGCCGGGCCCGTTTGTGCGCCGCGACGGCCGCCGAGATCTTGACCATCTGCAAGAACGCGACGGTGCCCTCCTGCATCCGGGTGCCACCGGAAGTGGGTGAGGCGATCAGGGGCAGCTGCTCGGCGGTGGCACGCTCGATCGCCACAGTGAGTCGTTCTGCGGCGGCCACCCCGATCGACCCGGCCAAGAAGGCGAACTCGCCGGCCACCAGGGCGACCCGGCGACCATCCAGCATCCCCTCGCCGGTGACGATCGCCTCGTCGAGCCCGGTCTTTTCGGCGGCTTTGGCCAGGTCGGCGGCGTACCTACTGCCGAGCGCCGCATGCGGCTGCTGCGGCGGGACGTCCCAGTTGGTAAAGGTGTCGGGGTCAAGAAGGCGGTCGATCAGCTCGGCTGCGGAGATCCTGCTCACGCGACCATTGTCTCGCTGTACGGCTCCGTCAGTGCTCCCGGTCGGCTTCGGGCAGGGCGACGCTGTCTTGGACGGCTTCGACGACCTCTCCGGCGATCGCGGACGCACGGCGCCGGTGCGCCAGATACTCGAAGAGCATCGGCAGGACCGAGACGAAGACAATGAGGATGAGCGCGACTTCGATGTTCTTCTTCACGAAGTCGATCTGCCCGAGGTAGTAGCCCAGCAGGGTGACACCGGTGGCCCAGAGCACGGCCCCAACAGCGCTGTAGGTGAAGAACCGCTTGCGGTCCATCCGGCTGACGCCTGCGACCACGGTGATGAACGTGCGCACGATCGGCACGAACCGGCCCAAGACCAGGGCCCGGTTGCCGTAGCTGTCGAAGAACGCCGACGTCTGCTCGAAATACTTGCGCTTCAGGAACCGGCCATCCCGGTTGTAGAGCGGTGTGCCGATGGCCCGGCCGATCTCATACCCCACCACGTTGCCCAGGAATGCCGCGAGGGTCAGTACGACGCAGGCAAACACCAGGTTGTACTGCAGCGTGCCATTGCCGATGAACAGCCCGATCGTGAACAGCAACGAGTCGCCCGGCAGGAAGGCTGTGAACAATCCGCACTCGGCGAAGATGATTGCGGCCGAACCCCAAAAGGCCCACGGACCCAGTCGTTCGAGCAGGATCTGCGGGTCGAGCCAGTCTGGGCCCAGGGTGTTCATCACGGGTTCCAGGGTAGACGGGCCAGCCTGTGACACCCCTGAACCAGGCCGGTCCTGCGTCGATCCGGCGCGGCGGCTGGTATCAATGCCGGGTGAGCACGCCCGAGTCCACCGCGCCCGAACCCGTGGGTGTTGGGCCCTGGCCGGGGCCATGGCCGACCGCAGACGAACTGGTCACGAGGTACGACGAGCAGTTGCTGCGTGACGGCGACCGGCGCAACGTCGTCGACGGCTACCGCTATTGGCGCCACGACGCGATCGTCGCCGACTTGGACACCCGGCGGCACGAGTTGCACATCGCTATCGAGAACTGGGAGCACGACTTCAACATCGGGGCCGTCATCCGCACGGCCAACGCGATGAACGTCGCGGCGTTCCACATCGTCGGCCGTCGGCGCTGGAACAGGCGCGGTGCCATGGTCACCGACCGGTATCAACACGAGGTGCACCACCCCGACGTGGCGAGCCTGCGGGCGTGGGCCGACGGGCACTGCGGCGTACCGATCGTCGCCTGCGAGAACACCCCTGACGCGACCCCGCTGGAGACCTTCGACCTGCCCCGAGCCTGCGTGCTGTTCTTCGGGTCCGAGGGCCCAGGGCTGTCGGCTGAGGCGCTGGCGAGCGCCGATGCCGTCGTCGGCATCACGCAGTTCGGGTCGACCCGTTCGATCAACGCCGGTGCCGCCGCCGCGATCGCCATGCACGCCTGGGTCAGGGCGCATGTCTTCGGTCAGCGCCCGTAGGGACCGGCGCCGGGGGGCGCGGCTGAGCACTGTCGATCGCCGTTTATCGCGAGAAGGTCACGACAGCACCTCGACCGCATAGGATGGATGGACCCCCGCCGGTCGTGCATCCGGGCACGGCCGAACCCTGTGACCCGTCAAGGAGCGCCTGTGCCTATCGCAACCCCCGAGGTGTACGCCGACATGCTCGACCGCGCGAAGGCAGGTTCCTTCGCGTACCCGGCCATCAACATCTCTTCGAGCCAGACGCTGAACGCTGCGCTTCGCGGATTCGCCGACGCCGGCTCCGACGGCATCATTCAGGTCTCCACCGGGGGCGCCGAGTACCTCTCCGGTCCGGGCGTGAAGAACATGGTCGCGGGATCGCTGGCGATGGCGGCGTACGCCGCTGAGGTCGCCAAGCACTACCCGGTCAACATTGCGCTGCACACCGACCACTGCCCCAAGGACAAGCTGGACGGGTTCGTGCGCCCCCTGATCGCCGCGAGCAAGGCGCAGGTCGACAAGACCGGACTGCCGATCTTCCAGTCGCACATGTGGGACGGCTCGGCCGTGCCGCTGACCGAAAACTTGGAGATCGCCAAGGAGCTGCTGGCCCTGGCCCGGGCCGCGAAGATCATCCTCGAGGTCGAGATCGGCGTCGTCGGGGGCGAGGAAGACGGCGTCGCCCACGAGATCAACGAGAAGCTGTACACCACCCCCGAAGACGCGCTCGCGACGGTCGAAGCGCTGGGCCTGGGTGAGAACGGGCGCTACATGACCGCGCTGACCTTCGGCAACGTGCACGGCGTCTACAAGCCGGGCAACGTCAAGCTGCGCCCAGAGATCCTCAAGGAGTGCCAGGACGCCGTGGTCGCCAAGTTTGGCGACGCCCACGGACTCAAGCCGCTGGACCTGGTCTTCCACGGCGGATCTGGCTCCCTGGAGCAGGAGATCGCCGACGCTGTCGACTACGGCGTGGTGAAGATGAACGTCGACACCGACACCCAGTACGAGTTCACCCGCCCGATCGCCGGTTACATGATGACGAACTACGACGGCGTCCTGAAGGTCGACGGCGAGGTCGGCAACAAGAAGAAGTACGACCCGCGCGCCTGGGGCAAGGAGGCCGAGGCGGCCATGGCGCTGCGTGTCGTGGAGGCCTGCAAGGACCTGCGGTCTGCCGGGACGAGCCAGTCCTGACTGGTCCGTCGGCCTGACCGACGTACCGTTGTCAACAACACCAGAGCATGTCGGGCGGCCCGGGCTTCGGCCCGGGTCGTGCCGTCTGCGCAGCTGATCGCGCGATTGCGACCCTTCGAACCGGGAGACCCGCTCATGCATGGCGACCGCCACCAACGCCAACACAATCTGCTTGCCCGGCCCACCATGCTGCCGCAAGACCCGGGTACCGCCGACTTGACCGAGTCGGCTCCGCCGGTCGAACGGCTTCGGGAGGTGGCAGCAGCGCACCCGGCCACGGCGCTGGTGTGGGCGTTGCTGGCCGAGGAAGCGCTTGCCGGCGGGCGCACCGTCGAGGGATACGCCTACGCGCGGACCGGTTATCACCGTTCGCTGGATGCGCTGCGGTGCCGGCAACTCCTGGACGACAGTTCGGCCGAGGCCGCCGCGGTGCTCCTGGATAGCGCGGGGTGAGCTCCGCCGTGAGGCTCGGGCGGCCCCGGAACTGGTCGGTGGGAGACGCGCCATGTCGTCGATGACCAGTACCGAGCGCATCTTCCTGCGGCTCGAACGGCCCGGATACCCGATCGACCTGGCCAGCATGTTCCTGATCGAACCCGACGACGATGGGCCGCTACCCTTCGAGCCGGTCAAGCGGTATCTGCTTGAGCGCTTTCGAACCAAGGCGATGTTCACCCGCAAGGTGGCCCGCGCCCCCCTGGGTATCGGCGACGACCGGTGGACCCAGGTCGAGACCAGCACGCTCGCCGGGCACGTCCGCCCGATCACCGTGCCTGCTCCCGGTGACGAGCGTGCTGTGTTCGACCTGGTGTTACGGCTCACGGCCGAGCCCCTGGAACGGAACCGGCCGCTGTGGGACTGCTGGTACGTCGAAGGGCTGGCCGGCGGCCGGACCTGCCTGATGTTGCGGCTGCATCATGCCCTGGCCGACGGTGGATCCCTGATGGCGGTCCTGGAGGAGTTCTTCGCGGGCGGCCCCGATGAGGCATCGCCGCCGCCCGGGCGGGCACAGGCGCCGCTCGGCCCGCAGCGACGCGGTGAACCCCGACTGGCCTGGCGGGTGGCTCGCGAGGTGCCGGATCGGGTGGTCAGCATCGCCGGAGGGAGCACCCGGATCGTTGGGGCCGCCGCGAAAGCCGTGACCAGGCGGGCGCGTCGTCGGCTGAGCGTGGGGGAGCGCGATCCCGACGACGGTTCGCTGGACGATGCCGCCGAGCTTGCCCCGGACGCTCCCGGTGGCAACGCGACCAACCCGCCGACCGTCGGGTTCCTGCCATCTTCGGCCAGCGGCCCCCCGATGACGTTGTTCAATCGGCACGTGACGTGGCCGGCGAAGTCGTTCGCTTCGGTACCGCTGTCGTTGAACGACATCGAGCTGGTCCGCCAACTGGTACCGGGCTGTACCGTCAACGACGTCCTGCTCACGCTGGTCACTGGGACCTTGCGAAACTATCTGCAGCGGCACGCCGAGCTGCCGGATCGCCCGCTGCGGACGTCGTGTCCGGTGAGCCTGCGCCGGGAGCGTGAGCCCGAGGGATCGCAAGGACCCGAAGGACGCGATGAGGGCCAGGATGAGGGCCATGATGAGGGTGGCGCGGAGGTACGGGGCTCTGGCAACGACTTCACCACCATGTGGGTCGACCTCCCGGTCCAGCTGGACGACGCCGTCGAGCGGCTCGCCGCGGTGCACACGGCGGCCGCCGACGCGAAGGCCGAACTGGCCGCCTCCAAGGCCTCGTGGGATGTGCTGGCCGACGTCGGTGACGTGCTGTTGCCGGGCGTCGTGTCGGCCGCGATGGGATTCGCCCACACCAAGGCTTTCGGCAAGGTGCCGCCCACCCTCAACCTCACCGTCTCGACGATGCGTGGGCCCAGCGAATGGGCGTACCTGCTGAATCACCGCATCGAACGGTTCACCATGCGCACGATCATCTGCCCGCCGGTGCACCTGTTCGTCGCGGCGGTCAGCTACGCCGGCCGGCTCGAGGTCGGGGTCACGACGGTGGCCGAGTTGGTGCCCGACCCGGGGACGCTGACTGCCGGGCTGAGCGCGGAGCTCGCCGCGTTGGTGGTGCGCGTGCGCGGCAGAGATGGCGACCACCCAGCGATCCCATGAACGCGGCTCACGAACCACCAGCCGAACGGCAGCACCGGCAGTCGTTGATCGATGAGTTCAAGCCGCACCTGCGCGGGTGGTTGCACCTGGTGGCGTTGCCGCTGGCGGTCGCCGGCGGGATCGCCCTCGTGGTCGCTGGTCGCACAGCGCGGGAACGTGTCGGGTTGGCGGTGTTCACCGTGACCGCGGCGCAACTGCTGGGGACCTCTGCGACCTTTCACCGCGGCCGCTGGTCACCCCGGACGGCGACCCTGTTGAACCGCCTCGACCACGTCGGGATCTTCTTCATCATCGCGGGCTCCTACACCGCGTTCGCGCTCACCGTCCTGCCGCATCCGACGCTGCTGCTGGTCACGGTGTGGCTGGGTGCGGGGGTTGGGGCGCTGGCCAAGGTGTTCTGGATGAGCGCGCCACGGTGGGTGACGACAGGGGCTTACCTTGCCCTCGGCTGGTTGGCGGTGCTCTTCGTCAAACCGCTCGCTGAGTACGGCGGCCCAGTCGTGCTCGGGCTGATCGCCTTGGGTGGGTTGTTCTACACGGTCGGGGCCGTCGTGTACGGCACCCGCTGGCCCAACCCGAGTCCGCGCTGGTTCGGGTTTCACGAGGTGTTCCACGCCTTCACGTTGCTCGCGCTGGCAGCGCACGGAAGCGCAGCGTACCTGGCCATCGGCACCATCGGCGGCTCGGATTGAGCCACCCGCTCGCCGTTTCCCGCCCGTGGGCGGGAAACGGCGTTCACTGCCCAGGCAGCATGAGTCGAGCGATCCCCGGGTCGCCCGATCAGTTGCCCATCAGGCCTTCGTGACCTGAGCGGATATGACAGCCTGGCGGGCGCCTTTCTTCAACCGGGCCTGGTCCAGTCCAAGGGTCACCCGGGCGTCGCCAGCGCCGATCCATCCGCACCGGACCGGCTTCTCGTCGCTGCATTCGTAGTTGACGAGCGACGCGATCGGCTTGTGATGGAACAGGGCCGACACCGCTTGCGGCGCCGCGTACCGTGCGGCGGCCTTGCGGTCGCCCTTGGCCCAAGCCTTCAGGAGCAGCTCACCGTACGTGTATGGGACGGTAGGCAGGCCAGTCGATGTGGCCCGCGTACCGTTCTTGGCCGAACGCGGCAGCGGCGTCTGGCTCGCCGGGCGGGCCGGCGTCGCCTTCGTTGTCAGCGTTTCGGATGCGCTCAAGGTGCCGGTGGGGCCACTGGTCGCGCTGGATCCCACGGCCATGGGATTCGCGGCGCTGTTGACTTCCCCGCCGTTGCCGCAGGCAGCGGTCAGCCCCGAGACCACGGTCAGGGCGCCCAGGCCGAACGCGGCCACGGACTTCGCGATTTTCGTCATAACCCAACTATCGGGCAAGAACAGCGGTCTCGGCGATAGCGACCCGCGGCGGGACGTGGTGTGGTGCGCCGTTTCTCGCCCGTGGGCGGGAGGTGGAGGCCGGTTGCTGGGGGTTTGTGCGCCGTTTCTCGCCCGTGGGCGGGAGGTGGCGGCCGGCGGGAGGTGGCGGCCGGCGGGAGGTGGCGGCCATCGGGAGGTGGCGGGCGGCCACCCACGAAGGGACTGGACGCGGCAGGCGGGGCCGCGACGTACTGGGTAGGATTCCCCGGTACGAGCCCTGACGCAGCCCGAGGCCTGCGCGCAGGGCTCATTGGCGTGAGCCCGGCGGCCGCGCGAGTATTCCGCTCGCGGCGCAGGCCTCACCGGAGGCGAAGGGGACAACCGGGATGCCGGCGATCGTTTTGGTGGGCGCTCAATGGGGCGATGAGGGCAAGGGTAAGGCGACGGACCTGCTCGGCTCGGGCGTCGACTACGTCGTCAAGTTCAACGGTGGCAACAACGCCGGACACACCGTGGTCATCGGCGGCGAGAAGTACGCCCTGCATCTGCTCCCCAGCGGCATCCTGACCCCCGGCGTCGTCCCGGTCATCGGCAACGGGGTCGTCGTCGACCTCGAGGTGTTGTTCAACGAGCTGACCGCGCTCAAGGCCCGCGGGATCGACGTCTCCCGGTTGCAGATCAGCGCGAACGCTCACGTCATCCCCTCGTACAACCGGACCATCGACAAGGTGCGTGAGCGCTTCCTCGGCAGTCGCCGGCTGGGCACCACCGGCCGCGGCATCGGCCCGACGTACGCGGACAAGATGAACCGGGTCGGCATCCGGATCCAAGACCTGTTCGACGCCAAGATTCTGGCTCAGAAAGTGGAAGCTGCCCTCGACGAGAAGAACCACATGCTCGTCAAGATCTTCAACCGCCGGGCCGTCGACGCCGACGAGGTGACCGCGGAGCTGCGCTCGTACGCCGAACGCCTGGCACCGATGGTCACCGACACCGGGCTGCTGTTGCAGCACGCGCTGGATGCTGGCAAGACGGTCCTCTTCGAGGCCGGCCAGGCCACCATGCTGGACGTGGACCATGGCACCTACCCGTTCGTGACCAGCTCGAACGCGACCACCGCCGGGGCCTGCACCGGGTCCGGCGTGGCCCCCACCCGAATCAACCGGGTGATTGCGGTGCACAAGGCGTACACCACCCGGGTCGGTGAAGGTCCGTTCCCGACCGAGTTGCACGATGCCTCGGGCGACTTCCTGCGCGACCAGGGGTTCGAGTTCGGTACGACGACCGGACGGCCGCGACGGTGCGGCTGGGCCGACACCGTGGTCGGCCGGTATTCCACTCGCATCAACGGCGTCACCGACTACGTGGTCACCAAGCTGGATGTGCTGACCGGCCTGGAAACCATCCCCATCTGCGTTGCGTACGACGTCGGTGGCACAACAATTCACGACATGCCGGTCAACCAGAGCGACTTCCACCACGCTGTCCCGGTCTACGAGCAGCTGCCCGGGTGGACTGAAGACGTCAGCAGCGCCCGCACCTTCGACGACCTGCCCACCAACGCACAGGCGTACGTGCTGCGGCTGGAGGAACTGCTCGGCGCACGGATCTCGGTCATCGGCGTCGGGCCCGGCCGCGACGAAGTCATCGTCCGGCACTCCCTGCTCGAGGACGAGGCAGCTCACGCTGAGGGTTCCGACCGTGCCGACCCGGCTGGGCACGCGCGGGTGAACGACCGATGACCGAGCCAGGGGACTGGGTCGCGCGACTGGCCGACGAGGCCATCGCCGACGCCCAGCAGCGTGCCGAACGCGGGCAGCGTGCCCCTGACGCCCCGATCGTCTGCGCTTCCGGGCTGTCGCCGTCCGGCCCGATTCACCTGGGCAACCTGCGCGAGGTGATGGTGCCGCACCTGGTGGCCGACGAAATCCGTCGCCGTGGCCTGCCCTGCGAACACCTCTTGAGTTGGGACGACTACGACCGATTCCGAAAGGTGCCCGGCGCCATCGAGGGCATCGAAGGCTGGAACGCTCATATCGGCAAGCCGCTCTCGTCGGTGCCCGCTCCGCCGGGATCGTCCTATCCGAGCTGGGCCGAGCACTTCAAGGCAGCGATGGTGGCCTCCCTCGACGCGCTGGGCGTCCCGGTCCGCGGGATCAGCCAGACCCAGATGTACACCTCCGGCGCGTATCGCGATCAAGTGCTGCTGGCGATGCGCGAGCGAGCCAAGATCGAGGAGGTGCTCGATCGGTACCGTACGAAGCAAAAGGGACAAACACCTGGTGCGGCCGATGCCAACGCCGACGACGCTGACGCCGCTGCGGTGGAGCAGGCCCAGGGCTCTGGCGCCGCTACCGAAGATGACGGTGCCGGTGCCGGTCGCGATTACTACCCGTTCAAGCCGTACTGCCCAGTCTGCGGGACCGACTTCACCACGGTCACCGACTACGACGACGAGACCACCGAGCTCACGTACACCTGCGCCGGCCCTGGCCCCGAAAGCTCCGACAGCATTGACACCCCCGAAAGCACCGACACGGCAGAGGGGTCCTGCGGGCACACCGGCACGATGCGCCTCGACACCGATTTTCACGGGAAGCTGGTCTGGAAGGTCGATTGGCCGATGCGGTGGGCTTACGAGGGGGTCTGCTTCGAGCCCAGCGGCGTCGACCACCAGAGCCCAGGGTCGTCGTACGTCGTCGGCGGGGAACTGGTGCGCGAGGTTTTCGGGGGGTGGCAGCCCATCGGCCCGATGTATGCGTTCGTCGGCATCTCGGGGATGGCCAAGATGTCCTCGTCCAAGGGCGGCGTGCCGACCCCTGCCGACGCCTTGAGCATCATGAGCCCGCACGTGTTGCGTTGGCTGTACGCTCGGCGCCGCCCGAACCAGTCGTTCACGGTGGCGTTCAACAACGAGATCCACCGGCTGTACGACGAGTGGGACGCTCTGGAACGCAAGGTTCGAGCCGGGACCGGACAGCCGGGGGACGTCGCGGCACACAGCCGCTCGGTGCGGACCGCGCAATTGGAGCTGCCGCGGACGCCGCGGCCCTTGGCCTACCGGGCGTTGTGCTCCGTGGTCGACCTCACCGGCGGCAACGAACCTCAAATGCTGCGCATCGTCTCGTCCATGGACGATCAGATCAGCTCCCTCGATCAGGTCCGACCTCGTCTCGACCTGGCCCGGACCTGGGTCCAGACGCAGGCCGATCCAGGGGACCGGACCCTGGTGCGCGCCGAAACAGACCGTGAACTGCTCGAAGCGCTGCCGTCGGGTCAGCGTGAGGCGCTTACCCTGCTCGCGCAGCGGCTCGAGTCGGACTGGTCGCTGGCGGGGTTGACCTCGTTGGTGTACGGCATACCGAAGGTTCAGCAAGGGCTGACCCTGGACGAAAAGAAGTTGTCACCGCAGGTGAAGGCGGCCCAGCGGGAGTTCTTCGCGACCCTTTACCAGTTGCTCTTGGGCGCCAGCACCGGACCGCGGCTGCCGACCCTGCTGCTCTGCCTGGGTCCTGACCGGGTTCGGGCATTGATCGGCGAATAAGCGGACCGGCCGCGGCTGGCCAATCGGCGGTTCGCGGTCGGCGTCAGGACGACTGGGGCACCCGAAGCACGTGCATCCGGTGCGCCGCCCGGGTGAGCGCGACGTATAAGATCCGCGCGCCGCCTGGGGACTCCGCGACGATTTCCTCGGGATCGACGACGACGGTGGCGTCGTACTCCAGTCCTTTGACGGACATCGGATCAAGGAGCACCAGCCGGCCGTCCCAGCCGTTGGTGAGGCGGGATAGCGGATCGCGCCAGCGCTGCGGGGCGATCACCGCGACGACCCCCTGGACCTGGGCCAGCAGGGTCTTCGCGCTGCGTTCGACCAGGTCAGGCAGCTCGGCCGGCTTCGTGATCAGGTCAGCGGGTTCGACACCAGTGGCCCGGACCGCGCGGGGGATGTCGGCGTCCGGCAGCACCGGCAAGATGACGCCCGCCGCGTAGTCGAAGATCTCAGCGGCGTTGCGGTAGTTCACCTCGAGCCGGAACGTCTTCACCTGATGCCGACCGAAAGCCTCCCGGCGAGCCTGGCCGGCTTCGGCAGCATCCGGCCAGGAGGCCTGGGCGGCGTCACCGACGATGGTCCACGAGGCGCTCACACCTCGCCGGGCGAGCATCCGCCACTGCATCGGCGAAACGTCCTGGGCCTCATCCACCAGGACATGCGCATACTCTCGCGGGCGATCAATCCAGCCCCGCACCAGCGTCTCCAGCCGCAGCTCGAGCTCGTCATCGTCGGGGTGCGCGCCGCTGCTGCGCCCTCGGGCCAGGCGCAACGGCCTGCCGGTGGCCGCGTTGACCGCCTGCCCGAACCCGGAGCCCAGCTCGGCGACACCGTGCAGCGAGCGGTCGTCGAGTTCGTCGATCTCATAGAACTCGCGCTCCCCCGGAGGCTGTTCGGGCACCACGCCGAGTCGGTCGGCCAGATCGTCCACCAGGGCGACATCTGCCACCGACCACTGGCCGAGCCGGCGGGTCAGCTCCATCGAAGCACTCACGTCCGCCGACTCCTGCGCCGAGAGCACGCCAGCGCTCAGCGAGCGGCACAACGCGGGATCGGCCAGCCAGAGCAGCACCTCACGGGGATCCAGCGCCGGCCACCAGTCGGCCAGGAACGCGTCGACGTCGAGATGGTCGGCGAACACCTCGAGGAACTCCTCGCGTTCGACGGTGGCACGCTGCTCGACCTGCGCCCAGGCTGCGTGACCCAGAGCCGCTCGGACCGCTTGGCGAGCGCTGTTGCGTGCCTGATGCCGCAGGACCCGTGAGCGCACCTGATCCAGCACCGCCCCCTCCAGGCGGATCGGCTGGCCGGCGACGAAGGTGCGCAGCACGCTCGGCCCTCCCGGCACCGCTGCCCGCGCGGCGCGAGAGAGCACCCGGCGCATCCGCAGCGAGCCCTTGACGGCGGCCGTCGCCGGCGGGTCGAGCCGGCCGGTGCTGATCGCGTCGACCAGGTCGCCCATCGAACGAAGGATCACCGAGTCCTCCCCGAGTGAGGGGAGCACCCGCTCGATGTACGCCGTGTACGCCGCTGACGGCCCCACCACCAGCACGCCACCGGACTCGAAGCGGCGCCGCTCGGAATACAGCAGGTAGGCCGCCCGGTGCAGCGCGACGACGGTCTTACCGGTGCCGGGGCCGCCGACGATCTCGGTGACTCCTCTGGCAGGGGCGCGAATCGCTTCGTCCTGGTGGGCCTGGATGGTCGCGACGATGTCCCGCATCCGCGCGCCCCGGCTTTGCACCAAGGCAGCCATCAGCGCGCCGTCGCCGATCACGACCAGATCTGAGGGGGCAACGGGCACCAGCAAGTCATCTTCGACGCCGACCACTTTGGGGCCGCGGCATTGCAGGACCCGCCGGCGCAGGACGCCGAGCGGGGCGGCTGGGGTGGCGCGGTAGAAGGGTGCTGCGGCGGGTGCTCGCCAGTCGATGACCAAGGGTTCGTAGTCGTCGTCGCGGATCCCCAGGCGTCCGACGTACCGGACCTCGCGCTCGCCGGGCTGCTCGTGGTGCGCCGCGTCGAGGGGCTGCTCCAGGTCAAGCCGCCCAAAGACCAGGCCTTCGTACTGGGTCTGCAGGTCTCGCTGCCGCCGAGCGGCCCGGTAGACCAGGGCGTCTCGCTCGAACAGGCCGGTCAGTTCCTCATCGCGCACGTCTCCGGTGCGGTCGGTGCGGCTTCGAGCGAAGCCGTCCGCGCTGACCAGCGCAGCCCGGCGGCTGGCATTGTCGAGCTCTGCGTACACCCGGTCCAAGTAGGCCTGCTCTCCGGCGACCTCGCGGGCCAGCTCATCGCGCCCCGCTCCGGTCGCCTCGGACCGACTCCGATCTGTCACGCCACCGCCTGGTTATCGAACAGTTGTCGAACAATTGTCGAACACAAACCCACCTGGCCCCAAGACCATCCGGACAGTCCAGGAAGCCCGCCCACCCTGTGCGTGGCCCCCGGGGCATCCGGTCAGTCTACGCGGCGCGTTCTGCTGGGCCGGGCCAGGGTGCGGCGCACCGTCGGGTCCAGGGCTACCAGAGAAGCCGTCAGGTGCAGGGTGAGCAGGCCCGCCGTGGTCACGGTCGGTTCTCCAACCAGCCGCGACGCGCCGCCTGCACGCCGGCCTGGAACCGCGTTGTGACGCCGAGCTGGTCCAGCAAGGCCCGGATACGCCGTTCCACGGTTCGCTGGGAGATCCCGAGCTGTTCGGCGATCACGGCATCGGTGCTGCCCATCGCGAGGAGCCGCAGCACCTGGCTGTAGCGCTCGTCCAGCTCGTCCATCAAGGGCCCGGCCATCGGAGCCGCCAGTTGCCAGTAGCTGTCGACCACCCCGGTCAGGGCGGCCACCAGGCGACGCTCGGTGACCACCATCGATCCGATCCCAGAGCTGTCGTAACTGGTCAGGTCAAGGACTGCGATCTCGTCGTCGGCGATCGTCACTGAGATCGGCAACGGGGTCAGGAACCGGGCCTCCTCGCCGGCCTCCGCCCGAGCCAGCACCACCGCCTCACCGTTGGGCAACTGCAGGGTGCGAGCGTCGTACACGCAGCGGGACCGCACCGGGTGCCCATCGGGGGACATCAGACGCTGCCGGTGTTCGGTCAGGTCGCTCTGAAACGTCAGCGAGGTCCGCGGCGACGGGTTCCGAAGGCTGCGCAGTTCCCCTTCGGCCTTGGTGGTGAGGTCTTCCACGGCGTTGTCGAGTTCCTGCATCGAGCCAAGGCGGCGCATCCCGTGCCCGTCGGAGGCGTACGTCGCGCGCACCTGCTGGTAGGTCAGCGACAGCTCGTAGGCCAGCGCTCGGGTGTTGGATGCCCGGCGCTCCAACCGTCCAGCGACCTTCGTCAGCGCCACGTCGGGTGGCATCGCGTCCCAGGTGCCTGGCAGCGTGCCCGCCTTGATCAGCCCAAGCGCCTTGAGCTCGTCCAGGTCGAGGTCGACCATCTCGACGGACAGGCCCTCGGCGAGCAATTGAGCCCGGGTCATCGCTGGGTGGCCGACGGCGAATTGATACACGGACAGCAAGCGACTGTCGAGTTCGGATTCGACGCCCAGGCCATAGGCTCGATCGAACGAGTCGGCCGCCGGACGTACGTCGCTGCGCGCGTCAGCAGCCGGTCTGGCTGAGCCGGTGAGCCGGGCCTCATCGGGGTTGGTGATCTCGTCGGTCATTCCCTCGGTGATTTGGAATGAGACGCCATGGTAACCGGAGCGGGTCGTCAGGGGCAGACCCGTAGGCTGACGCCGTGAAGGTTCTCGTCCTCGGATCGGGCGCACGCGAGCACGCCCTTGTCACCGCGTTGCGGCAGGACCCCCAGGTCGGGGCCATCGTCGTCTGTCCCGGCAATGCGGGGATCGCCCGCGAGGTCGAGTGCCTCCCGTTGGGCGCGCCGCTGACCGATGGCCCGGCGGTCGCCCGCTTAGCGTGCGCAGTCAAGGCCGACCTGGTGGTCATCGGTCCAGAGGTGCCGCTGGTCGCCGGCGTCGCTGATGACGTACGCGCCGCCGGGATCGCCTGTTTCGGTCCCTCGGGTCCGGCGGCGCGACTTGAGGGCAGCAAGGCGTTCGCCAAGGAGGTGATGGCCGCCGCCGGCGTACCTACGGCCAGATGCAGGGTCTGCACCACCCCTGGTGAGGTGACCGACGCGCTCGATGACTTCGGTGAGCCGTACGTGGTCAAGGACGACGGCTTGGCTGCCGGCAAGGGCGTGGTGGTCACGCACAACCGGATGCAGGCGCTGGCGCACGCGGCGCATTGCCTGAACCGAAAGGTGGGCCCCGGTGATGCGGCGCCCACCGTGGTCATCGAGGAATACCTGGATGGGCCTGAGGTGTCGCTGTTCTGCGTGACCGATGGCACCACGGTGCTGCCGCTGGCGCCGGCGCAAGACTTCAAACGTGTCCATGACGGGGATCAGGGGCCGAACACCGGCGGGATGGGTGCCTACTCGCCGCTGGAGTGGGCACCTCCTGGGCTCGTCCAGGAGGTCGTGGACGGCGTCGCGCGGCCCACGATCGCGGAGATGAACCGTCGGGGGACGCCGTTCGCCGGCATTCTGTACGTCGGGCTGGCGCTGACCAGCAAGGGGACCCGGGTGGTGGAATTCAACGTCAGGTTCGGTGATCCGGAGACCCAAGTCGTGTTGGCTCGGTTGCGTACCCCGCTCGGGGGTGTGTTGTACGCCGCGGCCACCGGTCGGCTTGCTGACGTGGGTGAACTCGAATGGCGACCCGAGCATGCCGTGACTGTCGTCGTGGCGGCCCAGGGGTACCCGGGTGGCACCCGCAAGGGCGATGTGATCGAGGGCCTGGAAGAACTCGCGGACCTGGCCCCGGACGTCGTGGTCCTGCACGCGGGCTCTGCGCGCACCACTTCGGGTCAGCTGATCGCCAATGGCGGAAGGGTGCTGTCGGTGGTGGCGACGGGCGCTGACCTGATCCAGGCCAGAGAGCGAGCGTACGCCGGTGTCGACCGAATCCGGCTGGCGGGGTCGCATCATCGGCGGGACATCGCGTTGGCGGCTGCCGAAGGACGGATCACGTTGCCGGCCGTCGAAGTCCGATCGTGACCCCTCCCGCGGCCTCTGAGCAGCCTGAGCTGCCGAAGTTGCCGAAGGCCCCCGAGCTGCCCGGATATCGGCACGTCGCCTCGGGCAAGGTCCGGGACCTGTACGCGCCCGACGGCCCCGACGACGGAGGCTATCTTGACAACGAGTTGCTCATGGTGGCCAGCGACCGGGTGTCCGCTTTTGACTACGTCTTGTCAAGCCTGATCCCGGACAAGGGACGAATCCTCACCGCCATCTCGCTGTGGTGGTTCGAGCGGCTCGAACCACTGGTCGGCAATCATGTGCTCACCGCGACCGGGCCACGGATCCCAGACGCGGTGGCCGGCCGGGCCGTACTGGTCCGTCGGCTGCGGATGTTGCCGGTCGAGTGCGTTGGGCGGGCCTACCTGACCGGCTCCGGGCTGGTCGACTACCAAGCGCACGGTTCGGTGTGCGGCCTGCAATTGCCGGCCGGCCTGGTCGAGGCCTCGCGCCTGGAGCCGCCGATCTTCACCCCGACCACCAAGGCGCCGCTGGGTCAACACGACCTGCCGATGACCTATGAACAGGTCGCCCGCACCATCGGCGGGCCGCTGGCCGCTCGGGTGCGCGATCTGACCTGCGCGATCCTGGAGCGTGGCAACGAGTTGGCGCGGCAGCGGGGGATCCTGATCGCCGATACCAAGGTGGAATTCGGCGTACCGCTACGCGCCGATGCGAGCTCCGACGCGACCTCTGACATGACCTCTGACATGACCTCTGACGTGGAAGTGCTGCTCGCCGACGAGGTCCTCACGCCAGACTCCTCCCGGTTCTGGCCGGCGAACGAATGGACCCCCGGCCGTCCGCAGCGCTCCTACGACAAGCAATATGTCCGGGACTGGCTGAAGTCGTCGGCGTCCGGCTGGGACCCCCGCAGCGGACCCCCGCCACCGCTGCCCGACGATGTCGTGGCGGCCACCCGCGCGACGTACGTGGCGGCGTATGAGGCGCTCACTGGTCGTCGTTTCGACTGACCGCACGCGGCCACGGATGCTGGAGCCGGATACCCTGAGCGTGGCCGGAACCACCTGGAGGCCGCGTCGAACGTCGTCGGGTCACCAGGGAGGGCGCCTGGCCTCGTGACACCCGCCCACCCCTTGCTTGACCCTCGCAAAGGTGCCGCCATGGGAACCGTTGTTATCGACGTGATGCTCAAACCGGAAATCCTGGACCCTCAGGGCCAGGCGGTGGCCGGTGCCTTGCCACGGCTGGGCTTCGATCAGTTCACCGAGGTCCGGCAAGGCAAGCGGTTCGTGCTGACCACTGCCGGTGAGGTGACCGAGCAGGATCTGGCCGCGGCCCGCGAGGCCGCCGAGACGCTGCTGAGCAACCCGGTCATGGAAGACGTGGTGTCGGTGCGGTTGCTTGAAGACGCCGAACACACCGGCGACACCGAGGATGCGGGAGCGCAGCTCTGATGCGGATCGGCGTGGTGACGTTCCCCGGTTCCCTCGACGACCACGATGCGCGCCGGGCCATCGACCTTGCGGGCGGTCAGTCCGTGGCGCTGTGGCACCGGGACGCGGACTTGCATGGCGTGGACGCGGTGGTGCTGCCGGGAGGCTTCTCCTACGGTGACTACTTGCGCTGCGGGGCGATTGCCCGGTTCGCACCGGTCATGGATGTGCTGATCCCAGCCGCGCGCCAGGGCCTACCCGTGTTGGGTATCTGCAACGGGTTCCAGATCCTGTGCGAGTCGCATCTGCTTCCGGGTGCGTTGGTGCGCAATGAGCACCGCAAGTTTGTCTGCACGGACCAGGTCGTGCGGGTCGAGGACACCGCGACCCCCTGGACCAGCGGGTTCACCGCCGGGCAAGAACTCACCATCGTCCACAAGAATGGCGAGGGCTGCTTCGTGGCCGACCAGAGCACGCTGGACCAACTCGAGGGGGAGGGGCGGGTGGTCTTGCGCTACCTGGACGGCAACCCGAACGGCAGCTATCAAGACATCGCCGGCATCCGCAATGAGCGTGGCAACGTGGTCGGTTTGATGCCGCACCCAGAGCACTGCGTCGAACCGGGGTTCGGACCGAGCCTGGACGGCCTGCCGTTCTTCACCTCCATCCTGGCCATGCTTGATCCGTCGCTCGATCCGAGCCTGGGTACGACGGCGGTGAACGCCTGATGTCGGCGCCGACGGGTCCGCACGCGGATACGCACACGGACGTGCACGCCGACTCGCCTGGACAGGCCGATTCGGTCGAGCACGCCGCCACCACGCCGCAGACTGCCCAACCGTGGCGCGACCTGGGGCTGAAAGAGGATGAGTACGCGCGGATCCGGGAGATCCTGGGCCGCCGCCCGACCAATGCCGAGCTCGCGATGTATTCGGTGATGTGGTCCGAGCACTGTTCGTATAAGTCGAGCAAGGTGCATTTTCGGCACTTCGCCGAAAACCTCACCGACCAGATGCGCGAGAAGCTGCTCGTCGGGATCGGCGAAAACGCCGGCGTCGTCGACATCGGGGACGGTTGGGCGGCAACCTTCAAGGTCGAGTCGCACAACCACCCGTCGTACGTCGAACCGCACCAAGGTGCCGCCACCGGGGTCGGTGGGATCGTGCGAGACATCATGGCCATGGGCGCCCGCCCGATCGCCGTGATGGATCCGCTGCGGTTCGGCGACCTGCACCACCCGGACACCAAACGGGTGCTGCCCGGGGTGGTGGCCGGGATCGGTGGCTATGGCAACTGCCTGGGCCTGCCGAACATCGGCGGCGAAGTCGTCTTCGACTCCTGCTACCAAGGAAACCCGCTGGTCAATGCCTTGTGTGTGGGCAAGCTGCGGATCGAGGACATCCACACCGCGCACGCCTCGGGGTCGGGCAACCAGGTGATCCTGTTCGGCGCCAAGACCGGCGGTGACGGCATCGGCGGGGTCAGCGTGCTGGCCAGCGAGACCTTCGAGGAGACCGGACCCGCCAAACGGCCCAGCGTGCAGGTCGGCGACCCGTTCGCCGAGAAGGTACTGATCGAGTGCTGCCTCGAGCTGTACGCCGCGGGTGTGGTTGACGGCATCCAGGACCTGGGCGGCGCCGGGCTGTCCTGCGCCACCAGTGAGCTCGCTTCCGCGGGCGACGGCGGCATGGACGTCTGGCTGGAACGGGTGCCGTTGCGGGACGCGACGTTGCGGCCCGAAGAGATCCTGATGTCGGAGTCGCAGGAGCGGATGATGGCCGTCGTCCACCCCGACCAGGTGGCGGCGTTCCTGGCCATCACGGACCGTTGGGATGTCGAGGCCACCGTCGTCGGGGAGGTCACCGACGGCACCCACTTGCGGGTGTATTGGCACGGTGAGCGGATCGTCGACGTCCCACCGCGGTCGGTCGCGCACGATGGCCCGGTCTACCGGCGCCCGATCGTACGTCCGTCCACCCAGGACGATCTGCAGGCGGCCGGGACCGATTCGTTGCCCCGCCCGGTGAGTGGGAGCGAGCTGCGCGCCACGCTGCTGGCGTTGATGAGCTCGCCCAACCTCGCTGGCAAACGTTGGATCACCGATCAGTACGACCGGTACGTGCTCGGCAACACCGCGCTGTCCCAGCCGCACGACGCCGGGGTGGTGCGGGTCGATGAGCAGACCGGTCGGGGGGTCGCCTTGGCCACCGACTGCAATGGCCGGTACGCCAAGCTCGACCCGTACGCCGGGGCTCAGCTTGCGCTCGCCGAGGCCTACCGCAACGTCGCCGTCTGTGGCGCCGAGCCGCTGGCCGTGACTGACTGCCTGAACTTCGGCTCGCCTGAGGACCCAGGGGTGATGTGGCAGTTCGAGCAGGCGGTGATGGGCCTGGCGCAGGGCTGCAAATCGTTGGGCGTGCCGGTCACCGGCGGCAACGTGTCCTTCTACAACCAGACCGGCGACGTGGCGATCCACCCCACGCCGGTGGTCGGTGTCCTGGGGGTGATGAGCGACGTACGCCGCCGGATCCCCAGCGCGTGGGCCGCCCCCGATCAGGAGGTGTTCCTGCTCGGCATCACCCGCGAGGAGCTGGACGGGTCGGAGTGGGCGCACGTGGTGCACCAGCACCTGGGTGGTCGCCCGCCGGCTGTCGACTTCGCCGCGGAGAAGGCCCTCGCGACGCTGCTGGCGCAGGCCTGCGATCAGGGCGTAGCTGCCGCGGCACACGACCTGTCCGAGGGTGGGTTGGCGGTGGCGCTGGCCGAGGCCTGCCTGCCGGATCTGGTCGGCGTACGCGTCGAGGCCGCCGCGCTGGAGCAGTTGTGTGCACGCGATCAGGTGAGCGAGTTCGCGGCATTGTTTGCCGAGAGCACGGCGCGCGCCCTGGTCGCGGTCGATTCAGCCCAGGCAGGCCGGTTCGTGCAGCTGGCGGCGGCCCTTGGTGTCCCCTGCCTGCCGATCGGGCAGACCGGCGGCGACCAGGTGGCGATCCAGGGGCGGTTCGAGCTGGACCTGATGGGGTTGCGGGAGGCGCACGAGGCCGTCATTCCGGCGGCGATGGCCGACTGAGCGAGCTCCTGCTCAGCTGACAGGTAGCCGGTCCTATCGGACGCGCCAGCGACCCGGGTCTGGCGCGGGTGGCGAGCGCTGCGCGTCGGCGTCCGTGAAGGGACGTGCGGATCGGGCCCAGCGGCCCGTCGAGACGGCATCGCGCAGGCCGGCCCCGATGGCACGCCGGGCCAGCGCCGTAGCGATCGGCTGCTGCGGTAGGGGCGTCGTACCTGCAATGAGCACCACGTTGCCGAACCGGCGGCCCTTGAGGACCTCGTGGACGCCGACGAGCGCGAGGTGGGGAAACGAGCCGGTCGCCGTGGCAGCGACCCGGGCGACGTACCGCAGCCCCGGCTCGTCGGCGAGGTTGGCCAGCAGCACCCCACCAGTGGCCAGCACCCGGCGCAGCTGACCGAACGCTTCGGTGGTGGTCAGCTCCGCTGGCACGCGGCCCTGCTCGTAGGCGTCCAGGATCACTACCTGGGCTGACGCCTCGCCCAGCGCGGCCAGGCCGGTCCGTCCGTCCTGGCCCCGAACCCGGATCCGGTGGCCGCGAGGCAGCGGCAGCTCGCGCCGGACCAGGTCGGTCAGCGCCTGGTCGGGTTCGAAGACCAACTGTGGCGAGCCCGGTCGGCTGGCGGCCAGATACCTGGCCAGCGACAGACCGGCACCCCCTATATGGGTGACCGGGAGCCGGGCCGGTGGTGCCGGGGTCAGCGTGTCCAGCACCAGCGCCAGCTGCTCGAGGTACTCAAACCCCAGGTCGCTCGGGTCACCCGCGTTGACGTGTGACTGGGGGTGGCCGTCGACCACCAGGGTCGTCGCCGAGCCGTCGCGGACCAGTTCGTACCGGTGCTGAACCCGGTGCTCATCCCGGTGCTCATCCCGGGGTGTCGGACCCGCCGCGGAGCCGCTCACCCGATGACCGGCGGGTCATAGCAGCGCAGCGGCACCGGCTCGCCGTGGTAGGCCTCGACCTGGACGAGGGCATGTGCCCCGGCGCAGGCCTGCGCCAGGGCCGACGTCCGCACATCGGGGGTGAGCACGTTCGGGTTGCCGTGCACGCACAGTCCTGGGGTCTGACCCGCCTCGTTCACCTCGTCAGGCAGCGGGTCGAACCACGCGCCGGTCGCCAGCTGCACCACATCGCGGCGTACCGCGTCATCGATCCGGACCCCGGCCAGCAGCGCGCCCCGGTCGTTGAACACCCGGACCAGCTGGCCCGGCCCCAACCCCCGGGCCGCCGCGTCGGTCGGGTGCATCCGCAGCGGCTCCCGGCCGGCGATCTTGGTCGCCTGGCTGGCCGGTCCGATGTCGAACTGACTGTGCAGCCGGGTGGCCGGTTGGTTGGCCAGGAGCAGCAGCGGGTAGGTCCGCGACCGCGGCGCCCCGAGCCGTTCGACCGGGTTCAGCCAAGCCGGGTGTCCGGGGCAATCGCTCAGGTCCAGCGCCGCGATGGCGGGGCTGGTGATCTCGATACGACCGCTTGCGGTGGGGCGGGGGTTGGCGTCGGGATCGGCGCGGTAGGCGGCGAATGCGTTGATCGGTGGACCCGGCGGCAGCGGCAGCGACCCGGCGGCCCAGAACCCGTCGAAGGTGGGCAGCTCAGCAGCCCCGGCCGGGTCGAGCGAGCCAACCTGGCTGACCCAGTCGTCGTACAGGTGTCGCAGCCAGCCGGTGGTGTCCCGGCCCTGGGTGAAGGCCTCGCCCACCCCGAGCCGGTGCGCCAATGCGGTGAACGTCTCGTAGTCGTCGCGGGCCTGCTCGAAGCGGGGGACCGCGGTGCGCATCGCGACCAGGTGAGCACTCCACCGGCTGCCACCGAGGTCGTCACGTTCCAGGGAGGTCGTCGAAGGCAGCACGATATCGGCGTGCCGCGCCGTGGCGGTCCAGTACGGGTCGTGCACCACGACGGTGTCCGGCCGGGCGAAGGCGCGACGCAGCCGGAACAGATCCTGGTGGTGGTGGAAAGGGTTGCCGCCAGCCCAATAGACGAGCCGGGTGTCGGGCAGGGTGAGGCTGCCGCCGTCATACCTCAGCCTTAGGCCAGGATGGAGCAACAGCTCGCTGATGGCGGCCACCGGCACGTACGCCGAGACCCCGTTCGCGCCTTGGGACAACCTGGGCATGGGCCACCGGGTGCCGCGCGCACCCATCTTGTTCATCGAGCCGTAGCCGTGGGTGAAACCGCCGCCGGGCAACCCGAGCTGCCCGACCATGGCGGCCAGCACGATCCCGAGCCACGGCACCTGCTCGCCGTATTGCGCCCGCTGCAGCGACCAGCTCACTGAGAGCATGCTGCGGTGCCGGGGAAGCGCCTGGGCCACCGCCGTGATCACCGGCGCCGGGACACCGCTGATCCCAGCCGCCCAGTGGGGCGTCTTCGCGACGCCGTCCGTGGCGCCCTCCAGGTAGGCCGCGAACGGCTCGTACCCCACGCAGTACCGGTCCAGGAACGAGCGGTCGGCCAGGCCCTGGGTGTGCAGCACCCAGGCCATCGCCAGCATGACCGCCACGTCCGTGCCGGGGGCGATCGGCACCCATTGGACCTGCGCGTCCGGTTCGTCCGTGGCGCCCTCCAGGTCGTCGCGGATGGGGCTGATCGACACGATCCGGGTGCCGCGTCCTACCAGCGTCGCCAGCGCATCGCGCAACGGGTGATCCCCGGTGCCGCCGAAGTCGATCGCCGCTGTCCGGGTCGGCATCCCACCGAAACAGACCAGCAGCTCGGTGTGTTCGACGAGCACGTCCCAGCTGGTCGCGGTGCCGTCGAACATGTCCGGCAGGCCGACCACCCGCGGCAGGATCACTTCCGCGGCACCGCTGGAGTAGGTGTTCACCGAGCGGGTGTAGCCGCCCAGGCAATTCAAGAACCGGTGCACGTGCGATTGCGCGTGGTGGAATCGTCCGGCGCTGGCCCAACCGTAGGAGCCCGCGTAGATGGCCTGGTTGCCATGGGTGTCGATGACCCGACGCAACTCACCCGACAAAGCGTCGAGCACCTCATCCCACGGCGGCGGGTTGCTGTCGCCGGCCCAGGGGCGTACGGCGACCACCTCTCCGTCGCCGGTCTGCACGCGAAACGTCCCCCAGTGGGCGAGATGAAGCGGACGGGGACCGGGCACGCGTTCACCCTCCGATGCCCGGGCCGCAGACGGCAAGCGCGCGCCGAGCCCTGGGATCCGTTGGGAGGAAGCCGACGCACGCCTGGGATCATGGGGTCATGGCCGCCCGTCGTCTCGATCCGCTGGCCGGGGCCGCCGCCGTCGCCGCGTGGTCGGTGTCCCAGGCCGCCAGTGGCGAACCGCCGCCGAGAGCCACGGTGGCGCTCGCCGTCCGCTACACGTTGCAGGTGCTCGCGGACCGGGTGCCGGGCCGCAGCGTTGAGGTCAGGGTGCCGCCGTACGGGGTGGTCCAGTGCATCCAGGGCCCGCGGCACACCCGGGGGACACCCCCGAACGTTGTGGAGACCGACCCGCAGACCTGGCTGGCGTTGGCCACCGGCGCCACCACCTGGGCGCAGGCCGGCGACACTGGACGGGTTCGCGCCAGTGGTGTGCGCGCCGACCTCGGCGCCGTCTTGCCGTTGGTCGCGCCGATCGACCCCGCCGGTAAGCTGCAGGGGTGCCCGAACCCGCCGAACCGATCGACCGCAGCGACACCGACCCGATCAATCCCCCCGGCTGGTACCGGATCCGGCGCGGGGTCCGATTCCCCAGCTTCCTGATCACCGGCGCGGTGCTCGGGTTCCTGGTCGGCGTCGTGGTCTCCGCGGCCGGTCCCTCGTCCGCGCGGGCCAGCGACGCCTCGGCGCTGGCCTTCTTGGGTGTCGTCGGAGCGATGCTGGGCGCACTTATCGCGGGTGTTGTCGCGGTGCTGCTGGACCGTCGCGGCTGAACCGGCCCTGGGTGAGCGGGCCCGAGCCGTTTGCGAGGCCCGGCGCTGTGCGAGACTGGCTGCGTGGCCCGAGGCGATGGACGGCTGAATCACGACCTGCTCCCCGGTGAGAAGGGCCCCCAAGACGCTTGTGGGGTATTCGGGGTCTGGGCGCCAGACGAAGAGGTCGCCAAACTGACCTATTACGGCCTGTACGCATTGCAGCATCGGGGTCAAGAATCCGCCGGGATCGCCACCAGCGATGGCACCCGGGTCCTGGTCTTCAAAGACATGGGTCTGGTCTCCCAAGTCTTCAATGAGCACGCCTTGACCCAGATGCAAGGTCACCTGGCCATCGGGCATTGCCGCTACTCCACGACGGGTGGCTCGACCTGGGAGAATGCCCAGCCCACGCTCGGCGGGACCGACCACGGTGCCATCGCGTTGGCGCACAACGGCAACCTCACCAACTCGGCGAAGCTGCGCGAACTGGTCTACGCCGAGGACCGGGTGCTGCATCCGGACAGCGAACTGGGCCGCGGGAACACCACGGACACCGCCCTGGTGACCGCGCTCCTTTCCAGCTCGCATCAGCCGACCCTCGAACAACGCGCGATGGAAATCCTGCCGATCATCCGAGGGGCCTATTGCTTCGTCTTCATGGACGAACACGCCCTGTACGCCGCCCGCGACCCGCAGGGCATTCGCCCGCTCGTGCTGGGCCGATTGGACCGCGGCTGGGTGGTGGCCAGCGAGACGGCCGCTCTGGACATCGTCGGCGCGAGCTTCGTGCGCGAGATCGAGCCGGGTGAGTTGATCGCCATCGACCAGGACGGGTTGCGCTCCCAGCGGTTCGCTCCGGCGCAGCCCCGGGGTTGCGTCTTCGAGTACGTCTACCTGGCTCGCCCGGACACCAGCATCGCCGGCCGGGGCATCTACGAATGCCGCGTCGAGATGGGGCGCAGGCTGGCCGCGGAGCATCCGGTCGAGGCAGACATGGTCATGCCGACGCCAGACTCGGGGATCCCCTCGGCGATCGGATACGCGGAAGCCTCCGGCATCCCGTACGGCCAAGGCCTGGTCAAGAACGCGTACGTGGGCCGCACGTTCATCTCACCCAGCCAAACGATCCGACAGCTCGGCATCCGGCTCAAGCTCAACCCGCTGCGAGAGGTCATCAGAGGGCGGCGACTCGTCGTGGTCGACGATTCGATCGTGCGTGGCAACACCCAGCGTGCCCTGGTCCGGATGCTCCGCGAGGCCGGCGCCGCGCAAGTGCATGTGCGGATCTCCTCCCCCCCGGTGAAGTGGCCCTGCTTCTACGGCATCGACTTCGCCACCCGCGCCGAGCTCATCGCCAACGGCCTGGATGTCGACGCGATCCGGCGCAGCATCGGCGCCGACAGCCTTGGATACATCAGTGCCCAGTCCATGGTCGCGGCGACCGGCCAACCGCCGGAACGTCTGTGTCAGGCATGTTTCGACGGCTCGTATCCGATCCCACTCGAACCCGACGAGCTGGACAGTGACCCGCTGGAGCTGTGGTCGTTGACGCCGTCGATCCTGCCTACGATGCCGGGCAACCCCGACGACTCCACGCCGTACGTCGTGCACTGACGCCTCACGTACACCACAGACCCCTACCGAAGACCATTGCCCACCGCTGACCGTTGTTGACCCTTGTTGACCGTTTGAATGGAAGGTGCCGTCCGTGACCACCCCACCGGCCCCGCAGCAGTTGACCTACGCCGCCGCGGGGGTGGACGTGCAGGCCGGTGACCGGGCCGTTGAGTTGATGAAGGCCTCGGTCCGCGCGACCCAACGACCCGAGGTGCTCGGCGGCTTGGGCGGCTTCGCCGGTCTCTTCGACGCGTCCGCGCTGAGGGGAATGCGCCGACCCGTGCTGGCGACCTCGACCGACGGCGTGGGCACCAAGGTGGCCATCGCCCAGGCGCTGGACCGGCACGACACCATCGGTGCCGACCTGGTCGGCATGGTGGTCGATGACATCGTGGTGTGCGGGGCCCAACCGTTGTTCCTGACCGACTACATCGCTTGCGGCCGGGTCGTCCCGGAACGTATCGCGGCGCTCGTCGACGGGATCGCCCGGGCGTGCGTGACCGCCGGTTGCGCCCTGCTCGGGGGCGAGACTGCCGAGCATCCTGGGTTGCTCGCGCCGCACGAGTACGACGTGGCCGGTGCGGCGACCGGAGTGGTCGAGTACGACGATCTGTTGGGTCCGCAGCGGGTCCAGGCTGGGGACGCGGTGCTTGCGCTGGCATCTTCCGGGTTGCACGCCAACGGGTTTTCACTGGTCCGGGCGGTGGTCAAGGCCGCAGGCTGGACCCTGGAGACCCAGCTACCCGAGTTCGGGCGCACCCTTGGCGAGGAGCTCCTGGAGCCGACCCGCATCTACGCCGCGGACCTGCTCGCACTGATCCAAACCCCCGGCGTGGCCGTGCACGCCCTGAGCCACGTGACCGGCGGCGGGCTGGCCGCGAACGTGGCAAGGGTGATGCCCATTGGCACCGTCGCCGTACTGGACCGCTCGACCTGGCAACCACCGGCGATCTTCGCCGTGTTGGCGGCAGCTGGCCGGGTGCCGGCGCAGGACGCTGAAGCGACCTTCAATCAAGGCATCGGGTTCGTGGCGGTGCTGCCTGAGTCGGATGTCGACCGCGCGATCGCTCGGCTCGACGGGTTCGGCATACCGGCCTGGCGGGTAGGAACCGTCATCGAGGCCACCGATACCGCCGAAGCCGCGCGATTGAGCCCGGTCGTCCGAGGCGCTAAAGGCGTCGATGCCGGCGGCGCGCAACTGGTCGGCGTACACCCGTCGGGCTGAGACCGAAAAGTCCGCTCCGGGATGGGATCGCTGGTCCGAACGGCCGAACACATCCTGGGACGATGCGAAGGGGCCAGCGTGGAGGGCCCCGGGAATTCAGTCCCTATTCCAAGAATCGTCGTCGTCGGCGTCATTGTGCGAGGTCCGGTCAGCACCTTTGTACTGCTGCCCGTGGAGTTCTCGCTCAAGCGCACTCAAGTCTGTGTTCGGGGTGGAGTACTTCAACTCCCGAGCCACCTTGGTCTGCTTAGCCTTCGCACGGCCGCGCCCCATGGCGTCGACCCCCTCACGCTCTGCCGGGCGGCATCGCGACGGCCAGGGCTATGCCCTGGTCACCTCGGAGCGGCTCCGGGAATTTCGTATGTTCGTGCTGCCTACCGTACATGCTGCTGGCGAATAGCCGGAACCGGCGTGAGCAGGCCTGCCCAGCAGCCCAATCCCCGACCGAGATCGCGCCTGTCCCTACGCCGGGTTTTCAGGTGGGACTCGGCTAATCTCGAAAGGGAGGCAGCGCGCTGAGCATTAAGCGGGAAGGGGGACTGCCGTGCCTGAGCCCAGTCCACACCCACCCGTCGATGAACTGCTGACGCCCGCTGAGGTCGCCGTATTGTTCCGGGTGGATCCCAAGACGGTCACGCGGTGGGCAATCTCCGGAAAGCTGACGTCGCTGCGGACCCTCGGGGGCCACCGACGATACCGGGCCGCAGAGGTGTACGCCTTGCTTGCCCAGGCGTCAGGAACCGATCTCGGCAAGGGTTTGTGACCGCAGTCTGTGACGGCAGGCACCCGCGGGCGACGCAAGCCAGCCGGTCACGTGGGGGCCGACGTGCAGGTGCCAGAGGGGTGACTACTCCTTCGAGGGCGGTGCGTTCTCAGGAGAGGCGGCGCTGGGCTGGTCGGGCGGATTCGACGGTGCCGGCCGGGTTGATTCGCCGGACTGCTCCGAACGGCGCGGTTTGATCTGTCGGCTGAAGTCGGCTGCGCCACCTGGTCCGGCCGCCGCCTCCCGGTTGCTGCGCTGCAGCTCCCGGTTCTTCTCGGTGAATCTGCACCTCCGGTGGCGCGGAAATGCCGATCCGGACGGTGTCGCCGTTCACTTCCAGCACGGTGATGACGACGTCGTGCCCGATGAGCAGGCTCTGCTGCGGGCGGCGGCTGAGGACCAGCACTGGGCTTCCTTCGGTCGGGAGCGGTGGAGGGGCGCCCCCGACAAATTCGGGTCAGCCCTCCAAGATCGGTGCGCGGAGCGGGAATTGCGAGTCGGAGAGTACGACCTGCGACGCTACCTTGGTGTGGCGGTTGACCACCAGCGGCGCCAACAGATTCGCGTGCGCTGGCCGTTGGGACGTGCCCAGGGTGACGACCAGCAGCAGCAGGGCGCTGTCGACGCCGTCCAGGCCGAGCGCTTCGCTGGTCGCCTCGTCAATGACGGGGAAGTAATCGGGGAAGAATCGCTCTGGGGCGATCACGACGAAGCCGAGGTCAGGGTCGTCGAGGCATTCCAACGCAAAGACGCCCTCCTGGTGGGGGGACAGCAAGAAGCGTCGAGCCGCGGGGAAGCCGACCATGCCGGTGGGCATCGTCAGGTCAGCCGTCAGGGTCGATTCGATGGTGGCCGTCATGGTTCTCTTTCTCCCGAGCCTCGATGCGGTCGCAAGCATCACGTGGTCTTGAACTACGTGATCTGGTCGAACAGATGGTGGGTCCGTTGGGCTTCGCGGGCACCTCGCGCGGTGTACGTCGGGGCGTCGGCGGTGTGATTGAAGCGGTCCAGCGTTTCCTTGACCGCCCGGTAGCTGGCCTCGAGCATGTCGCCGTTGGATCGGCTGAGGGCGGCTAGCTCGCTGGTGGCCTTGGTGAGCGTGGCCCGGTGCTCCGCCAGGACGCTGTTCCAGGGAACCGGTGCGGCAGCCGCGATCTCGCTCAGCGGGGTATCGGCGGGCAGCCCCAGGGCGTCGCACACCGGCCCGGCGTCCACCGCCCGCATCAGCTCGGTTTCGCGCATCTCCTGCAGGACGATGTCGATCTCGCGAGTGGACCGGCCCATCCACCGGGCCCGCCCGGTTTCGATGAGCACCTGCTGCACCTCAAGCTTGTAGGTCAACAGCTCAAGCAGTTCTTGGATGCGCCAGAGGCCTGCCGACAGGTCGGACAGCGCGAGCAGCGCTGTGTCGTCGGCGGGGTCGGCCTTCACGCAAGCCTCATCTCGGTCACGGACCTCCCATCGTCAGGACGAGCCCGTGCCTGAGTCCAACTCGGCACCGGGTGCGACGCCAAAATCACGAGCGAAGACTGAGTCGGTCGTTTGTGTTGGAGTTATGGGTTGGTAAAGACGTGGTCAACGGAAAACGTGACAAAAACCCCTGAAAGCGCTTCCGAAAACGGTGACGTTGC
>CAJDWS010000004.1_pt1 | contig 30962 bp, 28 predicted proteins | sample 7391661 | NCBI WGS metagenome assembly CAJDWS01 (sample SAMEA7055725, study PRJEB34461) | soil metagenome | biome: terrestrial ecosystem; feature: Peninsula; material: soil | place: Antarctica | collected 2016 | reverse complement strand
GTCGGGACGCAGTTCGTCCATCAGCGTGGAGACCGCCGAGCTGATCGTGACAAGCTCCGCGATAACGGGTTCGAGCAGCGCGGCGGTGCGGTGCGACGGCATCCGCAGCCGGGCCTCCGCCAGCCGTCCCTTGCACTCCGACAGCGCCGGTAGGAACGTGTCCTGTAATGATTCCCGCACCCTGCGGCGATCCTCTTCGCGCTGCGCGACGATCGCCGACCGGGCGTGGGTTGCCTCCCAGATGGTCCGTCCTTCGATCACGGCAGCGGCGGCTCGACGGGCGGCGCGGCGCATCGTGGCGGTCTCGTGCTCGTCGAACTCCCCGCCAGCGTCGGATGGCCTCACCTCGAGAACGCCGAGAAGGTGGCGACCATCGTGGATGGGGTAGGTGCTCAGCGGTTCAACGCACTCACCGGTCTGCGCGACCGTGACGAGCCCGGTGCCGAGTTCAGCCCGGATCCGCACCCCGGGCAGTCGCAGCGCCGCAGCCAGCGCTTGGGTGATCTCGACGACGGACGGCGTCGAGGGTGGCTGCGGTGGCGTGTCCCTGAGCACCTCGAATGGTTCAGCGGCGACGCCGTATCGAATCCTCGCGACGAGCGCTCCGACCCCAGGCCACCACACGTGCGCCGACATGCCGACCACAGCTGCAACCAGGACAACACCGCAGGTTGGGAGCAACCACGGATACGTCGCGACGAGCCCAGGCAGCCACGCCGCCACCGCCGAGCCGAGCCAGTACAGCATGGCCACTGACAGCACCGCGGTCACGCCATGGCGCCACCACCGGTCGCCGCGCCCTTCCGGGTCAGGCAGCAGACCGGCTGCCAGGCCAACCCCGAGCACCGGAACGGGCAGGAGATACGCCAACGGAATGCCCTGCCGGGTGAGCAGCAACCCCACCGGCGCCAGGACCAGCGCGGGCAACACGGCAACCGACCAATGCCTTGCCGGTGGACCGCCCCGCAGGCCTCGGACCAGGATCGAGATCACGGCTCCGACCACGCACCCAGCGGTGACCAGGGCGGCAATCAGCCAGCCGATGGTCAAAATGGTGGCGGCCAAGCCGATCCGCCGGCTCTCCTCGAGCAAGTCGGCGTTCGGGCTGACGGCGGCTGCATCCATCAGGCATCCGGTCCCCGCAGCGGCGGCGAACGCCGCGACGTCGAGCCAGCCGCGGGCCCGGCCCGACGCCGGAGCAATGGGATAGCTCAACAGCAGCACAGCCAGCAGGCCGATTGGTGGCCACCACGTCCAATGGGCGAACCAAGCGCCGACCAACAGCCCGGACCAGGCCGAACTGGCCAGCGAGAGCAATGCGAGCAGTCCGATCATGGCGATCAGCAGCGAGCTCAGCCGTCGCGGACGCCGATGCACAGCGACCAGCCCGGTCGGCAGGAAGCCGATCGTCAGCGCCCCCCCGAGTGCGACCAACTGCACTGGCATCGCCGAACCGTGGTATGCGCCCACGGCCAAACCGAGGCCGCCCAACAGCATCAGGCCGGATGCGACAGCGAGCAGCGACTGCCACGGCGGCGGGGGCCAGGCAAAGCCGAGGAGCCGATCAGCGGCGGTCCGCCAACGGCCTCGAACCCGCGACACCGGCGGCTCTTGGACTGGAGACTGGAGCACCTGCGCTGGTTCGGTCTCCGACTCGATGACCGGCCCCGGCGAAACCTTGCCCCCGTGTCCTTTCGTACGCAACCACCGAGGTCGCTCACCGACGTGGTCGACAGCGGTCAAGGTCTGCGGAGCGGGCGAGCGAACGTGCACCGATCTTCCTTCCCAAGGCCACCGGTGGGGAGGGCACCCGAAACCTTTGCGTACCACGGCGTTTGCACGCACTGCAGATGTCAGCCTGATGGTCGCACGCGGGGCGGATCAGTGATCCTCGCCACGCCGGAGGTCGGGGGTATTCGACATGCAGCGTCGCGCTAGCTGTGGTAACCGGCCATCCCGTTCAGCCGGGCAATCCGTTGCTCCATCGGGGGGTGGGTGGCAAACAGCTTCGAGACGTCCTGGGCCCGGAATGGGTTCGCGATCATCATGTGAGCGGCGTTGACGACCTGCGGTTCCGGCGCGAGCGGTGCTCGGGCCGTGCCGCTGTCAAGCTTCGCCAGCGCCGACGCCAGCGCTAGCGGGTCGCCGGTCAGGCGGGCGCCATCCTCGTCGGCGTCGAACTCGCGGGTCCGGCCGATTGCCGTCTGGATCAGCATCGCGGCCAGCGGCGCCAGAATGGCAAGCGCTAGCATCGCGACCACGTTCGGGCGGTCCTCGTCGTCGCCGAACCCGCCGCCGAAGAACAACGTCATTTGGGCGACGCTGGTGATCATCCCCGCCAAGGCCGCAGCCACCGACGAGGTCAAGATGTCTCGGTTGTAAACATGCATCAGCTCGTGGCCGAGCACTCCGCGCAGCTCACGCTCGTCCAGCAGGGCAAGGATGCCTTCGGTGCAGCAGACCGCCGCGTGCGCCGGATTCCGGCCGGTGGCGAACGCGTTGGGGGCTTGGGTCGGCGAGACGTACAGGCTGGGCATCGGCTTGCCGGCACGGGTGCTCAGCTCCCGCACGATGCGATACATCGCCGGGGCTTGCGCCTCGCTCACCGGATACGCACGCATGGCGCGGATCGCCAGCTTGTCGCTGTTCCAGTAGCCGTAAAACGTCATGCCCACGCCGACCAGCGCAAAGAGCCAGATGAACCGGCCCCCTTGGATCAGCGAGCCGATCCCTAACAGCAGCGCGAAGATGACCGCGAACAAGCCGGCCGTCTTCAGGCCGTTGAAGTGACTGCGCATACCCGCTGAACGTGCAGGCCGGCGGCCGTGTTCCGGTCCATCAGGCGCCTAACGCGATCCGAGTCAGCCGCGCCCGGTCCTTGGGGGCCGGGTGTCCACGGGCACTGAGCCGGCCTCGAGCGGCAACGGTTCGGGAACCCGCGCCCAAGCGGCCGCCAAAGCACGACGTTCGACGACGAGGCCACGAGCCCCGTCGCGGTGGGACACCGGGTCCGGAATCCAGGCAAGCGCATCAAATGGACACGCCTGGACGCACAACCCGCAATACATGCACACGCCGAAGTCGATGGCGAAGCGCTCCAGCCGGTGTTCGGAGCGGGCCCGTCGCCTTCCTGCGCCGGTGGCGCTGCCCTCCTCGCCGCCGGTCACGATGGTGGCGGAGGTGATGTGGATACACCAGACCGGGCACTCCCGCGCGCAGACCATACAACTGGTACAACGCGCCTCGTGCAGAGCCAACGATCCACGATGCCTGGACGGCAGCTTTGCTTCAGGCACGTTGCGCGTCGGCTCCGGGACTATCATCGCTGCGTCCGGGTGGGGTCGGGGACGCCTAGGGGACGCTGCGAGCCCGGCCAGGGGGTCGTTGTGCGCGCCGGCAACAGGACGGACTTGCGCAGCGGCGGCTCGGCGTACGTCGTCCCCAACAGCAGCGGTCGTAACCCGAGGCCGCTGTGATCGGTGAAGCCGGTGAAGCGCAACCCGAACATCTCCCAGGCCTCCCGCTCGTGCCAGGCAGCGCCTGGCCAGAGGCCGGTCAGGCTGGCCAGGTCGGCTCCGGGACCAACGGCAGTCGACACCTGTAGTCGCCCGAAGTCGCAGTCGGCACGCTTTGGTCGAAGCAGCTGTACCGTCACCTGGAAGCCCGGCGCCTGATCGCAGGAGTCGTCCTGGCCCGAGTTCTCGACGACGGCCAACCAGTCGAACATCGCCCAACCCCCGTCCCGCAACGCCCGAAGCTCCTCGACCCACGCCGTCGCATCCACGCAGGTCATGTCTGCTCTCCAGGGTGCAACTCGGCCAGTGCCGCCCGCAGCGCGTCCGGGCGGGGAGGACAGCCGGGCACCACTACGTCCACCGGCAGCAGCGCCTCGACGCCCGGCATGACGGCGTAAGAATCCCAGTACGGGCCGCCGGTGGTCGCGCAGGCGCCGAACGCTACGACAGCCACCGGCCCCGGTAGCGCGTCGTACCTGGCCCGGATGCTTGCGGCCATCGCGTTGGTCACCGTGCCGGCGATGACCAATATGGTCTGCGGAGGCTCGCTCGACACCGATTGCGCGGACGCAGGCCCCGATCTCGGCCCCGGCCCGGACAGGGCGTCGCGATGCCCACACCGCGCGGCGACCGCTTCCAAAGCACAACACGCCAGACCCAACTCGACGACGTCGACCGAGGGTCCTAGCGCCGGTCGCGAGTCAAGCGCCGGGTGGGTGTGGACGTCGAGGTTGGACATGGCAATCAGCGTACGGCGGCCCTGCGAGGTGGTCACCTGGGCCGGACTACGATCGGCCGGTGACCTCCCTGCCGGACGACGACGCGCAGGCTCGCACCGGCACGCTGTACGGCGTCGCCGCCTACGTGCTGTGGGGCGTGTTCCCGGCATACTTCTTGGCGCTGAGCGCTGCCGGACCCTTGGAAATCCTAGGGCACCGAATTCTTTGGAGCCTGGCGCTGTGCGTCGCCATCCTGGCCATCCAGCACCGCCTCTCCGGATTGAGGGAGGTGCTGCGCAATCGTCGACAGCTCGTGGCGGCGACGGTCGCCGCGGTGCTGATCTCGGTGAATTGGCTGACCTACCTGATCGCGGTGACCTCGGGACGGATCACCGAGGCAGCCCTGGGGTACTTCCTGAACCCGCTGGTCAGCATCGCGTTGGGGCTCCTGCTGCTCGGTGAGCGATTACGACGTGCGCAGGCGGTGGCTGCGTGCGTCGGACTGGCCGGCGCAGCGTACCTGGCGATCGCGGCGCAGTCGCCCTCGTGGATCGCGGCGACACTGGCCTGCTCATTCGGCCTGTACGGGCTCGTCAAGAAACGACTCGAGCTCGGTCCGGTCATCGGATTGACGGTGGAAACCGCTGTCCTGGCGCCGGGGGCCGCGTTGGTTCTGTGGCTGGCCCCGATGGGATCAACCTTCACCGACCATGGGACCGTTCACGCGGCGCTGTTGATCGGCATGGGGGTGATCACAACCGTACCGTTGCTGCTGTTCGCGGCTGCGGCCCAACGAGTCACCTTGGTCGTGATCGGGCTGCTGCAGTTCATCGCGCCGGTCTTACAGTTCGCGTTCGGTCTCCTTGTTGGGGAATCCATGTCACCGCAGCGCTGGGTGGGCTTCGCCGTTGTGTGGATCGCGTTGCTCATCCTGGTACTCGACGTACTGCGGTTGCGCCGGCCAGCTACAACTTCGCGACTGAGGGGGTAGGTTGCCCGACGAGGGCCGATGCGAAGTCTCGGAGCATTCGACGACAACGTTCGCCATCCTGGTCAACCAACCAGGCGAGCATGGCGCCGTCGAGTACGGCAAGCAGCATTCGCGGCACGTCTTCAAGCAAGAAGGGTAAGTCGCCCTCTTTCAGACCAACGCCCTCTTTGAGGTATCTCGCGATCACTTCGAGGAACGCCTCTTGAAGCGAAGTGGCCGCATCTCCCTCACCCCGAATGGACCACGCAGTGAGTTCGTAGCCGAGCAACTGTCGTCCGCGGTCGGACATCATCACATCCGCGAACACCATCAGGGCCGTCTCCAAAGAAGTCCTGATGTCAGTGGGCTCGGCCTCATGAATAGCCTGGCTGACTGGGCCGATGATCGGCGTGACGAAGGATTCGGCGACCGCTTTGAGCAAAGCTTCTTTACTGTTGAAGCAATAATGCACGACACCGAGGGACACATTGGCTTCTTCTGCGATGTTGCGCACTGAGGCCTCGGCCAAACCTTTGCGCACTGCTAACTGGATCGTCGCCTCAATCAGCTGTTCTCGACGCTGCTCGGCGGGCACTCGCGACATAAGTCAGAGTCTATGGGTGCGGAGCCGATGGCCAATCGGCACTGCGATTAAGTTGGACGACTCATTGCACGTCGTTACCAAGTCTTTAGTCGACACTGTCAGAATCCCGCCAAACCTCTCTGGAGGCAACACTGCCTCGGCCAGAACAGCGCATCGTCAGTGTGGCATGCCTATGCGTGCCGGTCGACCACGCTGGTCGCCAACCCGGTCAACGCTGCGACCACCGGACCCGCCCCGAGCGGGAGCAGGATGTCGCAGGCCGCTTGGGCCACCGCCCGGGTGTGCTCGGCCACCCGGTCAACCACCTCGTGGGCGCGCAACAGCGCCAGCACCTCAGCGTGCGCCTCATCGTCTGTCGCTAAATCGCGACCGAGGAGGTCTTGCAGCCGGGCGTCGGCGGGGTCTGTTGACTGCTTGGCCCACAGCACGGCGAGCGTATCGACCCCTTCGCGCAGGTCCGTACCCGGCGTCTTGCCCGAGACGCCGCCGCTCGCGGTGATGTCGAGCAGGTCGTCGGCCAGCTGGAATGCCACCCCGAGCCGTTCGCCGTACCGGGCCAGCACCTCGACGGTGGCTTGGTCGCAGCCGGCAAACATCGACCCGTATCGAGCAGCCGTCGCGATCAGTGACCCGGTCTTGTCTCGTAGCACCCCAAGGTAATAGTCGACCGGGTCCAGGCCGTTCGGCGCGACGCGGACGTCACGGATCTGGCCAGCGCACAATGTCACGAACGTGCGGGCCTGGATCTTGACGGCCTCCGGTCCGAGGTCGGCCATGATCTCCGAAGCGGTGCCGAACAGCAGATCCCCGATCAGGATCGCCGTTGAATTACCATATGCCCGATTTGCGCTGACGGTCCCGCGGCGAAGCGTGGCTTCATCCATCACGTCGTCGTGATAAAGAGATGCGAGATGGGTCAACTCCACCGCGGCGGCAGCTGCCACGACATCATCATTCGCGCCCGTGCCCAGCTCAGCGGCAAGGAGGCAGAGCAGCGGCCGGAAGCGCTTCCCACCTGCGTTGAGCAGATGCGCGCCGGCCTCGGCGATAAACGGGTCTTCGTGGTCGACGCGTTCATGCAGAAACGACTCGACGCGATCCAGCCCGACCGTCAGCGCATCCGCGAGATCGTCGTTGCTGTCCGGAGCCCGCGTGGCGACCGGGCCCACCGACGGAACCTCTGGTGGTCTCATCGAATGAACAGCGCCGAATTCTGGGCAAGTTCCAACAGCGGCGACGGGAACACCCCGAGCACGAGCGTGACAATGACTCCAACCGCGATGGCCGCCGTCGTCAGGACGGACGGCAAGACCACCGCGACGCCCTCCTCGGTCGGGTCGGAGAAGTACATGAGCACGATGATCCGGAAGTAGACGTACGCCGTGATGGCGCTGGACAGTACGCCGATCACCACCAAGACCACCCCCGGTACCCCACCGTGCGCCACCGAGGCCGCGAACACCGCGAATTTGGCTGTGAAGCCCGAGGTGAGCGGGATCCCCGCAAAGGCCAGCAGAAGGAACGCGAATGACCCGGCGAGGACAGGAGCACGTCGGCCCAGCCCAGCCCATTGCGACAAGCTGGTCGCCTCGGCGCCACGCGAACGGACCAGCGTCACCAGGCCGAACGCCGAGATCGTCGTGAACCCATACGCCACCAGGTAGAACATCACCGATGACACACCGGTCTGGTCGAAGGCCATCACCCCAACCAGGATGAACCCAGCGTGGGCGATCGAGGAGTACGCCAACAATCGCTTCATGTCCGTCTGGGTGATCGTCAGCACCGCGCCAACCACCATGGTCAGTGCGGCGACGACCCACACCGCGATCTCCCAGTCCCAGCGGGAGGGTGCGAAGGCGACGTACACCAAGCGCAACAACGCACCGAATGCCGCCACTTTTGTGCACGCGGCCATGAAACCGGTGACCGGCGTTGGGGCACCCTGATAGACGTCCGGGATCCAGGAGTGGAACGGCACTGCACCGATCTTGAACAGCACGCCGACCAGCACCAGCAGGACACCCGGGACCAGCAGCCCGTCCATTCCCGAGGTGGTCGAAGCCGCCGCCGCGATGTCGGCGAGTTTTACCGACCCCGCATACCCGTACAACAGCGCGGCACCGAAGAGAAAGAACGCCGAAGAGAACGATCCGAGCAAGAAGTACTTCAGCGCAGCCTCTTGGGAGAGCAGCCGGCGCCGACGGGCCAGTGCCGTCAACACATAGAGCGGCATCGAGAGAACTTCCAGCGCCACGAACATGGTGAGTAGATCACCTGCTGCCGTGAAGATCATCATCCCGGCGATGGCGAACAGGGTCAGCGGAAATACCTCGGTGCTTGAGCCGAGCCGTTCGGCGATCGATTCCTGCGGCGAGCCTGGAACCGAGGCACCCGAGGGGGTGAACGCATCAGCAAGCCGCCCGTTCAGCCGTTCGGCCATGATCAGCAACGCGGCCAGCCCGAGCAGCAGCACGAGCGCCTGGATGACCAGCGCCGGGCCGTCGATGACCATCGCGCCCGCCAGGGTGACCCCCTGCGCGTTTTTGGCCCACAACAGGATGGCCATCAGCGCGGCGATCAAAACCAGGCAGGCCAGCGCCAATTGGACCGTGTGCCGAGACCGGCGCGGCGCGAAGGCCTCGATGAGGACGCCGATCACGGCGCCGCCGAAGACCAGCAGCACCGGCAGGATCGCCGCGTAGCTGATATCGGTCATTTGGAAGTTCACTTGGCACTCCCCTTGTCAGCGCCGATCGCCGGCACCACAGCGGGCTTCGGATCGGTGACACCCACATACGTCAGGGTCCTGTCCACGGCCGGGTTGATGGCATCGAGAGCCACCTTTGGGTAAAAGCCCAGGACCAGCATCAAAGCGATCAACGGGCCGATCACCCAACGCTCCCGACTCGACAGATCGCGGATCCGCGCATACCGCTCACCCTCGGGCTTGGGACCGGTGAAGATCCGCTGGAACCACAGCAAGATGTACATCGCGGACAGAATGATCCCGATCGAGGAGACCGCGGCTACCCACGGCCACCGCTGGAACGTACCCATCATGACCAGGAACTCCGAGACGAACGAGTTGAGCCCAGGCAGTGCCAAGCTGGCAAGACCAGACACCAGGAACGTGCCGGCCAAGACCGGCGCTATCCGCTGCCAACCGCCGTAGTCGGAGATGTACTTACTCCCGCCGCGCTGCACGATCATTCCGGCCAGCAGGAACAGTGCCGCGGTAGTGAACCCGTGGTTGAGCATGTAGAGCACCGACCCGGAGCCGCCCATTCTGGTGAACGCGAAGATGCCCAGCACGATGAAACCGAAGTGGCTCACCGAGGTGTAGGCGATCAGCCGCATCATGTCCTTCTGGCCGATGGCGACCAGGCCTCCATAGATGATCGAGATCAACGCGAGCGCGACCACCACCGGGGTGGCCCACTGGCTCGCCTCCGGGAACATCTGCAGACAGAACCGGATCATGCCGTACGTACCGACCTTGTCCAGCACACCGACAAGCAGCACAGCGGTGGCCGGCCGGGCCTCCGTCGCGGCCTCCGGCAACCAGGTGTGCACCGGCCACATCGGTGCCTTGATCGCAAACGCGATGAAGAAGCCGAGGAACATCCACCGCTCGGCGGATGTGCTCATCGACAAGCCGGTCAGGTTCTCCACCAGGAATCCACGGTTGCCGCCGTTGCCCTGGAAGTACACCGCGATGACCGCGACCAGCATGATCAGACCGCCGGCCAGGGAGAACAACAAGAACTTCAGGGCGGCGCGGAATCGGCCCGGACCACCGTAGCTGCCGATCAGGAAGTAGACCGGGATCAGCATGGCCTCAAAGAACACATAGAACAGGAACACATCCGTTGCCGCGAAGACGCCGACGATCATCGTCTCCAACAGCAGCATCCAAGCGAAGTAACGGTTCTCTCGCTGCCCGCCCTCTGGTATGTCGCGCCATGCGGCCAGGATGCACACCGGCACCAGAATGGCTGCCATGACAATCATGGTCAGGGCCATGCCATCGACCCCGAGGGCGTAGGAGATCCCCCATTGCGGGATCCAGTCGTGCACTTCGGCAAGTTGGAATTGCTGGGTACTCCCGAGCTCGAAGCGGGTTGCCGCGACGATGGTCAGGATCAGGGTGACCAGCGAGACGCCGAGCGCGATCTGCCGGGCGGCGATATGCCGTGGCATCAAGAACAGGATCAGGGCGCCGACGGCGGGCACCAGGCCGATGACGGTCAGCCAGGGGAAGTTCGACATTACCGCACCACCCACATAGCACCGAGAATCACGACAACGCCGAGCAGCATCGTCAGGGCGTAACTTCGCACGAACCCGTTCTGCACTCGACGGACCCGTCCGGACAAGGCGCGCAGACCGTTGGCCACACCCATCGCCCCGCCGTCAATCGTCTTGTCATCACTGGCCACCAGCGCGGCGACCAGGCCACGGCCGGGCAGCACGAGCACACCGTGGTTCACGTCGTCCTGGAAGAAGTCTCGCCGAGCCATGCGCGTCAACAGCGAGCCTCGCGGCGCATTCAACGGCACCTGACGCTTCCAATACTGCAGATAAGCCAACGCAACCCCTGTCGCGACCAGCAGCAGGGTCAACGTCGTCAACACCGGAACTGGAAGCACAGGGTGGAGTTCCTGCTCGAGGCCGCCGGTAACCGGCTCAAGCCAGGTCACGAAGCCGGCAAACCAGAGCAGGCCACCGATCAGCACCGAACCGACTGCCAGCACGATCATCGGGACCGTCATGGACGCCGGCGCCTCATGCGGATGATCGTCACGCTCCCAACGCGCGTCACCGTGGAAGGTCATGAAGAACAGTCGCGACATATAGAACGCGGTGATCCCCGCGGCCAGCATGGTGACGAACCCGAAGACCCAAGGGCGCCATCCGTCTCCGACGAACGCGGCCTCGATAATCTTGTCCTTGCTCCAGAAGCCGGACAGCAGCGGAAAGCCGATGATCGCTAGCCACCCAGCGCCGAAAGTGAGCCAGGTGGTCTTCATCTTCCCCGAGAGGTTTCCGAAGGTGCGCATGTCGACCCGGTCTCCCATGCCGTGCATCACCGAACCTGCGCCCAGGAACATGCCGGCCTTGAAGAACCCGTGCGTGACCAGGTGGAAGATCGCGAACGCGTACCCGATCGGGCCCAAACCCGCCGCCAACATCATGTAGCCGATCTGAGACATCGTCGAGGCGGCCAGCGCCTTCTTGATGTCATCTTTGGCGCAGCCGATGATCGCTCCCATGGTCAACGTGATCGCACCGACGACGACGACCGCCAGTTGGGCGCTCGGCGCCATGTTGTAAATCGCGTTGCTACGCACCACCAGGTAAACACCGGCGGTCACCATGGTCGCCGCGTGGATCAGCGCCGAGACCGGGGTGGGACCGGCCATCGCGTCCCCGAGCCAGGACTGCAGCGGGAACTGCGCCGACTTGCCGCAGGCTCCCACGAGCAGCAGCAGACCGATCACGGTCAGGGTGGTCTGGGAGGCGCCCGCAGCGGCCGGAAGCACCCCCGCATAGTCCACCCGCCCGAAGGTGAAGAACATCAACATGATGGCCAAGCCAAGCCCGAAGTCGCCGACTCTGTTGGCGATGAAGGCTTTGTTCGCCGCGGACGCATATTCGGGCCGGTAGTTCCAGAACCCGATGAGCAGGTACGACGCCAGGCCGACACCTTCCCAACCGACGTACAACAGCAGGTAGCTGTCCGCTAGCACCAGCAGCAGCATGGCGGCGACGAAAAGGTTCATGAATGCGAAAAATCGGCGCCGCTCGACGTCGTGGGCCATATACCCCAGCGAGTACACGTGAATCAGCGAACCCACGAACGTCACCAACAGCACGAACGTGATCGACAGCTGATCCACGAGCAGGCCGGCGTCGAGGTTCAGCGTGCTGACCGGCAGCCAGGAGAACAGGTGCAGGTGGCCGGACCGCTCACCGACGCTCCGGCCGAGCATCTCGAAAAAGATGACCGCCCCGACGCCGAAGGAAGCCCACGACATTCCGACCGCCAGGCCAGGGCCCCAGCCGTCCGTCCGCCGTCCGCCCAGTAACAGGACGACTGCACCGAGCGTCGGGAGCGCGATGAGCAGCCACGCCCACGCGGCCATCCCCTCCGCGGGCGCCCCGGGGCCCTCGACAGCCAGCTGGGACGCCGCCCAGATCATGGTTTGCACGCCAGCTCCTTAAAGCTTCAGCAGGTTCGTGTCGTCGACCGACGCCGAGCGGCGGGCACGATAGATGGTCATGATGATCGCCAGCCCGACCACGACCTCGGCCGCCGCGACGACCATGACGAACAGCGCGATTGCCTGGCCGTCGAGCTCACCTCGCATCCGGGCGAAGGTGACAAAGAGCAGGTTGACCGCGTTCAGCATGAGCTCGATACCCATGAAGACGATGAGGGCGTTGCGCCGCAGCAGCACCACCGCGGCGCCGACCGCGAACAGCATCGAGGAGAGATAAATGTAGTTGACCAGGTTCATGGAGCCGACCCCTCCTGGATCTCCCGCGCAACCTCGTCGGTGGACTCGATGAATTCCTTGGGCGAACCGATCTGGTCGCGCGCCCGCAGAACCCGCGAGACGGACAGTTCGCTGGGGGTGCCATCGGGAAGCAGCGCTGGGGTGCCGACCGCATTGTGCCGCGCGTACACCCCGGGGGCGGGCAGGCCTGCGACGTAGCGGTTCTCGCGAATCCTGCGACGGCTCCATTCGCGCTGGGTCGGCTTGGGAAGCAACCGCTGGCGATGTGCCAGCATGATGGCGGCCAGCGCGGCGGTAACCAGCAACGCTGAGGTGATCTCAAAGACCCACACGTAGGGGCCGAAGATCAGGTTGGCCATCCCCGAAACGTTCCCCTCCCGATTGGCCTCGGCCAGGCCGACAGCCCGTCCAAAGGTCACCGAGCCGATCGAGGTGATCAGCAACGCAGCCAGGCCCACAGCCAAGACAAGGGCCGCCCACCGTTGACCCTTGATCGTGTCCACCAACGTGTCTGAGGCGTCAACGCCGATCAGCATGATGACGAAGATGAACAGCATCATCACCGCGCCGGTGTAGACGAAGATCTGGATGATGCCGAGGAAGTCAGCGCCTTGGGCGAGGTAGATCACCCCGAGCAGCACCATCAGCAACGCCATCGACAAGGCGGCGTACACCGCTTTGCGGACGAAGAGCAGGCCCAGTGAGGCCACCATCATCAAAAAGCCCACCACCCAAAACAGGACGGCTTCGCCGGAGCTGGTCTCCATGCTTGCTCAGGCTCCCTTCCCCGCCGGGGGCGGGTCCGCGTCGGACGTGTCGTCCGATTCAGGTCGCCGCGTGGTCGACGGCGCAGGGTCGACCACGCCAGCCTCTTGGTGGCCTAGGTGCGGAGCGTCAGCGTCCCGCTCCTTCGTCTCGTGTTCGCGGACGTACGCCTCCTGCTCGCTGCTTGCCCCCGTGACCTTGCCCAGGTAGTAGTCCCGCTCTCGCATGCCCTCCACCATCGGGTGGGGCGGCGCGACCATCCCCTCGGACGGGGGCGCAAGAAGCTGATGCTTCTCGTAGATCAGGTCCGCCCGATTGTCGTCGGCCATTTCGTACACGTTCGTCATGGTCAGAGCACGCGTTGGGCACGCCTCAATGCACAGCCCGCAGAAGATACACCGCAGGAAGTTGATCTGGTACACCCGGCCGTATCGCTCGCCTGGGGAGAACCGGCCAGTGCCGCCCTCCTCGGGTGGACGGTCGTCGTTGTCGGCACCTTCGACGTAAATGGCGTCCGCCGGGCAAACCCACGCACACAGCTCGCAACCGATGCACTTCTCCAGGCCGTCCGGGTGCCGGTTCAGCTGATGCCGGCCGTGATACCGCGGCGCGGTAGGCCGCCGCTCTTCCGGGTATTGGACGGTAACCGGCTTGCGGAACTGCGTCTTGAACGAGACGCCGAACCCAGCGATCGGGGCAAGGAGCTCGGAGAGAAACCCTTGTTTCGGCTCAGCGCTCTGGCCAGCGTTGCCGCGGTCGGGCGCACTGCTCTGCTGGCCGGCCTTCTGGTCGATGTGCTTGTCGGGGTCCTGGTCAGGCCGCCTGTCAGGGTGCTCGTCCGAGCTGAACTCAGCCACGCTCGACCTCCTGGTCGTCGTCGGTGATCGTGCGTTGTGACGTCAACGTGCCGCGCTCGACGCCCGGCGCGACCGGCTCGCTCTCACGAAGTCGTTGGCCCGGCATCGGCGGCACCGGGAACCCCCCGGCAAACGGGTCGACTTCGGCGGGCAACGCGATCTTGCGGCGGCGCTCTTCTCGTTTCGTCTCCCACACCCAAGCAGCACCAAGGGCGGCCAACGTGACGATGCTGAACACGAAGAGCAGTGCGCGGCCAGTGTTCTCCCCGAGGTAACCAAGCTGAGCGCCGCGGATGAAAGCCACCGCGATGACCCAGGCCAACGTCGCCGGGATCAGGAACTTCCAACCGAAGCTCATGAACTGGTCGTACCGGGTGCGCGGGAGGGTGCCGCGGACCCAGATGAACAGCCAGATGAAGAGCCACATCTTCAGCGTGAACCAGAAGAGGCCCCACCAGCCGCCATCAAACATGCCATCGCCGATCCAGGCGATGCCGGGCGGCGCCTGCCAGCCACCGAAGAACATGGTGGATGCCAACGCGGACACCGTGAACATGTTGATGTACTCACCGAGGAAGAACATGCCCCAGCGCATACCCGTGTATTCCGACTGGTAGCCGGCGACAAGCTCGCCCTCACCTTCGGACAAGTCGAACGGGATCCGGTTGGTCTCCCCGAACATCGTGATCACGTAGACGGCGAACGAAAAGACGGCTGGGATCACGAACCATAGGCTGGATTGCGCCGCGACGATGGTCGATGTGGACATGGACCGCGCGTACAGGAAGACCGCGACAAACGACAGACCCATGGCGATCTCGTAGGAGATCACCTGCGCCGACCCGCGGAGTCCGCCGAGCAACGGGTACGTCGAGCCGCTGGACCAGCCCGCCAGCACGATGCCGTAGGCGCCAATGCCCGCCGCCGCCAGCGCGATGATCACCGAGACCGAGGTATCGGTGAGCTGCAGCGGCGTACGGTGCCCGAACATCCACACGTCGTTACTGATCGGAATGACGGCGAAGGTGATGAAGGCCGCGGACGCGGTGATGATCGGGGCCAGCAGGAAGGTGAAGCGGTCCGCCCGGTCCGGGACGAAGACTTCCTTCATCAACAGTTTCCAGCCATCACCCAAGGTCTGCAGGATGCCCAGGGGTCCGAATCGGTTGGGGCCCAGTCGGTGCTGCATGCGACCGATGACCCGACGCTCGAACCAGATCACGATGACGACCTGGATCAGCAGGTATAGCACGACTAGAACGGCCTTGACGGCGCTCAGCCACAGGGGGGTATCGGAGAAGTCCGCCACCGGGAGTTCGTTTGCCGGCATCGCCATCGGCACGGCCATGGGCATGATGCCCGCCGCGCCGACCAGGCCGATCAGGGCACTCATGACACTCCACCACCCTTGCTCAGCGTGACAATGTCGCCCGCGTTCGCGCGCAGTTCGACGCGGACCCGGGAGCCCGCGGAGTTTGTCGGAACCCACACGACGTGGTCAACCATGCCCTCGGTGATGGCCACCGGGAGGGTCAACGAGCCGTGCTGCGACATCACTGTGAGCGCCATGGCTTCGACCAGTTCCAAGCCCATGGCGGTCGCCGGAGAGATCCGGGCCACGGCCAATGGTGCCGTCCCGGCCAGGAACGGCTCGCCGTCCTGCAAGCGACCGGCATCGAGCAGATGGTGCCAGGTGGCCAACACGGCCTCGCCATCAGCCAACGTGTCGACACGCGCTGTGGTCTCGGCGGCGGCGGCGCCTTCGACCGGGCGCTGGCCGCTCCAGCTTCCTAGCGACCGCATCTCGGCGCGGGTGGCCTCCAATGTCGGCAGTCCGAGGAATTCGTCCATCTCATCGGCGATCAAGTGCAACACCCGGTGATCGCTCATGGCGTTGCTGTCGAGCGCGGCCAGGGACGGGATGAGCCGGCCCTCCCAGTTGACGAAGGCGCCGGTCTTCTCCGCGACCGGAGCGATCGGTAGGACCACGTCGGCCTCATCGGTGGCACGGCTGGTCCGCAGCTCCAGGCTGACCACGAAGGCGCGGCGAAGCGCCTCGGTGGCCAATTCTGGATCGGGCAGGTCGGACAGCTCGACGCCGCCCACGACCAGCCCCGCCAGCTGACCAGCAGCCGCGTCCGCAATGATCTGATTGCCGTCCCGACCGGAGTCGGCCGCGGGACGCGAATCACCCCAGGCTGGGGCGAGCTGGGCCCAAGCTGACTCGTCATCGGTACGGCGCCCGCCGGGGAGCAACGTCGGTAAGCACCCGGCCTCCAGGGCACCGCGCTCCCCAGCCCGTCGCGGGATCCAGGCCAACCGCGCCGCAGTGACGTCAGCCAGCCTCGCGACGCTACGCAGGGCGCCCGGTGCGGTGGCCAGTCGTTCACCGACCAGGATGATTGTGGCTGCCTCAGTGAGGGCCGCGCCAACGGCGGCCAGGTGCGGTGCTGCGCTCCGAGCGGCCAGCGCGTCCAGCACTTCGGCCTCGGTGTTCGGCACAGCTGGGATCAGCGTGCCGAGCAGCTTGCCGAGCCCCCGGGTGGCGAACGGCGCAATCGCGAAGATCTTCGCCTCGTGCTTGCGGACCGCCTTGCGCAGCCGCAGGAACACCATCGGCGACTCCTCCTCGGGTTCGAACCCGACGAGCAGCACGGTCTTGGCGGCTTCCAGGTCGGCGTACGTCACGGCGCCGCCCGCCGGACCGGTGGCGACGACCTTGGCCGCCAAGAACGCCTCCTCCTCGCCCGAGAGCGGACGCGCCCGGAAGTCGATGTCATTCGTACCAAGGACCACTCGGGCGAACTTGCTGTACGCGTAGGCGTCTTCGCTCAGGACGCGGCCACCGGTCAGGACACCGACCCCGCCGGCCCCCTTGGCCCGCAGCAGGCCCCGTGCGGCCACTTCGATGGCCTCGGGCCACGAAGCGTTGCGCAGCTGCCCTGCCTCGTCACGGACCAGCGGCTGGGCGATCCGATTCGGTTCGGTCGGGTAGGTGAACGCCCAGCGGCCCTTGTCGCAGTTCCACTCCTCGTTGACCTCCGGCACGTTCACCGCCATCCGGCGCAACACGACGCCGCGGCGGTGGTCGGTGCGCAACGTGCAGCCGCTGGCGCAGTGCTCACACGCAGAGACCGTACTGACCAGGTCGAATGGGCGGGACCGGAACCGGTACGCCGCACCGGTGAGCGCGCCGACCGGGCAGATCTGGACCGTGTTGCCGGAGAAGTAACTCTCGAACGGCTTGTCTTGATACACCCCGATCTGCTGCATGGCCCCGCGTTCGACCAACGCAATGAACGGGTCGCCCGCGATCTCATCGGAGAAGCGGGTGCAACGCTGGCAGAGCACGCACCGCTCGCGATCGAGCAGCACCTGGCTGGAGACGTTGACGGGCTTGGCGAACGTCCGCTTGACGTCCCGGAACCGCGAGATCGCGCGCCCGTGGGACATGGCCTGGTTTTGCAGCGGGCATTCCCCGCCCTTGTCGCATACCGGGCAGTCCAGCGGGTGATTGATCAGCAGGAACTCCATCATCCCCTGCTGGGCCTTATCGGCCACCGGTGAGGTCTGCTGCGTCTTGACGATCATGCCCTCACCGACGGCCATCGCGCAGGCCGGCTGCGGCTTGGGCATCGGGCGAACCTGGCCGTCCGGGCCAGGCATGGCCACCTCCACCAGGCATTGCCGACAAGCCCCGACTGGTTCCAGCAGTGGGTGATCACAGAACCGCGGGATCTCGATACCCAATTGTTCGGCCGCCCGGATGATCATCGACCCCTTGGGCACCTGGACGGCGATCCCATCAACGGTCATGGTGACCAGGTCGGTGGCCTTGTCGACGGGCGGCTTCGAGGCGTCGCCGCCGGTTGGCACCGAGTTGGCGCCCGAGGCCGGACTGGACGCGACGGTCATGGAGCCACGCCTTCCTTGACGGACGTACCGAATAACGTGCTGCGCTGGGGCGGGAACAGCTCGTCGGCCGGGGTGTGCATACCCTGTTCGAACTCCTCGCGAAAGTACTTGATACCGGAGGCGACCGGCGACGTGGCCGCGTCACCGAGGGCGCAGAACGACCGCCCCAGTAGGTTGTCACAGATGTCCAGCAGCGCCTCGATGTCACCAGGTTGGCCATTGCCGTCGACCAGGCGCTGCAGGATCTGGCGCATCCACCAGTTCCCCTCGCGGCAGGGGGTGCACTTGCCACACGACTCGTGTGCGTAGAACTCGATCCAGCGAGAGACCGCCCTGACCACCGAGACCGTCTCGTCGAAAAGCTGCAGCGCCCGGGTGCCCAGCATCGAGCCCTCTTTGGCCACCGAGTCGAAATCCAGTGGAACGTCCAGGTGCGCATCGGTGAAGATCGGCGTCGAGGAGCCCCCTGGGGTCCAGAACTTCAGCTGATGGCCACCGCGGATACCGCCAGCCATGTCGATCAGCTCCCGCAGGGTGATGCCCAACGGGGCTTCGTACTGGCCGGGCCGGGTGATGTGCCCGGACAGACTGAAGAAGCCGAACCCGGTCGACCTCTCGGTCCCCATCTCCTTGAACCAGTCAGCACCGAACCGCATGATCGAGGGCACCGAAGCGATCGACTCGACATTGTTGATCACCGTCGGCCGCGCGTACAGGCCTGCGACCGCGGGAAACGGCGGCTTGAGCCGAGGTTGCCCGCGCCGGCCCTCCAAGGAGTCCAACAGTGCGGTCTCCTCGCCGCAGATGTAGGCCCCAGCACCGGCGTGCGCTGTGATGTCGAGGTCGAACCCGCTACCCAAGATGTTTTTGCCCAGATAACCCGCGTCGTACGCCTCTTGGACCGCCCGCATCAGCCGGCGATACACGTGGACGACCTCGCCGCGCAAGTAGACAAAGGCGTGGTGGCAGCCGATCGCGTAGGAGGTGAGGATCATGCCCTCGATCAGCGCGTGTGGATTCGCCATCAGCGTGGGGATGTCTTTGCAGGTACCGGGCTCGGATTCGTCTGCATTCACGACCAGGTACCGAGGACCGCCATCGGGCGGGGGCAGGAAACCCCACTTCATGCCCATCGGGAAGCCTGCGCCGCCGCGGCCGCGCAGCGATGAGTCCTTCGCGCTTTGAACCAGGTCTTTGGGGTCCTTGGTGATCGCCTCGCGCAGCGCCTGGTAGCCGTCGAACTGCTCGTACGTCGCCAGCTTCCAGGATCGGGGCTGGTCCCAGATCCGGCTGAGCACAGGGGTCAGCTGGGTCATGAGGTCGTCTTCCTCTCATCAGGCCCGGACCGCTCGGAGGAGGAGTACTTCTCGCCCGTCTTCGGTTCGGCGTCGACCGTGGTGCCGGTGGGTGAGACATCGCCCGAACTCGCGCCGCCGCCATCGCCAGCGCGACGGTGGTGGTCCTGACCCGGGGCCGTCCAGCCACGCTCGTGGGCCAATGTGAGCCCCGCCAGCGACGGCCCCCCCGCGCCGACTCCCTCGTCGTGTCGCCCGTCGGGGAACCCGGCCAGCACTCGAGAGATCTCCTTGAACGTGGCCACCGTCTGAGCACCCCGAGTTGGGTGTGCTGGTTTGCCCGCGCGAAGGTCGTCGACCAGCGCGATCGTGGCCTCTGGGGTCATGTTGTCGAAGAATTCCCAGTTCGTCATGACGACCGGGGCGTAGTCGCAGGCGGCGTTGCACTCGATCCGCTCAAGGGTGATCTTGCCGTCGTCGGTGGTCTCGTCGTGGCCAATGCCGAGGTGATCGCTCACGCTCTGCCAGATCTGGTCACCGCCCATCACGGCACACAGCGTGTTGATGCACACCCCGACCGCGTACTCGCCGTTGCGGTAGCGCTTGTACTGCGTGTAAAAAGTCGCGACGCCGCTCACCTCGGCGGCGGTGAGGTCGAGCACGTCGGCACACAGCTCGATACCCCGAGTGGAGACATAGCCATCGACGCTCTGCACCAGGTGCAGCAGCGGTAGCAGCGCGGACCGCTTCTGCGGGTACCGCGCACAGATCCGTTCGGCGTCGGTGCGCAACGAGGCCAGGATGTCGTCCGGGTACGGTTCGGCAGCCCGAACCGGCTGCGTACCGTAGTTCGGTTGGAGGCTTTCGTCCATCAGCGGTCCACCCCTCCCAGGACGGGGTCGATCGACGCGATGGCCACGACGGTGTCGGCGACCGTGCCGCCTTCGACCATCGCGGCCGCGGCCTGCAGATTGTTGAACCCCGGGTCGCGGAAGTGCGCCCGGTACGGACGGGTTCCACCATCGGAAACCAGGTGGCAACCGAGCTCACCCTTGGCTGACTCGACCCGCGTGTACACCTGTCCCGGGGGAACCCGGAAGCCCTCGGTGACCAGCTTGAAGTGATAGATCAGGGATTCCATCGAGTCGCCCATGATCTCCTTGATGTGGGCCGGGCTGTTCCCTTGCCCGTCGGCGCCGATGGTCAGTTGGGCAGGCCAGGCAATGTTCTTGTCGCTGACCATCACCGGGCCGGACACCTCGTGCAGCCGAGCCAAGCACTGCTCGACGATTCGCAACGATTCGTGGATCTCACCGAAGCGGATCCGCAGCCTGCCGTACGCATCGGAACTGTCCCAGGTGACCACGTTGAAGTCGTAGGTCTCGTACCCGCAGTACGGCAGCGCCTTGCGCAGGTCGTAAGGCATGCCGGTGGCCCGCAGGATCGGGCCCGTGACGCCGAGCGCCATGCAACCGGTGACGTCGAGGTAGGCGACGTCGCACATCCGGCCCTTGATGATCGGGTTCTCCACGACGAGCGCCTCGAGTTCGCGCAGGCCACGACGCACCTTGGGCAGTTCGGCGTCGAAGGCCTCCTGAAAGCCGTTGGGCATGTCCAGGGACACTCCCCCGGGCCGGATGAACGCGTTGTTCATCCGCAGCCCGGTGATCAGCTCGATGAGCCGCAGCACACACTCTCGGTCGCGGAACCCGAACTCCATCACCGTCGTGGCCCCCAGCTCCAAGCCGCCGCTGGCGATGGCGACCAAGTGGCTGGAGATCCTGGTCAGCTCCGAGAGCAACACGCGCATGATGGTGGCGCGCGGTGGAATCTGGTCGGTGATGCCCAGCAGCTTCTCAATGCCTAGGCAGTACCCGAGCTCCTGGAACAGCGGGGTCAGGTAGTCCATCCGGGTGCACAGCGTGGTGCCCTGGACCCAGGTGCGGTATTCCATCGTCTTCTCGATACCGGTGTGCAGATACCCGATGGCGATGCGGCACTCGGTGACGGACTCGCCGTCCAGCTCCAGGACCAGCCGCAGCACCCCATGGGTCGAGGGGTGTTGGGGGCCCATGTTGACGACGATCCGCTCTTCGCTGTTCGCGATGGCTTCGGCTACCAGCTCATCCCAGTCGCCGCCCTCCGCGGTGAAGACCCTTCCGGGCTCGTCCTGGGCGGCGCCGGCCGCGGCGTGGACCTGCTCGTCGGCGCCGGCCGTTGCGGCGGAGGGGTCGAAGTCAGCAGACATCAGTGGTACGCCCTTCGGGTCTCCGGCGGCGCGTTGGTGGCGCCCTTGAACTCCACCGGGATGCCGCCCAAGGGGTAGTCCTTGCGGTGCGGGTGGCCCGGCCAGTCGTCCGGCATCAGGATGCGGGTCAACGCGGGGTGGTCGTCGAAGATCACGCCGAAGAAGTCCCAGGTTTCCCGCTCATGCCAGGTGGCCGCCGGGTAGATGTCGACGATCGATGGGATGTGCGGGTCGCTTTCGGGGCAGGAGACGCCGATGCGCACCTCACGGGAATTGTTCGTGATCGACAGGAAGTGGTACGCGACGTACAACTCGGCCCCGGTGTCGTGCGGGTAGTGGACTCCAGAGACCGAGGAGCAGATCTCGAAGCGCAGCCCAGGCTCATCACGCATCGAGCGCACCACCGCGAGGAGATGCTCGCGACGCACCATGATGGTCATCTCGCCGTGCGAGATGGTCACTCGGGAGATGGCGTCGGCGTACGTCGGGCCACCCCGTCGGGCCAGAGCCCCTTCGAGCTGGTCAGCGATGTCGTCGGCGTAGCCGCCGTACGGGCGGACCGTCGCCCCGGGGAAGGCGATCGGGGTAACCAGGCCGTCGTACCCCGAGGTGTCACCGCCTTGAGCGGCACCGAACATGCCATGCCGGTACCCGCGGATCACCGGGTCGGGCGCCATCCCCGGCTCTGCGGGCAGGTTCGTGGCGTCGATCCCACGCTCCTGGGCCACCTGCATCGGGTCCTTCTTGCCCGCGCCTGCGTCGCTGCTCATCGAGCGATCTCCTGCCGGTGGCCAATGGTCAGCAGCCCGCGCTGCTGGGCGGTCGTCGGGGCAGCCAGCGCGGCCGCCTCCGCAGCTCGGGCGGCCTTGACCCGGTCCACGCCCAACGGGGCGTTCTGGATCTGTTCGTGCAACGTCAAGAACGCGTACATCAGCATCTCGGGTCGCGGCGGGCAACCTGGCAGGTACACATCCACGGGGACCACGTGGTCGGCCCCCTGCACGATCGCGTAGTTGTTGAACATCCCCCCGGATGACGCGCAGACGCCCATCGCGATGACCCACTTGGGTTCGGGCATCTGGTCATACACCTGGCGCAGGACGGGGGCCATCTTGTTGCTCAGCCGGCCCGCGATGCACATGACGTCGGCCTGCCGCGGCGAGGCACCTGCCTTCTCCATGCCGAATCTGGCCATGTCGTAGTCGGGACCCCCGGTGGCCATCATCTCGATGGCGCAGCAGGCCAGCCCGAACGTGGCCAGCCAGGTCGACCGTTTCTGTAGGTTCCCGGCGAGTTGAGCCAGGTTGGCCGTGAAGACTCCCGAAGGGAGCTTCTCCTCAATACCCATCAGTCCCACTCCAATCCGCCGCGGCGCCACACATAGGCGTAGGCAATGAACACGGTCGTTACGAAGAGCACCATTTCGACCAGCGCGAACAACCCGAGTTTGTCGAACGCCACCGCGAACGGGAAAAGGAACACCGACTCGATATCGAAGATGATGAACAGCATCGCGATCGTGTAGTACTTCACCGGGACCCGGCCACCGGCTGCGGCATTCGGGGACGGCTCGATGCCGCACTCGTACGCGTCGAACTTGCTGCGGTTGTACCGGCGGGGCCCGATGCCACCCAAGCCCAGGACCGAGAGCGACCCGAACGCGATGCCGATGGCGAAGAAGATGAGGATCGGGACGTAGGAGCCACTCATTGCGCCACGCTCCCCTTTCGGTCGCTGATGCTGCGGTCGTTGGCTACGACAGTCTGCCGCCAAGGCTGCCACTGGAAGATCGCAGGGCGCGCCCACACTCCAAACGCCGTCATCCTAGTGAATCCGGAAGCGCCGCGGCCCGATGGCCCCGAACGGGTCGACATTGCGGCCACTGCGTAGCCTAGGACAGCGGGCGTCGCGGTCATGCCGATGGCACAAGCCGAGTCAGCACCTGCAGCAGCCGGTCGTCGAACCGGCCGCCGCGCGGCTCGCCCAGGTTCGCCATCACTTTGAGCAACACGCGCATCAGCGGCGTCAGCGGCAGACCGTACTTCACCGCCAGTCGCATCACCTCGGGGTGGCCGATCATCGCAGCGAACCCGCGGCCGAGGGTGAAGTACCCGCCGAGTTCGGCCTTCAAGACCCGTTCGTAGGACGCGAGAACCCGATCGGTGCTCGCCGCGTCACCCCGGGCCAGCGCCTGGGCGATGATCTCGGCGGCGATCCGCCCAGATTCCATCGCGTAGTCGATGCCCTCGCCGTTGAACGGGTTGACCATCCCCCCGGCGTCGCCGACCAAAAGCATCCTGTCGGCGACCAACGGTTGTCGGTTGAACGCCATCGGAAGCGCAGCGCCACGGATGGGTGCGGTGCGGGTCGACTCGGTGCAGGTCCACTGCGCAGGCATCGTGGCCACCCAGCGGCGCAGCACATCCTTGTAATCGATCTGGCCGAATGCCGGCGAGGTGTCGAGCATGCCCAGGCCGACATTGGTCGTCCCATCGCCTGTGCCAAAGAGCCACCCGTACCCGGGCAGCAGAATCTTCTTCGTCGCCGGATCGTGCACCGAGGCGGGATCGGCCTGCGGGTCGGCGGGAACCCACAACTCCAACCAGGACTCCAGGTAGTCATCGTCGGTCCGCGACGGGCTCTCGTAATAGGTCCGAACCGCGACCCCCATCGGCCGGTCGTCGCGCTTCTTGCGGCCCATGGCCAGCGCGATTCGCGAGGAGTTGCCGTCAGCGGCCACCACCACAGGGGCGCGGAAGGTGCGCGTCGTCCCGTCGGGTCGATCCCTGCTGTCCATCATCTTGGCGCGGACACCGGTGATGGGTCCGTTCGTTCCGTTGGCCCGGATCGCCGAGGAAACCTTGGCGCGCTCGATCAGGCGGGCCCCGCGGGATTGGGCGAACCGGGCCAACGTCTCGTCGAGCACGTCTCGGCGCCGTACCATCCCGTACGGCGGAAACTCGGCAACGTCCGGCCAGTCGAGTTGCAACCGGTGGCCTCCGCCGACGATGCGCAACCCCTTGTTGCGAGCCCAACCGTCGGTGGGCACCCCGAGGTGGATCAATTCCCGGACCGCGCGAGGGGTGAGCCCGTCGCCGCACACTTTGTCTCGGGGGAACCCGTTCTTCTCCAGCAGCAGGACGTCCAGGCCATGCATGGCCAGGTATGCCGCAGTGGTGGAACCGCCTGGCCCGGCACCCACCACGATGACGTCGGCGGTCTCGTCGCCGACCCCATCGGCGGGGCCCCTGGGACTGGCATCTGCGACGACGTCGTTCACGCAGCCAACCTAACTCACCCTCAGGAAGCGGCTCAGTCCGGTCCGAGGGAGGTTGTACGAGCACTCGCCATCGGCATGCGCGGACGAGCTGGACCGCCTGCATACCCTCTCGTGGGCAGCGGCCTGGGTCTTGTCAGACGTGCGTAGGCTTGCCACTTGTGATCGGCCCGTCCATCCAGCCACGACTGTGTTCGCGCACGGTGGCCTTGGCCGACCCCCCGGCCCTGCTCGATCTGCTGGGCGATGACGTCGCCGCGACGCCCACTGGGACGGTCGCGGGCCGGTGTGCTTGGGTGCGTCAGCGGGAGGGAATGGTCGGCTGGGGAAGCGCGGCCCGGGTCGACACCCGTGGGCCGACCCGATTCGCTGATGCTGACCACTGGTGGCTGCAGGTCGCCCAGACCGCGCAGGTCGAGAATCCCGTGCGACTGCCGGGCACCGGCCCCCTGGCGTTCGGATCGTTCGCCTTCTCGGCGGACTCAGCCGCGGGGGCCAGCCTGATCGTGCCCTCAGTGGTGGTCGGACGGCGCGGCGAACAAGGCTGGATGACTCGGACTGTGGACACCGCCCGAGTGGGTCGGGCCGAGGCCGAGGCGTTCTTGGCCGATTCGAGCGTCCCGGGCGTGCCGGTGCCGGGCGCGAAGACCAGGGTCGGCACGCCCTTCGACCCCGACACCGCTGACGAGGCGGCACCCACCACGTTCGCCGACGGAGCCAGGTCGGGGCCGCAGTGGTCGCAGGCGGTGGCCGAGGCGGTGGCGCGGATCGGCACCGGCGCTCTCGACAAAGTGGTCCTTGCCCGGGACCTCTACGCGCTGGCCGGTGCACCGATCGAGCTGGGCGTTCTCCTGCGCCGCCTGGCCGAACAGTACGAGCGGACCTGGGTGTTCGAAGTGGACGGGCTGGTGGGAGCCACCCCCGAGATGCTCGCCCGGCTCGAGCGCGGTCTGGTCACCTCGCGGGTCCTGGCCGGGACGATCCGGCGAACCGGTGATGATCAGCGGGACCTGGCCTTGGCCGCATCGCTGGCCCGTTCCTCAAAAGACCTCGAGGAGCATGAGTACGCCGTCCAGTCGGTCGCCCAGGCGTTGGCGCCGCACTGCACCTCGATGGCGGTCCCCGAGACGCCGTTCGTGGTGCATCTGCCCAACGTGATGCACCTGGCCAGTGACGTCGCCGGCCGGCTGCGCAACGGGGTCACCGCGATCGGGCTTGCCGCCGCGCTGCATCCTTCCGCTGCAGTGTGCGGGACCCCCCGACCCGCCGCAGAGGCCCTGATCGCCGAGTTGGAAGGCATGGACCGGCGCCGGTACGCCGGACCGGTGGGCTGGACCGATGTTAGCGGCGATGGGGAATGGGGCATCGCCTTGCGGTGCGGCGCTTTGGACCCGGCCGATCCGCGCAGGATGCGGCTGTTCGCCGGATGCGGCATCGTGGCCGGATCAGACCCTGCGGCCGAGCTCACCGAGTCCGATGCCAAGCTGATCCCGATGCGGACGGTCCTGCAGGGCTGAGTCGGGCATTGTCGGGACCGGCTGACCGATTCCAGCACCTGCGCTCAGGCATCGTCTCGCGGCCGGTCCCGAACGGCGAGACCGCGAAGCGCGTCGGTCGCCAGCCGGGTCAGCTTCGCCTCGTACTCACGCCGGTCCAGACCTCTCGCGTCGACCTCGACCACCTGAAGGCCGCTCGGTGGCCGCGACAGCGCCTCGATCAGGTCGGTGGCAGTGGCCGCCACCCGATGCGGGACCCGGTGAGTCGCACAGCGGGCGGCCAAATCGGCGCCGGTCGGGGTGGTGAACACCCGGCGCAGGGCCTCCGCGGCCCCGACATCCCCCGTCCGGGCCGGGTCGCCGTACTCGAGGGTGGTGAAGATGGACCCGCCGTCGTCGTTCAGGACCACGACAGTCAGGTCCGGTTGTGGTTCGTCGGGGCCGATCAGCAATGCGTTCCCGTCGTGCAGGAACGTCAGGTCGCCAAGCAGCGCGTACGTCGGTACGTCGGGAGCCGCCAGCGCGAGCCCGATCGCGGTGGACACGCAGCCATCGATGCCGGCCAGGCCGCGGGAGGCCCAGACGTCGGCCACGTCCACACAGCGCGCCACCTCGGCGTCGCGCGGCACCGCAGAGGAACCCAGGAACAACCGGGCACCGAGCGGCAGGGCGCCGAGCACAGCAGCGGCCACGGCCGGCCCGTTCGGGAATTCGGTGGCCAGCGACGGCGCGACCACCGCGTGGACCGCGTCGGCCGCCCGCCGCCAACTCGCGAGCCACGTCGGGTCGGGTTCGCGGTCCCCAGCTTGTCTGGCCGGTGCCCCGATGACCGCAGCCAGGTCCACCACGTGGTGCGCGACGTGGGAGGGGTCTGCCCAGTGGCCCGTCCCGCACGCCAGCACGATCTGCGTGTCAGGTCGGCGCAGCAACGCGGCCATCGGGCGGGACAGGGTCAGACGACCGGCGACGACGATCCGTTGCGGTGCCAGGTCCTCGAGCAGGTCGGGGGCAGCGGCAAGCAACCGTGCGTGCGGGAGCACCGTGCCTGATGGTGTGCCTGATGGGGTGCCGCCTCGGGGACCGTGCGGTTCGGCCAGCACCGGGTAGCCGGCACCTTCGGCCCAGGCCAGGACGCGCCGGTAGGCATCGGTGAGACCGGGACCGAGCGGCCCGCACGCGAGGGTTCCGGCGAGGTCACCGAGCATGACCAGCGTGCGCGGTTCATATGACAACGCGGGCGGGCCCGGGTTCGCATCGGGCGTAACGCGGGTCACCCGTGTCCACGGGCTCCCGTCGGGCCGGCCGGCCGACAGATCCGGCGGCGGGCTCGGCGCCCGGACCAAGGGGTCCCGCAGCGGCACGTTCACGTGCACCGGACCTGGTCGGCCAAGTCCCACACCGCAACCGAGGGCGGCCGCTACCGCCCGGTCGATCGAGGTGCGCCACGCCACCGCCTGCGCGGCCATCCCGTCTCGTGGATCCGGCCCGCCGGCGTACGGCGTACCGAGTTCATGCCACCAACGCACCGCCGTGCCGAACAGCTTCACCTGGTCGCTGGTCTGGTTCGCGCCGGTGCCGCGCAGCTCTGGCGGCCGGTCAGCGGTCAGCGCCAGTAACGGCACGCCCGCCGCATCAGCCTCCAGGACCGCTGGGTGCAGGTTTGCCGCCGCGGTCCCCGATGTGGTCACCACCGGGACGACCCGACCCGTTCCCTTGGCCAGCCCGAGCGCCACAAACCCGGCGACGCGTTCATCGACTCGCACGTGCAAACGCAGCCGGCCCGCGGTGTGCGCTTCATGCAACGCGTAGGCCAGTGGTGCCGAACGCGACCCCGGGCAGAGCACCGCGTCGTTCACCCCGCACCGCACGAGCTCGTCCACCAAGGCCGCAGCCAAGCTCATCGCGGGCATCAGGGAGCCCCTGGGCGTCCAAGCAGCAGGCCGTCGGGCTGGGCACCGACATATCGCACAGCCATCGCCCCGGCGTCCAGGGCCGCGTCCAGGGCCTCCTGCCGGTCATAGCCTTGAGCCAGCATCGCCGCGAGCACCCCGCACAACGCGTCTCCGGCGCCGGTGGTGTCGACGACCTCATGCTCGGGCACCTGCGGACCGACCCGATGCAGGCCGTCCCACGAGGCACCCGCGGCCCCCAACGTCACGACCAGCGACTGCGGCGGCGCCGAGCCCAGGTCCGCCAGCCGAAGCGCCTCCGGCTCGTTGACCACGACGACGTCAGCGGCTGCGAGCGCGTCTGGCGACAAGTCGGCGTACGGCGACAGGTTCAGGACCACCTGCAGGTCCCGTTCGAGGGCAGCCACCATCGTCCATTCCGCCAGGAGCGGGTCGATCTCCAGCTGAAGCAGCACAACGTTGCCCGGCTTCAGCGCGTCGAGTGCCTCCTGCACGACGTCGCGCGGCACGTGCCGGTTCGCTCCCGGAACCACGATGATCTGATTGGCGCGTTCACCGTCGACCTGGCTGACCACGACCGCGTGGCCGCTGGCCTGCTGCGGGTCCACCGCAACGAACCGGGTGTCGATCCCCAGCCCATCGAGGCGCTGGAGGTAGGCGCGACCTTGATCGTCGTCGCCCACCGCCCCGGCCATCAGCACCCGCACCCCCGTCCCCCGGGCCGCCACCGCCTGATTCGCGCCCTTGCCGCCCGCTGCCCAGGTGCACGATTCGGCGATGACTGTTTCTCCTGGCTGTGGCAGGTGCGTCACGCCGGCCACGAGATCGGCGTTCAGCGATCCGACCACCAGGACGGTGGCGTTCAGGTCAGACATGATGATCCTGGCCGAGGCGAGGTGATCTCGGTGACCGGCATCGAGGAGTCGGCCGGCAGGTCGAGCGGAGATGGTGGCAACCCGGCCGCGACCAGCTGGGCACCCAGGGCGGCCACCATGGCTCCGTTGTCGGTGCACAGCCCAGGCCGCGGCACCCGCAGCCGGATCCCGGCCTGCGCGCAGCGCTGAGCGGCCATCGCCCGTAGCCGCGAATTGGCCGCCACCCCCCCGCCGAGCAGAAGATCATCGACACCTTGCTCGCGGCAAGCCAGGATCGCCTTGCGAGTCAGGACATCGGTCACCGCCTCCTGGAAGGATGCGGCCACGTCGGCGACCGGTACCGGTTCACCGGTGGCCGCCTTGGCCTCGACCCAGCGGGCCACCGCGGTCTTCAGCCCGGAGAAGGAGAAGTCAAACCGGTGCCGGGCCAGGTCCCGCCCGCTGGTCAGTCCGCGCGGGAAGCTCACGAACGCCGGGTCGCCCTCAACGGCCATCCGGTCGATGTGAGGGCCGCCGGGGAACGGCAGCCCGAGCAGCCTGGCCACCTTGTCGAACGCCTCCCCTGCCGCGTCGTCGATGGTCGACCCGAGCGGCCGGATGTCCGTGGTCACGTCCGGCACCAACAGCAAAGACGAGTGTCCGCCGGACACCAGCAGCGCGATGGTCGGTTGGGGCAGCGGACCATGTTCGAGGACATCGACAGCCACGTGACCGGCCAGGTGATTGACGCCGTACAGCGGCTTGCCGAGCGCCACGGCAAGCGCTTTGGCGGCGGCCACCCCGACGAAGAGGGCGCCGGCCAGACCCGGACCGCAGGTCACCGCGATCGCGTCCAGATCGGCCAGTTGGATGCCGGCGCCACGGCAGGCGCGTCGCAGGGTGGGCACCATCGCCTCCAGGTGCGCCCGCGACGCGACCTCTGGCACCACCCCGCCGTACCGGGCGTGTTGATCGACACTGCTGGCGATGGCATCGAAGAGCAGGGTGCCACCGCGAACGATGCCCACGCCGGTCTCGTCGCAAGATGACTCAACACCGAGCACGAGGGGTTCGGCGAGGCTCATCGGTCGGGCTCCATGGTTTGGGGGTCTCCTTCGCGGGGCTGCAACCGACGCCGCAGCACCAGGGCATCGACGCCGTCCGGCTGGTAGTAACGGCGGCGCACCGACAGCTGCCTGAAACCGGCGGCTTGGTAGAGCGCGCGGGCCGACTGGTTGTCGGCCCGCACTTCGAGCAGGAGATCCTCGGCACCCGCCTGTCCCGCCGCACTCACCAGCCAGTCAAGCAGGACCCGACCGTAACCGCGGGCCTGCATGCTCGGGCTCACTGCGATCGTCATGACGTCGGCAACCGGCCTGGACCGGGCCAGCCCGGCGTAGCCGACCAGCTCATCCCCGTCCACCCGCTCCAGCACCCGGTAGGCGGTGTGCGGCCGCGCGGCCAGCTCCGACCACCAACTCGCCGGGGACCAGGCGTCCCGGCCGAACAACGCTCGCTCGATCGGGTCGAGCACGTCCAGGTCCTGCCAGCGCAGTTCCCGCAATCGAACGGTCGCAGCGGTGGTCGACCGGCTCACCCGAGCACCCCCGGTGCGGCATCGGAGCTGACTTCGAGGTTGGTCGGTACGCCGGGCAGCGGCCGGGCGTCCGGGCGGCGAAGGTACGCAGGGGCCGGTGGGTTCAGGACGCCGCCACCGTCCAGGACGCTGACGGCGAGCTCCGCCAATGCGCCGGCATCCACGTCCAGAACCCCCAGCAGAGGCCCGAAATTGGCCGGGTACAGCAGCCCCCCGCGGCCAGCGACCGGCAGTTCCGTGGTCTGCCGTGCGTCTGGTAGACCCGCGAGGTCGCTGGGACGGTTCACGTGTGGACCACTCATCCGAGCCACGCTGCACTCACCGTGGCCGCCACCGCGCCGGTAGGTCGCCCAGTACACCTCGTGGCGGCGTGCGTCGGTAGCAACTACGAACTCTCTGATCGGCCCCCCCGTTTC
>CAJDWS010000008.1_pt1 | contig 35088 bp, 23 predicted proteins | sample 7391661 | NCBI WGS metagenome assembly CAJDWS01 (sample SAMEA7055725, study PRJEB34461) | soil metagenome | biome: terrestrial ecosystem; feature: Peninsula; material: soil | place: Antarctica | collected 2016 | reverse complement strand
GGCATGGTCCCGGGCGACGTGATGACGCCATTGTCCTCGACGACACGCGCGTCGAGGTACCGCTGCGCACCGGCGTATCCGCTCGGCGCGAGAAACTCGGCAGCGTTGCTGGTGTGCGCCCGCTCGTCCAGGAGTCCGGCGCGAGCCAGTCCGAGGGTGGCGCCACAGATCGCGGCCACGGTGCCATGGTTTTCAAGCACCCGCTGGGCAAGGTCGAGCGCTGCATCGTGGCCCTCCGCCCAGGTGGTGCCACCCGGCAGCACCAGGACCGCCACCTGCTCCGGATCGACATCCGAGAGATTCCCATCAGGCAGGACCCGCATTCCGCCCATGCTGGTGACGCTTTGACCTGCCTCGGTCACGATTCGCGTGCGGTATCGAGCCGGTCCTTGTTCGGCGGCCATAGCCACACCCGCAAGGACGTGCGGATACTCCCAGTCAGCCATGGTGTCCAGTGCGTACAGCACGATCTGCGACATCAGTGTCTCCTAGGATCGACAGTGTGCTGTCAACATTAGGGTGCTGACCGTGTGGTGTCTACGAGTTTTCCGGTGAGTGTCCGCGCCCCGCACCAGCCTTGCCGGGCGTTGTCGTAGGCCGCGCTTAGGCTCGCAGTAGCCGAACACGAGGGGTGAGGCCATGCAGCGGCTCGATGACCGTCTGGTGTTGTCCGCCACCGACCTGACCAAACACCTGTCCTGCCGGCATGTGACCACGCTCGACCGCCAATTGGCGTACGGCGAACGCGCTCGACCGCCCGAAGGAATCGATGAGCAGCTTGAGCTCATCTTCGCCAAGGGTCTGGAGCACGAGCGACGTTACCTCCTGCACTTGCGTCAGGAGACCGGCGGCGACGTCGTAGAAATCCCCGCGAATCCCGATCGGGTAGCGGCCGAGGCGCAGACCGTGGCGGCGATGCGGGCCGGTCACCGGGTGATTTATCAAGCCACCCTGTACGACGGCTGGTGGGTAGGATTCGCGGACTTCCTGCTGCGCCGGGACGGACGTCGTTCGGTGTTCGGCGACCATGCCTACGACATTGCCGACACCAAACTGGCTCGCCGCCTCAAGGTCCCGGCGCTGTTGCAGATGGCGACGTATGCCGAGCGGCTCGAACAGCTGCAAGGGGTTCCGCCGCAGCACTTGGTCGTGGTGACCGGCGACTCGGTCGCGCATCCGTGGCGGCTGATTGACGTGGCGGCCTACGGGCGACGGGCTCGGGCCCGGCTTCGACGAGCGCTGGCCGACCGTCCGGCGACCGAAGCGATGCCGAACCCATACTGCGCGCAGTGTCGCTGGCTGCCGGATTGCTCGCAGCAGTGGGTGGCCGCCGATGACCTGTCACTGGTCGCTGGCATGCGGCGGGGGCACCAAGAGTTGTTGCGTGCCGCTGGGGTGAACACCGTGGCTGGACTGGCTGCAAGGAGCCCGGACGAGTTGGCCGCCACGCCCGGGTTGAACAGCGCGGTCGCCCGGCGATTGCACCGGCAGGCGAGCCTTCAGGTGAGCGAGCGGCATAGCGGAGTGCCCGCGCATGAGTTGCTGGCACCCGAACCCGGGCGCGGCTTGGCCCGGCTGCCCAGGCCGGACGCGGGGGACGTCTACCTGGACTTCGAGGGTGATCCATTCGCCGAACAGGGCCGTGGCCGGGAGTACCTTGCCGGGCTGCTCGATCGAGACGGCGTGTTCTCCTGCTGGTGGGCGCATGACCAACCGGCCGAGGCGACCTTGACGGCACAGTTGCTCGCTGCCCTCGTGGATCGTTGGCGTCAGCATCCGGACCTGCACATCTACCACTACGCGGCGTACGAGGTCACCGCCCTCAAACGGCTTTCGGAGCGGTATGACGTGGGGCAAGCCGATCTTGACGCGTTGTTGCGCGGCGGCCGTTTCGTCGACCTGTACACGGTGGTCAAGCAGGGGCTCGCGATCAGCAAGAGTTCGTACTCGATCAAGAAGCTGGAGGACTTCTACTGGGGTCACGTGCGTCGCGGCGACGCCGATCAGGTCGCCGACGCCATGAGTTCGGTGGTCGCCTACGAGCAGTGGCTGGCAGGTGAGCCGATGCACCGGGATGACGCCATCCTGGACCGGATCCAGGCGTACAACCGCGAGGATGTCCGATCCACCCTGGCGCTGCACGATTGGCTGGAGGAACGGCGTCGTGAGCTCGAGGGTCAACTGGGCAGCGTTCTGACGCGGCCGGAGGAGGTCGAGTTCGCGTTTACCGCCGATCCGCAGGCGACGCTGGCCGAACGGTCGTTGGCGACCGCGTTGGCTGGCGCGGGGGAGCCGATGCTGGCCGGATTGGTCGGGTGGCACCGCCGGGAGCAACGACCGCAGTGGTGGGAGTTCTTCGGCCGTGCCAACGCCTCCGATGAGGAACTGATCGACGATGCGAGTGCGATCGGCCGGCTCGGTCCACCGGTTCAGGTGCGGGAGAAACATGGCAAGACCGGCCGGGTGACCTCGCGGATCTGGCGGTATGAGTTTGTGCCGCAGGAGTGCCGATTGCCCCTGGGCAAGCCGGCGTTCGACGTCGACACGCTGACCGGCGCCGGAACGGTGGTCGATTACGACGGTGTCGCGGGTTGGATCGAGCTGTCCCGCGGGGTGCGTTCCGAGCCGGCGACGCCGCGCGGGCTGGGCCCTCCCGGACCAGTGAACATCACGGTGTTGCGGGAATCGTTGGCGCGCGTGGGCCAGGCGGCGCTCGAGGGGACGCCGCATCCGGGCTTGGCGCTGTTGCACCGGCAGCGACCCCCTGACCTGCCTCGACGGTCGGGGGAGGATCCGGCGGACGCGGTGGTCCGGGTGGGTCGGGGGTTACGCGGTGGCGTGCTTGCGGTGCAGGGGCCACCGGGGGCTGGCAAGACATACGCCGCCTCCCGGCTGATTCGCGAGCTGCTCGGCAGCGGTCACACCGTGGGCGTCACCGCCAACTCGCATGCCGTGATCGCCAATCTGCTGGCCGAGGTGGGTCAGCCCGCCCTGCATAAGGTCAGCGAGCTGGCCGATCACGCACCCATCGAGGAGTTGCTGGTCAAGGAGGTGGCCGACAACGGGGCGGTCGCGTCGGCGTTGGCCGGCGGCGAGGCCAACTTGGTCGGCGGGACCGCCTGGTTCTGGGCTCGAGAGGAGCTGGCCGGGTCGGTCGACGTGCTGGTGGTCGACGAGGCGGGTCAGTTTTCGCTTGCGAATGCGGTGGCGGTGGCCCAGGCGGCGCGGGGGATGGTGCTCCTGGGTGATCCCCAACAACTGACCCAGCCGACTCGCGCGGAGCACCCCCATGGTGCCGGTGTGTCGGCGCTGGAGCACCTGATTGGGGATCGACCGGTGATCGCGCCGGATCGGGGGCTCTTCCTCGACCACACCTGGCGCATGCACCCGAAGCTGACGGAGTATGTTTCGGAGCTCTTCTACGACGGCGAACTGGCCTCCGCTCCCGGACGGGAGCGGCAGCAGATCATGGCGCCCGGACTGCTCACTGGAGCGGGGGTCCGCTGGCTGCCCGTCGCGCACCTGGGCAATGTCTCGGACAGCCCGCAGGAGGCCGAGGTGGTGGCTGGCCTCGTGGTCGACCTCTTGAGCGGCAGATGGGTCGACGTCGAGGGCGTCGAACGAGCGATGACCCCCGCGGATGTGCTGGTCGTGGCGCCGTACAACGCGCATGTGGCCCGAATCGGCGCCGCGTTGCAGGCGCGCGGCGTCGACGGGGTGCAGGTGGGGACCGTCGACAGGTTCCAGGGTCGCCAGGCACCGGTGGTGATGTATTCAATGGCAAGCTCAAGTTCCGCAGACGCGCCGCGCGGGGTGAATTTCCTGTTCGATCCGCACCGGCTCAACGTGGCAGTGTCACGCGCCCGAGCGCTGGCCGTTGTCATCGGTTCGCCGGAGCTGCCCGACTCGCCCGTCCAGGCGCACCAACCGGAGCAGCTGCGCGCGGTGAACGCGTTGTGCGAGTACGTCGAGCGAGCCCAACGTGCACTGGAGCAGGAGTGTGGGAGTCCCAGGCCGTCAGCATTCCAAACCCTCGAACTGCCTGGATTCGAGGGCTTGCCGGCGACGGCGTCGGCACGTCGGGGCCGCCGACGCTGACCGCACGCGGATGTCGGTTCCACCGTCTAGCCGAGGGGATCACGTCACCGGCGACGACGGCGCCCCGAAACGTATTCGCTGACCACGAATTCGCCCAGCCGCGCCGGGTTCGGGGCGAAAACCCGCCCGCCGTTACGTCGGGCGATCGCTTCGATGAAACGCGCCAACCCGGGGTCGTCACCGAGCATGAACGTGTTGATCACGATGCCGTGCCGGGTGCACAGGTCCGCCTCACGTACCGTCGCCTCGACCGTGGCGGCCATCGTCGGCCAGTAGAAGAACGGCCGACCGTCGTCCAGATAGTGCGCCGTTGGCTCGCCGTCGGTGATCACCAGCAAAACCGGTTCGGCGCTGGGGTGGCGGGCCAGGTGCCGGCGGGCCAGTCGCAGCGCCCCTGCCAAGTTTGTCCCAGGTACGCCGTTCGGTTCGACCGCAGCCAACTCGGCGCGGCTCATCACCTCCGCCTCGAGCCCGAAGCCGATCAACTGCAGCGCGTCCTGCGGGTATCGGGTTGTGACCAGGTGATCCAGGGCCAGCGCGGTTTGCTTCATGGCGGCCCATCGATCCTGCGCATACATCGACCACGACAGGTCGAAGCACAGCGCGATGGCTGCTCCGCCCCGGTGTTCGGTCTCGCTCACCGCGAAGTCCTCGACGGCCAGCGTCGTGCTCGGCGACCCGGTCGCCGCCGTCCGAAGCACTGCGTTTCGAACGGTTTGGACGACGTCAATGGGCTGTTCGTCACCGAAGATCCAAGGCCGGGTGGATCCGATGAACTCCCCGGCCGAACCGACCGATCGGTCCTCGTGTGAACCTCGCGTCGTCGACTGCAAGTCGGCGAGCACCTTGGCCAGCGCCGTCTGCCCCATCCGGCGCACTGCCTTGGGAGAGAGTTGGAGCTCGTCGGCATCGCCGCTGAGCCAACCTTGGCGGCGAAGCTCGGCGTCCATATCCTTGAGCTGGCGCACCTCCTGCGCGGCGGACGGACCCAGCTGGCGGGCCACCGCGTCAACGTCTAGGTCATCCAGCGTCGAACCCGGATGCCGCATCGCCAGCGACCGCTCCAACGTGTCCAGCTCAGCGATCTCCGCCAGTGCGGCGGTGCCCTCGCTCAGGGACAGTGACTCCTCGCCGGACATCCGCTCCCGCCCGGTCCAGTCATACCCAGGTCGAAGCCCACGCAATGAGTCGTTCAGCTGCGACATCTCGGCGGCCAGGTCGAGATCGGAGAGCATGTCGTCCATGAGCTGCTGAAGTTGGTCGCGCTGCGCCGGGGACAACGACTTCATGAACCGGGCGCCCGCGGCGGCTCGCCGTGCCAACTCGTCGATCAGCTCATCGACATTCTTGGGATCGGAGTCGAACGTGTCGCCGTGCTTGGCCATGAAGTCGGCGAACTGCTGGGTGGTGTCCTCGCCTCGGGCGTGTGCACCGAGCAGCCGGTTCACGTCGGCTAGGAAGTCCTTGAGCTCTTCGCGCGAGGCCGTGTCATCCCCGCCCTCGCCCCGTGACCCCTGGCCTTCGCCGTGGCTCTGGTCACCGGAGGCACCGCCCTGCGGGGGACGTTGTCCCAACCCTGGGAACTGCTGGCTCATCGCTTCCCGCTGCAGGAGCTCGCGGATCTGCCGGTATGTCGTCTCGGCTGCAGGGGCGTGCCATTGCCGTTCCGAAAGCTGCTGGACGGCGTGGGCCAGGTTATCCGGCAGCAGGTCCAACTCGGTCTCCGACCACCGGGCCGCATCGCTGGGGTCGGCCGCCAGCGACTCGCGCTCCTGCGTCAGTGCCGTCTCAAGCAGTTGACGGACCTCTTGCAGCGTGCCATCCAGGGTCCCCGAGCGCTGTAGCTCGCGGCGTCGCCGAGAAAGAGCCTCCCGTAGTTCTCGCAGCCCACGCTGACCCGGCAGGCCCCGCTGCAACACAGCGTGGAGCGCGTCGGAGGCGCGTTCGCCGTGCAGCATGCGGTCGCCGAGCGCGTCCATCGCAGCGCGGACGTCGGCCGGCATCGCGAGCGGGTCCGGCCCACCCGTCCACCGCCCATATCTGGATCGGGTCATACGCTCACCACCTCGCTGACTATCCTGCGCTCCATCTCAGCCTCACCACCTCAGCCTCACCAGGTCAGGCTCACCAGGTCAGGCCCACTGCGTCAGGTCGTGCCGCCGTACACGGAGCGACCATCGGAGACCGCCTCCTTGCCCACTCGGCGACTCAGGTAGAGCCCCTCGAGGACGAATTCGATCGCTGACGCGGCTTGCCCGGGGGTCGGTTCGCCGTCCACGCCGAACGCGTTCAACACTGCCGACAACCCGCTGACCGGACCGAGCTGTGAGAGCAATTGCGATGCGGGCACCAGATCGCCGGTCTCGATCTGGACCCCGTCGGCGATCCGGTCGGTGAACCCGGAGACATCCAGACCACTAGCGTGCTCCCGGTACGTCGCCGCCGTGCTGACTCGCAGCAGATGGGACAGGACCTCGTCCTCGCGGCCTTCCTCGCTGCGCTCGAACTCAACCTTGCCGCGCAAGGTGGGCAGCACCGAACTCAGGTCGCAGACCCGCGCCACCGCCTCGGGCTCGCCGCACAACGCGGCCCGGCGCAATGCGCAAGCAGCGACGTGTTCGGCGGCGGCGATAGCGAACCGGGCTGAGACGCCGGAGCGCTGGTCGACCGAGGGGGACTCTCGCACACTGCGGGTGAACCGGGCGATCACGTTGAGCAGGACCCGTGGCACCGATGCCACCAGGTCGGCCTCCTGGGTGACGAGGTCGATCTCGTCGTTCAAGTCAAGGGGGTAGTGGGTGCGCAGTTCGGCGCCGAACCGGTCCTTGAGTGGGGAGATGATCCGGCCCCGGTTCGTGTAGTCCTCGGGGTTCGCGGTCGCCACGACGAGCAAATCCAACGGCAAGCGGAGCGTGTAGCCGCGGACCTGGAGGTCTCGCTCCTCGAGCACATTCAGGAGCGAGACCTGGATGCGTTCGGCCAGGTCTGGCAGCTCATTGATGACGACAATGCCGCGGTTGGTGCGCGGCACCAGGCCGAAGTGAATCGTCTCGGGGTCACCGAGCGTGCGTCCTTGGGCGATCCGGACCGGGTCGACATCGCCGATCAGATCCCCGACGGAGGTGTCGGGTGTCGCGAGCTTCTCGCCGTACCGTTCGCTGCGGTGCTTCCACGCGATCGGAAGCTGCTCGCCGCACTCTGCGGCCAGGCGGCGGCAACGAGTGCAGACCGGCGAGTACGGGTGATCGTTGATCTCGCAACCGTCAACGATCGGTGTCCACTCATCGAGCAAATCAACCAGCGAGCGGGCCAACCGGGTCTTGCCTTGTCCGCGCTCGCCGAGGAGCACCACGTCGTGACCAGCCAGTAGAGCGCGCTCCAGTTGCGGTAGCACCGTTTCGTCCATGCCGACGATGCCCGCAAACCTGTGTCGCTGTTGCGACAGCGCTACCAATAGGTTGTCGTGAAGCTCCTCGTGGACGGTCCGGTACTGGTGCCCGGTGGCGCGCAGCGTCCCAAGGCTCGTCGGGAGCCCGTCGGGCCGGGCCGGGAGCCCGGGTAGCGTGTGCTGATTCACACCACGACCGTACGTCGCGATGCCGATGCTGTCAGTTCGGGAATCAACCGTCGACGCCGAGCTCACTGGGCCAGCGACGACCAGCAACAGTGGCGTACTCACCCCGGGTTCGATCCGCCGCATCAGTGGCCGGTTCTCGAATGACAAGACGTGATGCTGTCCGGTGTGACGGCTTCCTACTCTGCAGCCGAAGGTGGTCAAGGGCAGTGAACGTTCGGATGCACCAGCGCGAAGCCCTCGTTCGCTGGCTGGTGATGGGCCGCCGCAGTGGGATTGCCTAACCAGGACCATGAGGCGCACATGACGACGACCACGGGAGTATGAGATGAGCCAGGACTGGGCCTTCGAGACGCGGCAGATCCACGCCGGTCAAACCCCGGACAGCGCCACTGGCGCACGGGCGCTGCCGATCTACCAGACCACGTCGTACGTCTTCGAAGACACACAGGTGGCGGCTGACCGCTTCAGCCTGCAAGATCTTGGCCCGATCTATACCCGGATCGGCAACCCCACCCAGGGCGCCGTCGAAGAGCGGATCGCCTCACTCGAAGGCGGTGTCGCGGCACTGCTGTTGGCCTCTGGTCAGGCGGCCACGACGTTCGCGATCCTCAATGTGGCCGGCGCCGGCGACCACTTGGTGTCCAGCGCCGCGCTGTACGGCGGCACGTTGAATCTGCTTAAGCACACCTTGCCCCGGCTCGGGATCGAGACGACGTTTGTCGAACCCGGCGACTTGGACCAGTGGCGGGCAGCGATCCGGCCGAACACCAAGCTGCTCTTGGGTGAGACCATTGCCAATCCGAGACAATCCGTGCTGGATATCGAGGCGATCGCGGGGATCGCGCACGCGGCGGGATTGCCGCTTTTCGTCGATAACACGGTCGCGACGCCGTACTTGATCCAGCCGCTGAAGTGGGGCGCCGATGTGGTGATCCATTCGGCGACCAAGTATCTGGGCGGGCACGGTACCGCGATTGCCGGGGCTCTGGTCGACGGCGGAACGTTCGACTATGCGGCCGACCCCGCCAAGTTCCCATCCTTCAACGAGCCGTCGGAGAGCTACCACGGGCTGGTGTTTGCTCGCGACCTCGGCGTCGGGTGTGCCCTTGGTGCGAATCTGGCGTTCATTCTCAAGGCGCGAGTTGAATTGTTGCGTGACCTCGGTTCCGCGATATCGCCGTTCAATGCGTTCCTGTTGGCCCAGGGCCTGGAGACGCTGTCGCTACGGATGGAGCGCCACGTCGAGAACGCGCACAACGTGGCGAAGTTCTTGGTCGGTCACCCCCAGGTCGAAAGCGTCAACTTCGCCTCGCTCGAGGGATCGGACACCAAGGCACTCGCCGACAAATACTGCCCGAAGGGCTCCGGCGCAGTGTTCGCGTTCGAGATCGCCGGGGGGATCGAGGCGGGTCGCCGGTTCGTGGAGGCGTGCACACTGCACTCCCACGTCGCCAACCTGGGGGACGTTCGCTCCCTGGTGATCCACCCCGCATCGACGACCCACTCCCAGGGCGGGGACGCCGACCGGCTCGCCGCTGGCGTGACCCCGGGTCTGGTCCGGCTCGCCGTCGGGATCGAACATGTGGATGACATCATCGCCGACCTGCAACAAGGATTCGCCGCCGCGAAGGTTGGCTAAGCGCGACGATCCCCGTACAGCCTTCGACGGCTAGTCGACGCTGATCTCACCCATCAGGTTCCAGCCGGATCCGTCGATCTGTTGGCTGATGATCTGGGGTGTCGCGGTCAGGTACTGCGGGAATTCTTGCTGCATCGTTGTGAAATGTGCGGACTGGACGTGCTGCGCCGGCGCCTCGCCGTCCTCGAACGCCTCAATGAGCACGTACTCATGAGGGTCGTCAACGCTTCGAGACCAGTCGAACCACAGGTTCCCCGGCTCGGCCCGGGTCGACTCCGTGAACGAGTGGACCAACTGCGGCCACTGGTCGGCATACTCAGGCTTGACGGCAAACTTCACAACGATGAAGATCACGGGTTCCTCCGGGGGGGTTTAGGGCGCGGGCCTTCTCACGAGTCTAGAGACGCGCGCCGGCGTCCGAGGTGAACCGAGGTCAGACCCGGCGGCCACCATGGCGACGTAGTCGTGACCCCGGAGCGAGCGCCGTCCCGCCCGCGTACTTCTGGGTTGCGAAGTCGATTTTGCGGCCGGTCCCACGATTGAGCATTTCGCGATTCATAAGAATCTGAAAGCTCTTCTGATCTGGATGGTCATTCAGTGGAATAGGGAATGGTCGAAAATTCGCCATTGGTCACTGCGGCGCAGCCAGTCTTCGTCAGGCCCGGCTGTCTCATTTCGTTTTGGTCTTTTGTTGTCGCCTTGATTATTGGGTCAGGACCATCGACTTCCGACAAGGCGACACAGGCGTGCACCCTGGTGCCGCACAGCGCAGATATCCTGGTGACATGCTTGAGGAGCCGACGTCCGCGGAGTCGTCCTCGAACACGTCCAGCACGTCGAACGCCTCGAACGCTTCGAAAACGTCGAGAGCTCGCCGGCGTCGGGGTCGGGGTGGGCAACGACCCACCCAGTCACGCCAGGGTCCCGATGTCGCCAGCAGGAAGGAGCGACCGGACCAGCTGGGGCCAGATAAGCGCTCGGCCGCCCGGGCGGACCGACGCGAGCGCCGCGCCGCCGCCGTACCGACGGACTTGCATTACCCGGCCGAGCTGCCCGTTGTGGCACGCAAGGACGACATCGCGGCCGCTATCCGGGACCATCAGGTGGTCGTCATCGCCGGTGAAACTGGTTCGGGCAAGACCACCCAGCTGCCCAAGATCTGCCTGGAGTTGGGGCGGGGCGTCAAGGGCACCATCGGGCATACCCAACCTCGTCGCATCGCGGCCAGATCCGTCGCTGAACGAATAGCCGACGAGCTGCGGGTGAATCTTGGCAGCGTCGTCGGGTATCAGGTGCGCTTCGCCGACCATTCCACAGCCGACACGCTAATCAAGGTGATGACGGACGGCATCCTGCTGGGGGAGCTGCAGCGAGACCGCGACCTGCGCCGTTACGACACCCTCATCATCGACGAGGCCCACGAGCGCAGCCTCAACATCGATTTCATTATCGGCTACCTCAAACAGTTGCTCCCACGACGCCCCGACCTGAAGGTGATCATCACCTCTGCCACCATCGACCCACAGCGGTTCGCCGAGCATTTCGCCGACCCCGCCACCGGGAGACCTGCCCCGATCGTCGAGGTCTCCGGCCGGATGTACCCAGTGCACCTGCGGTACCGGCCGTTGACACGTCCGATTCCCGGCCATCCGCAGGGACGCGAGGAGGAGACCGACCAGGTCACGGGCATCCTCGAGGCCGTCGAGGAACTCTGGACCGAAGGCTCCGGGCGCGATGGAGCGGGGGAGGACATCCTGGTGTTCTTGTCCGGCGAACGGGAAATCCGCGACGCCGCAGAGGCGCTGGCCAGGCTGCGCCTTCCGAGCACGCAGATTCTCCCGCTTTACGCGCGGTTGTCCGCCGCCGAACAGCACCGCGTGTTCGCCCGACATTCTGGTCGTCGAGTCGTGCTGGCCACCAATGTCGCGGAGACCTCGTTGACCGTGCCCGGAATCCGGTACGTCGTCGACACCGGCACCGCCCGGATCTCCCGCTACTCCCAACGTCTGAAGGTCCAACGCCTGCCTATCGAACCGATCAGCCAGGCCAGCGCCCGGCAGCGGTCGGGTCGATGCGGCCGGCTCGCCGACGGTGTGGCTATCCGTTTGTACAGCGAGTCCGACCACGACCAGCGGCCGGAGTACACCGACCCGGAGATTCTGCGCACGAACCTGGCCGCCGTCATCCTTCAGATGACGGCACTCGGCCTTGGCGAAATCGCCCGCTTCCCATTCGTCGATCCACCGGACGCTCGGCAGATCGCCGACGGCGTCCGACTGTTGCAAGAACTCGGTGCATTGGACAGCTCCACCCGCGACGCCCGGCAACGGCTCACCCCGATCGGTCGACGGCTTGCGCAGCTGCCGGTCGAGCCTCGATTCGCCCGGATGCTGTTGGCCAGTCACGATCTTGGCTCGCTTGGCGAAGTGGTCGTCATCGTCGCCGCGCTGTCGCTTCAGGATGTGCGGGAACGCCCAGCCGAAGCGCAGACCCAGGCTGATCAGCAGCACGCCCGGTTCAAGGATGAGCACAGCGACTTCATTACCCTGCTGAACCTATGGAACTACCTGAAACAACAGCAGAAGGAGCTTTCTGGCTCTGCGTTCCGCCGGTTGTGTAAGAGCGAATACTTGCACTACTTGCGGATCCGGGAATGGCAAGACCTGCAGGCCCAGCTGCGGCACATCCTGCGTGGCCTGGACCTGCGGATCAACACAAGCCCCGCCACGCCCGATCAGATCCACCAAGCGTTGCTGGCCGGACTGCTCTCACATGTCGGGCTGCGCGACCCTGACCGGCGCGACTACCTCGGTGCCCGCGGGGCCCGGTTCGCCATCCAGCCCGGCTCGACGCTGCAGCGCCGTCCACCAGACTGGGTAATGTCCGCCGAACTGGTCGAAACCACCCGGTTGTGGGCTCGCACGAACGCGGTCACCGACCCCGCTTGGGTCGAAGCTGCCGCAACGCACCTGGTCAAACGCAGCTACGCCGAGCCACGCTGGTCCAGATCCCGCGCTGGCGCGGTCGCCGCCGAACGGGTCACCCTGTACGGCGTCCCGCTGGCCACTGACCGGACTGTCGCTCTGGGCCAGATCGACCCGGTGCTGGCCCGTGAACTGTTCATCCGGAACGCTCTGGTCGAGGGGGATTGGAACACCTCGCATCGGTTCTTTCACGACAACCGCAAGCTGGTAGCCCGCTTGGCCGATCTCGAGCACCGAGCGCGGCGCCGCGATATTCTTGTCGACGATGAACGGCTCGTGGCCTTCTACGAGGAACGTCTGCCCCCGACCGTGATCAGCGGTGCGCACTTCGACTCCTGGTGGAAGACCGTCCGCCGTGCCGACCCCTGCTTGTTGACCTTCACCGAGGACCTCCTGCTGTCCGGTGACGCTGCGGAACGCCCCCAGGGCGGCGACTACACGACCTCCAGCGCCGGGTGGACCGATCGTCTGGCCGAGGGGTTCCCGCAGGCGTGGCTCCAAGCAGCGTTGCGGTTGCCGTTGAGTTACCAGTTCGAACCGGGCACCCAAGCCGATGGCGTGACATGTCACATCCCTTTGGACATCCTCAATCAGGTGCAGGATCACGGTTTCGACTGGCAGGTCCCGGGGATGCGCATTGAGCTGGCGACCGCACTGCTGAAGTCCCTGCCCAAGGCCACCCGCAAGCACTTCGTACCGACCCCCGATCACGCCCAGGCAGCTCTCGAGCACGCCGACTCCGACGCTGGTGCGAGCCTGACCGACGAACTGACCAGCGCCTTGTACATCCGCACCGGCGTACGGGTGCCGCCGCACGAGTGGGATTGGAACCGTGTCCCGGACCACTTGCGGATCACTTTCCGGATCGAGGATGGCCGGCGTCGTCGGGTTGCCGAAGGCAAACACCTCACCGCGCTGAAGGAACACCTTGCCCCCAAGATCCGGGCCTCGATGCAGGCCGCCGCCTCCTCGATCGAACGCCGCGGGCTCACCAGCTGGAGCTTCGGTGAGCTGCCGAGCACGTTCGAACGACAGGTCGACGGCCGTACCTTGCACGGCTACCCAGCGCTGGTGGATGAGGGCGACAGCGTGGCCGTCGCGGTCCTGGCCACACCTGCCGAGCGGGACGCAGCGACGCGGCGCGGGGTCCGCCGGCTGGTCTTGCTCAACACCACCGTGCCCTGGCCTCGCATTCTGCGCCTGCTGTCCAACGCCCAAAAGCTAGCGCTGGGGAACAACCCGCACGGCTCGGTCACCGCCCTGCTCGACGACGCGCTCGCGGCCGCCGTCGACGCGCGGTTAGCGGCCGGCACAATTCGTGAGGAGCAGCAGTTCGACGCGGCGCTGGCCGCCATCCGCCAGCAGCTCGTCCCGGCCGTCGTCGAGGTCGTCGAACAACTGCATCCCACACTCGACGCTGCGTTGCGCGTCCGGTTGGCATTGGAGCGGATGACCTCGCCGGCCTTGGCCGGCCTACGGGCTGACCTGGTGGGTCAGCTCGATGCTTTGGTGTACGACGGGTTCATCGCGACCACCGGATTGGCTCAGTTGCGACACTTGCCGCGGTATCTGCGTGGCATGGTGCACCGGATCGAGAAGGCACCGAGTTCACCGCTGGATATGGCTCGAGATGCTCAACGTCAAGTTGAGGTCCACCACGTAGAGGCCGAACGAGTGAAGCTCCTCGCTGCCCTGCCAACGTCTGAGCGTGACGCCTCCGACGTGGTTGCGCTGCGCTGGATGATCGAAGAGTTGCGAGTGAGTTTGTTCGCGCAACCCCTAGGCACTGCCTACCCGGTCTCGGCGAAACGCATCTACCGGGCCATGGACGCAGTCGAGGATGCCCACTGAATCCGCCAGCCGGATACGGGCTGCCTGGGACTTGGCTGGTGACCATCGGGAATCCCGGAGCAGTGGTGCGACGTTGACTAAGACACGATGTTTCGACGATTTCGCGCCCGGACCCCCCGAGGCGCCAACCCAACGCCCCCACGCGAAGACTCTGAGAAGGGACGCGCTGTGCAAGACCCCTCGGCCCTCTACCGGTTGGCTACCGACGTTCCGGACCTGGGCGAACTGCGCGCCGAGTACCTGGTCGTGGCGTTCGACGGCTTCCTGGATGCAGGACACACCCAGCGACTACTCGTGCGACACCTCCTTGGCACCTTGGAGCACTCGGTGGTCGCCACCTTCGAACTCGATGAATTGCTTGACTATCGCGGTCGTCGGCCGGTGATGACCTATGACCGCGACCGCTGGACGTCGTACGTCGACCCGGCGCTCGTGCTGTACCGCATGGTCGACGATGATGACGTGCCGTTCCTGCTGCTCTCTGGTCCAGAGCCCGACTACCAGTGGGAGCGGATGGTGCTGGCGATCCGTCAGCTGATCGGCCTGTTCGAGGTGACGCTGACCATGAACGTGCAGGGCGTGCCGATGGCCGTTCCGCACACGCGGCCGGTGGGGATGTCGGTGCACGCGACGCATGATGATCTGCGCGGCCGCAAAGAACCGGTGTTCGGCCTGGTTCAGGTGCCCGGCAGCCTGGCGGCTCTGCTCGAACTGCGGCTCGGAGAAGTCGGCGAGCGAGCCATGGGATGGGCCGCTCACGTGCCGCACTACCTTGCACAAGCAGACTTCCCGGCTGCGTCGGTCGCAGTCCTGGAGGCGCTGACGAGCGTGTCCGGCTTGGCGGTCTCCGACCTTGGGCTGGTCATGTCGATGGCCGAGAACATGAAGGCACTTGAGGGCGAGATTGCGCAGACCCAAGACGCCGCCGAGGTGGTGGGTGCCCTTGAGCAGCAGTACGACGCGTTCGTCGCTGGTCGCCAACGCCGAGCCCTGCTGGCTGGCGATGAATCCGATTTGCCGACCGCTGAGGAACTCGGCCAGGAGTTCGAGCAGTTCCTGCGTGCGCAACCGGACCTGGAGGAGGGCGGCTCGAGTCCGAATCCTGAGGGGCCACGCTAAGACGCCACCGTGCCCTGGGCGCTTAGACCTTGGTGAACCGTGCCCGAAAGAAGCTGTACACGCCGTACAGTGCGATGCCGGCGCCGATCAGCAGTAAAGCGATGGCGCCCGGACTGGTGCTCGCGAAGGCACGTAGCGCGCCGTCCAGCCCGCGTGAGGGCCCGGTGTTGCCGGAGAATCCAGCGGCGGCGAGTAGGACGCCTACCATCGTGAGGGCAGCGCCCTTGGCCGCGTAGCCGATCACGCCGGCCCATTGCGCCACCAAGCCCGGGCGGCCGATCAGGTCTCGCAGGAACGTTCGGCGAAAACCCTTGACCACGTGGTAGCTACCTACTCCAACAACCACCAGACCGACGAGGACCACGAGAATCTGTCCGCCCGGCTGGTCCAGCACGGTTGCCGTGGCCGAAGCGCTTTGGGTCCGACTGCTCGTGCCACCGTTGCCGCCGACGGCGAAGCGAAAGCTCCCGAGCGCCAGCAGCGCGTAGACGACAGCCTTGGAGACGGCCTTCATTCGGCTGCCCGCCGCCTCTTTGCCGTGTCCGTGCCAGCCGCCGATCACCTCGGTGCACTGCCACAGAGCAAGACCGGCGAAGCCAATCGTCATAATCCACAACACTGCCGTGCCGCCTGGGAGTTGCGAGATCTCGGTGAAGGCACCCGACTGATCCGCGGTCGCCTGGCCGTCGTTTGTGTGGCGAGCAATGCCGATGGCGACCCAGCCGATCAGTAGGTGCATCAGCCCGGACGCGGCGTATCCCGTCCGGGCCATCGCGCGGACCAGTGGGTGGTCATTGGCGTCCCGAGCGATGCCCTTGGCGCGGTCGCTCAGCGCATCGGCCGGCCCTTCGCAGCGGGTATCGCTGTGCGACTCGCGACCGCGGCGAAAGTTGGCATCGGTCATCGGATCCTCCCGTAGGTTGCCCGGACCTGGGTGACCATGAACGGACGACGGATGTTCTTGGCAAGTGCCTACAAGTGTGAGACCTGCCCGCCTGGGCAAGGGATACTTTGATCAGACCCGATCGAGTTGTCGGGTCCCCTCACTCGCGATGACAGGGAGGTCGACCCAGGTGGGCGTCTTCGACATGTTCGGTAAGAAAGAGCAGCCGGCGCCGCCGCCGCAGCAGACCGAAGCGCGCCTGGCGGGTCCCGCGGGCAAGCTGGTCGATTGGCTCCTCGACGTGGGGATCGAGGGCCGTGGCGTGTTCGACTCGGCGCACCAGGTCGTCACCAAGCACTTGGCGAAGACCCCCGACAAAGAGCAAGCCATCAAGGAAATCGTCGGCGAGCACCTCAAGGTCGCCGCCGTGGGAGGCTTTGTCACCGGTCTGGGCGGTTTTGTGACCCTTCCGGTCGCGTTGCCGGCCAACGTGGTCGAGTTTTACGCGGTCGCCACCCGGATGACGGCCTCGATCGCGGCACTGCGCGGGTATGACATCAACGCCCGGGAGGTCCGCTCGGCGGTGATGCTGTCGCTGATCGGTGCAGACAGCGACGATCTGTTGAAGAAGGCCGGATACGCCAGCACCGGCCGACTGGCCAACCTCGCCACGCAGCGGCTGCCTGGGCCGGTCATGCTCGCCGTCAACAAAGGCGTAGGCTTCCGGCTGCTCACCCAGGTTGGTAAAAAGTCGTTTGCGCGCGTGGGACGTGGTGTCCCTGTCGTAGGGGGTGTGCTGGGCGCAGGCCTTGACACATACCTGCTCAAGCAGATCGCGGACCACGTCCGTGACGAGTTCCCTCCGCGGGACACCCTGCAGGGAGAACTGCACGGACGGTGAGCCCAGGTCGCCCGACATCCATAGCGCTGGTCGCGACGGCTTCCACATAGGCCGTCGCGGTCGACTGCTTGGGCGTTTCTGGGGATAGTGATCCTCTGGTGGCAGGCGCTCTGCCGAAGGTGTGGGGTATGCCCCGGACCGACGCCATTGTGCGGCTGCGCAGCCGTGCCGAACTCATCGCGACCCTGCCCTATCTGCTCGGCTACCAAATCGAGGACAGCCTGGTCGTGGTCGCCGTCGATGACGGCCGACTCGGCGTGATCCAGCGCTTCGACCTGACCGGAGCCCGCTGCACGGGTCCGGGGCGTGGAGCCCTGGACGTCGTGCGCCGGACGCTGAACCGTGACGACCCGGAGGCCGTCGTCATTGTTGCGTATGAAACCGCCCCGAATGCAGGCACTGCATTACGTCGCGCGGTGGTCGGACTCTGTGACCGGAACGGCTGGGTGGTGCTCGCTGATCTTGTCGTTAGGGGCGACCAGTGGTGGGACGCTGATGCCGACGATCTCGGCGAGTCCGGCCGACCAGTTCCAACCGGACCGCAGGTCCCTGCGGTCGCTGAATGCGTCGTCGCTGGGCTGGCCCCGCTGCCTGGACGGGACTGCCTTGGTTCGCTGTTCGAACCAGGCCCACGATCACCGGTGATCGGCGAACGGATCGTGGCCGAACGTCGTCGGCGCACACGCGACGATACGCCTCATGAGGAGGTGCTCCGGGGTGACGCGCTTGCCTGGCGGACGTGGCTGGCTGGCGACCTCGAGCCGGGGGCGACGGCAGATTCACCGGCAGAGTGGGCGCAGGGCGCCGATGCGGCGGAGGTGTGCCTGGCCTCCTGCGTGGTCTCGCTGGACAACACCGATCTTCGAGATGCGTTGGCAGCGTGGCTCGCACCTGGTCTGCTCCCGCCGACGCTTGCGCCCGGTCTGGCCTGGGCGAGGGTCACTGAGTGCCTCGGACCGGTTTCGGGGACGCAGGGACAAGGTGCAGTCTCGCGGCACGACGGGGTCGCAGCAGTACTGCGCGAGCGGAGTCGAAACCGCCTGATTGACGCGCTGCGGCTGACGCCTGCGACAGAGCAAGCCCCAATGCTCGCGGTGCTTGGGGCGGTCACCTGGGCTCAAGGTGACGGCGCATTGGCCAGTGAGGCCGTCGATCGGGCTCGCCTGCTGCGCCCGTCGTACACCCTGGCCTGCCTCCTGCAAGAGATGATTCGCGAAGGTCTGCGTTTCTAAGCCGGATGGGTGCGCAACGTCGACCCAGCCTGCGATGACTGCCCTCAGGAGCAGCGCTTATTCCAGCCGAGTGGCAACGCGCCCGGCCGCTGCGGAGCTGCGACTAAGGGCATACAGTAACCTTCGGCTACCGTCGTCCTCGACTCGTCGCCGCTGACCATCGGGAGCCCGTCATGGCCATTGTCGTGGGCTATATTCCCACCCCCGAAGGGCGAGCCGCTTTGCTTCGCGCGACGGCTGAAGCCCGGATGCGGGAGACCAAACTCATCGTCGTGAGTTCGAACCGGGGTGGCCGACATTTCGACGCCGATGAAGCGCAGCGTTTCGAGGAAGCCTTGCGGCAGGTCCGCGATGAGCTTGAAGAAGCAGGCGTTCGGTATGAGGAGCGCGCGCTGGTCCGCGGAAGCGAACCGGCCGATGACCTGATCGCGGTATCCGAAGAGGTCGAGGCGGAGTTGATCGTCATTGGTCTACGCCGACGCAGCCCGGTCGGCAAGTTGCTGCTCGGCTCCAATGCTCAGCGCATTCTGCTCGACGCGGACTGCCCCGTGTTGGTTGTCAAGGCTGCTGGTTACGGTGGCGGCAGGGCGGGCTCCGCGATCGGATGAGCTGGACCGGGGGTGCTGGGACCGGGTGCTCCAGTGGCTTTATGACCTGCCAACTGTCGCGCTGAGAGAAGCTACCGGGCAGTTCGGATGGGATGGCCGCGCGCCGATCGTCGTGCGAATTATAATGGGGATACGTTGTCCGCCCAGAGAACGCACGGAGACGCCCCTCCAGCCCGGAATTCGGCGTCCTGACCCTGCGCCTGGTCCAGGTTTTTTCGATCCCGACCGAACGGTCCGGGGCGGGAAGGTGTGTGTCACGAAGTGGCCAAAGGAGTCGCCTGCACGATGACGGAACGTCGCTCTCCAACTGCTGAGCTTGCAGCCCAGGAGCTCACTGAACCGGCATTTCGCGATCGACCGGCGACCGGAGCGGTGCCCGAAAAGATCCGCACCGAGTGTCTGAAGGAGGCCCTGATGGCCGTTGACCTGACGACGCCGCGGCAGCGAGTCGTGGTGTGTCCCACCCAAGGCAAGGCATCACGATCTGCGTCAACGGCCGGCCCGCCGGTCGCGGCGCGCCAGCGGAACCCAAGCTCGGTTCCGCAAACCCAACGGGGGGCCTGGCTCCCGTTGTCGTCTCATCATCGAGCAGCGAGGTGAATGTGCCTGCGAAGAAAACGGCCGCGAAGAAGACTGCCGTACGGCGGACCCCCGCCAAGAAGACGACGAGCGCGGCGTCCGCCGCCGTCGCGGTCATGGACCCAGAAGTCGTCGCCCCGGCCGTTGGCGACGAGGCGACAGGCGGGGTCAAGGTCGAGCCCGCCCAGGACGTGACTGAAATCGAGAGCAGCGAGAACATCGAGAACACGGACGACGAGTCCGAGCCTGTCGACACCTCTCGTCGCGACGTCGCGGCCACCGGAGGCGCGCCAGCGGTCTCGCCCGCGCGCAAAGTCAAGGGGCGCCGTGAGGCACCCGCCACCGAAGAAGTTGAAGAGACCGGATTCATCCTTCGTGATGACGACGAGGAGGACGCGCCTGCGCAGCAGGTCGTGACCGCCGGTGCCACGGCGGATCCGGTCAAGGACTACCTCAAGCAGATCGGTAAGGTCGCGCTGCTCAACGCCGAGCAGGAGGTGGAGCTGGCCAAACGGATCGAGGCGGGCCTTTTCGGCGAGGAGAAGTTGAACTCCGGCGAGGACATGGATCCCAAGTCGCGTCGTGAGCTGTGGTGGATCGCCCAGGACGGTAAGAACGCCAAAAATCATCTGCTTGAGGCCAACTTGAGGCTCGTCGTCTCGCTGGCCAAGCGCTACACGGGTCGGGGGATGCTCTTCCTCGATCTGATCCAGGAGGGAAACCTCGGCTTGATCCGCGCGGTGGAGAAGTTCGACTACACCAAGGGCTTCAAGTTCTCCACGTACGCCACATGGTGGATCCGGCAGGCCATCACTCGCGCGATGGCCGATCAGGCTCGTACGATCCGGATCCCGGTGCACATGGTCGAAGTCATCAACAAGTTGGCTCGGGTCCAGCGGCAGATGCTGCAGGACCTCGGTCGTGAACCCACCCCGGAGGAACTGGCCAAGGAACTCGACATGACCCCAGAGAAGGTCGTCGAGGTGCAGAAGTACGGTCGGGAACCGATATCGCTGCACACTCCGCTGGGCGAGGATGGTGACAGCGAGTTCGGAGATCTCATCGAAGACTCTGAGGCCGTCGTGCCAGCCGACGCAGTGAGCTTCACGCTGTTGCAGGAGCAGCTGCACTCGGTGCTTGACACGCTCTCAGAACGCGAAGCGGGAGTGGTATCGATGCGGTTCGGGTTGTCCGACGGACAACCGAAGACCTTGGACGAGATCGGCAAGGTGTACGGCGTCACCCGCGAGCGGATTCGGCAGATCGAGTCCAAGACGATGAGCAAGCTGCGTCATCCGTCTCGCTCTCAGGTGCTGCGCGACTACCTGGACTGATTGACAGACAGTGGCAGCGGCGGCGCTGGGTGCGCCGGCAAATTCGGCGAAGACCAGTCGGTCCGGACCGGATCAGTGTCGCCCAGCCGCCGCGACCACCTGATCGAAGCGTTGCCGATCCAGTCGGGCGCCGATCCGTCGGACGCGATCGGGATTGAGGTGAACCACCCGGTCGAGCCGGACCTGTGAGGGGCGACCGCGCTGGTCCCAAGGCCCGCTGCCCAGCTCCAGCCAATACCGGCCATGGCTGGCCTCGTCGGCTGCGTCCCGCTCGTGATCCTTACTGCTCAAGTAGAGCCCGAGCAGGTCGGCCCCGTCTCGCGCGGTGATCAGCACGGGGCGATCCTTCCCGCGCGAAGGGTCGTCCTCGTAGCTCACCCAGGCCCAGACGATCTCCCCGGGGTCGGCCCGGTCGTCGTCCCGCGGATCGTACTCGAACCGGCGTGTGCCGACGGTTCGTCCGGTCCGGGACCGATCTGGCCTGTCGGTTGCGTCAAACCACCGCTGCAACGGGCGGAGGGCGCGGCGCACCGACGCGGACGTCGCCAGCTTGAAGGACACGAGCGCTTACCCTACCCTCACGGTCCGCTGCTCGCGTGGGACTTGGACGTCGTTCGCTTCACCGATTTCGAGTCGTCCACGGCCAGCGCTGACTGATCAAAGCGTCCCCCTGGGCATGGGATGATACGCGGGGACGGCGTGACCGTGCCCCGTAAGCGGTGTCAACCCACGCCGTACGGCCGCACGCGACGCCACCACAGCAGATCCGCAACTTCTGCATCATCGCTCATATCGATCACGGCAAATCGACGCTGGCCGACCGGATGCTGCAGCTCACTGGCATCGTCGATGATCGGCTGATGCGGGCGCAGTACCTGGACCGGATGGACATCGAGCGCGAGCGCGGCATCACCATCAAGTCCCAGGCGGTGCGGATGCCATGGGCCAGCCACGCGATGGTCGGCGCCCAGGCGACGCCCGATCCCAGCGGCGAACCCCCCGTTTACTGCCTGAACATGATCGACACCCCCGGACATGTCGACTTCAGCTACGAGGTGTCCCGAAGTCTGGCCGCCTGTGAAGGCGCCGTCCTGCTGGTCGACGCCGCCCAGGGCATCGAGGCGCAAACCTTGGCCAACCTGTACCTGGCCATGGAGAACGATCTGACCGTCATCCCCGTGCTGAACAAGATCGACCTGCCATCGGCTCAGCCAGACAAGTTCGCCGAGGAACTCGCTGGCCTGATCGGCTGCGACCTTACCGACGTGCTGCGCGTCTCTGGCAAGACCGGCGATGGGGTCGAGAAGCTGCTCAACGAGATCGTTGCCCAGGTGCCGCCGCCCGTGGGCAACCCGGAGTCGGCCGCCCGCGCGATGATCTTCGATTCGGTCTACGACACCTACCGCGGCGTCATCACCTACGTGCGGGTCATCGACGGCAATCTCAACCCGCGTGAGCGGATCCTGATGATGTCCACCGGCGCGGTTCACGAACTGCTCGACATCGGCGTCATCTCTCCGGAGCCCACACCAAGCAACGGACTGGGGGTCGGCGAAGTCGGGTATTTGATCACGGGGGTGAAGGACGTCCGGCAGTCGCGCGTCGGGGATACGGTGACCAACCAGTCCAAGCCGGCCAGCCAGGCGCTCGGAGGGTACCGAGACCCCAGGCCGATGGTCTTCTCCGGCTTGTACCCCATCGACGGCAGCGACTACCCATTGCTGCGCGACGCCCTGGACAAGCTCAAGCTGAACGATGCTTCCCTGGTCTACGAGCCGGAGACTTCGGCGGCGCTCGGGTTCGGCTTCCGGGTGGGGGCCTTGGGCATGCTGCACCTGGAGATCATCCGGGAACGGTTGGAACGCGAGTTCGGCCTCGAACTCATCTCTACCCTGCCCAACGTCGAGTACGACGTCACGATGGAGGACCAGCAGCGCATCGAGGTCACCAATCCCAGCGACTTCCCCGGTGGCAAGATCGCCGAGATCCGCGAGCCGGTCGTCCGCGCCACGGTGCTGGCACCCAGTGAATACATCGGTGCCATCATGGAGCTGTGCCAGCAGCGACGCGGACGGCTCAGCGGCATGGACTACCTCTCGGCTGAGCGCGTGGAGATGCGCTACACGCTGCCGCTCGCCGAGATCGTGTTCGACTTTTTCGATCAATTGAAGTCTCGCACCCGCGGGTATGCGTCGTTGGACTATGAGCCAGCTGGCGACCAGGTGGCCGATCTCGTCAAGGTCGACATTCTGCTGCAAGGCGACCAGGTCGACGCTTTCAGCTCGATCGTGCATAAGGACAAGGCCTATGCGTACGGCGTGGAAATGGCCACCAAACTGCGAAAGCTGATCCCGCGCCAACAGTATGAGGTGCCGATCCAGGCGGCGATCGGCTCTCGGGTGATCGCCCGCGAAACCATTCGAGCGATTCGCAAGGATGTCCTGGCCAAGTGCTACGGCGGTGACATCAGCCGAAAACGTAAACTGCTGGAGAAGCAAAAAGAGGGCAAGAAGCGAATGAAGATGGTGGGCCGCGTCGAGGTCCCCCAAGAGGCATTCATTGCGGCCCTATCGAACGATCCGGTGGAAAAGGCCAGGAAGTGACCGCGAGACGGTTGTTCGATTGACGCCGGCACAGGATGTGCGCAGCGACGGTCGGCCCCTGATCCATCGTGGAATCGTCTCGTACGCGCGGCGTGACGGCCGGCTCGATCCGCGCCGTCAGAAGGCGTGGGACACCCATCATGCGGCGTACCTGATCGAACCGGACCGAGATCTGCGCGACACTTCGATTGCCGCGCACTGGCGCCTGGACATTGCGGCGGCGTTCGCAGCGGCGCCGGGACAGTGCCGGCAGTTGATCGTCGAGATCGGCAGTGGGACCGGGGACGTGCTGCTCGATGCGGCCCAGCGCGACGTACGGACGGCCTACCTGGGCCTCGAGGTGTACCTGCCTGGTGTGGCGACGACATTGATCAGAGCTGCCGCAGGACAGCTGGCGAACGTGCGCTTGCTGTCGGCCGAGGCGCTTGCGGTGCTGCAGACCGCGCTGCCGGAGCAGAGCGTGGGGGAGTTATGGGTGTTTTTTCCCGATCCGTGGCCGAAGGCGCGCCACCATAAGCGGCGACTGATCGCGCAGCCGTTCCTGGATGCGGCGGCCCGAGTGCTGGTCCCCGGGGGGGTGCTGCGATTGGCCACCGACTGGGACGACTACGCCGATCACATGCTTGCCGTGACCGATGCCCACCCGGCGTTTGAGGGCGGGATGTCGCCGCGATTCGACCGGCCGCTCACCCGTTTCGAACGCAAGGGTCTTGACCTTGGCCGGACCATCTGGGATTTGGCGCTGGTGCGCCGCGAAGATCCACCTCGGTGACGAGAACAGATCCGCTCCTGCCTGAGCCGGGCCCTGGGGGCAGGCAGATCAGCACAGCCAGTCCTGACACGGTCTCAGGCATGCAGTCGCGATCGATGGATGCGGTCACCTCAGGGACGTGGCACGACCGGTAGGCGCGCCGCCCGGGTCACGGCCGCGGAATCCGAGTGCGAGAGACTGCAGGCATGGGCGCACTCGGATTGATCGGGGATCCGGCCCCGCCGGACGGCTCGCTGACGGCGGACGCGCTCACCGGAGGGCGGACCGGTCCGCTGGGCCTCTACCTACATGTGCCGTTCTGCCGGGTCCGCTGCGGCTACTGCGACTTCACCACGTACGCCCCGGGGGATCTGGCCGGTTACGGCGATGACCTGGCGGCGTACCCGCAGCTAGCTTCTGCCGAAGTCGACCTTGCTGCGCGGGTGCTCGGCGACCTGGCCCGCCCCGTCGAAACCGTGTTCATCGGCGGCGGCACGCCGACCCTGCTGCCGGCCAGTGAACTGCTCGGCATGCTTCAGGCCGTGCGGTCACGGTTTGGGCTGGCTGACGGAGCCGAGGTGACCGTCGAGGCCAACCCGGACACGGTGACCCCGGAGCTGATGTCAGCCCTGGCCACCGGCGGGGTCACCCGAGTGAGCCTGGGCATGCAGTCAGCCGTCCCGCACGTGCTGGCCGCGCTTGAGCGCACGCACGATCCTGCCAACGTGGCCAGCGCCGTCACAGCCGCCAAGCAGGCCGGGCTGGCGGTCAGCGTCGACCTCATCTACGGCACGCCGGGGGAGTCGGACGCCGATTGGCTGGCCAGCCTCGAAGCCGCAGCCGCTCTGCAACCGGAGCATGTGTCGGCGTACGCCTTGGTCGTGGAGGAAGGCACGAGTATGGCGCGGCGGGTCCGGCGCGGTGAGTTGGCGATGCCGGACGACGACGCCCAGGCGCAGCGGTATGAAACGGCCGAGGCCGTGCTGAGCGCCGCCGGTTATCGCTGGTATGAGTTGAGTAACTGGGCTCGTCCAGGTGCTGACGGCCTCCTTGCGGCGTGTCAGCACAACCTGGGGTACTGGCGAGGCGGGCAGTGGTGGGGGGTCGGCCCGGGAGCGCACAGCCACATCGGTGGAACCCGATGGTGGAACGTGCGACACCCGCGGGCGTACGCTGACCGCCTGCGCGCCGCAGGGTCGCCGGCCCTGGGCAGGGAAACCTTGTCGGCGTCGCAGCGGTACGACGAGTGGGTGCTGCTGGGGATTCGGCTCGCCGAGGGGCTCCCCGCTCAGGGCTTGCAGGCCGCTGGCCGCGACGCCGTTGTCGGTCTGAGCGAGGACGGCTTGGTCGAAGTGCTGCACGACGAGGCAGGGGTGCGCCTCGTGCTCACGCTGCGCGGGCGGCTGCTCGCCGACCTGGTGACCAGGCGACTGCTTGGGTGGTGACCCACCACCTCAGCGTCGCGCGTCGAGACCGACGTCGAGCACTGGAGCGCTGTGAGTGATCCAGCCCACCGAGATCAGGTCCACCCCCGACTCGGCGACCGCCCGGACCGTTGCTGCGGTGATCCGCCCGGAGGCCTCGGTGATCATTCGACCGTCGACCAGTTCCACAGCCTGCCGCAGGGTGGCGGGGTCCATGTTGTCCAGGAGTACCGCGTCGGCCGGGGTGGCCAGCAGTTCCTCAAGCTGAGTCAACGTATCGACCTCCACCTCGATTTTGACCAGGTGCCCCGCGACCGCCCGAGCTCGGGCCACCGCCTCGGTCACCGATCCAGCAAAAGCCACGTGGTTGTCCTTGATCAAGATTGCGTCGTCAAGACCGAACCTGTGGTTGACGCCGCCCCCGGCCACCACCGCCGCCTTCTCCAGCGCCCGCATCCCAGGCGTGGTTTTGCGGGTGCAACAGATCGATGCGCTGGTGCCAGCAATCTCCCGGACCAGGCCGGCAGTACAGGAGGCCACGCCGCACAGGCGGCCCAGGAAGTTCAGCGCCACCCGTTCTCCGGTCAGCAAGGCGCGAGTGGGACCGTTCAGCGTCGCGATCACCGAGCCGGGTTCGACCGGGCTGCCATCGGGCGCAGTGATGTCGACGCGCACGGCCGGGTCGAGCAACGTCCAGGCGAGGGCGGCGGGTGCCGTACCGGCCACCACCCCGGGCTGCCGGGCCACCACCGCCACTTCACCGGTGTGTCCGGCCGGGACCGTGGCCAGCGTGGTCAGGTCGCCGGCCCGACCGAGATCCTCCAGCAGGGCCGCCCGCACCAATGGCTCAAACATGATCGTCGGTAGGGTCATCACGCGCTCCGTTCGTGTTCATCTTTGGCCTCAGCGTGCAACACGGCCGCCAGCGTCGTGACGGTATGCCGTCGGGGCCCGCGACCAGGGTGGTCGGTGCGGGCGTGGCCACCCCGGCTCTCAGCGCGGTGCAGCGCAGACCACGCCAGCACCAAGGCAACCAACCGCATGTCGGTGTCGAGCACGCCCTGGCGCAATTCGCCGACCGCTTTACTCAGGGCGCGGTGGTCCCGCAGCACGCCGGCGGTCTGAGTGAGCAATGTGCGGACCCGCGGGTCGGGTCGTGCCGCCGCCCGCATGTCCGCTCCGTCCAGGGGTACCTCGATCGCCCTGCCGCCGTGCCCGTCCAGCACCCCGCCCGGCTCGGCCCAGGCGTCGGTCCCAGTCGGCTTCCCGGCGTACGCCGTGAGATCGGCCGCGACCCAGCGGCTACAGACCACGGCCTCCAGCAGCGAGTTGCTGGCCAGTCGGTTGGCGCCGTGCAACCCGGTCGAGGCCACCTCGCCCACGGCCCAGAGCCCCGGCACTGTGCTGCGTCCGCGAAGATCCACCAGCAGACCGCCCATCTGGTAGTGAGCGGCGGGGCGGACGGGCAGCCGCTGCGTGGCCGGGTCGATGCCGGCAGCCATGGCGGCGGCGGTCACCGTGGGGAACAGGTGGCACATGTCGGCACCTACGGCGCTCGGGGTGTCCAGGAACACCTGGTGTGCGCGCTCCATGGCACCCCACACGGCGCGAGAGACGACGTCTCGGGCGGCGAGGTCGTCCGGGAGGAGGAAGGCCCCGGTCTCGTCGATGAGCCGGGCGCCGTGACCGCGGACCGCCTCACTCACCAGCGGCATCGGGTCGAGATCGACATCCAATGCGGTCGGGTGGAACTGCACGAACTCCAGATCCCGAACGGCGGCCCCCGCTCGCAACCCGAGCGCCAGGCCACTGCCGCGGGCGCCGCGGGGGTTCGTGGTGAACTGGAACAGCGAACCGGCGCCGCCGGTGGCCAGCACGACCAGGTCGGTCTCGACTCGTCGCACGCCCTCGGCGGTGTCGAGGATGATCCCGGCGATCGCGCCGTCGTCGTCGTTGACCAGGCGCAGCGCAGCAGTGTGCGTCAGGACGGTGATGCCGCGGTCGTGACACACCTGACGGACCGCTTGGGCTGCTGCTTCGGTCAACTCGTGGCCGGAGCCGTCGCCGGCTGCGTGGATGATCCGGTGTCGGCTGTGAGCACCTTCCAGGCCGAGCGCCAGGGTGCCATCGGGGTTGCGGTCCAGGTGCGCTCCGAGTTCCAGCATTCGCTGGACGGCAGCCGGTCCCTGCGCGGTGATCCTGCGGACCACATCCGGGTCGCAGAGCCCGGCGCCAGCGGCCAAGGTGTCCTCGGCATGCCGTTCGATGCTGTCATCGTCTCCGAGTGCCGCGGCCAGCCCGCCTTGAGCCAAATCGCTGGCACAGTCGACGCCGAGCTCACCAGCAGTGATCAGGACTGGCCGCAAGACGGCCAGGTCGAGCGCAGTCAGCAGACCGGCTAGGCCAGAGCCGACGACGACGGGTCGACCGGCGAAGGCCTGCAGCGTTGGGAGCGTGACGGGTTCGGGCATGGCAGCCTCGGTTCACGGCAAGGAGCGGCGGGTCAGCTGATGGCGAGCATTGCCTCGACCGCGCGGCGCGCACCGGCGGCGGTGCGCGGGTCGAGCGTGACCTCGTTCGTCAGTGTCTCCAGGGCACGACGGATCGTGCCCAGCGTGTTGCGCTTCATGTGCGGGCACAAGTTGCACGGCCGGATCAGGTTGACGTCGGGGTTGGCGGCGGCCACGTTGTCGCTCATCGAACACTCGGTGATCAGCGCGACCTCGGCCGGTCGGCGCTGCTCGACGTACTGCTGCATCTGCGCGGTCGAACCAGACAGGTCAGCGGCCTGCACGACAGGTGGAGGGCATTCGGGGTGAGCCAGGACCACGATGCCTGGATGCTCGGCGCGCAACTGGGTGATGTCGGAGACCGTGAACCGCTCGTGCACCTCGCAGCGGCCGGGCCAAGTGATCATCTCGACACCGGTCTGAGCGCCGATGTTCTTGGCGAGGAACTCGTCCGGGATCATGATCACCGAACTGACCCCCCAGGCCTGGGTGACCGACTCGATCACCGCGACCGCATTGCCCGAAGTGCAGCAGATGTCGCTTTCGGCCTTGACCTCGGCGGAGGTATTCACGTACGTCACCACCGGAATGCCAGGGTTGGCGGCCTTGAGCGCGCGCACGTCGCTGGCGGTGATCGACTCGGCCAGCGAGCAGCCCGACCGTAGATCTGGGATCAGTACGGTTTTGTTCGGGTTGAGCAGCTTGGCCGTTTCCGCCATGAAGTGCACTCCGGCCAGCACGATGATGTCGGCCTGGACCGTCTGCGCGCGGCGAGCCAGGGCCAGTGAATCGCCGACGATGTCGGCGATGCAGTAAAAGATTTCCGGCGTCTGATAATTGTGCGCGAGGACGACGGCGTTGCGCTCTATCTTCAGGGCGTGGATCGCGGTGATGTCCTCGGCAAAGGTGGCCCACTCCGTCGGTGGGACGACGTGGGCCACTCGGGCGTACAGCGCGTCCAGGTCGAGCGCAGCTGCGTTGTGCGTGGCGTCGATGGTGTGGGTCATGCGAACCTTTCCGAGGCCTCTTGTGCTCACGACGAGCATATCGAGTGGGCCGTTCGTGAGCATAAGGCATTGAGCAGGGTCGTGTACAGCAGAACGAGATCCGTTCCGCCCGCCTAGCGTGACCAGATGTGCATCGAGTGGATTCAGGCCGGGGCAGGGAACTTGACTACGCGAGCACCGCAGACCAGGCGCTGCACAACCGGACACGCAGTACGAGTGATGGCTCGACGGTGTGCGTGGCCTTGGGTCCGCTGGCCTGAGCCGACCATGCGGATCGTCCGAACTGTATCCGCAGTGGCCGATGGCCACGCTTGTGCTGCACATCAGCCGCGAAGTCATCCACCACGGTGCCGAAATCGCATTGCTGCGCGACCTTGACGCGAACCGCTAGAGCATGCTCGGCCGCTCACCGAATGCGTGGGATCGGCAGTTTCGTTCCGGCGGCCTGGCGATCAGCGAGCACCTCGCGACGGAACCGGTAGAGCCTGGCCGGCCGGCCGCCGGTCCCCGCGGTACTGGTGCCTGTCGGTTCGACCAGTTGCTGCTGCTCGACCAGGCGGCGAAAGTTCTGCTTGTGCACTCGGGTGCCGGCGAGCGCCTCGACGGTGAGCTGAAGCATGCCAAGAGTGAAAGCCTGGGGCATGAGCTCGAACACCACTGGGCGGTACTGCAGTTTGACCCGCAGCCGGGCGATACCGGTGGCCAGGATCCGTCGATGATCGCCGAGCATTCGTTGGCCCTGGACCGGCTCGGGCGGCTCATCCCCTGTTGGAGACTCGGGCAGCAGGGCTGCCTCCCAGAGCAGTTCGTATCGTTGCAGGCAGTTCTCCGGTGCCCACGGCGAACCGCCGAATCCGAAGGCCCGTTCGATTCGGGCACGTCGAGAGGTGGTCATGGCAGGCGCTGCCGTCGACGACCGATCCGCCCAGGCCGCCAAGCGAACCTGCAGGTCGTCGTACAGCACGTCGGTGGTGGGGTCGCGGCGGTCCTCCCACGGGAAAATCTCATACCAGTCGCGCCAGCCGGGCTCGTCGGCCTCGACGCGAGTCAAACCCAGGTAGCTGACCGACACAACCCGCTCGGTGGCGCCGGCGCGTTCCCGATCGGCGAAGGTGTAGAGCTGCTCGACGTACCCCAGCGGGTGCCCGGTCTGACGTTCCACCCACGACCGCAGGCCGTACTGCAGGGATTGATGCTCGGCTTGCAGGGGCCCGGAGGGCAGCGCCGGTACACCCGTTGGGGCACCCAGGGTGCGGACCTGCGGGACCCCGCCGGGCACCGCCAGGATGACCGCCACGAGTTCGACGGCCTGAAGGTCAGCAGCCATCATTCGCATCCTGGGTGGGTTCGGTGACGAAATCGATCAACTGCTCGACGGCACCGGACAGGGTCGGTTCCAAGTCGACGTAACTGCGCACGGTTTTCAGGATCCGCCGCCACCCGAGTGCCACGTCCGCCTGGGTACGGTTCGGCCAGCCGAGGTGGGCCAGCACGCTTTCCTTCCACGGACGGCCCATCGGGATGTCCGGCCAGGCGGTCCAGCCGAGACGAGCTGGTCGGACCGCCTGCCAGACGTCGACGTATGGGTGCCCCACGATGCACACGTGCTCGGCGTACGGACGCAGCGCCCGGCATCGGGTCACGATGCGCTCCTCCTTGCTGCCGGGCACGAGGTGGTCGACCAGCACGCCGAGCCGCCGGGTGCGCGTCGGTGCCCAGTGGCGCAAAATCTCTTCCAGGTCGTCGATGCCGCCCAGCGGTTCGACCACGACGCCCTCGATACGCAGGTCATCGCCCCAGACCTGCTCAATAAGCTCGGCGTCGTGGCGGCCTTCCACAAGGATGCGAGAGGCTCGCGCAACGCGGGCCGGGGCATGTGGGACGGCGCGGGAGCCGCTCGCGGTGCGGGTGGCGGCCAAGCGCGCAGCCGCGAGGGCAGCGGCGTCCGGCGGCGTCGGCCGGGTCAGCACCACCGATTCCCCCTCCAGCAGGAAACCGGGCCCGAGCGGGAATCCACGCAGGCGTCCGCGCCGGTCCTCGAGGTGGACGACGATCATGCCACCGGCCGTCTCGACGCGTACCACGGCTCCGCAAAAGCCGGTCTGGGCATCTTCGACCACCAGCCCTGGCTCGGCTGGGACAGGGCGGGCCCGGCCGCCTCGGGGGGCGCGCCAGTCGCCGGCAAGGACGTCGGCGCCGTAACGGTCCAGCGTCGGCCCGGCCTGGTTCGATCCAGGCAGAGCGTCGCCGGATCGACGCCGATCGGGCGCTCTGGTGGGGCGATCCGACATCTGACCTCCGTGCCGGGGTGGGTGCTGACTGGTCATGACATGGCCTTCCCGGTCACCCTAAGACCAGGCGCAGGACCCGACGCGAAACCGGCGCCGGCGAGGCACCTGCGGATTCCCCCGTATCCTGGGTGACGTGGTGAGCGGGGTGTACGTGGCACGTCGGGGAGGTGAGCGATGGCTCATCGGCCAAGCCCGACGTCGGCCGGCGGTCTTTTACAGCTGATCCGCGAGACGGGTGGACGGACTCGCCAAGACCTTCTTGAGCGCACCGGGATGAGCAGGACCACCTTGTACGAGCGGCTTGAGCGTCTGGTTCGTGCCGGCCTGATCTGTGAGTCCGGACGCGAGCAGTCCACGGGCGGACGACCCGCCAAAATCGTCACCTTCGACGACCGGGACAAAGTGGTCCTGACCATTGACGTCGGGCACACCCGCTGCCTGGTGAGCGTCTGCGCCCTGGACGGGTCCTCGTTGGGGGAGCGGCTGGCGCACCGGGACGGTGAAGATCTGCGGACGCTCATCGACCAGGTGACGATGATCGGTCGGGAGCTTCTCAGGGGGCTGCCGGGCCACCGGTTGATCGGGGTCGGACTGGCGATTCCGGCGCCGGTCGAGGCGACGACGGGAGCCCGGCGGGCGACGTACGCATTGCCCGACACAAACTATCCGTTGGTTGAGGAGCTGTCCGAACGGTTCGGTGCTCCGGTCAGCGTCGAGAACGACGCCCGTGCGCTTGCGCTGGGTGAGTCGTTGTGCGGCCCGCCGCAATCCACCGGGGTTGTGATCGGCGTCAAGTACTCCTCCGGCGTCGCCATGGGCATCGTCACCGAGGGGTCGGTGATGCGTGGCTCGACCGGTTCGGCGGGTCAGATCGGGCACGTGCGGCTCGACCCGGACGGGCCGTCCTGCCGGTGCGGTGGGCGCGGATGTCTGACCGAGTACGTCTCAGGCCGGGCGCTCGTGCGCGACCTGGGCCGCAGCGATGTGACCGCGGTCGACGACGTGGCCCGCGCCGTCGACCGCGCAGACGCTCAGGTGGTCGAGGCGGTGCACCGCGCCGCGGTGTTGCTGGGTCGCTCGCTCGGCGCGATCGTCCAGGCGGCCGATCCAGGTTTGGTGGTGTTCGGCGGCCGGCTGGGCCGGCACCCCATGGTGGCTTCGCTGTTGACCGAGCAAGCTCGGGCCTACTCCTCGGTGGCAGTGCACCGGCACACGGTTTTCCGGGCGGCGCAACTGGGCCACCGCTCTGGTTCGGTCGGCCTGACCGCCATCGTCTGTGAGGACACCTTCGACCCGGACCGGATCGACTCGCTGCTCGAGTCGGCTGAGGCACCTCGACTAGGCACGATGTGCGAGAAGGTCGTGGGCGCGTAGGATTGGCACTCTGGCACATCGAGTGCCAGGCATGGGTTGGCCACACAGCGTAAGACGAAGGCGCCGGGGACCACATCCGATGCCTGCCGTTCGGGAGGTGGACATGAGTAGCGACCAGCGGCGACTGGCGGTACTGCGTGCCATCGTCCAGGACTACGTGCGAACCTCCGAGCCGGTCGGGTCTAAGTCGTTGCTCGAGCGGCACGCCCTTGGCGTCTCAGCCGCCACGGTGCGCAATGACATGGCCGCCTTGGAGGAAGACGGATTGATCACCGCGCCACACACCAGTGCGGGCCGGATCCCCACCGACGCCGGGTACCGGTTATTCGTCGACCAACTCTCCGAGGTCAAGCCGCTGTCCGGCGCCGAGCGCGTGGCGATTGCCCAATTCCTGCAGGGGGCTGTCGACCTTGATGATGTCGTCGATCGAACGGTGCGGTTGCTGGCCTCGCTCACCCACCAGGTCGCCGTCATGCAGTACCCGTCCTTGACTCGATCGCTGGTCCGGCACATCGAGGTGCTGCCGATGGGACGATCCCGGGTCATGGTGGTGCTGATTCTCAACACCGGCCGAGTTGAACAGCGGGTTGTCGAAGCTACCCGAGATCTGCGCGATGCCGACGGCGAACAGACCCTTGGACGGGTTCGCACTGGTCTGAACAGCCGGGCGGTCGAATTGTCCCTGACCGAAGCGTCAGCCCGACTGGCCAGCCTTCCCGACGAACTGGACCCTGCTGACCGAGACCTGACTCGCGCCATCGTCCGGGCGCTTGACGACGCCCTGGTCGAGGAACGTGAGGAGCGAGTCGTGCTGGCCGGGACGGCGAACTTGGCCAGGTTCGGTACCGATTTCCCGCTCTCCATCGGACCAGTCCTGGAGGCACTGGAGGAGCACGTCGTGCTGCTGAGGCTGTTCGGCACGTTGGCCTCCGACGCGGCGGACAATGCCGTGGCCGTGCGGATCGGCCTGGAGAACGCTCACTCGGGCCTGGCGGCGACCTCGGTGGTGGCCACCGGGTACGGTTCCGGCGGGGACTTGGTTGCGGGTCTTGGCGTCCTTGGTCCGACCCGGATGGACTACCCCACGACCATGGCCTCGGTCCGCGCGGTCGCCCGCTATGTCTCCGCGATGTTGTCCGACTGATGTCCATGGCACCACGCCGCGGCCGACTCCGACGCACCGCCGGACGAATGCTTGAGCACCCTCCGACCAACTCCCGACCACCCCCCGACCAACAGGGCCCGCCAACCGCAGCAGACCCCTTGCAACCGAAGGACCGTTGTTGAACGACTACTACGCTGACCTTGGCGTCTCCCGTAATGCCACCCCTGAGGAGATCAAGCGCGCCTACCGTAAGTTGGCCCGCCAATTGCACCCGGATGTCAATCCGGGACCGGAGGCGGAGACGCGGTTCAAGGCGGTCTCCCAGGCGTACGACGTGCTCGCTGACGCCGACAAGCGGCGTGCGTTCGATGCCGGCGCCGACCCTTACGGCGGCGCTCAAGGCGGGTTCGGCGCCGGGTTCACCTTCAGCGACATCATGGACGCGTTCTTCGGCGGCGCCGCCGGCAGCCACCGCGGCCCCCGTTCGCGTCGGCAGCGCGGCCAGGACGCCTTGCTGCGAATGGAGATCGACCTGCCGATGGCGGTCTTCGGAGGCGACAAAGAGCTCAACGTCGATACCGCCGCCGCCTGTGACGTGTGCCAGGGTGACGGTTGCCAACCGGGCACGAGTCAGCGTCATTGCGATGCGTGCGGCGGTCGCGGCGAGGTCCAGCAAGTGCAACGGTCGTTCCTGGGGCAGGTGATGACCTCCCGGCCCTGTACGGTCTGCCACGGGTACGGCTCGGTCATCACCGCGCCGTGCTTCGAGTGCAGCGGTCAGGGCAGGGTACGCACCCGGCGCACGATCACCCTCAAGGTCCCCGCGGGCGTCGACTCCGGGACCCGGATCCAACTGGCCGGTGAGGGTGAGGTCGGCCCCGGCGCCGGTCCGGCAGGTGATCTGTACGTCGAAGTCTTGGTCGTCCCGCATGACACCTTTCAGCGGCGCGGTGACGACCTGCACTGCACCATCGAGATCCCGATGACCACCGCGACGCTCGGAACCGTATTGCCGATGGATACCCTGGACGGCCCGGAGGATCTCAACCTGCGCCCCGGCGTGCACAGCGGCGAGGTGCTCACGCTCAGGGGTCGCGGCGTCACCCATCTGCGCGGTGGAGGACGCGGTGACCTGCTGGTACATGTGCGGGTGTTGACGCCCACCCGGCTGACCTTGGAGCAGGAGGAGCTCATCAAGCAATTGGCCCAGATGCGTGG
>CAJDWS010000009.1_pt1 | contig 38163 bp, 32 predicted proteins | sample 7391661 | NCBI WGS metagenome assembly CAJDWS01 (sample SAMEA7055725, study PRJEB34461) | soil metagenome | biome: terrestrial ecosystem; feature: Peninsula; material: soil | place: Antarctica | collected 2016 | reverse complement strand
TCACCACACGCTCGGGTCGGTAATCACCAATCCCATGGATACGGGTGTGCTGCGGGCCGCTTTGTTGGCGCAGCACCGGGTGGAGCCCGCGGCCGGGCAAGGTCGGCGCGCTCATCCGCGACGTCGGTGCTCGGTGCGTTCGGCGCCTAAGGCCGAGCAAGGAATTGGACCAGAAGCGGCCTGTGATGTCCTGGCAGGGGCAGCAGGGATCGCTGCATCCGGACGACTGGGATCCTTGGCCTGGGTACAGCGCTACGAGCACGGTCCCAGCCTGTCGCAGTGAACAGCGATTGCGCGTGATCGATCGCGACAAGGTTGGGGAGCGGGGTCAGAGGATTCCTACAAAGATCGCATGATCCCAGGGTGCCTCGTCACGTTCACCGCACTGCCGTCATTGCTCGAAAAGTGGGAGTGGACGCCGCTCACGCCCACCCGCTGCGTCGAGCCGGCCGACGGCGATGGCCTGCTGGACCACGTACGCCTCTCGCGGGTTGGCGATGTCGTAGCCGGTCAGCGCAGCGATCCGGCCGAGGCGGTAGCGAACGGTGTTCGGGTGCACGAACAACAGCCGTGCTGACGCTTCGAGGCCGCGACCACAGCTCAGGTACGCCGTCGCCGTGTCGAATAACGCCGGGCCCGCCTTCTGCAACGGGGTGAAGATGTGATCGACGAGGGCGCGCCGCGCGGGAACGTCGCCGACCAGGACGCGCTCGGGCAGCAGGTCGGCGGCTGCTACTGGGCGGGGCGCCTCTGGCCATGCTGGGGCGGCTCGTAACCCGGACAGCGCAGCCCGTGCGGACCACCGGGCCGTCACCAAAATGCGTCACCAGTCGGCCAGCCATGTCCACCGGGGTGGCCACCCCGCCCAGGATGAGGATCAAACGACGTCCCTGAACTGCCAACAAGCCGTGCCCGCCGCGTCGTTCCAGTCCGCTGCGAAGCTCTTCAACCGCGGCGTCCGGGCTGGTGGGAGGTGCGATGCCGGCGACTACCGCCACCGGGGTGACCTCTCCCCAGCCGAGCGCGCTGGCCCGGGAGGCGAGATGGTCGTCAGCCTCGCCACGCAAGACTGCATCGACGACCAGGGATTCCAGTCGAGCGTCCCAAGCGCCCCGGGACTCCGCGGCGCTCGCGTAGATCTGGGCGGCCGCGAACGCCAACTCGCGAGAGTAGTGCAAGACCGCGAGGTGGAACTCTTGCTCTTCTCCCGGGGCGGCGAGATCCGCGACTTCAGCCTCCACGATCTCGATGACAGTCCGGACCAGATCCAGCGTTTGACGGAGGCTGACCGACCGAGTCAGTTCCCTTGGCACCGTGGCAAACACGTCAGCTGTGACGCCTGGGCTGGCGGCTGGATCGGTGTACCAGGAGACGAACGAGGCGATTCCGACCTGTGCCACCAGACCGATCCATGAGCGTTCCTCAGGCGGCAACGCGCCGTACCACGGGTGGTTGGCTTCCATGTGCCGCTGCGCGGCGTTCGCCAGGTGCCCCGAGGCGCGCTCGATGTTGCGGATCGTGGTTGCGCTGCCACGGCGCCGCGCCAGGTCCATTGCCGCAGTCTACGAGTCGCATCACCGGCCGGCACCACCTGCTTTGTAGTAAGCCGACAACGATCAGGTTGCGTGGTCGACGACAGCGTGGGGCGCCCGCTCACCGGGAAGGGACACCGGGAGCGTCGCTTCCCCTCCTTCGGGCACACACCGGCTGGACGTCCACCCGGCTACGGTTGGCGCCTATGGTCGCCGACGAGGACACCCCGACGCTGCTGATCGTCCATCACACGGTCTCGGCGCGGACTCAGCGCATGCTGGACGCGGTGCTGGCAGGTGCGAACGAAGAAGAGATCGTCGGGGTGCGTGTCATCGCAAAGCCCGCCCTGGAGGCCGGCGTGGACGACGTCCTGGCGGCGAACGGGTTCGTGCTCGGGACACCTGCAAACATCGGATACATGTCGGGGGCGTTGAAGCACTTTTTCGACCAGGTCTACTACCCCTGCCGCGAACAAACGGCAGGGTCGCCGTACGGGGTTTATGTGCACGGCAACCTGGACTTGACCGGGTGTCTGCGGGCGGTGCGGACCTGTACCACCGGAATGATGTGGGAGCGAGTGTTCGACGACGTGGAGGTGATCGAGGAGCCTTCCGACGCCGACCTGGAACGGTGCTGGGAGTTGGGCGGCACGCTCGCTGCCCGACTCATGCCGGATTGAGGCTGGGCGCACCAACAGGGACCGAGGCCGCCCGCGCAGCAGCGCGGCGAACCCGGTCCCGTCGGTCGGTTCCGGTGATCAGCCGGAGTCTCCGGCGTTGTTGCCGGAGGTCCCCGCGGTGACATCAAGCAGCCGGTAGCGTTGCGCGGCCTGGTCTGGAACGTCCTGTGCCACGGCGTGCTCTTCGGCCAGGAGTTGCAGGGCCCGCACAACCATCGACGGCCCATCAATGTGGAAGAACCTGCGAGCCGCGGGCCGGGTGTCGGAAAAGCCGAACCCGTCGGCGCCGAGGGATGCGAATCGCTGGGGGACCCACTGGGCGATTTGATCCTGGACCGCCCTCATGTAGTCAGAGGTTGCTACAATTGGCCCTGGCGCACCGTGCAATTTACGGGTCACGTATGGCACCCGGGGCTCCTCCTGGCGGTGCAGGAAGTTGTGTTCGTCACAGGCGAGCGCCTCGCGCCGAAGCTCGGACCAACTCGTCACGCTCCACACATCGGCCACCACGCCCCAGTCGCTCAGCAACAGTCGCTGAGCTTCCAGCGCCCACGGAACACCCACCCCGGAGGCAAGGAGTTGGGCTCGCGGGCAATCCTCGACCGCGCTCCCCTCGGGCGCTGCGCCCGACCGCAGCAAATACATTCCCTTCGTGATGCCCTCAACGTCGACGTTCTCCGGTTCGACCGGTTGCACGAGCGGCTCGTTGTAAACCGTGAGGTAGTAGACGACGTTCTCGGGGTTCTCCCCGTACATCCGTTGCAGTCCGTCCTCGACGATGCGGGCGATCTCATACCCGTACGCCGGGTCGTAGGACACCACCGAGGGCACAGTCGAGGCGAGCAATGGGCTCTGCCCGTCGGCGTGTTGCAACCCCTCGCCGGTCAGGGTGGTCCGCCCAGCGGTGGCGCCGATCAGGAACCCGCGTGCCATCGAGTCGGCCGCCGCCCAAATGCCATCGCCGGTGCGCTGGAATCCGAACATCGAGTAAAAGACATACACCGGCAGCATCGGCTCGCCGTGGGTGGCGTACGACGTCCCGGCGGCCGTGAACGCCGCGACCGACCCAGCCTCGTTGATCCCCAGGTGCAGCATCTGACCCTGCGACGACTCTCGGTAGGCGAGCATCAACTCGGCGTCGACACTGGTGTAGCCCTGCCCATGCGGGTTGTAGATCTTGGACGTCGGAAAGAAGCTGTCCATGCCGAAGGTACGAGCCTCATCGGGGATGATCGGTACGACTCGCTTGCCGAATTCCTTGTCTCGCATCAGCTCCTTGAGGAGCCGGACGAAGGCCATCGTGGTCGCGATCTCCTGCTTGCCCGAGCCCTTCTTCATCAACGCGTACGCCGAGTGATCGGGCAGGTGCGTCGAATTCTGTTTCACCCGGCGTTCGGGGAGGTGGCCGCCCAGCTTGGCCCGGCGCTCCAGCATGTACTGCACGTCTTCGTCGTCCATCCCCGGGTGGTAGTACGGCGGACGGTAGGGGTTCTCCTCCAGTTGTGCATCGCTGATCTTGATGTGCAGCGTGTCGCGCAGGTCCTTCAGGTCCTGGAGCTGGAACTTCTTCATCTGGTGGGTCGCGTTGCGGCCGGCGAAGTGTTTGCCCAGCGTGTAGCCCTTGATGGTGTGCGCCAAGATCACGGTCGGCTGCCCGGTATGGCTCATCGCGCGTTCATAGGCCGCATACACCTTGCGGTAGTCGTGACCGCCGCGCTTGAGCTTCCACCAGATGTCGTCGTCGGTCCAGTTGGCAATCAGCTTGCGGGTGCGCGGGTCACGGCCGAAGAAGTGCTCTCGGATGTACGCGCCGTCGTTGGCGCGGTACGTCTGATAGTCGCCGTCGGGGGTGGTGTTCATCAGGTGTACGAGGGCGCCCTGGCTGTCGGCAGCGAGCAGCTGGTCCCAGCCACCGCCCCAGATCACCTTGATGACGTTCCATCCGGCACCCCGGAAGAACGCCTCGAGCTCCTGAATGATCTTGCCGTTGCCGCGAACTGGGCCGTCGAGGCGTTGCAGGTTGCAGTTGATGACGAACGTCAGGTTGTCGAGCTCTTCGAATGCCGCCAACTGCAGCGCGCCCCGCGATTCGACCTCGTCCATCTCGCCGTCACCCAGGAAGGCCCAAACCTGCTGCTGGCTGGTGTCCTTGAGGCCCCGATCATGCAGGTACCTGTTGAACTGGGCTTGGTAGATCGCGTTCAGTGGCCCAAGCCCCATCGAGACGGTCGGGAACTGCCAGAAGTCCGGCATCAGCCGCGGGTGGGGATAGCTGGGCAGCCCCACCGGGACGCCGTCGACCAGATGCGAGCGCTCCTGGCGGAACCCGTCCAGCTGCGTCTCGGTGATCCGACCCTCGAGGTAGGCGCGCGCATACATCCCTGGCGAGGCATGACCCTGGAAGAACACCTGGTCACCACCACCGGGATGGTCGTGCCCCCGGAAGAAGTGGTTCATCCCGACCTCATAGAGAGTGGCCGAGGAGGCGTAGGTGGAGATGTGACCCCCGACGCCGAGCCCGGGTGCCTGCGCGCGATGGACCAGCATGGCCGCGTTCCACCGAAGGAGTCGCCGGAACGAGCGCTCACTGTCCTCGTCGCCGGGGAACCACGGCTCCGCCTCGACCGGGATGGTGTTGATGTAGTCGGTGGTCGTGAGCGAGGGGACGCCGACCGCATGCTCGCGCGCGTATTCCAACAGTCGCAGCGTCATGTATCTGGCCCGTTGGGTGCCAGATTCGGTGATCAGCGCCTGCATGGACGCGATCCACTCCTGCGTCTCTTCCGGGTCGATGTCCGGAAAACGGCTAGGGAGGCCGTTCACAATGGGTCCTGACTCCGGGAATCGCACGGCGGTTTCCTTTCAGAGCGGGTGGTGTCTTGGGCGCGTCAACTCCCATCTTCTCTCTGAACGTGCCTCAGGTCACATCGAAGTTGCGATTGACACGGACGCCTCGTCGCGCAGGTGTCAAATGGCTGTTTGCCAGTCGCTTTTCGGGCGGTCTTCGCGAGTGAGCATGGGGGCTGGCAAGGGGAGGAGGGGGGCGCCGGAGGATCGGCAGGAGGTCAGCAGTCACTCAGCATTGGCTCGAAAGGGCGGCTCGTGGAGACACCTCGCGGCGCTGGAGCCGTCCTGATGAGCGCGCCACCGGGCCTGGGCACTTGCAAAGTGGCTGCGTAAACGCTGGACTAGGCCGAATTGCTGATTGGCTGGATCTCGACAGAGCCCGGCCCGATCGTTCAGGAGGTCACCCGCGTGGTTGCGACCGCGTCCCACGACAGTGTGGTGGGCAAGCTTGGCTTTGCCACCGGCCAAGTCGTGATGGAGCTCGGCTACGACGACGATTCCGACGACGAGCTTCGGGGGCGGATCGAAGAAGCCATCGACGGCGACCTCGAGGACGACGACTACGGGGACGTCGTCGATGCCGTGCTGCTGTGGTGGCGCGAGCATGACGGCGACCTGACCGATACCCTCGTCGATGCGCTGACAACGTTGGAGGACCAAGGATTCATCGCGCTGCTGACCCCGAAGGTCGGCCGCGAGGGTGAGGTGGATCCCAGCGACGTCGCCGAATCCGCGACAACAGCTGGGCTGCACGCCTCCGCCAGTGTGAACCTGACCCCGCAGTGGTCCGCTACCCGTTTGGTGGCACCCAAGACGGCTCGTCGCTGACGGTCACACTCGGCAGGCCCGGGGACACACTGGCACACTGGCAGCCATGAGCGTTGCGCCTCCAAAGGTTGGCACCCTCGCACCCGATTTCGCGCTGATCGATCAAAACGGCCGACAGGTTCGGCTGCGAGACATGATCGTCGATCGAGCGCTCCTGGTCGTCTTCTACCCATTCGCGTTCTCCGGTATTTGCACTGGTGAATTACAAGAGATCCGCGATGATTTCGGAGCGTTTCAAAACGATGCCGTCGACGTCGTAGCCATCTCTTGCGACCCGATGTTCGCGCTCCGGGCGTGGGATGACAAGGAGGCCTACTTCTTCCCGCTGCTGTCCGACTTCTGGCCGCACGGGCGGGTCGCCAGCTCATATGGGGTGTTCGAGGAGCAGGGGGGATTCGCCCGCCGCGGGACGTTCCTGATCGGTAAGGACAGGACCATTGCCTGGTCTTTGGTCCACGATCCAGGGCAGCGGCGCGACTTCTCCGGCTTCCACAAGGCCGTGGCAAGGCTGCCTGGGGCTGGGACTGGGACGCCTACCGACGGCTGAGGACGCTCCGACACGCGTGTCGCGGCCGCGACGTCCTCGCATCAATCAGCAGGACCTGACCGCCTGCGGAACCGACCCAGTAGTGTTCTTCCTGTGTTCGCCGCTTGGGGTGTTTGAAGGACCCGGCGGCACGGGCCTGTAGCTCAGTTGGTAGAGCACCGCGTTTACACCGCGGGTGTCGTCGGTTCGAGCCCGGCCGGGCCCACATGAGACAGCCGTCCGAAACTACGCCGGGGTCGCAGGTCGGGCAGCCGAAGGGCGCCGCCGGGGCCCGATCGGTCACCCATCCCACCCTCGCGGAGGTCCTTGACGCGCTGAGGACGATGTTCCCGCCGTCCACCGCCTTGTCCTGGGACCGGGTCGGCCTGGTCACCGGTGACCCCGACCAAGTGGTCGCACGGATCCGATTCGCGGTGGATCCGACGCTGGGCGTCGTCGAGGAAGCCATAGCAGACGGCACGGACCTGCTGGTCACCCACCACCCACTACTGCTTCGCGGTGTGCACTCGGTCGCGACCACGACCGCTAAGGGAGTCGTCATCACCCGACTCATCCGAGCCGGGTGCGCGTTGATGGTTGCCCATACGAACGCGGATGTGGCCAATCCGGGTGTGTGCGATGCGCTGACAGACGCGTTTGGGCTGCTCGACGTGGCCCCGCTGACCGAGCAAGAGGGCCAGTCATTGGGCCGGGTCGGTCGGCTTGCCGAGTCGATGTCGCTGCGGGACTTCGCAGCCCGAGTGGCTTCGGTGTTGCCGGCGGCGCCAGTGGGGATCCGGGTGGCCGGGCCACCACAGGCGCCGGTGAGCACGGTTGCGGTACTCGGTGGTGCTGGGGACGGCCTATTCGACGCTGTCCGAGCGGTCGCTGCGGACGTCTACGTGACCGCTGACCTGCGCCATCACCCCGCGTTGGAAGCGCGGGAGGAAGCCCGCGACGGGCCGCCGTACCTGGTGGATGCTGGGCACTGGGCCAGCGAATGGCTGTGGCTCGCCGGTGCGGCGGACCGGTTGCGAAGGGCGTTGGCCAAGAGCGGGCGCACGGTAGACACCGCGGTGAGCTCAATATGTACCGACCCGTGGGCGTTTGTGCTCGGGAGCGCGGGTCCGGCCGAGGATGGGCCGCAGCACTCGCCGAGCGCCCCAGTGTTCGACACGCGAAGCGCAGAGGGGGATGGCGGCTCATGAAGGTGCATCCGACTGATCAGTGGCGGTTGCTGGATGTCCAAGGCCTGGATACCCGGTTGAGTCAGATTGAGCATCGTCGCCGGACCCTGCCGGCGCATCTGCAGGTGGAGCAGCTGGAGGGTCGGCGTACAGCCATACACACCGCGTTGGTCACCGCGCAGACCGACCTGGCGGACCTGCAACGCGAGATCACCAAGGCTGAGGAGGACGTCACCCTCGTGCGGGACCGCGCGGCGCGCAACGAGCGGCGACTGGAGACGGGCACCGGCCCGGCCAAGGAACTTCAGGCATTGCAGCACGAGCTGGCATCGCTGGAACGTCGTCAGGGTGACCTGGAGGAGATCCAGCTTGCGATCATGGAACGCGCCGAGCAATTAGAACAACGGGTCAGCGCGTTGGAGAGCGATCTGAAGCAAGCCGAGACGGAGCTGGCTGCGACATCGCGCGGCCGAGCCGCCTCGATCGCCGAACTCGACGAGGAAGCTGACCGAGTGACTCGCGAGCGCGCCCTGATCGTGCCCGGGCTGGCCGCGGAACTGGTCGCGTTGTACGAAAAGATCCGGGCACAGACCGGGACCGGTGCGGCGCCGCTGCGACAGCAGCGATGCGAGGGTTGCCGACTGCAGCTCACCGGCGCGGACCTGGCCAGAATCGCTGCGGCCGAGCCCGATGAGGTGCTGCGTTGCGAAGAGTGCCGACGGATTCTGGTACGTACCGCCGAATACGACGGGTGAGCGGCAGGTGCCGGACTCGATCATTCGTCGATTCATTGTCGAGGCAGATGGGGGTTCACGCGGCAACCCCGGTGTGGCCGGGTACGGCGCGCTCATCCTCGACCGGGAGACCGGCCGGGTGCTGGCCGAACGAGCCGAGCCGTTGGGTATCGCGAGCAACAACGTCGCTGAGTATTCGGGCCTGATCGCCGGCTTGGCACTGGCCTTGAGACTTGCTGGGGTGCAGCCGGTGGACGTCGAGGCCAGGATGGACTCCAAGCTGGTCGTCGAGCAGATGAGCGGGCGCTGGAAGATCAAGCATGAGGACATGCGGCGGCTAGCGCAGGACGCCAAGCAGCTCGCCGCGCAGATCCTCGAGGCCGGCGGAACGTGCCGGTTCAGCTGGATCCCTCGGGAACGCAACACCAAGGCGGATCGCTTGTCGAATCTGGCGATGGACGGTCAGAGCATCGATCGGCTGGTGCCGCAGGATGACACCCCGCAGGATGACACCCCGCGGGATGACACCGTGCAGGATGACACCGCGCAGGACGCCGACGTCCAGACCTCGAATCACACGTCGAAGCCGCACGAGCGGTCGCCACCGGCGCCGTTGGCCGTCCGGCCCGGGCTGCAGACCAGGGCGTCGGGGTCCGGCTCGTACTGGCCCGCCACGGTGTGACCGATGCCACCGCCTTGGGCCGGATGGACGGGCGCGGGGGTCTGGACCCACCGTTGAACGCTGAAGGCACCCGGCAGGCGCAGCAGCTCGCGACCGGTGTTCGGGAATTCCTGGGGACGGCGACGCCGATTGTGATCACGTCGGCGTTGCGTCGCGCGCAGGAGACCGGACGACACGTCGCCGCCGTCTTCGATGTCACCGCAGACGCCGACGAGGACTGGGATGAACTGCATTTTGGTGACTGGAACGGCCGGACCATGCGGGAGATCTGGGCCGAGGACCCCGCCGGACTCGCGGTTCTGCTGGATGAACCCACCAGTCGTCGGCAGGGTGGGGAGTCCCGCGCCGATTTGGCTCGGCGGGTCGAGGGCGCGGTTGATCGAGCGTTCATGCGAGCCCGTGAGGCCGCAGCGCCAGTGATCGTTGTGACGCATCGCGGGGCGATCGTGGCCGCACTCGCCTACCTCGTAGGGATTGGGGTCCGCGCGACCGGAGCGTTCGCCACCGGGCCTGCGTCCCTGACCTCAGTTAGGCAATGGTCAGATGGGGGAGTGCTGGTGGAGTTTGTGAACGATCGGAGTCATCTGCGACCGCAGTGACATCGAGCAGCCACTCGCGGACCCCACGCTCGCGCCGAGTCAACCTCACCTCGAAATGCCGCCCCACGTATTCGGCCAGGTCCTGTGGGGACTGCGCGTCCACGGCGTCAAGGATCAAGTGCCGCAGGAGCAGACCCTGCGTGTATTTGGCCGCTTCTGCGCTTGCGCCGGCCCGAATGCGGACCCAACGCGATCCCAACGCTCCACGAGGGTTCCAGGCAGCGGTGTCGGCACCCGCCCGACAGTCCAGCAACAGGCCGGCGCCGATTGCTGCCGGGAGCACCTGCGCTAATGGATCGCGCCACCTCGCGGCCAATGGCGCTAGCCGGGGTAACGGCGAATTCATCGACAGCAGGTAAGGGGCCACATGGTCAGCCGGACGGAGCGCGCCGTACAGCGGAGACTGAATGATCACCCACTGGCTCGACCGGCGTCTGGCGGCGCCACTGAGCGAGGTCAGATCAAGCGCCCGGAACAGCGTGCCGTCGTAGAGCTCGCGAGCCGACAGCGCCGGGTCGGTGAAGAGCGTGGTATTTCGGGCCACGTCGTCGGCATACGCGGGACTGATCCGCAACGTGGCGGTCGCGAATGGCTCGGACGACTCCGCCCGAAGGACTTCAGCGACGAGGCTGCGCATCGCGTAGAGGGAGGGGAATGACAATTGGTCCAGCGACATGGCCTTTCCCGACGCTGTGCGATGCATGGCCCGCGATGGCGATAGCAGGATCAGCACATACGTAGGTTATGACAGCGCTTGGTCTCGTGCTGGCAGTTTCGAGCACTCGGCGCTGCGTGCGGTTGGGGGCCGGACAGGTCCGCGGCGTTACATTGAACTCATGACGAGTCGCCGGCTCACCATGACCGGGGACCCGCGAACCGACGTGCCCGCAGCGTTCGCGGCGATCCGCGGCGAGCTCAAGGTGCCCGATTTGCTCCCTGTGCAGCCTGAACGGGGTCCTGCGCAGATCGCCGCTCGCGCCGGGTGGTGCGCTCGTACGCCGCCGCAAGATCATCATGGGCACACGTCCGTTGCCGCTGTTCATGCCAACATCACCGCCCGGCTGCGGCAACTGGTGGATGGCTTCGCCCTGGTCGTGCGCGCGCATGAGCAGGTGGCCGGATGACCACAGGGCCCGACCCCGTCGCCAAAGGCTCGGACCTCGGCGGGCCGACCGACCCCGGGACACTGCCCGATGCTCGGGCAACGGCCAGTCGGCTGTCGGTGGAGCATCGTCCGAAAGTGGTCGCCACCGATCTCGATGGCACGCTGCTGCGCAGTGACGGGGCGTTGTCGGCACTGACCGAGCAGGTGCTGCGACATGCCACCGGTGTGGGGATGCGAGTCATTTTCGTCACCGCGCGGCCGCCCCGGTGGGTAGACCACTTTGCTGACCTAGCGGGGACGGACGGCATCATCCTGTGCGCCAACGGCGCGTTCGTCTACGACGTCCGGGATCGACGGATCGTCGAAGAACACACCATTCCAGAGGTGGTGCTGCGACCAATCCTGAGTGAGTTGCGCGAGGCATTGCCAGGGGTCGCGTTCGGGATGGAACGGGTCGATGGCCTCGTGCTGGAACCTGAGTTCGGATCAGCGTACGTACCGCCCGGGACCCCGCGCGGCCGTGCCGAGGACCTGCTCGATCGGATGCCAGGCAAGCTGCTCGCGCGATGCCCCGAGATGGCACCGGAGGAGTTTCACACCCGCGTTGAACAGGTGCTGGGCGATAGGCTGCGGGTTTCTTTTTCGGGCGCTGTAGGGCTCGCGGAGATCGGCCCGCCCGAGGTCACGAAAGCCGCTGCGCTGGCCCGTTGGACATCGAGCGCCGGGTACGTCGCGACCCAGGTGTGGGCCTTCGGTGACATGCCCAACGATGTACCGATGCTGCGCTGGGCTGGTGCCGGGGTGGCGGTGGCAAACGCCCATCGCGAGGTGCTCCGGGAGGCGAACCTGATCTGCCCGAGCAACGACGAGGACGGCGTCGCCCAAGTGGTTGGTCTGCTGACCCGGGCACCGTTGTCATTGCGCGCGCTCGGCCCGGTCGACTAACCGTTTGGGGGTGCTGGCCTGCTGGTGTCGGCGGCCGCGTGCCCGCACCGCCTTGGCCCCTGGGGTACGATCCTTCATGGATGAGTCGGCCAGGCGGTCGCGTCGGCGCGGATCCCGCTTTCGGGTGGATTCTTCGCCGCCGAGGAACGTCCGGGCTCCGTAGGGCAGGGTTGTGGCTAACAGCCACCCGGGGTGACCCGCGGGACAGTGCCACAGAAAACAGACCGCCCGCACCCAGGAGACTGGGGGCGGGTAAGGGTGAAAGCAAGGCCAGACAGCACGCGTTCGAGGACGGCCCGTCCGAGCGTGCGGGTAGGTCGCTAGAGGTGCCTGGCAACAGTCACCCGAGATGGATGACCGCTCAACGACAGAACCCGGCGTACCGGCCGACTCATCCGCCTCCCACACGGACGAGCCGAACGATGCGCCGAGTTCGTCTGCCGCGATAGACGCGACGGGTGTTGACAACGCTCGGTCAGCCCAGGCAGCGCGTCCGCAGCCGGTGGATGCGATGCTCCTGCCAATGGGACCGCCCCCCGCGAAAGCGACGCCCACGGCGAGCATCCAACGCGCGCCGATCGACGGAGGTGATCGCGAGCATCTCGGCTGTCGGGATCCACTCCTGTTCCTTCAGGTTGCGCGTGTCGTAGCAGTCGGGGCAGTCCATCGAGCACTGGGCGTGATCGACCGCACGAACACATTGCATGCAAGACCACCCACGGCAGCTGCTGCAGGACGCACTAGATTGGTAGCTCTGTTGTGAAGTCATCGGACCGTTCTCCCCTGTCGGTCGCATGTCATTTCAGGTCGAGCGTGAGAGGGCCGAGCCGCCAGGTCTGATCCCCATCGAACACTGGCAATGCACGGTCGTTCAGTACGACCGTGCATTACGTCAGGTCATCTGACAAGCCAACGTTCTGGGCGTTGTAGATCGCGAATCACCGCTGTGAACGGGAAATGCCCCGCCCACCAGCACGTTCAGTCTGGGAATGGCCGAATTTGAGTAAAGAGAAGTTAAAGTCTTCCCCTCGAAATCCCAAATCGTGAGACCGTGAACTGACCGAAGCCCTACCACGACACGTGCTGCGGGCGACCCTCGTCGTAGCCGGCCGTCGATTGAATCCCGACGACTGCCCGGCTATGGAATTGGCCGAGCGTGGCGGCCCCGGCGTAGGTCAGCGCGCTGCGAACGCCGGAGATGATCTGGTCGATGACGTCCTCGACTCCCGGGCGATCGCGGTCGAGGTACATGCGCGAAGAGCTGATGCCTTCCTCGAACAGGCTGGACCTGGCGCGAGCGAACGTCGACTGCTCTCTGTTCCGGGCCCGGACAGCCCGTGCCGACGCCATGCCGAACGACTCCTTGTACAGCCGACCATCGGCATCGCGCATGAGGTCACCAGGGCTTTCCCATGTGCCCGCGAACCACGAGCCGATCATCACGTTGGCCGCTCCCGCCGCCAACCCCAGGGCCACATCTCGAGGATGCTTCACGCCCCCGTCAGCCCAGACGCTGGAGCCCTCGTCTTTGGCCGCAGCCGCGCACTCGAGCACCGCCGAGAACTGCGGTCGCCCCACGCCGGTCATCATCCGGGTGGTGCACATTGCGCCGGGACCGACGCCGACCTTGATCACGTCCGCACCCGCCTGTGCGAGTTCGCGCGCCCCATCCGCCGAGACCACATTGCCAGCCACCAACGGAATCCGAAGACCGGTTTGGCTTTGGTAAGTGTCCCGGGCGGACCGCGCTGCCTTGAGCGCCTCGAACATACGCTCCTGGTGGCCGTGCGCGGTGTCCACGACGAGTACGTCTGCGCCGCAGGAGAGGATGCGGGATGCTTTGGCACCGACGTCGCCGTTGATTCCTACCGCAGCGCCCACCATCAGGCGCCCCTGCCCGTCCAGGGAAGGTCGGTAGATCGCGGAACGCAGGATGCCGCGTCGGGTCAAGACGCCGACCAATCGGTCGCCGTCGACCACCGGCGCGAGGACCAGGTGTTGGCCGGTGAGTTCATCGAAGGCAGCATGGAGGTCAACATCGGGGGCCAGGGTGGTCAGGTTAGTTGTCATGACCCGGGAAGCCGTCGCGAACCGGTCGACATCCTGCACATCGCGCTCGGTGATCAGGCCGACCGGGTGGCCTTGATCCAGGACGACGACGCAACGGTGCGCCCGCTTGCCCATCAGGCTGATCACCTCCGCGACCGCGGCGTCGGGAGCGACCGTGATCGGGGTTTCGAACACCGGGTCGGCGGACTTGATCCGGTGGATGGTTTTCTCCAGGGCGCTCAGAGCGACGTCCTGCGGCAGAATTGCCAGCGAACCGCGCCGCGCGACTGTCTCAGCCATCCGGCGGCCGGCCACCGCTGTCATGTTGGCTACGACGACCGGGATGGTGGTGCCCACGTTGTCAGGAGTCGTCAGGTCGACGTCCAGGCGGGAAGCCACCGACGAACGTGACGGAATCATGAAGACATCGCTGTACGTCAGGTCGTGCGATGGGCGCCGGCCGTTCAGGAACTCCATAGCCACGATCGTAGGTCGCCACTCCTTTAGGGACCGCGCACACGACTCCTGAGGCAGGCCGGCTGCGCGGGCGCGTCAGGCGTTGCTAGCGTGCACACATGCTCGTGACGCATCTTGGACACTCATGCCTGCTCGTCGAGGTTGCCGACCAACGCATCCTGCTCGATCCGGGCGGCTTCACTCCCTGCTTCGAGACCCAGCGCGACCTCGACGCCATCATTGTCACGCACCAGCACCCTGACCACCTCGATCGGGACCGTTTACCCCAACTTCTTCAGGACAACCCGCGCGCCGCCCTGATCGTCGAGTCGATGACTCACGCAATTCTGCGCGAGGCTGACATCGATTCGCAGGAGCTACGCAGCGGCAGCCCATTTCAGCTCGGTGAGCTGCGGGTGGAACCAGTCGGCACGCATCATGCGGTGATTCATGCCGACATCCCGCGGATCGACAACACCGGTGTGCTGCTACGGGCCGCCGGAGAGCCGGTGTTGTTTCATCCTGGTGATGCATTGGATGTTGAGCCTGGTCCGGTCGATGTCCTGTGCGTGCCGATCAACGCGCCCTGGTGCGCGATGAAAGAGACCGTAGAGTTCGTCCGGCGGATCGCGCCGGCGAGGTTTGTGCCTATCCATGACGGCCTGCTGCAACCGCGTGGCCGCAACCTCTACCTGACCCAGATCGGCAACCTCGCAGGCGAAGACACCAGGGTGGCCGACCTGGCCGGGCGCGGCGCCATTGACCCGGTAGCCGGCTGAACGGTCCGACCGTTGGCACGGGATGAGGTGGTAAGCCCAGGGGGCTGGGTCAGCCGCCGGCAGCGTCTGCGGCGCGTCTCGCCGCCCCGACGATTCCGCCATCGTTGAGTAACTTGGCCGCAATGATCGGCGTCCGCAGGTTCAGCAGGGGCAAATACTTGTCGGCCTTCTTACTGACGCCGCCGCCGATGACGATGAGGTCGGGCCAGAGCAGGTTCTCAACGTGCGAGAAGTACCGCTGTAGGCGCTCCGCCCACTGCTCCCAGGACAGTTCCTCGCGGTCCCTGGCAGCCGAGGATGCCTTCAATTCAGCGTCGAACCCATCGAGTTCAAGGTGACCGAACTCGGTGTTGGGGACCAGCGTCCCGTCCACCAACAAGGCTGAACCGATGCCGGTGCCGAGCGTGGTAACCAGCACAGTGCCGTGGACATTCTTGGCGGCCCCATAGTGCAACTCGGCCACCCCGGCCGCGTCCGCGTCGTTCAGCACCGTCACGGACCGGCCTAGCTTCTCGGAGATGGCGCTCTGCGCGTCGAAGTCGAGCCAATCCCTGTCAATGTTGGCAGCGCTGCGCACGATCCCGTGCGTCACCACGCCCGGGATCGTGATCCCGATGGCGCTGTGGCCAGTGACGTCGGCGAATTCCATCGCGATCTGCGCAACCACCTTGATGACCGCCCTCGGCGTCGAATGCTCTGGGGTCTCGATCCGGAGCCGATCCTTGGCGAACGCGCCTTTGGCCAAGTCCACCGGTGCGCCCTTGATGCCACTGCCGCCGATGTCGATGCCCAGCGGGTACGTCTTGGTTTTTGTCACGGGGGACTCCTCTTCTGGGCCGGTGCCGCTGGCCGGTGCCGCTGGCCGGTGCCGGTTGCTCGCTGCCAGGTGGGCTCGGCAGAGCCTGAAGGAAGGGTAGGGCAGCGGTCGCCGGGGGTGCGAATGATTGGCCGGTAGCGATTTAGGGAAACGTGAGAATCTGTGGTCCGTCGGGGGTGATCAGAATCGTGTGCTCAAACTGTGCAGTCCGCCGGCCGTCGGTGGTGACCACCGTCCAGCCGTCGTCCCACAGCCTGGACCCAGGGGAGCCGATCGTCAGCATCGGCTCGACGGTGAACGTCATGCCAGGCTCGATCAGGGTGGCATAGCTGGGCGCGGCGTCGTAGTGCGGAATGATCAGGCCGGAGTGGAACGCCGTCCCGATGCCATGACCCGTGTACTCGCGGACGACGCCGTACCCGAACCGGCGTGCGTAGCTTTCGATGACCCGGCCGATGACATTGACTGGCCTCCCTGGCGCGGCGGCTTTCACTCCGCGCAGCATCGCCTCGCGGGTGCGTTCGATGAGCAGCCGGGACGCCTCGTCGATCTCGCCGACCGGGAAGGTCGCATTGGTGTCGCCGTGCACCCCGTTGAGGTACGCGGTGATGTCGAGGTTGACGATGTCGCCTTCGACTAGTGCCCGACTGTCCGGGATGCCGTGACAGACAACTTCGTTGACCGAGGCGCACAGCGACTTCGGGTACCCGCGGTAGCCCAGCGTGGAGGGGTAGGCGCCATGGTCGAGCAGGAATTCGTGGGCGACCCGGTCGAGCTCATCGGTGCTGACGCCGGGTTCGATGATCGATGCCGCCGATTGGAGGGCTTGGGCCGCCAAGCGCCCTGCCCGACGCATTCGTGCGATCGTCTCCTCATCCTGGACATGCGAACCGGTGTAGGGAGCCGGAGCCGGACGATCGACGTACTCCGGCCGGGGGATGCTCGGGGGGACCGGGCGCCGGGGGCCGATCGTCCCCGGGACCAAGGGGGCGGACATGACTGGGAGTGTAAAGGGAGACAAGACCCCACGCCGATGTCGGTACGGTAGTTCGCACGATCCGATCACCTGGGAGGCAACCTCATGGCGTACTGGTACAACATCACGACAGCAGCGGTGGAGGATGACTCCAACCACTCAACCAAAGACGATCTGATGGGCCCCTACCAAACCCGCGAGGAGGCCGCTGCGGCGCTGGACCTGGCTCGCAGGAAGACCGAAGCGTGGGATGAGGAGGATCGCCGCGAGAGGGAGGGCTGAGCACCTCACCGCAGGTGTCCCGGACTGTTGACGGTAGCTCCGGGACGACGCCGCGGTTTCATCGGCGCGGGCGCGATGACCGGGCTCAGACCTCGGTCATCCGGCGTAGAGCGTTGTCCCAGCGCGCGGTGAGGGCGTCGCGGTCCACTTCCGGTGTGAGTTGTTCGTGACGCAGGGTGAGGCGGGTTCCTTCTTCCTCGCTTCGCATCTGCAGATCCACGACGGTCGTCGGGGCGTCGTCGTGCGCATGCCAAGACACGCGGACCTGCTGCTCCGGGTGGTAGCTGCGGGTCACCCCGCGGGTGCCGTCCGTTGCGCGCCATGAGTCACCCTTATCGCCGAGCGTCGCGCCAACACCAAGGAAGGCCTCGATTCCGTCGCGTTGGGTCAGACGTGCCCACACCTCGTTGATCGGCTGGGTGACGTGAAGGACGACTTCGAGGGCATCCGTGGCATCTGTGGTGTGTGCGGCGGCTTCGGCCTCCGCCTCGTGGGGAACGGTCATGGCGTCTCCTCGGTTGGCCGTCGAGAGGATACCCGGCGGGAACGACTCGTCCCCTCACCTCACCACCTCCTCGGCGTTTGCACAATAATCCCGGCGCTCGCGAGCCGCATTGTCGGACACCCCTGCGTGGTGCTGATCACTCCCGTCTCATCCAGCGGCATATGCCCAGGTAGGAAGCGGCCGTCGCTGATCTCGCAGTCAGGAGGGTCGAGCAACGAGTCCTCGTCCGCGACCGCCCGCAACGGCCTGTAACCATGACGAAACATCGGTGGGGCAGGATCGAAGGATGGACCGGCAACAGGAATTCGTGCTGCGCACCATCGAGGAACGGGATGTCCGGTTCGTGCGGCTCTGGTTCACTGACGTTCTGGGCACCTTGAAGTCCGTCGCCGTGGCGCCCACGGAACTGGAAGGCGCCTTCGAGGAGGGCCTAGGTTTCGACGGCAGCGCGATTCAAGGATTCGCTCGGGTGACCGAGTCCGACATGCTGGCCAAGCCGGACCCGAGCACGTTCCAGATCCTGCCGTGGCGGAACGATCCCCCAGGCACCGCCAGGATGTTCTGCGACCTGCTGACCCCGGATGGGGCGCCGAGCTACGCTGACCCAAGGTGGGTCCTGCGACGTACCCTGGCCCGTGCCGCGGACCTCGGGTTCAGTTTCTATACCCACCCCGAGATCGAGTTCTTCCTCTTCGAAAACTCGATCAAGCCAGGGGTCGCGCCGACGCCGGTGGACCAGGCCGGGTACTTCGACCACGTTGCGCATGGCCTGACCCAAGACTTCCGGCGGATGGCCATCACCATGTTGGAGAACATGGGGATCTCGGTTGAGTTCAGCCACCATGAGGCCGCTCCCGGCCAGAACGAGATCGACCTGCGGTACGCGGACGCGCTGTCTACTGCGGACAACATCATGACGTTTCGCACGGTCATCAAAGAGGTGGCGCTGTCCCAAGACGTGTTCGCCTCGTTCATGCCCAAACCGTTGACCGGCTACCCGGGTTCGGGCATGCACACCCACCTGTCCCTGTTCGAGGGCGACCAGAACGCCTTTCATGAAGCCGGTGCGCCATACCAGCTCAGCAAGGTGGCGCGTTGGTTCATCGCGGGTCTGCTGCACCATGGCGGCGAGATCACCGCGGTGACCAATCAGTGGGTGAACTCCTACAAGCGATTGTGGGGCGGCGGTGAGGCACCGGCGCACATCAGTTGGGGACATAACAATGGCAGCGCTATGGTGCGGATCCCTATGTACAAACCGCACAAGGAGAACAGCACCCGAGTCGAGTTGCGGACCCTGGACCCGGCGTGCAATCCCTATCTCGCGTACGCCGTCATTTTGGCTGCCGGGCTCAAAGGGATCGAAGAACGGTATGAGCTGCCCGAAGAGGCGACCGACGACGTCTGGAGCCTGACCGACCACGAGCGGCGCGCGCTCGGCATTAGGCCACTGCCCGGATCGCTGTCCGACGCGTGTCGACTGATGGAGGAGTCCGAACTGGTCGCCGAGACCCTGGGGGAGCACGTCTTCGACTTCTTTCTACGGAACAAGCGCAGCGAGTGGGCGGATTACCGCGCGCGCGTGACGCCGTTCGAACTTGAACGCCACCTGCCGGTGTTGTGAGCGGACCGTGAAACGTCCGATCGAGCGGGCGAGTGGCCGGGAACATGAACGGCACCGCGAGCCGGGGGTCTTCGGTTCGGCGGCAACCCTGGCCAAGTGGGGTTTCGCTGAGTTGCGTCGAGCCGCCGTCCTCCTTCAGGCGCCGGAGTTGGACGGGCTGGTCGAGGCGAGTGACAGCAACGGGCTGTTGGGCGCTCTGGGAAACACCGCCGACCCAGATCAGGGGTTGGTGGCGCTTGTCCGGTTACTCGAAGCAGCCACGCGCGCCGACAAGGCAGGTCCCGGTATCGGTGACGCTGGAGCGCGCGCCGTGGAGCCGATCCGCCAGGTCGTGTCGGTCGACGGCGCGGCCAGAGACCGGTTGCTTGCGGTGCTCGGCGGGTCGCAGGCACTGGGGGATCAACTCGCCGCGCACCCCGAGCAATGGACTGCAGCCGCGCTGCCCGATGCAATCGGCCCTGGGTTGCCGGTCGATGCGACCGTCCGGGCCAAGCAGATTCTGGCGGCCGTTGACCCGCAGGCCAGAGGTCGCAGGTCTGCCTACGATGCGCTGCGGTTGGCCTACCGGGCACAGCTCCTCGGCATCACGGCGGCTGACCTGACTGCGGCGGACCCTCTGGTGGCGATGCCCATGGTTTCGCGCGCGCTGGCTGACCTGGCCATCGCCGCACTGCGGGGGGCCCTGGCCGTCGCGGCGGAGCAGCATCCACAAGCCGCGCAGCGCTGTCGCCTGGCGGTCATTGGCATGGGCAAGTGTGGCGGTGGGGAGCTGAACTACGTCTCGGATGTCGACGTCATCTTCGTCGCCGAACCGCCACCGGGGACCGACGAGGACGAGGCCCTCGCAGCAGCCACCCAGCTCGCCACGACCCTTATGCGCGCCTGCTCAGCGAACACCGGGGAAGGCACCCTGTGGCCGGTCGATGTGGGATTACGGCCCGAGGGCAAGCAGGGGCCGCTGGTGCGAACCGTGGCCAGCCACCGCCAGTACTACGAGCGTTGGGCCAAGACGTGGGAGTTCCAGGCCCTGCTCAAGGCCCGCCTGGTGGCCGGCGACGAAGAGGTCGGTGGGGCCTACCTCGATGCGGTCCGGCCGATGGTCTGGCAGGCGTGCGAACGCGACCGGTTCGTGGAGGACGTCCAGGCGATGCGTCGCCGGGTTGAGCAACACGTACCCGTCGCCGAAGCGAAACAGCAGCTTAAGCTGGGCGCGGGCGGCCTACGGGACGTCGAGTTCTCGGTTCAGCTGTTACAGCTGGTGCACGGCCGTACCGACGAGAGCCTACGATCACCGACCACCCTGGAGGCGCTGGCCGATCTGGCGGCCGGTGGGTACATCGGTCGGGACGACGCCGCCGAACTCGACGAGTCCTATCGGCTATTCCGTTGTCTGGAGCACCGGATCCAGCTGTACCGGATGCGCCGAACCCACCTGATTCCGACTGGCGAGGTCGATCTGCGCCGGCTTGGTCGGGCCATGGGGTACCGGGCCGAACCCGCAGCCGAGGTCATGGCCCAATGGCAGGCTCACGGCCGCGAGGTTCGCCGGCTGCATGAACGACTCTTTTACCGACCACTGCTGGCGGCCGCCGCGAAGCTGTCCACTGACGCAGTGCGACTGACCCCCCAGGCGGCTCAGGCCCGGCTGGCTGCGCTCGGGTTCGCCGATCCTGCGGGGGCGATGCGGCACCTCGAGGCGCTCACCGCCGGGTACACCCGAACCGCCGCGATGCAACGCACGCTGCTGCCGGTGATGCTCGGATGGTTTGCTGAGGAGGCTGATCCGGACGCTGGGTTGCTCTCGTTCCGGCGAGTCAGCGACACCCTGGGCGGAACCCACTGGTACCTGAAGATGCTGCGGGACGAAGGGCACGCCGCCCGATGGATGGCCCGAGTGCTGGCTCGCAGCCGCTATGCCGCCGATTTGCTCGAAACCGGGCCGGAGTCAGCCCAGATCCTTGGGCTCCGTGAGGGGGTCGTTCCTCGCGATCGGGCTGCGGTGCTGAGCACCATGCGCTCGGCCCTGCGACGCCGTGAAGACCCCGATCAGGCCTGGGCGGCCGTGCGAGCGATCCGCCGCGAGGAACTGTTCCGGGTGGCCGTCGCCGACTTGGCCGCGGGGGCCGATCTGGACGCGGTCAGTACCGCCCTGACAGACCTCACCGAGGCGACGATCGAGGCGGCGCTGCAGATCGCGACTGGACACGTGGACGCCGAGCGGGCCCAACGCGGTGCCCCACCGTTGACCGTCGATGTGGCCGTGATTGGCATGGGATCCCTGGGCGGGCGTGAATGCGGGTACGGCTCAGATGCCGATGTGATGTTCGTCTACCGATCCCGCCACCATGACGACGAGGCCCAGCAGCACGATGCTGTCGAATCGTTGGAGCATGACGCTGGAGCCGGTGCGCTGGCGGTGGTCCAGGAGCTCACGCGGATGCTCAGCAGAGGCGGCGCAGGCCCGGCCCTCGATTTGGACGCGGGCCTGCGTCCAGAGGGTAAGTCCGGACCGTTGATTCGTAGCCTTTCGGCGTATCAGAGCTACTATTCGCGCTGGTCGGAAAGTTGGGAAGCTCAGGCGTTGCTGCGGGCCCGTCCGGTGGCCGGGGACCAGGATCTGGGGGATGCGCTGATGCGGGTCGTCGCTCCGGTTCGCTACCCGGTGGGGGGCCCGCCGCCCAGCGCGGTCAAGGAGATCCGCCGGCTCAAAGCGCGAATGGAGTCCGAACGGCTGCCGCGTGGAGCTGACCCAAGGACTCACCTCAAACTGGGACCAGGGGCCTTGTCCGATGTCGAGTGGACCGTCCAGTTGTTACAAATGCAGCACGCTGATGCCATCCAAGGGCTGCGGACCACCCAGACGCTGCCCGCGCTACGGGTCGCCGTTGAGGCCGGTCTCGTGGGGGAGGTAGACGCGCAGGTGCTGGCGAAGGCTTGGTGCCTGGCGTCAGCGCTGCGCAACGCGATCGTGCTCTGGAAGGGCAAAGCAGCAGATTCGTTGCCGAAGGATTTGCGCGACGCTGAGGGTGTGCACCGGATCATCGGAGGCGCGCCGGGTACCGGGGCGGCGCTCACCGAGCGTTATCGCAAAGCCGCGCGACAGTCTCGGCACGTCACCGAACGACTCTTCTATGGCGCAGCGGTCGAGTGAGGGCTCAGTGAATGCGAAGCAAACACCAATTCGGGTCTTCCTCTTGGACGACCACGAGATTGTTCGCCGCGGACTGCGCGAGCTGCTTTCCCTTGAACCGGACATCGAGGTCGTCGGTGAGTCTGGATCGGCCGACGAGGCGGTTCGGCGGATCCCGGCCTTGCGGCCGCACGTGGCCATCCTCGACGCCCGTCTTCCAGACGGCTCCGGCATCGAGGTCTGCCGTCAGGTGCGCGCGCAGGATCCGGATATCGCCGGGCTAATCCTGACCTCGTATGACGACGATCAGGCGTTGGCAGCCGCAGTGCTGGCGGGCGCCGCTGGATACCTCCTGAAGGACATCCAAGGCACGGACCTGGTGGATACCATTCGCTCCGTCGCAGCGGGGAAGCAGCTGCTGGAGGCGAACAGAGTGGAAGCTCTCCAGGAGTCGTTGGCGGCGGCCACCCCAAGCGACCCACGGCTGCGCAGTCTCACCCCGCAGGAACGGCGGATCTTGGTTCTGGTCGCCAAGGGCCTGACCAATCGCCAGATCGGCGCTGAGTTGTTTCTTGCTGAGAAGACGGTGAAGAACTACATCACCGCTGTGCTGTCCAAACTTGGGATGGAACGGCGAACCCAGGCCGCTGTGTTCGCCGCCGAGCATGAGGAGGAGCTCGGCGAGCGACGTCCGCCGTACCCGTGATGGTCAGTGCGCCACAAGCCGGCCGTCGGCAGGCATCCCTACGGCCGACCGCAGGGACCTAGGGCCCTGGACACCAGCGACACCCCAGGGCAAGGCTTCAACCATGATCAGGGCACCCCAGGGCAGCAGTGGGACGGCCCGTCGTACCGCGACCGTGCCCGATGTGGTCGCTTGCATGCCTAGCGGCCCGCTGGCTCCGGCGGTCGCCCGCGCAGCCGTGCACGAGGCGCTACGCCATGGGGCGCGGCTCCGCTTTCTGCAGGTCATCGACACCGAGACCAGCGACCAGGAGCGGGCCTGCGCCGATGACCGCACGTTCTCCGCAGCACTGCGGGCGCTGCGGGAGGCTCCTCGGGTGCGGGTCGCCTTTGAAACCGTCGAGGGTGACGCTGAGACGGTGTTCGTTGAACGCAGCCGCGAAGCCGTGGTCTTGGTCGTAGCCGGTGATCCGCCCGCTTCCACCCGGGAAGGGCAGAGCTCGGCACGAAGCAGGATCGCTGAATACTGTCGAGGCCACGCCCGCTGCCCGGTGCTGGTCGTCGATCGCTGAAATCCATCCCGCACGCAAGGCTCGTGCTCGGTCGGCGGCCTCGCGGTGCCTACCATGGCTGGATGGACTTGCCTGCGCTATCCGCTGTGCGCGGATCGCCCGTGCCGCGCTCGGCGGCCTTGGATCTTGAGGATCTTCTCGATGAGATCCGACGCCGGGCTGCGGGGGCGCAGGCGACACAAGACCGGATGTCGGGCCTGCTCGAAGCAGTCGTCGCGATGAGCGCCGACCTCGATCTTGCCACCGTGCTGATCCGAGTGGTGGAGTCGGCCTGCCGGGTGGTCCGCTGTCGGTACGGCGCGCTCGGCGTCGTCGACGAGCTGTCAGGTCAGCTCGTGGAATTCGTTACCCACGGCCTGTCCCAAGAGGACTGCGAGTCGATGGAACCAGGTGGGCGAGGTGTGCTGGCCGACATCACCCGGGGCGGCCCGGTGTGGCTGCACGGCCCTGACGTCGACGGGTACCCGCCGAAGTACGCAACCATGCGGGCGCTTCTCACGGTCCCAGTGCAGGTGCGGGCCAAACCGTTCGGCACGCTCTATGTCACCGAACGCGAAGACGGCGCCCCGTTCGATGCCGACGACGAGGCTGTGCTGGTGGCGCTCGCGGCAGCGGCCGGCGTGGCGATCGACAACGCCCAGCTCTTCCGCCGGGCCCGCCGTCACCAGGAATGGGCGGAAGCGATCGGGGAACTGACGCAAACCTTGCTCGAGGGCAGACATGAACGGGCTGCGCTCGCCCGGATGGTCAAACGGTCCCGCGACTTGGGCAGCGCCGAGCTCGCGATGATCGCCGTCGGTGATGGGACTGGCCAGCTCGTCATTCAAGCGGCCGAACGCGCCAACCGGGCAGGTCCTGGAGCCGGTGCGCATTCCCGGGCGCCAGCGCCGGTCGGCGGTGTCCTGGCGGGTAAGCGCTGGCGGTTGCTGCTGGCCAGCCGGGTGCCGCTGCTCTTGGTCTGCCAGCCGGGCGACGCCGGGGAGGCTGACCTCTCAGCGGAACTACGGCAGCGATTCGGATTGGCGTCCTATGGTTCAACCGCTCTGGTGCCGATCACCGTCGGCGAGGTCGAAGTGGGTCTTATCGCGCTGGCCTGGGACCTGGACAATCAATTCGAGGCCACCGAGACGATGGAGATGCTGACCACGTTCGGCAAGCAGATGGGCCTGGCCATTGAGGCTGCCCGGGCGCAGCGGCAGCGTTCCCGGACCACAGTGCTCGAGGACCGGGACCGAATCGCTCGAGACATGCACGACCATGTGATTCAGCGGTTGTACGCCTCAGGATTGTCCCTGCAAGCTGCCGGTCGCGTCACTGACGGCTGGCTTGCCACCAAACTCGATGGCGCTGTCGCGGACTTGGACGCGGCGATCAAGGACATCAGGCATGCGATCTTCGAACTGAACAATCCAATTCCGGAGGGCGGGCTAGGTCCCGAACTCGAGACACTGGTGGAGAAAGTCGGGGAAGGGTTTGGGTTCGTGCCAAACCTGGCTTTCGAGGGGCTGCTCAGCGAGATCCCGTTCGAGCTAGAAGCCGATGTGGTCGCCGTTGTCCGGGAAGCTTTATCGAACAGCGTCCGGCACGCTCGAGCCACCGACGCTGAGGTCCGAGTGAGCACGTTGGAGGACCTTGTCATTACGGTGCGTGACAACGGGGTCGGTATCCGTCGGGACGCCCCACGGCGCGGCCTGATGAACTTGACCGAGCGGGCCAGAGCACGTGGCGGCCGGTGCCGGGTGCTGCCGATGAGCCCGGGCACAAAAGTCGTCTGGACGGTCCCGCTGCCCCAAGGCCCGTTGAGTGAGGGCGAGCCCACCTCCCCGATAGAGACGGGGGAGCCAAGGTCGGCCAGGTGACCTCAAGCGCCTGCTCGAATGGCGACTTCAGCGCGGCGGCATACGTAGGGGTAGCTGCCTGAAAGGACATGACACCGCCCGCCCGGGGGGTGTCTCCGGGCGGGCGGCGCTGCAGCGGCGTCCGGTTAGGGGGAGAACCGACGCCGCATCCGCGGTGTATGTGCGGGCACCGCGGGGCTGGAGTCAGCTGATGGCCGACTGCGCCATCAGCTCACCGAGGCAGTGGCGCCCCTGCTCCTCGCTTTCCTGGTGAGCAGTGTCATCGAACGGGGCGCTGGCTCTCGCTTCAGTCAGGTCGGGCAGCAGCGACGGTGCTCTCCGCTTGGACCGACGCGCGACCGGGAGCAGCTGAGCCGGCCGTTTGGCGGCGAGGTCTTCGACCCACCCGAAGGCCAGGACTGCGACCGCGATCAACGCCCACGTCAGGGTCAGGACAAGGGCGGTTCCGCGTATATCCCCGTCGACCATGAGCGTTTCAAAAGCTGGCGTAGCTCCGAGCAGGGTGAGCGCCGCGAAGATGGCGACGTTGCCCCACAGATAGATGGTCATGGCGCGCTTGTTCATTGCTGAGACAAGCGTGTCTAGCCAACGGATCTTGGCGATCCAGCTGAAATCCGGGTACATCCGCAGCAATAACAGCACGAACCCCAGTCCATACAGTGATTCCGCACCAGGAATATCGGGGATCGTGAAACCGCTCTCCGGGCTAGGGTTCAGGTACCCCCAGGCCAGACCGGCTGCCATGAAGGCAAGAGCCGCCGGGAGGACTTTTCGCAGCGAGATCTTGCGGATCAGGTCGTCGTGGTGGGCGAAGCCTAGGATCCAGCACGCACCGAAGACGGCCCACTTGAGCACCACGTCACCTTCAGCACCGTTGAGTTCGACCAGGCCTGCGTTATACCCGAAGAGGACAGCCAGCGGTGTGAGAAAGGTCTTCACCGGCCACCGGCGGAAGCACCACAGCATCATCGGGGAAACCAGCACGAACCACAGGTAAGCGCGGATGTACCACAGCGGGATGACCCATTCAAAACCCTGCGCGCTCGCCGGCGGATCGGCGATCGGCAGCACCCAGAAGAGGATGGTGGTCCAGCCGAACGCGCTGCCTCGATCCGTTTCCCCGGCCGTCCACCCAAGGACCAGCATCAGCGGAACCAGCACCGCTCCCAAGGCCCATAGCGGAGGCAACATGCGGCGTAAGCGTTTGCGCAGCACCCTCCATGGGTTCTGGGGCGAGCGGTCCAGGGATGACGCCATGAGGGACCCGGCCAACGCGAACATAATGCCCATTGACGGGAACAGGATCGGCAACATCACCCATCCGGTGACGTGGTAAGCGATCACCCTGGCCAAGGCCAACACCCGCAGGGTGTCGATATAGCGGTCGCGCTGACGGGCGGCCGGAACAGCCCTGTCGGCGTCACCGGCGTCACCGGGATGGGAGTCGGAGTCCGGCTGGGTGGCTTCGGTCAACACGGCCCCGAACTTCGCGGCCTCGTGCTCCAGATCCAGCGTGGCAGGTGCTGTGGTCGTCAGCATGGCGCCAACTCCTCGGTCTTGATGATGGCACGAGGGGTCGTGGTCGTAGGAAGCGTTTGAGGCAGGGTGCCCACCGTCGCGAGCTCAGTATCGAATGAGCCGGTGCGGTCCAGTTTGTTCCAGCCCATCCGAGAACCCTTCACAGCAGCCGCCACCGAGGAGTAGAGGAGGTAGGCACGCAGTGGCTCGTAGACGATGCGGTAAATCGGCACCATCCAGAGATGACGGCGGTCTTCTCGCATCAAGGCGATGGAGATCCAGGCAATGCCCATCTGCAGCAGGACGAACATCAAGAAGTAGCGCAGTGGGAGCACGATGCCTTCGGTTTGGACGGCCAGGAGCGTGGTCACCGTCGTGAACGGAATGAAGATGAATGGGACGATGAGGGTCAGCAGGTAGTTCGGAATGACGAACCACCCCAAGGCCCAGTGCTTACGGCTGAACAGCAGCGAACGGTGCTTCGCGAGGGCTTGGATCGTGCCGTAGGACCATCGGGTCCGCTGCGCCAGCAGATCATCGGTCGTTTGCGGCGCCTCGGTGTAGGAGAACGCTTCGTCGTCCTGAGTGACGGTCCAGCCCAGGCGGTGCATGGTCAACGCGAGGTCGCAGTCCTCAGCGAGGGTGTCCTTGGAGTAGCCACCGGCTTGCAAGATCGCCTCGCGCCGCCATGCGGCGCAGGCGCCCGGGACGATCATGATCGCCCGCATGGCGTCCTGGGCCGAGCGTTCGATGCCGATCTGAGTCAGGTACTCCAATGCTTGCCAGCGGGTGAGGAGGTTGGTTTTGCGATTGCCTACCTTGACCACCCCGGCCACACCACCCAGCCGCTCGTTTCCCGGCAGCGAGAAGTGTCGGACCAGGTTTCCTACCGTGTCCGGTTCGAGCACCGTGTCTGCGTCCAGCGTCACCACGATGTCGCCAGTGGCCCGCGCTACCGCGTCGTTGAGCGCCGCGGACTTCCCTCCGTTGAGCTTGCGGATGACAACGACCCGGGCGTCGTCAAAGGCAACCCGATGAACCACGGTTGCGGTCCGGTCGGTGGAGCCGTCGTCGACGACCACGATCTCAGCAATCGGCCAGTTCGAGTTCAGCAAGGACCGCAGGGTTCGCTCAATCACCGGCTCCTCGTTGTAGGCGGCGAGTGCGACGGAGACACGAAGTCCGCAGGTGTCGGCAGCAGGCCAGTTGATGGACCGTCGGCGGCGGTTGCGTACGACCGCCAACGTCGCGTTGAAGAGCCCGATCACCGCCACGACAAAGAGGGCGAAGACGAACAGTGCGTTCATGAGGAAAACTGGCCAGTTGAAATACGCCACCGCTGCTGCGTAGGCGAGTGCGTCGGCAGCCTCGCTTTGTACCTGTTGGTTGGAGCCGGCGAGCGCTGGGGTGACCTGCGGCATGGTGTGGAATGAGTAGCCGGCCGCCTTCGCCTTGTGGATCAGCGCGCGGGTGTACTCCAGCGTGCGTTCCCGGTGCGGACCTCCGGCGTCGTGCAGGAGCACCGTCACGTTGTCGCTCTTAGCCAGGTCGGGCATCGGAATGTCCGCCGCGGACTCGTTGTCCCGCGCGTTGTGCATCCAGTCGAGGGTGTCGAAGTCGTATGACGCGTGGGTGTAGCCGAGGCGCTGTCCCCGCAGCAACCCATCGATGGTCAACTGCTTGACCGGGTCGTCTGCCGCAGTAAAGGGTGCGCGCCAGAACTCGGCGGAGATGCCGGCGACGTGCCGCAGGAGTCTTTCGCTGCCGACGATCTCTAGCTGTTCCCGCCAATCCGGCGCATGGGCAACGTCCGGGTGGGACAAGGTGTGGATACCGACCGCGTGACCTTCGCGAGCGATTCGCCGAAGGATCTCCTGGTTCTTGACCACGTATCGGCCGAGCACGAAGAAGGTCGCGGGGACCTTCTCCTGGGCGAGCAGGTCTAGCAGTTCAGGTGTGACCTTGGCGTCCGGGCCGTCGTCGAACGTCAACGAGATCGTCTTGTGCACGCCCTGCGCGTAGCCGTACTTGAGGATCGCGTACTCTGCCTCCCCGACGCGTCGAAGCTGCTCCGAGCTCAGCCAGCCGACCTGCTCCGCAGTGAACGGATCGGTGGCTCGACCATGGTCGCGATCCACGCGAACGACCCGCTCCAGCGGACCGGCGCCGATGACCGGTGCCTGTGATCCGGTATCCCGGATGGATAGACCGGCGCCGAGCTCACGTGAATTCGGCGGCCGCATAACAGCGAGGAAACCGAAGATCCCCAACGTAAGCAGAATGGCCGTAGCGATGATCCCGAAACGACGGATTCGCTGCCAGCGACGGCCGGTGGGATCAGTGAAAACCTCGCGATGCTCCGGCGTTTGCATCCGGGCAGAACGCATTTGTTCGTCTTCAGTCGTCATACTCTTCCTCGTCCGACGCGGCGGGGCGTTGGACCCCCCTAAGGCTCAAAAAATCGCCGGACTGAATTCCGGTCCGACGATCTCCCGCAGCAGGGCATAACGAAGTGGAAGGCGATGAAGGGCTCCGCATCCCCCGCGGCAAATCTAGGTTAACATAAGAGTCGGGCGACTGTCCAAGACATACGAGCGACTCATGCTTCGGGCAAGCAGATGAGTATGCTGAGCAGCTGTGAATTTTGTTGTGCGCGTGAGTTTTGGGGGATATATGAGGTTGTCGAAGAACGATCGTTGGTTGACTACGGTGCTGCTGGTCGCCGGGGTGGGCCTCGTGTCGGCGTGCACAGCTGGTGGTCCATCAGACGGATCGGGGACGCAACCCACGAGGGGTAATGGGTCTCTGTCGACTCCCCCGGGCCCCATTTGTGAGCCCGGTACGGATCGCGCCAATCCGTTGTCTACGAAGCGCGGGCGAGAGTTGGCAATGATGATTGTTGGGTCCGCAGAGAACTCGACGGTGGACTGGCGCGATGCGTATGCCTACATCGAATACAACGTTGAGAAGAACCGAGTTGATAATCGTGGATATACAGGTGGAATCGTGGGATTCACCTCGAAGACGCACGACATGCTCGACGTTGTCGAGCGATACGTCAAATCCGTGCCCAAGGGGCCGCTGACGGAGTACCTCCCGGCACTGCGCAAGGTCAACGGGACCCCGTCAGATGAAGGTTTGGGATCAGCATTCGAATCAGCCTGGAAACGTGCTGCGGAGGACGTGAGATTCCGCGAACTGCAATACAATCGGGCCATGTCGAGCTATCTTCAACCAGCGTCGAAGTTGGCTCAGCAAGACGGCGTCGGCGCGCTCGGCCAGTTCGCCTATGTCGATGCGGCCATCGTGCATGGCCTGGGTCGCAAGCCGTCCGGTCTGGCGAGTATCCGCGATCAGGCGAGGGCAAAGGCGAAGCCGCCATCGGCGGGGGGCAACGAACGGGCCTATCTGCACGCGTTCCTGGATGCCAGGGTGGTGACGATGCGCAGCGAACTCGCGCACAAGGACGTCACCCGCATTGAGACCGCGCAACGAGTCTGGCTTGAGGAGGGCAATACGTGCCTTGCGCTCCCGTTGCGCTGGCAGGTGTACGGAGACTCCTACGAGGTCACGTCCATCGCCGCATCCGGTCCTTGACACCAGCCGGCCGATACGATCGTTCCGGCGCGTCGAGCACGTCCCCCATGCGGCGACGCGGCGAGATGAGCCCACCTTCTCAAGACGGCCGGTCTTCACGTCATGAGTCCCAGGCTTGACATTGACGCAACGTCAACGCGCAGGCTGGAGGTACGCGGTGTGATGCGGAGGCGACAGCGGTGAGTGGCAGGGAGTGGTCCATCCAAGAATTAGCGCGCTCGGCGGGGACGACGAGCCGCACGCTACGTCACTACCAGGACCGCGGATTGCTTCAGCCGTCCCGCATCGGGACCAATGGCATGCGGTACTACGACCAGCAGGCCCTCGCCGCATTGCTGCGGATCCTGGTGCTTCGCGAGCTTGGGATGGGATTGGCAGCGATTCGATCCATACTGTCCGACGGTCTCGATCCGGTAACCGCGCTGGGAGGGCACATCGACGATCTGGAACAGCAGCGCGAACGCCTGAACAGGCAGATCGCATCGGTCCGGCGGAGCATCGAGCGAGTGAAAGAGGGTGAAGAACTGATGGCAGGAGAGACACTGAACGAGTTCGACCACACGCGGTACCGCGAGGAGGTCCAAGAGCGCTGGGGCAGCGAAGCCTACGTCAGGTCCGACCGGTGGTGGCGGAACCTGTCTACCCAGGCACGGGCCGACTTCCAGTCGGACCTGGACGCGATCAGCGCCGCGTACCGCGAGTTGGCCACCTCCGGCGCAGCGGCCGACTCCGCAGGAGCAACGGCGGTCGTCCGACGGCACGTTGCGCGGCTCCAGGCTGGCCCGGTCACGGGTCCGGTGAGCCGCGAATACATGATCGGGCTTGGCGACATGTACGTCGCTGACCCACGATTTGGTGCCAACTACCCGGGATACGTCGAGTTCGTGCGTGACGCCATGCGCGCCTATGCCGAAGCGCATCTGTAGGTGGGTACGCCACATCGACCACGTCGAGACCGCAGACTTCGTGCGCACTGAAGTCACGCGCAGTCAACTCGGCGCCCACCGCCACGTCATGGTCGCACTACCGCAAGGAACAGTTCCTTGCGCGGCACGGATTAGTGCAGTCGTCAAGACAGAGCCCGAAAGGCGCCGGCCGCTCACCTACGGCTGGCGCTCTTCGGGCTCTGGATTCAGTTTCCGCTGGTGATGAACTCCGCCGCCATCTCGGCCACCATGATCGTCGGTGCCTGGGTGTTCGAGCTCGGCACCGTGGGCATGATCGAGGCATCCGCGACTCGCAGCCCCTGGAGGCCATGCACCGTCAGCTTCGGGCTCACCACCGAGTCTGGTCTGGTCCCCATGGAGCAGGTACCGGTCGGGTGACATGCGCTGACGATGTGGGTGCGGACAAAGTCGACGTACTGGTCCTTGGTCACCAGGTCGTCGTGCTCGAACAGGTATTCGCCCTTGACATGCATCGCCATCGAAGGCTGTCGCATGAGCTCGCGCATCAGCTTGACGCCATACACCATCTGATCCACGTCGTAGTCGGTGGCCAGGAAGTTCGGGTCGAGCAGCGGCAACTGTCGTGGATCAGCACTGATCGTAGTGACCGTGCCTCGTGAGGTCGGGCGCAGCGTGTACGCGTCGATGCCGACGCCATGGCCGACGCCGAATCCGGTCAGCTTGGCGAACTCGTGCGTCATCGCAGGCACGAAGTGGACTTGCTGGTCGGGGGAGGGGGCGTCCTTCTCTGCGTAATCGAAGCACCCTGCCTCGGCCAGCGTGGAGGTGAGCGGGCCTTTGCGGAAGGACATGTACTCAAGGCCGGCCAGGCCCGCCCACCACGGCTCCTGATAACGGTCCATGGTGACCCGGTTGCGGATTCCGTACGCGAGGTCGACGCGAGGGTGGTCCTGCAGGTTCTTGCCGACCCCCGGGAGTTCATGGCTCACTGGGATCCCGGCGGCGTGCAACGACTGCGGATCACCGATACCGGAGAGCTGAAGCAGGTGGGGGCTGAAGTAGGCCCCGGCGGTGAGGATGACCTCCTTGGCCGCGCGCACCGTCACTCGATTGCCGTTCAACACGATGTCAACGCCGGTGGCCCGATTGCCCTCGACATTCACCTTCAGCGTGGGCGTTTGATACAGGCACGTCAGATTCTTGCGGCGGCGTCGACCCTTCAGGTACGCGGTGGGGGTAGACGAACGCAAGCCGTTCCAGGTCGTGCGTTGGTAGAGACCGACCCCGTACTGACTCGCCCCGTTGAAATCGGGGTTGTAGGGGAGTCCGAGCTCCTGGCCGGCGCGTACGAACGCCATGGACAGCGGGTGCGGATCAGCCTGGTCCGTGACGCCCACCACGCCTTCGGTGCCGTGGTGGGGCGCGGAAAACCGCTCGTTGCGCTCCCACTTCCGGAACATCGCGGCAATCTTCTCGGGTTCCCAGCCCTCACAGCCGTACTCCCGTGACCAGATCTGCCAGTCGATGGGAGCGCCGCGGGTGAAAACCTGCGCGTTGATCGAACCCCCGCCGCCGATCACCTTCGCCTGCCGCAAATCGATCTGTTGGTTGCCGCAGTGCTTCAAAGGCACTGACTTCATGTTGTATTCGTAGTTCTCCGACTTCAGCGCGCCGATCCCGGCCGGAATATGCAGCAACGGGTTGGTGGGCCCGCGACGACACATCCTGCCGAACCGCCACCGACGACGATGTAGTCAAAGGTTGCGCCGTTCACATTCACCATATGATCCCCCCGGATTGTTGGCTTCACTGCCGTCTCAAGACCGCGCGTGCCCCGTACACGTAGTCGATCCAGCCTTTCGAAGAAGCTAGGTTAACGTATGAATTACAACAAGATCGTGGTCGGATGTCCAATTCCGGCGCACCTCGGTCAGTGCGGCTGACCTGCTCTCATGTTGTCGGACACGGCCTCTGACGAGGCGTCGAGATGATTGAGGTTGCCTGTCTGGCAACGTGATTGGTAATCACTCGCACCGGTTCTTTCTCATCGCATAATGCAGCTGGTCCGTCCAAGGGATGATCGATGAGAACGTCCGTGCGAGGCTGGACTGGTGAGGCGTCGATGCCCTGCCCAGACCGTTGACGACCACGTCAATAGGACCGATCTGAGCGATCCGCTGTCCCGTCGGGCCGCTGCACTGCTCGGATGGGGGTCTGCACTGGTGCTGGCGGCCTGCTCCGGCACCGCTGGTGCCCCAGATTCCGCCGTTCCGCCCGGCGAGGCCAGCACCGCGCCATCGGTCTCCTCCTCCGCCGGGCGAGATCAGCTTGCCGGCGTGTTACCCACCCAAGCCGAGATACGCCAGGCCAGACACGACGTCGGCGGGCTGGACCTCCACCGCTTAGCTGCCCAGCTCGTCGTACCGCGTCAGGAGGGCCCCGGCGCGGCTGCGGCCGAGGTGGTCCGTCGCTCCCACGTCGGGGGTGTCGTTGCGTTCGGCAACGTCATCCCGCAGGACCCAGCCCGGATACGGCCTGAGGTTGGTGCCGCAAATGACGCCGTGCAGCAGGCGATCCGAGCCGATGGTCGAGACTGGCCCGCGTTCGTTGCCATCGATCAGGAGGGTGGCTCGGTCAATCGAATCGGCGCGCCGCTGACCCCCTTTCCTACGCCGATGGCTCTCGGTGCCGCCGGGGACACCGAACTGACGACCCGAGTGGGGCTTGTGTCGGGCAGCCAACTGCGCGAGCTCGGATTCACGGTCGTGCTCGCACCGTCTGCAGATGTGACGGCCGGGGCAATGGATCCAACGATCGGCACCCGGTCGCCTGGCAGCGACCCGGATCACGTCACCGCCGTGGCCGGGGCGCTGCTTGCCGGGTATCGGCAGGCCGGGGTGCTGGCCACGCTGAAGCATTTTCCGGGCCACGGTGGGGTCAGCGCTGACAGCCACCTCGAAATAGCCCGCCAGCCGGCTTCGATGACCGTGCTCAGGAAGCGTGACCTGCGTCCGTTCGCAGCTCTGGCTCAATCCGCTCCTGCGGTCATGGTCGGGCATATCGAACTGATGGCGGTGGACGCAGCAAACCCCTCGACCCTTTCGAAGCCCGTCGTCACAGGACTCCTGCGGGACGCGCAAAAGTTCGGTGGAGTGGTGGTGAGCGACGCACTGGAGATGCAGGCGATCACCGATCGCTACGGTGCCGGTGAGGCTGCGGTGCGTGCCATCGATGCCGGATGCGACGTACTCCTGATTCCGGCTGACACCGACGCGGCCATCACGGCGTTAGTCTCAGCAGTCCGCTCCGGTCGGCTGCCTCGCGAGCGGTTGCAGGAGTCGGCCACCCGCATGGTGGCAGCCCTGCGTCACGCCCAAGCATCGCCACCCCGCGCGGTCAGCCCCGAAACCGCCCGCGCCACCGCCCGCGCGTTGGCGGCCGCGTCGACCACGCAGTTGAGCGGGCCGTGTGGACAGCGGATGGTCGGTCCGTCGATCTCGATCGCCGGTGGGCAGGCGGCCGATCGGGCGGCGCTGATTGCAGCCGCGCGAGCGGGTGGGCTGACGGTGGGCTCGGGAACCGTGGTGCGACTCATGTCCGGCGTCGGATACCGCGCCGCCGGGCAAGCGGCAGCGGGCGACCGGATCGGGGGCCCAGTGCAAGGGTTTACTCAGCTTGCCGCGTCGACGGGACCTGCGCCGAATGCCACCGACGCGCGGCCGAAGGAGATCGTGGTGGCACTTGACCGCCCTTACCTCTTGGCCTCCAGCAGGGCCGGGGTCACGTTGATTGCAACGTACGGGCGGACGCCAGCGACGTTCGAGGCTTTGGTCAATGTGCTTCTTGGTAAGCACAAAGCGGGCGGTCGGCTGCCGGTGCCCGTTGGGCGGTATCCAATCGGTGCTGGTTGCCGCTGAGCCCCTTCGCAGGTGGTTTGGTGAGGGTACTTGCCGCCGGGTAGGGTTGGTCTTCGTCGCAAGGTGATGATTTCGTACTTGGCGGCCCGGTGCGTTCCAGGACGTGTAGCTCAGCTGGTCAGAGCGCTCGCTTCACACGCGAGAGGTCAGGGGTTCAAGTCCCTTCACGTCCACCACCCTCCGGCGGTCGCCATCCACCCACGTGGGCGAGGTCTCTCAGCGAGCCCGGGCCATGGTGAGCACAACTCGAGAGACAGAAGACACCAGGCGACGTGGGACGATGAAACAAGCCAGTAGTTTGACGACGGGCCGAAGTTTGACGACGGGCCGAATCGGGCCTCGGTGGATCAGGACGAAAATGAGTCCGATTCGGCGAGCGCGGGCGGGCGTGTGTCGCCGAGTTGGGCGATCAGGCGAGTGGGGCTGATGCCGCTGAGGCTCTTGAAATCACGCACCAGGTGCATCTGATCGTAATAGCCCACGCTGTGAGCGACATCGAGCCACGTTCGGGTCGGGGTGGCGACCTTCGCGTCGAGTGCGCCCTGGAACCGCGCGATTCGCGCGAAGCGTTTTGGCGACATTCCGATCTCGAGCTCGAACTGACGCTCGAACTGCCGCACGCTGAGTGAAACGTACCCGGCCATCTCGTTCACACCGATACGTCCCTGGCTGTGAAAGGCCACCATGGCGACGCGTGCGATCGACGTAGCCTCTGCGACCTTCGGTATCCGCAGGAGAAAGCACTCTGCCAACCGGACCCGTTCGCGGAAGCTGCGTGCATGGGCGAGAGCCGACCAGTTTCTCTCGACTTCAGCGCCCAACACATCGCTCGCGTGGAAGGACTGGTCCACCAAGTGCTGTGCCGGTGGACCGAATAGCTGCCGAAGCGCAACCGGCTGAAGGAAGATGGCGAACGACTCGACGCCGCCGCTCAACCGAAGCGACGCCCTCGGGAAACTGTGGGCGCCGACGATGGACACGCGATGCGCAGGTTCGCTCGTACCGTCGCAATAGTTGACCGTCGGCGAAGTTCCGAACTCGAACTCGAGGACCTGCTCTAGCGAGGCTGGCACGCGCTGCACCAGCTCCGTGTCCAGGGCACTCGTCGTCCGCTGCGCGTAGGCGCGTACGAACCCTCTCAACGCACCGCTAGGCGCGGCGGACTTCAGGATATGCATCGAGCTCCCCGCGCTCGGCGTGCGCCAAGATCAGTCGTTTTCGTACTAGGCATGTGCGTCCCGCTGCCTGCACCGTAGGGCTTGGGGCCCGCTCGGGAAAGTGGGATCGCCCGATGTTTTTGAGGTGGGTAACAGCTGAACGGCTTGATTGGAGAAGCGATGGCAACGAAGAGCGTGAAGCTGGCGATCATGCGAGCCCGTCACGACACGACGACACCCCGCATCAGCGACGATGCCTGCCTGAAAATGCTCTATCACTCGTCCTCGGGCCGTGCGGTGCTCGACTACTGGACAGATGTGTCGGGCGGTTACCTGGATTTCGAGGGAAGTGCATTGCTGCCCTGGGTAGACATCAGCCTTCCGGCGGCTGACGTGAGCCGAGGAACCCAGTTCAACCTGGCGTATGCCGCCACCGATGCCTTGAGCCCCAACGACGACTTAGCTGCCTACGACGGCTATGTCGTCCTCTCGCTGCCTGGGACGGGCCTCGACGGCGGCTCGAGCTCGTCCGGTGGCCGCCCGTTCAGCGCGATTCCGGTTGCGGCCTCCGACCACACCTTCATGTGTCATGAACTTGGCCACACGATGGGGTTCGGCCACAGTTACGGCCTGCCGAATAATGGCATCGACTGGGATCAGCAGGCGCCTTGGGACGTGGGCACTGTTTATGGGGACCCATACGACGTCATGTCCTCAGGGGCGTTTGGCGCGCGTTGGCTCGACCCGGACGTCGCCCACACCACGTCTCAGCCCACCTTCCAGGGGAACGCAGTCACTGGCTGGCCGAACGCTGCTGCGTTCTCAATGGGACCGGCGCCGTCACGGGCGCATCTTCACCTGTGGGATCCTGCATCGCTCCAAAACACGGTGCAACATGTTTCGATCCCAGCTGCCGGGACGTCCGTGACGCAGCGGCTGAGTGCTGCGGGTGGCTCTGGCGGCCAGATCAAGTTGCTGGCGTTGCACCCTGCAGACGAGGACGCGCAAGGACGTGGACGCTGCTACGTCGAGTACCGCGAAGCCATCGGCTGGGACGCCGGTCTCGACGCGTCCGGTAGCGACCTGGGGCGTCAGGCTGTCGTCGTTCATGCTCTCGCCGACACCCCTGACGAGGGGGTTCGTTGCTGGTATCGCGGCCAGCTGCCGATCCCGCTGGGAACCGAGATTACGCTGCCGGTCGCCGGAACCCGATTGATGCTTAACGTGATCGGGGTAGCGCCAGACCTGAGCTACGTCGATGTCGAGGTGGTCAATGTGCCCGACCCTTCGGCAGGCCTCAAACAGGTCTTCGCTGGTGGCGCGGGCGTCATCTACGCGATTCTCGATAACGGCGACCTTATGTGGTATCGCCATGACGGCAGAGGCGACGGCAGCTTCAGCTGGACCGGGCCGAAGAAGGTTGGTGCTGGGTGGGACGTGAAGCAGATCTTCTCCGGTGGCGACGGTGTCATCTATACGGTGACCCACACCGGTGACCTGAACTGGTATCGCCATGAGGGCCGTGGTGACGGGACGTTCCGTTGGGCCGCGGATGCGGGCAAGAAGGTCGGCAACGGGTGGGATGTCACCAGCATCTTCTCCGGTGGCGACGGCGACGGCGTGATCTACGCGGCAAACCACACCGGCGACCTGAACTGGTATCGCCAT